>ENA-ORBV01005539-ORBV01005539.1-microbial-mat-metagenome-genome-assembly--contig:-NODE-5539-length-23135-cov-41.565314_pt1 | contig 23135 bp, 33 predicted proteins | sample MGYA00237777_ERZ505514 | MGnify/ENA primary metagenome ERZ505514 (study PRJEB26160, sample SAMN06269048) | microbial mat metagenome | isolation source: Oligotrophic lake microbial mat | place... | reverse complement strand
CGTTCGCGCTCGTCGTCGCTGATGCGGATGCGCTTCTGCGCCCGGATAGCGATGCCCACCGCGGCGAAGACACCCGGAGCATTGCTGACCAGCAGCTGCGCAACGTCTGAGAGCAACCCGAGGTTGTCCGGGGCACAACCTGAAAGCGACACCACTGTGCCGAGAAGCGCCCACATGACGGGGGAGACGCGTGCTGCTTGGACTCCGAGGAGCAGCACGTGTTTCAGGATCTGCGCGAGTAGGTAGGGTAGAGCAGCGGGGACATAGGGGTTACATCTTCTCTACCCTAGCGGGTATGCTTGTGTCAGCCGGAGCTTCTCCAGTCTCCCGGTCCTCGGCGTTGGTGTCCGCATACCCGGCCATGCGTGCGTCGAGCTTGATGCCGGCGCCGGCAGCCCAGTTGAGCTTCGCTTCGATCGCTTCAGCACTCGTATCGGCGCGCAAGGCGACGAGTCCCGCCCACGCGTCACGCGGCACCTCGGCTGCGATGGCGTCGAGGCTCACACTCGGCCCCATGAGCAGCACTGCCGCCCGCGTGCCTGGCTGTGGGTCGGCCGTGGCGATGCGCGCATGGACGAAGTGGTCTGGTGATCGGACTCTGCCCTGCGGCCAGAACGTCACCCACCCTGCGTCTTCGATCTGGTAGTCGGACCAGGGCAGCTCGGGGATGACTCCGAGTTCGACTGCTACGATCCTGCGGATGACGACGATTGAATCTCGCTTCATCGGTCACTCCCAGATCAGTGTGTCTTTGGTGCGCGTCGGTGAGCCTTCGCGCACGAGCACCTTGCCGCCGACGTTCGCAGTCCAGTCGTTGCCTGGGCTCCAGTCTTCAGCGCGCCAGAGATCCGTGACAGCGACACCAGTGCCGCCCATCGAGGTCATCCTGCGAGCGAGCTTGCTAGCGGTATCCCATGCTTGGATATTGGCGAGCGTCGGAACACCCGTGAATGCGCATAGACCGATCACGTCCCACGATGTTGCTGGAAGCGTCGCGTTGTAATGTAGTCCGACAGAGATCCGAGAGGCAGCGTCGGCAGGTGTGTACCCTGTGCAAGCGATACCTACACCCACTGCGGCACGGGCTCGGTAGGTAACAATCAGGTTTGCGCCGTTGTACAGAGCCACGAATAGGATAGTTCGCCCGACGTCCGCCGCGACGATCGACGTCGAGTTACCGTCCACGTAGGCCAAGGCCGTGTTAGAGAAGTTAGATAGCAGGTTTGCCCCTGAGCTGTAGACTGTCCACCCACGCAGCGCCTCGCGCGACCCCGCGATAACCTGCGATCCAGACGGCACTGAGTTTACGCGTATCATCATCGCGATACCAAAGCCGGTATCGACTCCGGGAATGATCGTCGCGACTGCAGATCGGTATCCTGTCGGTGTTGCGTTGAAGCCGCCGATGCGCGGTGCGGTGGGCGCAGCTACGAGGCCGCGTGGCTCGGAGTACCGCGCCGAGGCTGGAGTACCAGACCCCAGCAATGCGCCGACGCGCACCGCCCCTGCAGCACGGGAGACAGGGAACCCCTGCGGCCCGGTGCCGTTCCCCGAGTTCGCGCCGGAGACCGTCAGGAGAGCGTTCGCGTTGTCGACTACGGCGCGCATCACTTGGTCTCTGGACCAGTTCGGCGACATGTTCGAAAAGTTGTAGTTGGGGGCCACGTATTGATAAAAGCCGTTGACCTGTACTAGGAGACTATCTGGGTTTCCAGTGCCACCCCAGGCGGTCTGTGTTGCGAAGCTGTCTCCGTTGGCGTAGATGGGTGCGTGGTCCCAGGTCCACTTACCGCCACGCATCGTCGCAGGCATATCAGTATACGTCAGCGAGTCCTGCGCCCGGGTTACTGCGCCTACCGTGGTGCGGATGTAACTTGTCGGTGCGCCGCCGAGTTCGCACTGTACGGCTGTGGTGACGAGATCGCCTGCGGTTGCTGCGCTCCCGTTCTGTACACCGACGACATGAGATGCGATGCCTGTGTTGGTGAACGTGAAGCTGAATCTCTGCCATGTCGTCGTCGCCGTGAAGTCGGCACTGGTGCGGATGCCATCTGTGGTGTTATTGGCGTGAAGCCGGAACTGCTTCGTCCCTGAGACAGTCCGCGCCCACGCGCTCACAGTGTATTGCGAGACGACTGCGGTCTGCGCGGCTACGGATCGCGAGAGCGCGTCCGCTGTGAAAGTGACCGTGAAAGCGTCTGCATCTCCATCGGGAGCCACGATCGCAGTAGCGGTGCGAGTTGCACCGTTGATATCTGACCACGAGGCAGCTGCAAGATTCTCGGACGCTACGACGATGTTGGTCGCAGCCGCCTCGATCAGCCACATCGGGTATGCTGAGGCGTTGCGCAGATCGGGACCGCGCAGGACGTTCGACGTAGCCCACGCGAGTGTGTCTGGTCCGGTGTAGTAGCTGCCCTCCGAGGCACGGGTAAAGGTACCGCCCCCACCGACGAACTTCAGCAGGACCTGCCCTGCAGGGCTTCCGGCAGCGAGCAGCGCGCGGGTCATGGTGTCCCCGAGAACCAGTTCAGCCCGTCGCGGCTCATCAGCGAGACGCGCGATCGCCCTACTATTGCCACGTAGTTGCTGGCGCTCGCATCGATGTTCACACTCGCCCCTGGATCGATGACGAGCGCCGTCGCTGCGCCCTCGCACTGCCACGTCAGCAGCAGCATACGACCAGCAATAAGCGAGCCCGAGAGGTCGCCGAGCGCGATCGTACAGGTCGCGGCCTGCGTCACGAACACGACGTTGCCGATGTCCCCCGCAACTGCCGTGTCCGTAGTCGCGGAGACGACCCGGGATGCAGGCTGTACACTGTTGTTACGTAGCTCGTTGAGGGCCCCGATGATCGACGTCGCCGTGAAACCAGCGACCAAGGTGTTGTTGGGCGCAGCCTGGTTCAGCGCGATCGTCGCGGCACGCGCGCCGAGCGTCAGGTCAGCCGCCGCGCCGGAGACGGTGAAGTTCGACGCAGCGGCTGAGTCGAGGGAGATCGCTCCTGCGCCAAGAGTGTCGACAGTGAAATTCTGCCCGCTCGTCGGCGTGGCGATGATGCTACCTGGACCGTTGATGCGCAGGACCGACACCGTGCTTCTGCGGAAGTCGACGAGGTTGCCACCGGCCATCGAGTCCACGATCATCGCGTCGCTGTTTTGCGAGATGATGGTCACGCCTGTGTGGCTACCGTCCGCGGTAACTTCGAGCGCTGTGCTCGTGCCAGTGCCCTCGGCAGCAATGAGCACCGCGCCAACGGTTCCGTTGTTGTTGCGCAGGTCGGCCGCGCGAAGGCCGCCAAGGTGTGACGCCACGATGCCAGTGCCGAGGCCGAGACTGCTCTGCGTGACCGTCAGGCTGTTACCCGAGTTGGCGCTGTTCTGCGTGATCGCGACGCCAACGCCGGTGGTATGGAGCACCTGAATACCGGCGCCGGTCGCGCCGATCACCTGCGAGACGTTGACGCCGATGCCCGTGGTGGTGGCACCCATGCTGACGTTGATGCCGGCGCCAAGCCCAGCGAACGTGCGGTTCACGTTGAGCACGTTGGTCGCGTCGACCGCGTTGCTGAGCGTGATCGCTTTGGCGGCTGTCGCGACGATCGTCGCGGGCGCTGCCGAATTGTTGTACGCGTCTTGCAGCGTACCGCCTCCGCCGCCACCACCCCCGCCATCGGGGAAGATCGTTGTCTTTGTCGGGCCAGTGCTCATGGTGCCACCTCGCGCGTACAGGGTTTCAGGTACGTCGCAGCGATCCGCTTCACGCCCCAGACAGGGAAGTCAACCGAGACCATCGGAGGATGCCCACCGATGACGTACACAGTGCCGACACCGTACTTCTGCGACGTCGTGAGAAGCGCAGCAACGATGTTGCCCGCCACCCGCCCAAGAACCGTGTCCGTACCAACCGCCAAGTTGGTCGGCGCTGCCACGGCTGCGGTGGCATTCACCTTGACGCTGTTCGCCGGCATCAGGGCCAGTTTGGCATCCGTCACGCCAGCTGCGGTAAGGCCAACTGTGACAGGGTTATTCGCACCGCCGTCGGTGATCGAGATGACCGTTGCCTCACCCGTCAGTACGCGCTCCGCCGTCAGTCCCGGGTCTGTCGCCAGCGTAACGTACTGCGCATCTACAGGCGCACCCCCGCCGCCCCCGCCACTGCTGCCGCTGGGAAAAACCAGAGTCTTATTCGAGGGGCCCCGGCTCACGGGGCGTAGAAGACGGTGACTTCGGCCCCCACGCCTGCCGCCGCAGTGTAGGTAGCGCCAGTTGTCGAGATGGCGATCACGATACCGTCAACGAAGACCAGCCCGCCGACATCGTCGAAGGAGATGTCGATGTAACTGGGCGACGCCAGCGTGGCAGTGATGAATGGCACTGGCGAGCTGATGCGCGTGGCGGTGGTAGCGCCAACAACCGCCACCACATCGTGGAGCTGCATCCAGCCCGCGCCAACGTAGATGCTGAGGATCACACGCTCTACACGCGCAGCCCCAGTCGCGATGAGCACCGTACCATTGGCAGCAAGCGGGACGAAGGTCTTCGTCCAAACGCCCGCAACGTCCGCATCACGAATCCACAGATGCCCCAGCGCATCGACCGCAAGGCGCTGCGCTGCACCGTTGGGCTCCGAAGTGAGCCCCGTGAGACCGTTGGCGGATGCTCGGCCATGGGCGATGACGTATGGCGCGTCTTGGTCGCCCACGGCAGGAAGACTGTCCCCACCCTGCTCACTGACGTAGCCACTGGGAGAACCCGCAGTGGTGCGAGCGTCCTTGTTCAGGTTGGCATCATCGGAATTCGTGTTTCGCCGCGGGGGGGACATTCGACCTCACTTACTGATGCTGCGGGCGGCTGCACCGATGTGCCCAAGCGCATCGAGCAGGCCGGGGAAGCGGATGTTGATGAGCGTCTTCACACCCACCGCTGCGAGCTTTGCAGTGCTCGCCACCCCTGCACGAATCACCGGCGCGTGCTCTTCACACGCATGGACGAGGGGCTTGCTGTTGCCCAGCGTGAAGCTCGTGGACTTGGTGTCGAGAGGCTTGCTGCAGAGAACGCAGCTTGGCGGCTTCGCCGGTTTGCGACGCCGCCGAGCTGGCTTCTGCGCCGCCGCAGGCATCAGCGACGAGCTACCTTCGCCTGTGCGACCAGGGCCCGCGCTGCGCACGGAGTGCAGGCCGGGCCCTTTTTCTTCGCCGGAGGTGGCGCTCCGCCCTGCGCAGCGTGCGCTGCACCAATGCCAGCGGAGAGGGTCTGCCCGAGCGACTGGAAGAACGTGCGGTTGAACGACATGCGAGCCTCCTACTTGCGCTTGCTGCGCTGTTGAAGGAAAAGGTAACCCACGCCACCTGCACAGGCGAGACCGAGGACCCCGAAGGCCATCATCATGCCGCGCGAGGTCCGATTGCGGCCCGCGACGGCCAGGCCCGCGTAGGTCAGTGCCGCGTTGGTGCCGGCGCCGATGGCTGCGCCCTTCCACCCGCGCCCGCCGGTAGCGAGCCAACCCACGAGCGCACCCCCCGTTGCTGCGAGGCCCACGCTCGTCGCGACGGCGGTGTAGCTCGGGTTGAACGCTCCCGCCGCGATGGTCTCGTCGGAGATCCCCTGCGAGGGGCCCGTGTCCTCTGCTGCGTCACCGAGGTACACCTGGTCCGACGCCACCCCGGGCATGCGCGCAGAGGTACCGAAGGTCTGGTCATCCGCGCCAGTGCCGAAAGCGGCAGGGTTCGTCGAGGGGGCCCCCCAGGGAGTCTTCTGTCGCATGGCTCAGCCCTTCTTTGCTGAGATGTAGCTCAGCCACGTCGTGAGGGCGCCGAGCAGCCCGATGCCGACACCCAGGCCCGGCTGCTGCTCCTTGAAGCCCAGGATGAAGCCCTGCACGACACCGACCGCGCCAGCTGCGAGGCCCGCGCCGTAGATGCCCCGCGTGTAGCCCTGCCCCCCCGGTGCGCTCGCACCGACCAGCGCTCCACCGATGAGGCCCGCCGCGATGAGCTGAAGAATCGCGCTCGTAAGCGCAGTTTCCTGCGTCGGGTCCGGCGCAGCACCGAACGGCCCCACGTAGGGCTGCTGGTACATCGGGTTCATCGCGAACGGGGCTGCGCCCCAGGGGTTGCCATAGTTGGTGAGTGGACGCTGCATGATCTCTCCCGGTTATCGCTTCACGGCGAGGTAGGTTGCACCCGCAGCACCGAGGATGCCCGCGAGCAGAAAGCCCGTGCCGAACTTGCTCTCACCGATGGTGATGCCTGCGACACCCAGGCCGATCGACGCGAGCGAGGCGTCGATGAGGGCACCCCGGCGCACACCTCTCCAGTTGGAAGCAGCGACGCCGCCGACGATGGCGCCGCGCGTCGCTGCGCTGAAGATAGCGAGCGCACCGACCACGAGGAAGCTGTTCGCCCCGGAAGGGCCCGCGGGGATCTGCTGTGGTGCCTGCAGCCCTGGGATCGGCGGAGATGCGGGGTCTTGCACGACAGGAAGCAACGGCGACTCTGCGGCGTCGCTCAACCCGTTGAGGTTGGCGCCGAAGATCGCTGCGATGTTGCGCGCTGCATGGGTCTGGGTTGCGTGCATGAGTCAGTCCTCCACTTCCAGATTGTACCCACCGCCCTCGTCGAGTGTGTACTCCCGCTCGGACATCCGATGCGGACGCGTCCTCCGCCGGAAGCCCATGGGGGGGTGCTTGAGCTTCACTGGGATCGCCGACTTGAACTTCCCCGCGAGCTGGCCCTCTTCGGGCGCGGCGCTCTCGGTCTTGTTCATCGTCGCCATCTTGTAGACGAGGAAGCCCACACCTGCGAGCGCAACAGCCCCGAGAAACCAGGGCCAGAGCGTATCACCCAGATGCCGGCCTGTCGTACCCGGAGGCACAGTCAGCATCGGGGGGACATGTACGTTGGTCGGCTGTGTTTGGGGGAGCATGCTGCCTTGTGCCATCAGTTCCCCACACGCAGAACGATACCGTCCCGGCTGCTGCCACCAGACTGGTTGCTGCCAAGGATGACCAGCACCAGCCCACCAAGGACCGCCGCTCCAGCGATCATCAGGAGGGACTTCGGGTCTTCCGGCGGTTTGGGGTCAGCCGGCGGGCGATTCGCCGCCAGCAGCGCCGCGCATTCAGCCGGTGTGCGGCCAGCAGCGGCGCAGTCGAGTGCGAGCTGCTCTTGCGACTGGTAGTACGCGAGCTGCGTACCTGCGTGCTCTGCAAGGGTCGCGAGGTTGTAGACCATGATCGCACCGATGGCGATGGCCCCGAGGATGAGCACCACGCCAGCAACCGTCAGGAGGAACGTCGCCCAGCCACCGAGGCCCGCCGCAATGGGCACGGCGCCGAGGCCAGTGACGCGCACATCCACTCCAGGCGACATCACCGGTAGCGGAATCAAATTGCCGTCGAAGCCCGCCATCGAAGCGAGGTCTCGCGCAGCAAGCGCGTACTTGCCGTAGCACTCCATCTCCACCGTATACAACCGGAAACGCAGCTGGTCATACCGCGCCACGTCGCGTGCAGTCAGACGCCCCTGTGCCTGTCGCCGAAGCAGTAGCGAGCGCAGCTCGGCAAGCCGGGCTTCAACCCCCGAGAGCTGCTCTACGGCTTGGAGAAGAGTGGCCATGTGTCACCCCCAATACTCGACAATCAAAGAGGCGTAGACCACCTCCATCTGACTCGCGCCCACGAGCGTTTGCCCGGACAAAAGCCAGAAGAAGATCACCTGACCCTGGGGCCACTGCGGAAGGCGGTAGCTCTCGTTGGGCCCGATGCCGTTCACCGGCGGAGCCTGCCCCGCGATAGGCACATGGACCGAGTTCGAGTCCGGCGTCATCACCAGGATGTCCGGCGCGATAAACGCAGTCTGCCCCTCAGGCAGCATCACCGTCACGCGGCGCGTACGGCCATGCGCATCCGGCGGGAGGATCGTCTGGATCTCCCGCTTGAGCGTGGCACGCACGATCTCCGTCGGAGCCACGAGCTTGTACCCGGGCATCATCTTACTGCACCGCGATGTAGCCGATGAGGGCGACACCAACCGTCACAGGCGAGGCCGAGGGCAATCCGAGGTTCTGCATGTCGATCTCGACACCCTCACCCGGGCGCCACTGCCAGCCTTCACCCGGCAGCTCATGCACGACAGCGAAGCCCGACTTGGTGCCGAGCAGTGTCGCCGAGACGCGCGACTGCTGCGCGACGGGAGCCTGCACCCAGTCGGCGTTGGTGCCGTTGCCGACCTGCTTGAACTGCACCGACAGCGTTGCGAGGGGCAACGTCGTCCCGACAGAACCGCTGACCGGCGTTTGGGATACGACGCAGCCGAGAAGGACGATAGGCTCGGAGCCATCGTTACGGAAGAACGTCGTTGAAAGGTTGGTCTGCACAGCGCTTGCGAGCGTGATCGTGCCCTGCAGGAAGTACGGCCGGCGACTGAGGAGGCCCACACCGTGGAAACCCACTTCTGCGCGAACTTGGAGGCCGACTGTTGCGTCGACTGACGCAACCGAGACTTGCAGCGAATCCCGCGAACTGAGCACGACGGGCGCGTCGAAGTCCCACGCGGCAGTCCCTGGCGCGGTGTACGCTGGTGCCGCAGTCTGTGTGTTGTGCCAGAGCGGGATCGGCGCGAAGTTGCGGCTCATGTAATACTGATCGTGGTACCGCACGCGCATGCCCACGCGCTGGAGCAGACGGGGATCCGCTGGGGTGTCGTCGAGAGCCCCACCCCCTGTGATGAATGCCGTCATCCACTTCAGCATTACAGGGAACTGTTCTCCGTTTTGGAAGATGTTCCCTGGGCTGCCTTGGATGATGTTCGTGTCCGTGTTCACGATGTTGTAACTGTCCGTGTAGACGCGGGGCTCGTAGAGCACACCATCCATCAGGACGTTCTTGCTGGTGCCGACCAACCAGTTCTTCACGTTCTCAGTCGTCATCTCAGCCCTCGATTGCAGCATAGCCGTTGAAGGCAATGCCGATTGAGTACGTTTCGGTGGGTTGCTCCGCCACAGGCGTTGCGCCAGGCAGTTCCAGCTCGACTTCGAGCTGGTCTCCGGGCTCCAGCGTCAGGGGCTGTGGAAGCCGGTAGACCTGCGCCGGAGTGATGTGCGTCATCACCAGCGCGAGCGGAGCGCCAGGCCGCCACCAGTCAGCCTTGGTGCCGCCATCAGCCGTACGAATACGGCAGCCTGTCCGCATTGAGAGCGGCGTGATCGGCCCGTAGACCGCGGCAGCGGCGATGAAGGAGTCGTCGTAGTCGATCTGGTCGATCTGCAGCGAAAGCCCGAGAAAACGCTGTGAGCCCTGTACGGTCGGGCGCTGCGCACGGAAGTCTCGTGGCGTGTAGACATGCTGAGGAGGGAACGTCGCAGACGTAGTACTGTTGCCTGCCGCAGTGCCGGCCGTACCTGTGATGACTGCCCCGTACGGTGCCGCAGCAGATGTGGTGGCGGACAGCAACGTACGTGGGCCGAACGTGCGGCCGGAGCCCTCCAGCAGACCTCCAGCTTCCCACCACGTGGCGGAGAAGCGAGGGGGCAGCCCCGGAACTTCGGGCGGCGCAGGTGCGCCTCCTGAGAAGCTGCTGAGCGCCAGCTCGACACTGCCGAACTCTGGCAGAACGAAGGGCCGCTCGAACTTCTTATAGAGGATCCCGTAGAGGTCACTCGCGCGACGCAGATCCTTTTTGCTGTCGCTGTAGTAGCTCGGGCTCGGGGGCTGCGTCCGTGAAGGGGAGTACCCCCGCAGGTCGAGCGCAAAACGTGAGTAGTTCTGCCGCAGACGTACAGCGATCGTTGCCTTGCACGCACTGAAGCAGGCAGCGCCACCGTACCTGCCGCCGCTGGTTGGCAGCACGTCAGTCTGCGCAAGGTAGTTGATCGGCGCGAGTGTGATCTCACGGATCTCAACGGGGTAGCGTTCGCCATTCATAAACGCGTTGCGCGCGTCGAAGAAGACACTCTGCGGACGAGGAGTGGCGTCTACACGCTTGACGTCCCAGAACGCGCGCGGCTCGTAGATCAGGCCATCGTAGAACCTGGTGCTCACGTCATCTCCTGCGTCGGCTGGGGCGCAGGTAGTGCGCCCTCAGGCAGCGCCACCACCGTGCAAGGACTCGTAGCGTAGCTCAGGTAGAACGAGCCGAGGGACATGCCCGTGCTGGCAGCCAAAAGAAACATCTTTCGACTGGGGTCCTTGGCGAGAAAGCCGCGGTAGGCGAGCGGCGTGCTCGCACCAATGAGCCCGCCGATCATGGCGCCCCGGCCAGTCTTCGCTGCCGCGTAGCCGATGACGGCACCGAAGACGCCCGGCAGCACCGCGCTGAAGAGGTCCAGCGCCATGTTGCCCGCCTTCTTCTTGGAGTACCGGCGCTGCTTCTTGATGCCCATGTGTTCCTCGTACCCAGAAAGCACTGCGCCCCTCAAGACCCCCCGTGCGAAACACGCGGTATCCGAGGGGCGCCAGGCTAGTTGGAGTCGGCTGAGATCAGGCGACCGGGCGACGCTTCAGACCGTCCCAGTAGAAGCGGAGCAGGATGTTCTGGTCGAGGTTCGCGATGGTGCCGACCGGGCTCGTCACCTTCATAAACGAGACCTGCTGCGACTCGATGTAGATCGGCAGCTCCAATCGACGCTGGTTGCGTGCGTCGACCATGCCAGCCGTACCGGTCGAGAGCTGCGTCTGCGTCAGCGCCGCTACGCCGCCGCCCTGAGCGTACCCCTTGGTACCCACGCTCTGCCCGAGGAAGCTCATCGGACAGCGAAGCTGCGGCTTCTGTTGCTGTGCGCCGATGATCAGCTCGATCAGCACGTCCCGTTGAAGTCGACGCAGATTGCTCTGCGTCAGCATCGGGATGGGCGCGGTGAGCGAGGTGAGCGGGTCGGTACCACCGAACACGCCCGTCTGCGCGAAGTGCTCGAACGTGATGGCGTAGAGGATGAACGCCTCGTCGTAGTTCATCCCTCCCCGCTTGACCATGTTCGTGTCGCGGGCGTCGGCGAGACGCAGCGGCGTCGTCGCATTGGCCGTCGAAGGGACGCGCTGACCCTGCACGTAGCTGAACGCGCGGAGGTTGATCGCATCTCCCAGACCGTTCGTCTGCCCCAACTGGAGCGCCGAGAAGAGGGGGTAGTGGAGCCACTCGTCGATGACGACGCTGGTTCCGTCGGGAAGCTGGACTTTCTTGATCGCCATGTTCGTCTCCTGTTGCGGTCGAGGGTTCAGGCGACCGGGCGACGGCGGTACCCGTCGAGGTAGGTGCGGAGGCGGATGCGACCGGCAGGCGTGCCGGAGGCGAAGCTCAGCCCACTGACTTGCCCACTCGGCGCGAGGAAGTCGACCGAGAGCGACTCTCCGCCCTCGACGTACAGCGGCGAAGCGAAGATGCGCTTACCAGCGACATCCGTACTGCCGTTGAACGCCGTGGTGAATGGCGCTCCACCCGTGGTGGTGGCCGTGCCCGAGCCGCCGAACGTGCTCCCGAAGGTCGGAGACGTCCCCATCGAGCCCGGGAACCAGCCGAGAGGAGCACGGGTGTACTCCTTCACACTGGCGATGCGCATGACGATCACCAGGTCCCGCTGGAGGTTCAGCATGGTCTGGATGCCCACATTGGGCAACGGCGGCGCCGGGAGCAGCGTTCCCACGTTCGTGTTGTTGGGCAGGTCGAGCTGGTTGACCTGGAACGCCTCGATCATCATCGAGTAGACGATCAGCTCTTCGTTCTCCGGGAGCTGACTCCCCTGGCCCTGCAGGTTGGTGTCGGTCAGGTTCGACTTGCGCGGACCCACCGAACCGGGGACGTCGCCGCCGATGGCGTACGAGAACGCCATCAGCGTCGTGTACGTGCCCGAGGCGATCTCGATCGTCGAGTAGAGCGGCTCCGCGCTCGTCCAGTCGCCTGGAACGAGAACGCGCCCGTCGGGGAGTCGAACTTTGGTGATCTGAGCCATGTCTGGGTGCTCCTGTAGGTCGTTCTGGTCCCGAAGGATCAGGAGACCGGACGCTTGTAGAGACCTTCGAGCAGGATGCGGAGCTGGATCGCATCGGTCGTGCCCGCCTCGCCTGCCGTCGGAGTGGGGAAGTCCACTGCGCCGCCCGTCGGGTTCGCGAGGACGACGCGGAACTTCTCCTGACCACCAATGTGGTGCGGGATGCTGAAGCTGCGCGGGGCCTCTGCCGAGGGGAGGCCGAAGTTCGCGTAGGCGCCGCTTCCGCCACTCACGCCACGTGCGCCGCTCACGTAGACGCCGAAGCCCGTGTTGAAGTAGCCGAGCCCGGCTTCTGCGTAAATCTTCTGGCTGATCTCCAGCCGGAGGAGGCAAAGACGCGCCAGGTTGGCGAGTGGCTCAGGCCGGGGAACCGGAAGACCCACTGCCGTGGTCGCCCATGCTGACGCATTGGCCGAGCCGGTCAGCTGGTAGGCTTCGACCTTGATGTTGTAGACCAGGAGTTCTTCGGTCGACGCCATGCCGCCAGCCGTGACCACGTTCGTGTCGCGATCGGTGGCGATGCGACGCGTGGTGATGTTGCCCGAGCTGCTCACGTTGTCGCTGACGACGTACGTGAACGCTTCGACTTCCTGGTCGGTGAAGGCGTTGAACAGGTCCATCGTGCTGAAGAGCGGCTTGTCCGTCCAGTCGACGATGGCGACGGTCTGCCCGTTGGGCAGACGAATTTGCGTGATCTGACTCTGGCCGAGTTCCATGGGGGCTGCTCCGGGGGAAAACTGAAGTGGGGACGTGGCGCGGTTGCTGATCGGCGTGAGGGACGTGATGAACGACTCACCACGTCCCCACTTCGTCGCTGGTGTTACGGGCGGAAGCCCGGCGTCCCGAAGGCCGACGCGTTGACCGAGCCGAGGTTGACCTCTTCGCCACCGCTGTAGGCGGTGTAGCCCATGCCGTTGCTCGGGGTCATCACGACCGCTCCGGTCGAGGTGAGCTGGGGCACTGCCGCACCCAGCGCGCCATTCGGACGCGAGGTGAAGTAATTGCCGAGGCCCGCGACTGGACCCGCAGCATCCGCAGCATCCGCATTGAGCGTCTGCGCCCAGACGCGACGCTCGGGGTCACGCACCAGGAGCTGGTCGTGCGCGAACGACGTCAGCGCGACACCGGCCGCCGCGACGCTCGCTGCTGCGGCTGCAGCTGCTCCGCCGCCCATGACGTACAGCGCGGCTGCCGAGATGGCGCCGGCCGCGAGGCCGAGCCACGGGGCCTGCTTGTAGATCATGGCCTGCGTCTCGCCCTTCGTGGGGTCCGAGAAGTAGCGCGCCGCGACCACCACGCCCGCGGGGACGAGGATGCCCACTGCCGTCGGCAGTAGGAAGGTCATCAGTCCACGCTGGGACTTCACCTTGCCGAGACCGGCGAGGCTGATTGCCGAGCCGACGCCACGGGAGCGGCGACGCGACTTCGAGTGCTTGCGGGAACGACGCTTTGCCATGTTGCTCTCTCCTCTACCTTTGACGTCAGAAAGTGTCTCGCGAAAGTGCGAGGCGCTTAGCTACTTCTTGGCTCTGCAGCCACAGTTTGTGAGAACGTAGCGCTGAGCTTTTTCCGCAGCACGCTGTGCCGCGTACTGCGTGCTCGTGCCCTGCGGGTTCATCCCCCGAGCGGCTTCTTCGAGGCGCCCAGCGGTGTAGACCGCCATCAGCGCAGCCGGGCAGGAGCCCTTCGCCGCCGAAGCCATACGCGAATCGAGCGTGCGCTTGTGCTGCAGGTAGTCGTCCGAGTGCTCGGCAGGTGTGCCGCGCACACCCTTCATGCCAGCGTACTTGCGCGCCTTCTTCGGATCGCCTTCGAGGAGGATCATGCCGGCGTCACTGCCGACGCTTCGGCCGATGCCGCGAAACGCGCCTGCGCGCTTCGGCTTGTGCCGACCACTCAGCTTGCTTACCGAGCCGATTCCCATGATCCGTGGCATCTCAGCTCCTCTTTCCGAAGGCAAGCACGACGAACCCCAGCGCCAGCCCAATGCCGACTGCTGCAGCGCCGTAGAGGAAACCCCTCTGCGTCGGCGTGCGGGCAGCGGAGATGGCGCGTGCGAAACCGTTGACCAGTGCTACTGCACGCGTTTTGAGATTCTCGACGGCCACCAGAAGCTCAGGCAGCGTAGAGTTGCCCGCAGCCCCTGCCGCGGCGGTCATGGTGGTCAGCTCTGCTTGCAAGGCGTCAAAGCGAGGCATCCACCGCGCTCGGATCTCTTCCGACGCGCTGATCATCTCTGCCGACGTGGCCACGTCGAGGTAGTCCTGCACGTCCTGCGTTGCCGTATTGTACTGGCTCGCTGCGGATGACGTTAGCCCCAAACGAAAGTTGGGGCGCCGGGCGTAGTTGACGACAGTGCGCATGTCAGGCTCGGTTTCCGGTGCTTGCTTGGCGCCGCTTCTTCTTGCGCCAGGCGGCCCAGCCGACGATGCCGGCGAAACTCAGGATTCCCAGACCCCAGAAGATCCACAAGGGAGTCGCGCGTGCGGCCGTGACCAGTTGCGCCGGCAGACGCTGCACCAGAGTCTGCGTCGGTGCCGACGTCTGTGTCGTCCTGCCCGCGCCCTCGGGGGGCGGTGATGGCAGAGGTGGGACGGTGGGGTCCGTCAGCGTCCGAGCTTCCGTGGTACCCACGTTGCTGCTGGTCTCCTGCACAGCGTTGATAACTTCCGCACCGGTCTGGCTCTGTGCTGCCGCCGTCTGCGGGTTGTTGAGCGCAGTGATCAACGCACCTGCGCTCGTGCTCAGCTCAGCGAGCACCCGCGTCACGTACGTGCTGACCGTCGTCCACCACTGGGGGACGCTGTTCGCGCGCTCCGGCACCGCTGGAGCGCTGGGCAGCACCCCGCGGAACAGCGCGTTGACAGTTTTCGCTGTGTTGAAGCCCCAGAGGCCATCCACAGTCAACGGCCGCAGGCCCAGGAAGCCCACCATGGCAGCGTTGCCCGGATTGGACTGCATGACGGGCAGCGCCCGGTTGAAGGTCTGCTGATACCGCTGCACCAACACACGATCGTACGCGTTGCCGCGAACGCCGATGTTGCGAAGAAGCGCCAGAAGCGCGTCCGCGTAGTCACGGTAAGCCTCCGCACTTGCACGGGTGGTGGCGGCATCAGTCACAGAGGTCAGCCTTCAGCGAGGGAAAGGGAACGAGAACCCCCCGAGGGTACGGGGGGCCCTGGTCAGCGGCGCGACTTGCGCGAGCACTTGCCCTTGACGAACTTGACCTTGCCGTTCCTCTTGCACAGCTTTCGGCCACCCTTCACGCACTTGCAGGTCCCGTTCTTCATGTGAATCTCCTTGGATACAGATGCTGTATCGCTAGCTATCTTGTTCTACCGATTCCGAATGAGAGTGTCCACCCCTTGCGGGGCGGTGGATCAGCGATGACCGGTCGCGTACGCACCTGCGTTGTACGCCGCGTGGTCGACGACACCCGGCAGGGGCCAGGTGCGGCCCGGCAGCATCGTCGCACCGAGGTACCCCGCTGTTGCGACCGTAGCGGTCTCCTGGGACTTCTTCCAGAAGTAGTAGCCAACGCCTCCGATGACCAGGGCGCCACCGACGGCCCACAGGATCTTCATGTTCTTCTTCTTCATGGCCGTCGCTTCCTTTTCTTACCGAGGGCTACCCACCCGATGGTGCCTGCAGCAACAGCTACGGCACCGAGGAGCAGCCACGTTGTCCAGTCCTTCTGTACCGCGGGCACCCCTGGTGGTGTCACCTGGGGCGTTGTCGATTGTGGGCAGCGCTCACGCAGCATCCGTGGAATGCCTGCCGAGCGGAAAGCGACTGTGCGCCCACCATCGGAAAGCTGGTAGGCTTCCGCGGAAGCCAACGTGTAGAACAGCGCAGTGCGCGTCTGCGGGCCCCACACGCCATCCACGGCAAGCTGGGCTGTCGAGCTGCCGCGGTTGATCGCGTTGAGGGCGCACTGCACCGTACGCACGGAGATTGCGTACGGGTACTCCGGGTCTGTGGTCAGCGGGTGTGGCTGCCGCTGCCAGTCAGTGATCTCGTTTGGCGCGTGGCTCGCATTGTACGCAGCTTCCAGCTCAGCGAGGGGGTCTGCCGAAGAAGCCTGCGCGCCAAAAGTGAAGCCCGTGCGCATGACTACTTACGGGAAAAGAGCCAGGCGAGCCCACCGATCAGAGCTGCACCACCGAGGAACAAGGGCACCTTCGAGCTGCTCTTCTTCGGGCCATCTCCGGGCTCACCCGGGCCATCTCCGGGCGCACCTGGGCCAGGCGGCGCAGGCGGGCCAGGCGGCGCAGGCGGTGGTGGGCCAGTCCGTGGGGAGTCCGGCGCCCCGTCGGCGTTGTAGTCGATGACTGGCGCCCCTGGAGCATTGGGGTGTGGCGCTGGCAGGGACCCCGTCATCAGCTGCTCGACCGTCTGCCCTGGCTGCGCAGTCTCACCCGGACCAGGCACCCGCAGGAACTCGGCGAAGCCTGCGGGGAAAGCACTGTTTGGGATGCCCGCCGCGTGCAGCACCTCTGGGTGTGGCGGGATGTAGCGGGGTGTGCCCACCTGCCCGCTACCACGACCAATCAGCGCCAGCGCGGTAAGCGTGGAGACCAGTCGCGCACGGAAGATGTCCGCGAGGGGCTTGGGTGCTGCATTGAGTACCTCAGCGTACCTGGCGTATGTCTGTCTCAGGCCATCCGCCATGGTGAGGCGGACCCAGCGCCCCCCCAGCTTCGTTGGCTGCAGCCCCGTGGGGAGTGCTGTTGCACGCGGCTGGAAGGCGAAGAAAAGAACGATCTTCCCTGCCACCACCCCCAGCTCAGTAGCTGCACCCCAGAGCGGATTGGTGGCAGCCCAGCTGCTTGCATCACCATCGCGCAGAGCAGCCTCCAGGCTGGATGACTGCCCACAGAGGTCAGGGCGCAGTCGGCGAATCGTACCGAGTAGGCTCTGGAAGGCCGGGTCCGGCAGGAGCCCATTGAGGGTATTGTCGACATCAAGACCAGATGCCGTGAGCAGCGTATATTGCTCTTTGAACGCAGCCGTCTGCTGAGGCGTACCAGCGAAGCCTGCGTTAGCTTGCGCGATCAGCACGCTGGCTGACTGCTTGACGTCCGCACGTACGAGGGCATTGCCATGCAGCCGACGAGGCAGAACTGTGGGGTCAAGCGCGGCTCTGCGGATCTCCGGGCCAAAGCGGCGAATTGTCCCCTTCGCATCGACACCCTGTAGCGCACGCGAGGCAGCGGCTGACGCGAGCGCAATGGTCATCGTAATCGCTGCGAATGCCGGAAGGAACGTCCCGATTATCGACATCGCCGCAGCGACGATGATATTGACAACCGCTACGATGTCACCCGTTGCTTGTAGTGTAATTGCTGCGCCCAGGGCTTTGTTGTACGGTCGGTCCGGCCCGGCCCCGACTACGGCGACAACAGCGTCAAAAACACTCTGGCCGCGGTCGGCCGCGTACTTCTCCAGCACCAGCCGGAGTGTCTGCAGTTCCGGGTTGGCCCTCGCCGTCGCCAGGATGTCCATTATCTGCTGACACTGCCGCATGCAGTACGTGCCGCAACCCAGACGCCCCCAGAGATCGCGAATCGGCCGGTGAAGCTGGTCCGAAACCGCGGGATTACGAAGAATCGCCGCGTCCTGAAAGTCGACATCCGGGGGTGGGGGGGCGCCCGCCGCATTCAGCCGCGCTTCGATTTTGAGTGCTGTCTCCGTGATAGAAGTGATCACCGTCTGAGTGTCGACGGACCGTTTCGCGATCGTAATCGGAAGCACGTAGTCGATGGGCGTCGTACCGACTGTCCCAGGAATGACGTTGTAGACGATGGTGACCATGCCCACCGCGAGGAGCGCCTTGATCTCCAGCGTACCTCGAACCGGGGTGTCGATGACCTGACACTGCACCAAATCCCCACCAGCCCCCTCGATGCGGAAGGACGCGACGTTGGCGACAGTTTGTGTGCTGCCCGCATCCATCGTGCGAGCTGTCTCCGTGCGACGCGTTACAGTGCCGAGCCCGGCGAAGCCTCGGAGCGGGGCGTCGTAGAACTGCGCTGCAGCTCCGCCCAGACCTCCAGCTTCGAGGAGGTTGCGAAGCTGCGCTCCGCGCAGGTTCGCACCAGCGTTGCGGTCTACCTGCCGCACCGCCCGACCGATGCCGCCCTGGTAGCTCCCCGCTGCGAGCGCACCGAGCATCAGCCCCGAAGGCCGTTGCTGCGTCAGGTCATCCTGCTGGGGGAACCGAGCTACAGGTGCCTTGTTCGTGGCACGCGGCGGGTTGCTCGGGAACTGTGGCGACGTGATCGGTGGGTTGGTGACGCCGTACTGCAGTGGACGCACACCTGCGTACTTGACGCTGGTGATGCCGGGGACCTCGGGGCCCGCCGGCACGTACATCCGCGTGCCAGTCGTGATCGTCTGGATCGCGCTCGCACTCGGGTTGTTCCCGAAGCTCCCGCTCATGCCTGTTCTACGGCTCATCGACGTGCCCTCTTCTTACGATTGAGGAAAAAGATCCCGAGCATCCCCGTCACCGAGAGCACACCTACGGCACCAAGGCCGTAGTACAGCCAGGTACGACGCTTCGGCGCACCTGGTGGGTTCAGTACCTGTGGGATCGAGCTGCCTGGCGGCGGGGCGATGGGTGTCGTGGGCGCCGTCGACTCCGCACCTCGGGTCGGCGTGGGCAAGCCAGTGTCGACCGGGGGCGGAGGATTACTGGCGGTGGGTGCCGTCGGCAGCATGCGCTGCACTTGACCCACGAGAGTCTCGACCTGCGTGGTGTAGCTCTCCAGCGCAGCCTGCATCGCCGTGTCTTCTGCAGCGGTGTAGACAATCTGCTCGAAGTACGCGCCAGCGTTCCCCAAGAGGTTGTTGAACTGCATGATCGAGTTCTCATAGAGCAGCGGATTCGCTGCACGAGCCTCGGGAGCGTTTGCCACGAGCGCGTTCAGCGCAGCTCGCAGGCGGTTCTGCTCGCGCTGAAAAAGCGTGATGGACGAATTGCGGTCTGCTGTGCTGGGAGCGAAGCCGAGAGCACGAAGACCCTCTCCCTGCCAGTCACCCCGAATGGCCCCAAGCGACTGCAGGGGGATCGGCACGCCTTCCGGGCGTGATGCTGCGACCGCCCACTCTTGGGCGATCTGCTGTTCCCGCGCATGTGCGCGATCCACCGCGGCCTGCTGCGCAGCAACCTGCGCAGCGACGGGCGTGTTCGCGTACTCCGACGGGATGGTCACCTTGTCGTGCCTCGGCAGCCCACGCGAGACGAACCGCTGTGATGGCAGGTCGTAGTCCGTCGGGAGCCGGTCCATGTACCGCGCCGCAGCTGCATCTCGCAGAGCCATCTGCGGCGGCTGCGCCGCGACACGAGCCAGGGTGGTGCGTGTCGCACCGCCTTGGGCTGCAGCCATCACCGAGTAGACTGATGCGAGCGGGTTGCGCGGGGCGGGCCCCAGCTTGTACTGCTGAAACTGCATCCGCTGGGGAAGGTACGTCGGCATGTCTGCCGCCGCAGCTACGCAGGGCACGCCGGCCTGTCGACACGCGTCCTGGTAGTCCGAGATGGCACGACCGACGACCCCCGGCGAGCGGGGGTAGAGCTGTGACCGTTTCAGGTCGAGCGGAAGCGCCTGCACATCCGCTGGCAGCCGGTATTGTCCTGCCGGCCGCTTCGTATCCCGGCCCCAGCCGCTTGAACCCCAGGTCATGTGTGCTCCTACCCTGCGCAACGCGCAGATGTCCACCCTAGCGTGCGCGCTTGCTCTTCACGGGCGAGGCGTAGACGCGGAGCGTGCAGCCTGAGGAAACGGGGAAAAGCGTTCGGTAAGCCTTCATCGCCGCTTTCTTGCTCGGCGCCACGATGATGGCGGACCTACGGTTCGACTTTCGCAGGGGACCACGGCGGAAGAGGCCCTTGCGCTTCCGGCAATGCGCAGTTCCGAGCACGGTGTAGGTCTGCAGCATCAGCGAGACCGCTTCCCGAAGCCCTGGGCGAACGCCACTGTCGGCGTGATGATCGGGAAGAGCCCGCCGAGTAGGAACCAGGCGACGCCCCAGCCCACCGAGCCGCCGTTGCGCTTGTAGCCGTGGTAGCCCGAGAGGCCGGAAGAAACCGCCGAAAGCACGGACCAGACGAGGACGCTCGTCGTCTGCTTTCCTGGTGTCTGGTCAGCATCGGCGAAACCGAGGCCGGAGAGGACGCGAATGTCGAGCGGGGGGTGTTTCACAGAGGGCTCCTAGACCAAGAAGTCGCGCTTGGACTTGTACGGTTTGAATTCGTCCCCTGGGTGGAAACCTTCGACCGTAGCGTCGAGGCTGACCCAGCGTTTCGGTGCTTCATGGGGCAGCCCCGCGAGCGCGTAGATGTGCTCCCAGTTCTTGCCCGTCGTCGAGATGACGCGAGCCACGACCTTGAAGCCGATGGCCTTGAGCAGCGCGGCGAACATGATCGTCGCGTCGTCGCAGTCACCACCGCCGCTTTCGAGGGATTCCCGCACAGTTGCGAAGGTATCCGTCTCTTGCGGGTCGAACGTGTAGCGCAAGTTGAGGACGATGAAGTCCCAGACTCGCGTGATCTCACACTCGCCATCCCGCGCCTTGCAGGGGCTGCCTGGCGGGGCGCGGTAGAACTTACCCCAAGCCTCGACGACGGCGACTTGCCCGCCCGTCGCTGGGTCCTTGGTGTAGTCGTACCGACCCGTGACGATCTTGCGCGCGAGCTTGATCGTCTCGGGGTCCCGCAGCGACTTCTCGACGTACTTGCCGATGACCGCGACGTGCTCGTCCACGTTCGCCGAGCTGTAGAACTGGACAGGGGTGGCCATCGAAGCCCTCGGGAAGAAACCACGGCCCTCACGCCGACGCACGTCCCTCTCCCGTCTCTACGCAGAGCGCGCAAAGGGTGTCAACGAGCTACGAGCGTTGGTCTTTCCAGACGGCAGCACAGTAGGGGGTGCCGAGCGTATGGTTTACCCCGTAGATGTCGGGGTTATAGCGGAAAACTGGACCGGGAAGCCGCAAACCACATGCGGGCGAGCAGATGGGCTGCCACACAGCCAGATCGTCCAGCACTTGCACTGCCGTATCCCCCCCCACCTGTGACTGGCAGACCCAGCATATACGCTTGTACGTAGCATCCACGAGCGCATTCCAGGCGCTGTTAGCTTCTCGCTGGAGGTGTTCTTCGAGGTTGAAGAGGTCCTTCGGCATGGTGCCCCAGCCTACTAGACTTTTCTAGCAAGACAACTATTTTTGTGCGGAAGCTCCTGGCAAAACGCCGCACTGCGGCTTTTGATCCTGGGGCAGCTTGCCATCCCAGAATGGCCCAGGTAGAAGAAGACCCCCGCGATGTCACTCGCGGGGGTCACAGACGCGGGCGGGCGTCGAGGTTTCCATAAGGGAATCAGCCTGCCGCGTCAAGCAGAAAGGGCGGGCATGATTCCTGACGTAGTAGCAGCGGTGTTTCCTCCGGTGTACGATCCGTTGGCGTACAACGAGAAAACGAATCTTTACAAGGACTTCTACGTCCCCGACTCGCTGTTTCATGCCTACCTCTGGTGGGCAACAGAAGTCGCCTACAGCAGCCCGCTGCACCACATCGGCGCCATCCTTCCTGGGGTGTGTCACGAGGCCACGCGGCGGGGGTACACACTTGAAAGCTCGCTGGAACCTCTCCGTGTCTGGACCTGCCTGCTCGGGGGATCTGGAACGGGCAAGAGCTTCTCCCTCAAGATGGGGCGCAAGTTCTTCACCGAGTACCACCAGCAGATGCGTGGAGCTGCGTTTCGGAACCCCTTCATGCCCCTCGGCGGGAGTATTCAGGGGGTCAAGCACGCCTTGGCGACGGACCATCACGACGCTGCGATCAACAAGATCGTGGCGATCTTGCAGACGGACGAGCTGACGACCTTCCTCCCCCGCAGCAAGGGCTCAGTCACGGAGGACCTCTGCCGGATGTTCGACGGGGAGGAGATCCGCTCGCCGACACGCACCGAACAACGTGCGGCGCAGCAGGGCCTGCTGGCGCATCAGTCGCTTGAGAACTACACGGTGCAGGGGCTCTTCGCCACGACCTTTGCCGCGCTCGACGAGGCCGCCAGTGAGACGTACTTCACCGGCGGGCTCTTCCCCCGCATCCTCTGGATTCGCGGACACGTGAAGGCCGAAGACGTTGTCTTCACCCCTACGGACTGGCAGGACGTGCGCCGATCGACTGCGCTCGACCAGTGGTTCACCTGGGCGCAGTGGGTCGACGGGTACGAGACCTTGGGTGGTGCCCGCGTGATACGGACCACGCCGGAAGCCCTGGTGGTCTTCAACGAATTCGTCGAACGCTACCGGGCAAAGACGGTGGATGAAGACGGGGGGCGCTTCGCCCCCATGTACGTGCGGGGCTTGCAGGACCACGTCTGGAAGGTCGCTGGCGCCTTCGCCTTCGCTTCCCCCGAAGCCTACGACGTGAAGGGCCTTACGGGCGTCTACATCGGCCCGGACGACATGCGTGCTGCGGTGCATCTCGTTGAAGCGTGCTTCCAGACCTTCGACAAACTCGCCACGCAGGTGGCGGTTGAGGGGGCCGCCCGCATCGAGGACCAGCTCCTCACGGCGATCACGGCAGCCGGGGCCCAGGGCGTGGCGCACAACAGCCTCTTGCAGAGCTTCCCCGCCACGCGGAAACTCGCGCAGCAGGCGCTGTTGACCCTCTTCGGGGCAGAGGAGATCGACGTCTACAGGCCGAGGGCCACAGGCGGGCAGAAGAATCCGCAGGGCCGGCCCATCACGTACTACTTCATACCACTGCACAAAGACACAGCACCCGGCACGATCCAGGCTCAGTGGGAGAAGCAGCACAAGATCAAGCCAGCTGTAGGTCCAAGTACGTCGAAGTCTGGCACTGTGGTAACACAAAAACCATCACCCCCTGTAGGTGCGGGTACGGCAGACTCTGACACTGTGGTAACACAAAAACCAGGTACCGACACGTCGGATAAAACCCAGCTCGGGTTTGACGTGCCGTAGGGTTCGTGTCGATTCCTCGCACAAAACTCGGGATACAACAAACTATGATTTTATTTATTCATTCTTTCAAGCACTTGGCTCACTAGGGCGGATAACCTAGTAGCTGTCTCTTATACACATCTGACGCTGCCGACGAATAGAGAGGTGTAGATC
>ENA-ORBV01005536-ORBV01005536.1-microbial-mat-metagenome-genome-assembly--contig:-NODE-5536-length-23142-cov-7.559896_pt1 | contig 23142 bp, 20 predicted proteins | sample MGYA00237777_ERZ505514 | MGnify/ENA primary metagenome ERZ505514 (study PRJEB26160, sample SAMN06269048) | microbial mat metagenome | isolation source: Oligotrophic lake microbial mat | place... | reverse complement strand
ATGTGTATAAGAGACAGCAGGTGAACTGCACCCACATCTACAGCGCCAGCAAGGTGTTACTCTTCCGGCGATTTGTGCGAGATCCTGTCTCGCAGATCTGTTATCGGCAGGGGGAAGGGAAGTGGTGCAATGGTTTTCAGGGCCACCCACGATGTTTCGCTCTCTCGCCCTTAAAGCTTTGGTACGTTAAGACTTCCTGGTGAATCTGTGGAGACCCTTTCCAGCCCGAAGACTGTGACGCTGTACCATGCAAAATACTTTGCCCACGAGCTTACAAAGCGGTGTGGATCGGACAGCGTTGAGAAGCTTGCCGGTGCACTGTCTGACGCGCAGGTTGACCTCAACCCGCATCAAGTGGAAGCCGCCCTCTTTGCGTTTCGATCTCCTCTCTCGAAAGGGGCAATCCTTGCTGACGAAGTGGGGCTCGGGAAAACTATTGAGGCCGGAATCCTTCTGTCTCAGAAATGGGCCGAACGAAAACGCCGCCTGCTTGTTATCTGCCCAGCTAATCTTAGAAAACAGTGGAGCGAAGAACTTTCGGACAAGTTTTTTCTTCCTTCAGCGATTCTTGAGAACCGAACTTTTAATGAAGGAGTCAAACGCGGAAATCTGAATCCGTTTCAGGATGACGCGGTGATCATCTGCTCGTATCAGTTCGCCCGAACGAAAGAAGCTTACCTTCAGCAAACGAAGTGGGATCTTGTGGTGATCGACGAAGCCCATAGGCTTCGCAACGTCTACAAGCCCGGAAACAAGATCGCGCAAGCGATCAAGCAAGCCGTCGCTCCGTTTCACAAGGTGCTCCTCACCGCCACTCCTCTTCAGAATTCCCTTCTTGAACTCTATGGGCTCGTCAGCATCATTGATGACTTCACATTTGGAGACCTGAAGAGCTTTCGATCCCAGTTCGCCAGACTCACCGGAGACGACGACTTTGCCGCCCTCAAAGAGCGGCTCCAACCAATTTGCAAACGGACACTTCGTAAGCAGGTGCTTGAGTACGTCAACTACACAAACCGACACGCTCTCGTTCAAGAGTTCTTGCCGTCGGACGAAGAGCAGCGGCTTTACGACCTTGTTTCGGCCTATCTTCAACGTCCGAACTTGTACGCTCTCCCCTCGGGCCAACGTCAGCTCATGACGCTGATATTGCGCAAGCTACTTGCTTCCTCAACCTACGCAATCTCAAATACGCTTGCAGGTCTTGCCGGAAAACTTCTAACCGCGTCCAACGCTGCGGAAGCCGTCCAAGCAGTTCCCGACGACCTCTCAGAAAACTTCGAGGAGTTCCCCGAAATTGAGGATGAATGGGCCGAAGACGAGGACGGCGAAGATGGATCAAAAGCATCCGCCAAACTTACGCCTGAGCAATTGACCGAACTCCGTGAGGAGATGGAACTACTCCGCCAGCTCCACCGGCTCGCCCAGTCCATTGTTAAGAACTCCAAGGGGGAAGTTCTTCTCACCGCACTTCGACGCGGCTTTTCCGCCGCTGCGCAGGCACAGAAGGCCAAAGGGGCTGCGGCCCTTCAGCAAAAGGCCCTCATCTTTACGGAGTCGCGCCGCACTCAGGAATACCTCTTCCAGATCCTTGAAGAGACGGAGTTTGCCGGTCGCGTCGTGTTGTTCAACGGAACAAACGCCGATCCCAAGTCACGCGAGATCTATCAAAAGTGGCTCCAACGACATGGGGGGACAGACAAAGTCTCCGGTTCACCCACAGCGGACAAACGCGCGGCCCTCGTTGAGTACTTCCGAGAAGAAGCCGCGATTATGATCGCCACGGAAGCAGCGGCGGAGGGGATCAACCTTCAATTTTGTAATCTCGTGGTGAACTACGACCTGCCGTGGAACCCCCAACGCATCGAGCAGCGCATCGGACGCTGCCACCGTTACGGACAGAAGTTCGACGTTGTAGTAGTGAACTTCCTCAACAGGAACAACGCCGCCGACCTCCGTGTCTATAAGCTACTCGACGAGAAGTTCCGACTCTTCAATGGGGTCTTCGGTGCGAGCGATGAAGTCCTTGGAGCCATCGAGTCAGGCGTAGATTTCGAGAAACGAATTATCGGCATCTATCAAAAATGCCGGACTCCTCAGCAGATCGAGTTCGAGTTCGATCAGTTGCAGAACGATCTTGAATTCCAGATCGACGACAAGAAGCGCGATGCGAGAGAGCAACTTCTGAATAACTTCGACCAAGAGGTTATCGAGAAGGTTCGCGTGAGCAGCGGAGAGTATTTGGGGCGCTTCGAGGAATGGCTCTGGGAAGTGACAAGGTTCTACCTTGCGTCCTTTGCTGAATTCAGCAGCGAGGAGCGGTCTTTCGTTCTCGCACAAAATCCGTTTGAGGGAGAACGAATTCATCCGGGACCATACCGCCTCGGAAAGCGTGTTGCGGACACCAACACGTATCGCATCGGGCATCCTCTCGCCCAAAGGATTCTTGCGGGCTGCAAGACGCTCAAGCCGGAATCTGGAGAAGTTGTATTCGACTACTCCGGGAGCAAACGAAAGATCACTTCGCTCGATTCACTTCGCGGGAAGAGTGGGTGGCTGACCTGCACTCAGGTGGGCATCACCGCGTTCGAGACGGAAGACCATGTCTTGTTTGCCGGGACAACCGACGACGGGACTTCTCTTGATGCAGACCAATGTCGGCGATTCTTTGACGTTCGCGGAGAGGCAAACGACCACGCGGGGATTCAGCCGGAAGTTCTTCTTTCGCTCCAGCAGCAGATCGACCAAGATCAGGCTGTACTTTCCGAGCGGATCATCGCGAAGAACGGCGTTTGGTTTGATGTTGAAATGGATAAACTAGATCGATGGGCGGAAGATCGACGAAAATCTCTTAAGGTGGCGCTTGAGGAGCTTGACGTATCCATCAAGGAAAAGAAGAAGGAGGCGAGATCCGCTCCGAACCTTCCCACCAAACTTGAGCTTCAGCGCCAGCTTCGCCAGGTGGAAGGAAAGAGAGACGAAGCGTGGAAGGAGTTCGATCTTGCTTCTCGTGATATCGAACGGCAGAAGGATTCGCTGCTTGACGAAATCAGCCAACGCCTGAATAAGGGAACCGAACGCGAAGTGCTCTTCACGATTCGATGGAGGTTAGGGTAACTACGTGAATGACAAGACAGCCCAAAACACGACGACCGAAGAGCCCGAAAAGCTGGACCTGCGATCTCACGTCATTGCTGAGGACAAGCAGGCCGACCTGCTCCGGCTCTTCCCAGAGATCAGGACCGAAGACGGCAAGGTTGACTTCGACAAGCTGAAGCTCGTTCTTGGAGAGACGGTCGATGTAGGCCGCGAACGCTACGGCATGAATTGGCCGGGGAAGGCCGACTGCTTCAAGACCATTCAGCAGCCAAGTCTTGGAACCCTGCTTCCCCGTCGCGACGAAAGCGTCAACTTCGATACGACCGAGAATCTCATCATCGAAGGCGACAACCTCGAAGTGCTAAAGCTGCTTCAGAAGTCGTACTTGGGCAAGGTGAAGATGATCTACATCGATCCGCCCTACAACACCGGGAACGAGTTCATTTACCCAGACAACTATTCTGAGAGTCTTCACACGTACTTGGAATATACCGGACAGGTAGATAGTGAGGGGAGAAAGTTCTCAACGAACTCGGAAACTGATGGTCGTTTCCACTCCAAGTGGCTCAATATGATGTATCCGCGACTCTACTTGGCAAGGAATCTCCTGAGCGAGGATGGCACACTTTTTATTTCCATTGATGACCATGAGTATCCGAATCTCAAAATGCTGTGTGACCAGGTCTTCGGTGAAGAAAATTTTGTCGCTAACATAATCTGGCAGAAAGTCTTCTCACCCAAAAATACGGCCCAGTACTTCTCAGACGACCACGAGTACGTCTTGTTGTACGCAAAGAGCAAAGATAGATGGAGGCCAGAACTACTCGCAAGGTCAGAGGAGTCGATAGCAAGATACTTGAATCCAGATAACGATTCGAGAGGCCCCTGGATGTCGGGGGCCGTACAGGCGAGGAACTATTACAGCAAGGGCCAATACGAAGTTACGAGCCCAAGCGGTAAGACCTTTCGCAATCCCAAGGGAACGTATTGGAGATTCTCGGCGGAGAGGTTCGCCGCATTGGATAAGGACAATCGAATCTGGTGGGGTGAGGACGGAGGGAACGTTCCACGCTTAAAGCGGTTCCTATCAGAAGTTAAAAAGGGAGTCGTTCCTCAGACGCTTTGGCTTTATACGGACGTTGGACACACGCAGGAAGCAAAGGAGGAACTTCTCAAGTTCGTCGAATTCGAGAACACGGAGAATGTTCTGAATTCGGTGAAGCCCAGCCGCTTGGTGATGAAAATGCTCCAGGTTGGCACACAATCAGAATCGGCAGACATCGTTTTGGATTTTTTTTGTGGCAGTGGCACAACCGCCCATGCCGTCATGAAGCAAAATGACTTGGACGGCGGAAACCGAAGATTTATCCTTGTTCAGCTACCTGAGCCGTTGCCACAGCCGGAAGAGCGAGTAAAAACCATAGCCGATCTAGCGAAGTCCCGAATTCGAAAAGTTGCGGAGAGTCTCGCTAAGTCACACGAAGGTCAGATGGACTTCGAGCAATCCGCGCCAGCCGATCTTGGAATGCGCGTCCTCAGTCTTGCAGAGTCGAATATCAAGCCATGGGGTAGTTCACTCGACGATAGGTCTGCCGATCAGTTGACGGAGCAACTCCAGCTTCATATCGAACACATCCGAGGGGGCAGGTCTATGGAGGATCTTCTCTATGAGATCTTGCTTAAGTCTGGCTTCTCTTTGACGACTCCCATTGAGTTGCTCGATGTCGAAGGGAAATCTGTCTACAGCATTGCAGATGGCGCAATGCTTATTTGCCTTGAGCGTAATCTCACCTATGAACTCCTCAATGCAATGGCAACCCGAATTCCGAAACCTGAGCGCGTGGTTTGCCTTGACGCGGGCTTCGCCGGAAACGACCAGCTCAAGACGAATGCCGTTCAAACCATGAAGGCCAGGGGCGTGACGAGCTTCCGCACGGTATAGGCATGAATAAGAACCAGCCCAAATCGGAGATCATCCTCTACCAGACCGAAGACGGCGTTACGCGAGTCGAGGTTAGGCTTCAGGACGAGACCGTATGGCTGACTGTGGCGCAGATGGCGGAGCTATTCCAGCGCGACAGGTCCAGCATTTTCAAGCACATACAGAATATTTTCGAGGAAGGGGAGCTATCCTCTGAGCGAACTGTTGCAAATTTTGCAACAGTTCAAATCGAGGGTGGCCGCGAGGTTTCGCGGGAGACGGACCACTTCAACTTGGACGTGATCATCTCCGTGGGCTATCGTGTCAAATCCCACCGAGGCACCCAGTTTCGCATTTGGGCTACCCAACGGCTTCGTGAGTACATCATCAAGGGGTTCACCCTCGACGATGACCGGCTGAAGCAGCGCGGCGGCGGGAATTACTTCGATGAGTTGCTCGCCCGCATCCGAGACATTCGATCTTCGGAGCGTGCCTTCTGGCAGAAGGTTCTCGACATCTATGCGACGAGCATCGACTACGATCCGAAAGTGGAGGCATCGCAGAAGTTCTTCGCAACTATCCAGAACAAGATGCACTGGGCTGCACACGGCCAAACTGCCGCTGAAGTCATCTTCCGCCGCGCCGACGCAAGCAAGCCCAATATGGGGCTCTTGACTTGGCGAGGCCCACGCCCACGCAAGGAAGATGTAGCGGTAGCGAAGAACTATCTAAAGGAAGACGAACTGAAGGCGCTGAATCTCATCGTCTCAGCCTACCTGGACTTCGCCGAGCTTCAGGCACTTTCGCGCCGGACCATGTATATGCAGGACTGGATCGGAAAGTTGGATGACTTTCTGCGCCTTACGGAAAGAGACATTCTGACCCATGCGGGGCAGATCTCTCACGAAAAAGCGCTCGACCGCGCAGCAGAGGAATTTCGGAAGTACCGCGCTGTAACTGCAAACGATCCGACGGCAGTAGACAAAGATTTTGTGGCAGCCGTTGATGAGCTGAAGAAGATTTCGAGCCGCGTCTCGAAGGGCAGCAAACAGGAATCCAGCGCGAAGGCCGGGAAGCCGCAATCTGAAACGAAGAGGCCACGCGGGAAGAAGGGGACGGAATGAAGATCCAGTTCGACCCCAAGCAGCAATATCAGTTGGATGCGGTTGCCGCCGCCGTGGATCTTTTCGACGGCCAGCCGTTGGAACAGCCGGAGTTTTCGGTCATCCACCAAGAAGAAGACATCGGGCTATTTCGCGGCCAACTCCGAACGGAGCTAGGCGTCGGAAATCGTTTGACGTTATCTGACGAGCAGCTCCGAACCAACGTGAGGGCTATTCAAGAACGAAACGACATCGACCACTTCGGGCCCGAAGTTGTACTTGAGTCTTGGCCGATCCTTGGAGCGGAAGGCGAGTTCCTTCGTCACGCTTACCACTACTCCATTGAAATGGAGACCGGGACGGGGAAGACCTACGTCTACCTCCGAACGATCTTCGAGTTATCCCGACGTTACGGATTCAAGAAATTTATCATCGTAGTTCCGAGTGTCGCGATTCGCGAAGGCGTGCTGAAGAACATCGACATCACCCGCGAGCACTTTCGCGCGCTTTACAACAACACCGAGTTTGAATCCTTCGTCTATGATGCAAAGCGCGTCAGCAAGCTACGCCAGTTTGCAACCTCGAACACGATTCAGATTCTCGTCATCAACATTGATGCTTTCCGAAAAAACTTCATCGGGACTGAGGACGAGAAGAAGAGCAACGTGATGTATCAGGAGCGGGATGGGCTCTCAGGGAGGAGACCAATCGAGTTCGTCCAGGCGACGAATCCAATCGTGATCATCGATGAGCCGCAAAGTGTAGACAGTACCGATAGATCGCAGGCGGCAATCAAGGCGTTGAATCCTCTCTGCACACTTCGATATTCCGCCACTCACAAGAATCCCTACAATCTCATCTACCGCCTCGATCCGATCAAGGCGTTTGAACTCCGCCTCGTAAAGCAGATCATTGTTGATAGCGCCATCGCGACAGGTGGGGCAAACGACGCATTCTTGCGACTTGAGAAAGTTGACCTCAAGAACGGAATCAAAGCGAAGGTTCGCCTCCACGTTCAAACGAACAGCGGACCCAAGGAAAAGTCTGTCACCGTGAAATCAGGAACGGACCTCTTCGAGGTTTCGGAGAACCGAGAAGTCTACCGAGACGGCTTCGTCGTAAACGAGATCAGCGGAGAGCCGGGGAACGAGTTCATCTGTTTCAACAACGGTCGAACCGTCAGACAGGGAGAGGAACTCGGTGGTCTGCGGGAAGATATTTGGCGATCTCAGATCAAGAAGACCGTTCGCAAGCATCTGGAGAAGGAGATTCAGGTGCGGGAGAGGGGACTCAAAGTTCTCAGTCTTTTTTTCATCGACCGAGTGGCCAACTACCGCGCCTACGATGAAAGCGGGAAGCCCGACAAAGGCAAGTTTGCAGTTGCCTTCGAGGAAGCACTTGCGGAACTCGCCAAGGAAGAACGCTTCAAGTTGCTTGACTCGGTCACGCTGCCAGTCGATCAAGTCCATGACGGTTACTTCGCCCAGGACAAGAAGGGGATTCTTAAGGACACGCGGGGCGACTCCCAGCTCGATGAGAGCGTCTACGACAAGATCATGAAGAACAAGGAGCAGCTACTGTCCCTTGAGGAACCGCTCCGCTTTATCTTCAGTCACTCTGCCCTCCGAGAAGGATGGGACAATCCGAACGTGTTTCAGATTTGCACTCTGAATGAGACTCAGAGCGCGACGAAAAAGCGACAGGAAATCGGGCGCGGGCTTCGCTTGCCGGTGGATCAGAATGGCCTCCGGGTGATGGACGACTCCATCAACAAGCTCTATGTTGTGGCGAACGAGAGCTACGATGACTTCGCGCGTTCGCTTCAGACCGAATACGAAGAAGACTGCGGCGTGACGTTTGGCAGAGTTCCAATCACAGCCTTCGCAAAGCTCGCCCAAGTCGTAGATGGAGAGGAGCGGCCAATCGGGAAAGAATCGGGGCAAGAGATTTTCCAAGTGCTTGTCGCAAAGAAACTCCTCTCAGCCGACGGCAAGATTCAACCTGCTTTCGATCTGAGGAAACCAGGCTTCACTATTGAGCTTCCAGAGAAACATCAAAAACTGACGGGCTCTGTTATCGAGCTTCTTTCCTCTTACCAGCTTGAGCGTCACATCAAGCGGGAGCGGGACGAGGGCGTAAATCGTCTTCGGAAAGAGGTTCAACTTAGCCCAGAGTTTGAAGCGCTCTGGAATCGGATCAAGCCCCGAACTACATACCGAGTGGAGTTCACCACCGATGAACTCGTGGTCAGCGCCGTTCGTGCGATCAAGAGGATGGAGAAGATTCGATCTGCACAGATTACGTTTACGACCGTTGGAATCGAGGTCACGAAAGCCGGTGTGGAAGCGAAGATGCAAGGGTCGAAGATCGAAGATGTCCACTACGGTGGACCGCTGCCGGACATCCTTGCATATCTCCAAAATGAAACGGAGCTTACCCGATCCACCCTCGTTCGCATTCTCAAGGAATCAGAGAGGCTCGGAGAGTTCTTCATCAACCCGCAGCGCTTCATGGATGCCGTAGCGGCGATTCTCAAGCATGAACTTCACCGCCTACTGATTGACGGAATCAAATACGAACGCATTCCGGGTTCTGGTTCCGAGGCCGAGTGGGAGATGATGAAGTTTGAGGAGAAGGAACTCATCAATTACCTCACCGCCTTGCAAGTGGACAAGTCCGTATACGAGTACATCGTCTACGACTCCGAGATCGAGCGCGAGTTCGCGCGGCGGCTTGACGAACGCACCGACATCAAACTCTTCGTCAAGCTCCCTGCTTGGTTCAAGGTTGAGACCCCCATCGGTACATACAACCCGGACTGGGCGATTGTGAAGCACAATGATGAGACGCTCTATCTCGTTCGGGAAACGAAGGGAACCAAAGACTTTCTGAAACTTCGCAACAGCGAAGCGGACAAGGTGCGATGCGGCCAGAAACACTTCGAGGCGCTGGGAGTGTCATTCGCTGTAGTGGTGACGGCGGACGAGGTATGAGGAGACTAACACTAAATGGATAATGGAGCACATTTTTACCGTACCGACTTTCCGTTTGACTACGTCGCCCACGGTCATGCGGCGAACTTGGCGGCTATGTTGGACGGATTCAAACCAAGTTCGCGCACTTGGGTAAGTGATGGGGTCCAGTTGATGCAAAAGGGCGCTGGTCCGGTCGAACTTTTCGCTGCCCTTTCTAACTCGCTGCCAGGGAAGATTGTAGGTTTTGAAACAACCTTTTTCGAATTTCGGAAGCCGCCCTTCGCTCTCGAGGCTGATCTCGAGTTCGGAGATGTCGTAGTCGTCGGCGTAATCGAGGCTACGGAGAAGCACGCGATACATTACTTCGGCGATCTGTTCTGAGTCAGTCTGGACGGAGAGATCGACCTGCACGTCGAACATGAATACTTCGTAGGGGACGCCGTGATTTAGGTACTCGACGTATTCGGTGACGCGCTTGGAATCGACTTGATCGAGGAAGAGCTTGCTGGCCGATTTGCCACGCACAACGCGGTTAGCCAGGACGTAGCCGAGGTTCTTGGCAAACGACGACTTACCGGAGCCGAAGAAACCTGAGATCCAGACGCCCACGCCTTCATTCGGGTACGCGGGCGCGTCGGCCATCGCTTTGAACAGCCCTTCGTAGGTTGTTTCGTCGCGGCTGAATTGCTGCACTGGCCGGGGGCGCGTCGGCCATCGCTTTGAACAGCCCTTCGTAGGCGGTTTTGATGCGATCCGTCGCCACGTACTCAGTGAGTTCCGTGTAGACGGATTCTTCGTCGGCGTTATTGACCTTGATGATCTCTTCGATGGGCCGCGAAAAATCGCGGTCCAGCAGATCGGCGATGGTCATTATGATTCTCTCCCATATATTTTCACTCGATAACTTCCCAATGCCTGATCGGCCGAGCGGAGGCCCATATAGTTAAGCGTGTGCTTCCAGGTTCCCGGATAGAAGAGAACGGTGGGCGTTTTGAAGTTGCGATGGAGTTGTTCGAAGAGTGCCGAAATACGGTACGCGCTGGGGGCGAAGACGGTGGCGTGAGTTAGAAAGAGAACGCGCGTGTTGGCGGGGAACTTTGCCTCCTCCTCCCGGAGGAGATCGCATAGTGGACGGAAATCGGCATCGGAGAGATACTGATTTACTTGCCGTTCGGCGACGGCGAAGGAATGATCGCGCTCCAGGGCGAACAGGCCGGCTACGTCTTCCGACTCCTGGACCGATTTCCAGAATAATGATGCCAGCGAGAGCACGGCGACTTGCTGCCCGGTTTCATTCTCAATCTGCGTTGTTAGCAGTTGGATGTGGCGGCGTACGTCCCACTCGGATTCCTCGCGGTGATTCGGATCGTAACGAAAAATCGCGAAGGGCAGTTCGCGGGTCATGACGAAGGAATGGGGTTCGCGAAGGAGATCTTCCTTGAGCAGGTGCAGCCTATGTTGCAACGACAACACGGGCGTATTCCTCCACGCTTCCAGACGGGAAGTCGAGGTTCACCAGAGTGCCGGCGGCGTGGTAGGCGAGCAGGCGGTGTTGGTGCGCTTCGAGGAATAGGCGCTCGACGTCACTGGGGGTCAACATGAATAGAGTCCAATCGGGATGTTCCAGCATATCGCGTCCGGCCACGTCCAATCGGGAGAGGCAGAAGGCGATGATTGAGAAGGCGCCGAGGGGGAGGGGCGGGCGAACCAGAGTTTTCTTGGCTTTGCCGTCCAAGACGCCGAAATCCCTGAGGGCGGCGAGGATGGCCCGCCCTGATTTTACGGCGACGTTTTCGGACCAGTTGAGGTTTTTTGTGGTCTGCCAGGCGATGAATTCCGGAACGCCGACGGCTCGGAGACCGGCCGCTCTTCTTGGGACAAGGAATTCGGTTACGAAGTCCGAAAGCAGTGGTTCCGAGCGCGCGGTGAACCAATAGTAGATGGGACGGAGGATTGCCGGCGACGCGCCCGCTTCTTCCAGAACTCGCAGTAGTTTCCAGGCGCACGGAATTGGTCCCCGTACGAAGCGGGGGATGAAGATGCGATTGAGAACATCGACCACACGAGACCGGGTGGACTTGCCGAGGGGATTGGCACGAATTACAGCGGTTCTGTTTTCATCGGTGGAGGCGTTGGTCCACAGCCGGACAAGCTGGCGCATTTCGGGAATGAGCGCGCCGCCCTTTTGAATTCGACTTGTGTAGACGGGAGGGGATACGGACATCCTTTTCAGGCTACAGGACTGTTTGGGTTTTCGCGCGATGCGGCGGGTTGAATTTACGGCAATCCGGCGGCCAGCCGCTCGCACTCGGCGAGGTCCTGCTGAATCATGACGTCGCGGGGGCGGAGTTCCAGGCCGCGGCGAAGATGGGCGATGGCGCTGTTGTAATCGCCGCGGGCCTTGGCGGCAAGGCCCAAGCCGCGGTGGGCTTCGGGAACGCCGGGGAATCGTTGCACCACAGCCTGCAGAAGAGACTCGGACTCTTCCACGTGGGCTGGCGTGCGTTGTTGCTTCAGCAGGAGTGTCAGCGCCAATGTCGATCGTGCTCCGGGTGACAGGGGATGCTCGGCGATGGAGGCGCGCAAGGACGATTCCTCGGTTCGCCATTTCCGGGCGGTGGCGGCCGACTGCGCCGCGGCGAGCGCCAGCAGCAGCGCCAGCGCGCCGGCGAAGGCCGGCCGCCGGGCGTGTTCGGCGTAGAGTCCGAACAGGAAACAGACGGCGAGCACGGGCAGGAACAGGCAGCGCTCGGCGACGAAGACACCGGTGGGAACAATGAGATTGCTGAAGATGAACCAACTGGCGGCGAACCAGGCGACGGCGAAGGCGACGGGCCGGAATCCGAGAAAACGCGCGGAAAGGGCGAGGAGAAGCAGGCCGGCGAAGACCCAAAGGGCGTCCATGAGGGGACTGGAGAAGATGTCGTAGACCATGGACTGGCTCTCCGGAAAGAGAGACAGGCGCAGGTAGTTTCCCAGGCCGTTCGTGCCGATGGTAAATAGCTTCCGGGAAAGAGAAAAACCGGACATGGTCGCGGCTTTGTCCGGCGCGCCGATGGAATCGAGGGCCGCGTATTTAACCACGGCATAGAGGGCGAGAGCGAAAATATAGAGCGCGTCGCGCCGCGCCACCCAACGCCGGCCGCCGCTCAATTCGGGCTTGAGCCACAGACCGCGCGTGAACGCCGCGAGCACGGGGAAGCAGACTGCCGATTCCTTCGAAAGCATGGCGGCGAAGAATGCGGTGGCGGCGATGACGGTCCAGCGAAGTGAGTCGTCACGGACGGATTTGACGTGCGCGATGAGCGCGGCCAGCACGAGGGCGGCGGCCAGCATCTCCACTTGGCCGTAAGCCGTGACGACGACTTCCACATGCGCCGGATGCAGGACGAAGAGCAGCGCGGCGGCCAGCGCGGCGAGGCGTCCAGTGATTTGGCACAGGAAAGAAAAACAGAGAATGCCGCAGAGGGAATAGAGCAGCAGGTTGACGACGCGATAGGGCCACTCAGTGAGGCCAAAGAGCAAGCGCTCGGAGTACAACAGCGTCAACGAGAGCGGGCGGTGAAGGCCGCTATCGTCCAATTCGCCCCAGTAGTTTTCCCGCCATAATTCAGCCATGCCGGCGACCCGACCGGGGTCGAGGCGAATTTGGAGCAAGGCGCGATCGTCGCCAATCCGCTCATTGCCGAGCGATGCGCCAAACGGGAGCCAGACGGCGCAGAGGATCAATAGGAATGGGAGCCAGGGTTTTGTCGGCAAAGGGCAATCTCTACGCTAGCGAAAGTCCGCGGCGCTAATCAAGCGTGTTATCCATTGATAATGAACACGGAGCGTGACCGGTTAGGCGAAGCGGAACGGCACGAGAAGCATTGGCGCCGGTGGGGGACCTTTGTCGCCGACAGGGCATGGGGGACCGTGCGCGAGGACTATTCGCCGAACGGGACTGCGTGGGACTATTTCCCCTTTGAACATGCCCATTTACGCGCTTTCCGGTGGAGCGAGGACGCGCTGTTCGGCTGGTGCGACAATCACCAGCGAATATGTTTCGGGCTGGCGCTGTGGAACGGGAACGATCCGATTCTGAAGGAGCGCTTGTACGGTTTGAGCGGTCCGCAGGGGAACCATGCGGAAGACGTCAAGGAACTTTATTACTATCTGGACGCGACGCCTACGCACTCCTATTGCAAGGCGCTGTATAAGTACCCGCAGGCCGCTTTTCCCTACGCGCGATTGATGGAAGAGAGCCGGCGGCGTTCGCGGACTGAACCGGAGTTCGAGATCCTGGACACTGGCGTTTTTGACGAGGACCGGTATTTCGATGTGACGGTGGAGTATGCGAAGGCCGGCGTGAATGACACGCGGATCCGGATTACGGCGGTGAACCGCGGACCGGAGACGGCGACACTGACGGTGCTGCCCACCGTCTGGTTTCGAAACACCTGGACCTGGGACCGTTCGCGCGACCTACCGCCCTATCTCGCCGCCGAAGCGGATGACATTGTGAGCCTGGCGGAAGCGGAACTTGGTGCGTACCAGCTTACGTGCCCGGGAACGGAGGCGTTGCTGTTTACCGAAAACGAGGCCAATAGCCTGCGGCTATGGGGCGTACCGAATCGCAGCTATTGCAAGGACGCATTCGGTCAATATTTGATTGAAGGCAATGCGTCAGCGGTGAATCCCAAACGTACCGGGACGAAGGCCTGCGGCCTCTACACATGGGAACTGCGGGCGGGCGAGACGCGAAGCATAACGCTGCGGCTGGCGCCGCGCGACGCGGCCGTCCTCACCGATGGCGAGGTCTTCGCGCGGCGCATCGCGGAGGCGGAGACGTTCTACGCGAGCATTCCTTCGGCGCCGTTGTCGAGCGATGGCAACGCAGTTTGCCGGCAGGCGTTCGCGGGGCTGTTGTGGACGAAGCAGTATTTCCACTTCGTAGTGGAAGACTGGCTGCGGGGCGATCCGGACACGCCGGCGCCGCCGCCGGGACGACGGCACGGGCGCAACTCCGAGTGGCCGCATTTGTTCAACGCGGACATCATTTCGATGCCCGACAAATGGGAGTTTCCGTGGTACGCCGCCTGGGATCTGGCGTTCCATATGATCCCGCTGGCGATGATCGATGTGGCATTCGCCAAACGGCAAATGGCGTTGTTTCTGCGCGAGTGGTATATGCATCCCAATGGGCAGATTCCGGCCTATGAATGGGCGCTGGGAGATGTGAATCCGCCGGTTCATGCATGGGCGTGCTGGCGTATTTTTCAGATCGACCGGAGGATGAACGGCAGGGCGGATCATGCCTTTCTGGAAGGCTGTTTTCACAAGCTGCTGATGAACTTCACCTGGTGGGTGAACCGCAAGGACGCGTTGGGGAATAACGTATTTGAGGGCGGGTTCCTGGGTCTGGACAATATCGGTGTTTTCGACCGCTCGGCCCCATTGCCGACGGGCGGCACAATTGAACAGTCCGACGGCACCAGTTGGATGGCGATGTACTCGCTGAACATGCTGACGATTGCGCTGGAACTGGCGCAATACAACCATACGTACGAGGACATTGCGAGTAAATTTTTCGAACACTTTCTGTACATCGCCAGCGCGGCGAATGGACGGACGACGGAATCGCTGTGGGACGAGGAAGACGGCTTCTACTACGATCTGCTGCGGCTGCCGAGCGGCGAGTGGTTTCGAATGAAAGTGCGTTCGATGGTGGGCATCATTCCACTGTTCGCGATGGAGAACATTGAGCCGGCGGTGATCGACAAGCTGCCCGGATTCCAGAAGCGAATGCAGTGGTTTCTGCGTAACCGGCCGGACCTGTGCGGCAATCTGGCGTCGATGACGGAGCGCGGCGTGGGCGAGCGGCGGATGCTTTCGCTGGTGGGTCCGCGGCGGCTACGGCGGATTTTAGAGAAGGTGCTGAGTGAGGACGAATTCCTGTCGCCATACGGGGTTCGCGCGTTGTCCCGGCATCACGCGGACAACCCCTACTCGTTGAACGCCGGCGAGTCCAACTATGAAGTGCGCTACGAGCCGGCGGAATCGAGTACCGGACTTTTTGGCGGGAACTCGAACTGGCGGGGGCCGGTGTGGTTTCCGGTGAACTATCTGCTGATTGAATCGCTACAGCGTTTTCATCATTATCTGGGCGAAGATTACAAAGTGGAATATCCCACCGGCAGCGGTCATGAGTTGAATTTATTGCAAGTGGCGACGGCGCTTTCGCAGCGGATGTCGGCGCTGTTTTTACGCGGCGCGGATGGGCGGCGGCCGGCGTTCGGCACGAATCCGAAATTTCATAACGATCCGCACTTTCGGGACCATCTGCTGTTCTATGAGTATTTCCACGGCGACACGGGCGCGGGGTTAGGGGCGAGCCACCAAACGGGTTGGACCGCGCTGATTGCGAAGCTGTTGACACAGAATGGAGAGTGATGCGGTTACTCTTCGTTCTGGCATTTTTCGGCGTGTTGGCGGGGCAACCGCGCCATGGCGTGCGCCCGGAGCGCATGGTGATTCGTGGGGCGACGGTGGTGGAAGGGAATGGCACGCCGGCGGCGGGACCGCTGGATATCGCCATTGAAAACGGCGTAATCGTCACTGTGGGGCGTGTGGCGAAGCAGGCGGGCGATGTGGAGATCGACGGCAAGGGGAAGTATGTTCTGCCGGGCCTGATCAACATGCACGGGCACCTGCACAACGAGCGCGGCGGCCTGCCAATGGACTACAACTACGTGTTGAAACTGTGGCTGGCGAGCGGTATCACGACAGTGCGCGATGTGGGCAGTCCGTTGACACAGGCGCTGAACGTGCGGACGAAAGGCGAGACGGGCGAGATCGCCGCGCCGCGTTTGTTCATCTATCCCATGCTGGGGCGGGTGCGCGATCCCGGCGCCGCCCGCAGGCGCGTCCAGGAGATCAAGAAAGCCGGCGCGGATGGCATGAAGATAGTGGGGACGTGGCGCGACACGATGGACGCCGCGCTGGATGAGGCGAATACTTTGAATCTCCCGGTGGCGCATCACATTGGCGTGGAAGAGACGCGCGCCGATGACGCCGTCCGCAATCGCGTGGCTTCGATTGAGCACTGGTACGGGATTCCCGACGCGGCCATCCCCGGCGGCGTGCAGAACTTCCCCGCGTCATACAACTATATGAACGAAGCCGACCGCTTTCGCTATGCGGGCCGGTTGTGGCGCGAGGCGGATTGGGAGCGGCTGATGAAGGTGTTCGATAGCATGATTGCCGCCGGCGTCGCCTGGGATCCGACGCTGGAAATTTATGAAGCGAACCGCGACTTGCAGCGGGCGCAGACGCAGCCGTGGTTCCGCGATTATTTGCATCCAGTATTGGAGGATTTCTTTCGCCCGAATCTGGAGAATCACGGATCTTACTTCCTGAACTGGTCGACGACCGACGAGGCTTTTTGGAAAGAGAATTATCAAATCTGGATGCGGGCGGTGCGTGAATTCGCGCGGCGCGGCGGAGTTGTTACGATTGGCGAGGACGCCGGGTACATCTATCAGATGTACGGGTTTGGCATGATTCGAAATTTGGAATTGCATCAGGAAGCGGGATTTCATCCGCTGCAAATTGTGCAGCAGGCGACGGTGAATGGCGCTCGCGTGCTGGGGCAGGAAGGGAAATTGGGGCGCGTGCGCGCGGGGTGGGCGGCGGACATTTTGATTGTCGATGGCAACCCGTTGGAGGACTTCAAATTGCTGTATCCGGCGGCGGCGAATGCGGGGGTGAAGCCGGGTTTGTTGTGGACGGTCAAGGGCGGCATTCCTTATTCGGCGCCGCAGTTGATGCGGGAAGTAAAGGCGATGGTGGAGAAGGCGCGGCGCGTAAAGTAAGGCGTCTGGGTATTGCGCGGCACGACGGTGGATATTACCATATGAGTATGCAGACGATCTCATTGAAACTGCCGGACCACCTCCTGACCCGGCTAACCGAACAAGCCAAGGCCAGACGTGTGACGAAGTCGTGGTTGATACGGGAAAGCTTGGAAACGGCATTGTCCGAGCAGGCGTCAGACCGGACCCCATCTTGTTATGACCTTGCCAGCGACCTCGCGGGCGTGATTAAGGGGCTGCCCGAAGACCTGGAAACCAACCCAAAGTATATGGAGGGGTTTGGCCGGTGAAGAATAGGCAGGCCCTGATCGATGCCGGCCCTCTGGTTAGTTTTATTAACGCTCGGTCAATGTATCATTCGTGGGCTTGCGGTCGATGGAAATTGTTTCACACGCCAATGCTGACGTGCGAGCCAGTTCTAACGGAAGCGGCCTTCCTCCTGAGACGGGACGGACACGACGCGGGCCCGCTGTTTGCATTACTGGAGCGGGGCGTAATCCGCATCGCGCTGCAAATACAGGATGAACTGGCGGACCTGCGGGCGCTGATGCATCGTTATCGCAGCAGGCCAATGTCACTGGCGGATGCGTGTTTGGTGCGGCTATCGGAACTACACTCCGACGGCGAGGTATTCACGTTGGATTCGGATTTTCGGATTTACCGGCGCCACGGGAACAAAGTGATCCCGGTGGCGATGCCCGATTAAAATGACATCGTTCGAACATTCTTCGCGGACTCGCCTTGTCTTCGGGCCGGGCAGCATTCATCAGGCCGGACGCCAGGCGCGTGAGCTTGGTTTCCGGCGGACGCTGATTGTCGCCGATAGCGGCATGGAGAAGGCCGGGCACGTGGCCACGGTCTTGTCGGGGCTGGCGGGTGAGGGCATCGAATCTTCGCCATGGTCGAACTTCGACGCCAACCCCGATTCGCGCATGGTGGAGCATGGGCGGGACTTCGCGGCGAAGCTGAAGGTGGATTCGATAATCGGCCTCGGCGGCGGATCGTCGATGGATTGCGCGAAGGCGATCAATATTGTTCTCACCAACGGCGGGGCGATTCAGGACTACTGGGGGCACGGGAAAGTGCCGCTGCCAATGCTGCCGATGATTGGTATTCCGGGGACGACGGGGACGGGGAGTGAGGCGCAGAGCTATGCGCTAATCTCCGATGGCGAGACGCATGTAAAGATGGCGATTGGCGACGACAAGGCGGCGTTCGCGGTGGCAATTCTGGATCCGGAAGTGGCGCTGACGCAGCCGTTGGCGGTTCGGGCGACGGCTGGCTATGACGCCATTTCTCATGCCGTGGAGACGTTCGTCTCAACGAAACGCAACGCGATTTCGATGTGCTACTCGCGGGAGGCATGGCGGCTGATGGACCGCTCGTTTGAGCGGCTTCTGAGCGATCCTTTGGACGTTGGCGCGGCGGCCGATATGCAGCTTGGCGCATGGTTCGCGGGATCGGCGATTGAGGCTTCGATGCTGGGCGCGACGCACGCGCTAGCCAATCCGCTGACAGCCGCGTATGGGATTACGCATGGGCAGGCGATTGCTGTAATGCTGCCCCATGTGGTGGGCTGGAATGCGCAACCGGAATATTTTGAACTGCATATGGATTTGCCTGGACGGCTGCGCGACTTGGCGGGCGCGGCGGGTCTGCACGGTTCGTTGTCGGCACTGCATGTGGCCCAGGAGCGGCTGGCGGAACTGGCGCTTGCGGCTGCGCAACAATGGACGGGACGATTTAATCCGCGGCCGTTTGACGCCGCCGCGGCACTGGAGTTGTATCGATGCGCATTTTGATTTTGCTTAGTTTGATGATTTCGCCCGCCTTCGCCGAGTGGCCGCAATTTCGCGGGAACCCTTCGCTCACCGGCATTGCGACGGGCACACTGCCACCGGAAAACCTGAAGCTGCTGTGGACGTGGGAGGGCGGGGAATCGTTTGAATCCTCGCCGGTCATTGCAGGCGGCATCGCGTATATAGGGGCTGGGAATGGGGATTTAGTCGCCATCGATATGGCGACGGGCAAGACAAAGTGGAAGTACAAGACGGGGGCGGAGCTGGGCGAATCGACTCCCGCTGTCGGGGGCGGGGCGGTGTTTATTGGCGATCTGCGCGGCGGTTTTCACGCTGTCGACGCGGCGACAGGCAAGGCGCTGTGGACGTTTAAGACCCTGTCGGAGATCAAGTCCTCGCCGGTTGTTGTTGGCGATCGCGTGCTGGTGGGTTCGTACGATCAGAACCTGTACGCCATTGAGATCAAGACGGGCAAGCAACTGTGGAAGTTTGAGACGGCGGGGCCGGTTCATGGAACTCCCGGGATCGCGAATGGCGTAGCGTTCGTGACGGGTTGCGACGAGCATTTTCGGGCGATCCGGATTAGCGATGGGAAGGAAGTGTTCCAGGTTTCGAGCGGGGCTTATACAGGCGCGTCGCCATTGTTGGTGGGGAGTATGGCGTATTTCGGGACGTTCGGAAACGAAGTGTTTGCCGTGGATATGGCGGCGAAGAAGATCGTGTGGAGGTACGAGCATCCGGTGCGCAAGTTCCCGTTTTATTCAAGCGCGACACTGGCCGCGGGAAAAATTATTCTGGGCGGGCGGGACAAGATGGTTCACGCCATTGACGCGAAGACTGGCAAGGGCGCCTGGACGTTTGCGACGCGGAGCCGGGTGGAATCGTCGCCGGCGGTGGCTGGGAACCGCGTGTTTATTGGGTCGAACGATGGACGGCTGTATGTGTTGGATGCCGCCACAGGCAAAAAGCTGTGGGAGTACGAAGCGGGTGCGGCGTTGTCGGCATCGCCGGCTATTAGCGACGGGAAAGTCGTAATCGCGTCGCAGGATGGGCGCGTGTTTTGTTTCGGCGGGTGAGCTTTACCGGCCTTCGGCGTAGGTGATGCTGCCGCCGCTGCCTTCGCTCGATTTCGCGGCGCCGATCGTGACGGAACGTTTGCGGTTCTCATGCTGGAAGACGAGTTGCATGGCCTGTTCGCCATCGGTCGTTGACATCGACGAAACGCTTTGTTCGTAACCGGCGGCTTTGTATTTGTCTTCGAAGAACGATTTCAGGGCGTCGAGCGGCTCCGCGGAAGTAAAAACGACGGTTCCGCCGGCGCCATCCTTTCCATTGGCGGTCATGCCGCCGACGAGTTTCGCGCCGCCTGGCATGAATACCCAATCCGGCGTTTTGAGATTGGCGCCAGAGCCGAGAACGGCATGACCATCTTCGGTGTCGATGGAGATCTTGCCGTCTTTGATGGCGTCGCCGTCGATGGTGACCGTCTTCCCGGTTTTCTTATCGCGAATGGTGACCTTGCCGGTGGTTTCATTGACGTCGAGGACATCGACATCGGGATTGGCGGCGGCGGCGATTTGGACGATGGCCGATAGTGGGTTCCGGGCGACTTGTTCGGCCTTTTTGACGAAGAGGTAGGTGACAACTGAAACGCCGATGATGAACAGAACGGCGAAGGCAGCGACGCCGATGAGAAGCCAGCCCCAGATTGGCATGCCCTTTTTCGGCGGGGGCGGTTGCGGATATCCGTGCTGCTGCGGGTAGCCTTGCGGCGGCGGATAACCCTGCGGCGGTTGCGGCGGGTAGTAGGGCTGCTGCGGATTCTGTGGGGCTGACATGCGCTCATTGTGGCATAGGCGCCGCGGCTAGAGTAAGGGGGCATGAGAGCAGCCAGCAGAACTCCCAACCCACCCGCCTCAGGCAACCGATGCTAACCGGGGTCTTCCAATAGGCCCGGCATTTGCCGCAAAATGTATGAATGCGCGAACTCCTGGCCGGGCTCTTTCTACTGACTTCGCTCGCCGCTCAGACGCCGCTCGAACCGGTCCGCGTCATCGCCGGTCCCGCCGGCCGCGCCGCCGGTGACGATTACGTCATCGACGCCCCCCGCACAACTTTCCGCTACCCCGCCGACAAGGAACTGGTCATCTACTTCCAGTGGAAGGCCAAGCCCGGTAAGTACCTCCTTACGAGTGTGTGGAAACGCCCCGACGGCCGGCCCGCCAGTCTCTCCGATATCAACCTCGAAACGCCCACCGGCAAGCTCCAGGCTTTTTGGACCTTTTCACTCAACCCGGACATGGAACCCGGCGTTTGGGAACTCGAAGTTCGCATCAACGGCGCGCGCGCCGGGTCGCCGCTCTTTTCCCTCGAAATGCCGCCGAAAGCGCCCGTCGTCGCCGCACCTTCCGCTCCGGAAAAACCCGCCGCCAAGTCGCTCGATGAACTCTACGAATTCCGCCGCTCCCTGGTCTGGGTGCGCAAACTCGACGCCGCCGGTAAAACCATCGACACGGCCACCGGCTTCGTCCTCGCCAAAAATCGGATCGTCACCGCGTTCCAGGCCGTTGACGGCGCCTCCCGCTTCCTCATTGAACGCGCCCCCGGCGTTACCGTTGAAGCCACCGCTCTCGCCAACTGGAATCGTCTTTAGGATTGGGCCTTCATCGTCGCTGGGCGATACCCAGTGATTCCGCAACCAAGTTTTTTAGCTCGCCGAAACATTTGATTCCATTGTTGTTTTGACCTGAAGGCGATTCCAAAGCATATTCGCATTGTGTTTTGGCTCTTGCTTTGCCGCCTTGTCTTGTATATTATAACCACAAGACATGACATCTCGTCTCAGCCGCGCCGAACTTTCCCCCGCCGAGCGCGCCCTTCGCTCCCGCATCGCGCAAATCGCCTCCAGCGAGCGGTTTTTGCGCGGGACGCTATCGGAACGTTCCAGCAGGTGCGGCAAGCCTAACTGCCATTGCGCCGGCGGCGAGGGGCACCCTTCGCTGTATCTGGTGCAGAGTCATGCCGGCAAAGTGCTCCAGCTTTGCATTCCCAAGGCCTTGCACGACCCGGTGCGTGAGGCCGTCGGCGAATTCCAGGAGATGCAACGCCTCCTGCATGAAGTTTCCGAACTGGAGTGGAAACGCTTTCTGGCCAGGAAGGGCTAACCATTCTCCGCCGCCTCATCGCCTATTCCGAGAAGATCTTCGGTCTTTCGGCCGGGCTCCTTGCCCCCATCACCGGCCGCAGACTGGAACCGCGCATTCCCACGCTGCCGGTAGTCAAGGCCTCCCTGGTCTTGTTCTGGACGCGCTTGGGAAGCCTCAACGCTTTGGAGATGTCGGGCGCATCCCGGTCTGGAAGGATTGGCTGGGCCGGTCCATGCCCAGTGCCGGCACCATGGCCGGCGTGCATTCCAAGATGGCTACCGGAACACTGAGAGAAGCCATTCATGAATCCTACGAGCGTCTGAAGCGCAACAAAGCCTTGCCCGACAATCGCGGTATTTCTTTGGCGATTGTGGAGGGCCACGAAAGCCATGCCAGCTATCTTCGCCACTGCCCTGGATGTTTAGAGCGGACCATCCATTGCGCGCAGGGAGACCGCATTCAGTATTACCACCGGCAGGTGACGCTGTTGCTGGTGACTGGCGCCCCGGCCGGACGCCCACCCCTGCGGATCCCGATGGATCAGGAACCGCAACGCCCCGGTGAAGACGAAGTCGCCACCGCTCGCCCGTTTGCTCCAGCGCGTGCTGATCGGCTATCCGCGCGCGTTCGATTTGGTGCTGGCCGACGGGCTGTACTTGCGGGCCGGCTTTTTCAACTTCTTGCGGGAACGCCGGAACCTCTTTCAAGATGCCGCGCGGGCACTTCGATTTTGTGCCGCCCGTCCAGGGAACCTTTCGAACGCGCGATTGCCTTTGGTGGGACCTTCCCGGCTTGCTCTCCTGGCCGGAAGTGAACGTTCCCGTACGAGTCATTCGTTCGCTGGAAACCTATTCGGTGCGGCGCCAACTCGACAAAAAAACGAGCCCAAAACCAGCGATTGGGTGTGGGCAACCACCCTGCCCGCGGCGCAAGTGCCCGTAGGGCGATGCGTCGGTTTCGGGCATCAACGCTGGGATATCGAAAATCACGGCTGCAATGAGTTAGTCAACGGCTGGCACGCCGATCATGTCTTGACGCATCATCCCAACGCCATCGAGTGCTTCCTGCTCATAACGTTTCTGGCGCACATCCTCTTTCACGCGTTCCTTTATCTCAACGTGAAACCCCCGCTTCGGGAGGGCAAGTCCAAAGTCTTTTGGGCAAGAGTGATGGCCGCCGAAATCTACATAGACCTCAGCCCCGCCGCCCTGTCGCCCTGAACCGCACTGAACCGCCCGTTCCCCCC
>ENA-ORBV01005535-ORBV01005535.1-microbial-mat-metagenome-genome-assembly--contig:-NODE-5535-length-23144-cov-9.095591_pt1 | contig 23144 bp, 14 predicted proteins | sample MGYA00237777_ERZ505514 | MGnify/ENA primary metagenome ERZ505514 (study PRJEB26160, sample SAMN06269048) | microbial mat metagenome | isolation source: Oligotrophic lake microbial mat | place... | reverse complement strand
GCCGACTTCTACTATCCGGCCCAAAACAGCGATCTCCTGCACAACCACCGACTCTCATGAATAATGCGGGCTAGCGGCGACGGGCGTTGTGGCCACGCTGTCGCCCAGCGCTTCGTTCTTCCTCAAACTTGGCAAGTTCGCGCCCGCGAGGAAGATGATCGAAGCCGGGGTGGTCAGTACCCTTGGCTCCGACACGGATCCGGGTGGCGGGCTCTCCTCCTCGATGCCCTTCGCCCTGGCCCTTGCTTGCTTCGGCATGGGCCTGTCTCTTGAACAGGCGCTCTCGGCCGCTACCATCGGCGGGCCGCAAGCCTGGGTCTGGAGGACGAGGTGGCGAGTATCGAGGTCGGAAACGCGCCGACCTGATCGTCCGCAACACCGACCGTCTGCTCGATCTTGTACGCGCGGGCCCGAACCCGGCGTCACGCGTCGATGCGGCGGGCCGCTTGGCCGTATGAACCGGTTTGGTCTAGGCGTCCAATACTGACAATAGTTAACTACTTCGTTCATTATTGACAAGATACGGAATATTTCATTCCGTGCCCTTCAACGAGGAGACCGCTCATGAATCCGCCGCCCTTGGGATGGCCCCGCCTTTCCGCATCCGTGTACTACGACGATCGCGAGCCGATCGCGCGCCAAGGCCGGACGCGTGCGCGCGGATTGACTGGCAAATCGCGCTTGTTTCACTTACGCTCCCTCGGGTTCGCCGTTCTCATATCGGCGGATGCGTGGGCCACGCCTGTGCCGCTCAACTGGGTTTCCGCGAATGGAACGGTGGCCGTGGGGTCGACGCTGTCCCGTGTCGATGGCAATGCCTTCAGCGACACCGCCGTCGGTTCGGTCGCCCTCGCGTCCGGGGCAGGCTATCTTGAGTTCAGCACCGCCGAGACCGATCGCGCCAAAGCCGCGGGACTTGGATCACGCGACAACAACGGCGGGCTGGAAGCGATCGATTTCGGTTTCCTCCTCCGCGCGGATGGAACGGTGGCAGTGCTGGAGAAAGGCGTGGTAGTTCAGTCCGCAGGGGCCTACTCTGCGGGCGACCTTTTCCGCGTCGGCGTCGAGGGCAGCGCCATCGTCTTCCGTTCGAACGGGTCCCTGGTTCGAACCTCCGCCTTGGCCTTCGCGTATCCCCTCTTCGCCGAAGCGACGCTCGCCGATGCGGGCGCCACGATTTCAAACGCCCAGGTCGACGGCACGACGGCTGAAACCGTTGTCTGGGCGGGTGCCACAAAGGCGAACGCTCTTCCCGGATTTCTGTCGAAGACCACGGCGGTTTCAGCGTGGGACTCCGGCGCCGCTTCGACGATGGCGCTCGACGGGTCGTCCGATGGCTACGTTGAGGTCCAGGCCTCGCTCGGGCCGACGACCGCCATGGTCGGTCTGTCTCACGGAAACAACAACGCCGGTTACTCCGATATCGACTATGCGCTCTACATGGCCTCAGGGACGCTCTACATCTATGAGGGAGGGGTGAACCGAGGGTCGTTTGGAGCTTTGTCCGCGAATGACAGACTCGCGGTCTTCCTCGAAAGCGGCACGGTGAAGTACCGGAAGAACGGGACGCTCGTCTACACCTCGCTCGTGCCTCCCACGTTTCCGCTCCTGGTGGACAGCTCTTTGCGCTCCTCCGGCGCGCGCATCACCGGGGCCATCCTCTGGAACTCTCATTCAGGTGGCGGTGTCCAGGCCGACGTTCTCGATCGGCTCCGGGCTCTACCAGAGCGCCCAGACCGTGACCGTGACGGGCGAGGCGGGCTCGACGATTCACTACACGACAAACGGAGCGGACCCGACGGAAGCGGACGCGGTCATCGCGTCAGGGGCCAGTCTCCTGATCGACGCCGACACCACGCTGAAGGCGAAGGCCTGGGCCACCGGTCTGTACCCGAGCAGCACCACCACGGCAATCTACAAGTTCGGTGCTCCGAGCACCGAGGACGTGACCTGGACCGCGCACGTCAACACGTCCTCGACCGGCAACACGTTGTCGAAGACCACGGGTGTGGCGGCCTGGGACGCGAGTGCTGTCTCCACCAGGGCCATTGATTCTCCCGATGGCTACCTGGAAGTGAACGCCTCGCTCTCGCCGAAGGTCCAGATGGCGGGCCTCGCGAACGGGAACACGAACGCGGGCTACACCGACATCGACTTTGCTTTGTACATGGCGTCAGGGACGCTGTACGTCTACGAGGGCGGCCTCAACCGCGGGTCGTTTGGAACCCTGGCTGCGGCCGACAAGCTGAGGGTATCGGTCGAGGCGGGAGTGGTGAAGTACCGAAAGAACGGGATGCTTCTCTACACCTCGTCGATCGCGCCCAAGTACCCGCTGCTCGTCGACACCTCGCTGCATTCGAGCACTGCGGCGCTTCAAGGTGCCGTCATTTCCGGTTTGCTGGTCAACACGCGAACGTCGGCCCCCTCGGCCGACCCTCCGTCAGGCACGTATGACGCAGCTCTGACCGTTTCCTTGCAGGCAGCCGTGGGCGCCGTCATCCGGTACACCACCGACGGCTCCGACCCTGTCGCTTCGTCGCCGGCTTATTCGACGCCGATCCCCGTCGCCTCCGACGCGCCCGTCACAATCAAGGCCTTCGCGACCGCGCCCGGATATCTCCCGAGCGCCATCGCGACAATGAGCTACGCCTTCGCTGCGGCGGCGCCGGTGTTCACTTCCGGCGCAGGCCTCTACCTTGGCCCCTTGTTCGTGACGGCGACTTCGACGACCCCGGGCGCTTTCATCCACTACACGTTCGACGGCAGCCAGCCGACAGGGGCGAGCCCGAGCGTCGCCAATGGCGGCACAATCGCTATTCCGTTCAGTGGCGCCCTCAAGGCGGTTTCGATAGCCTCGGGCCTCTCCCCCTCGGCGACAACCAGCGCCACGTATGAGCTGGTTGTCCCTGATCCAGTGATCTCCCCGGAGGGCGGCTCGTTCAGCGCGCCTATTGAGGTGACACTCTCAGCGATCGCCGCCGCCACCATTCACTACACCCTTGATGGCAGCACGCCCGACGCCAACTCACCCGTCTACACCACGCCCTTCACGCTGAGTTCAAGCGGCACCGTCAAAGCGAAGGCCTTTGTCGCCGGGTGGACGGCGAGCAATGTCTCGGAAGCGTCGTTCACAGTTTCGGCTACGCCGGTACCGCCTCAGGCTTTGACCACGGGCGCCGTCGCCGTCGTCCTGAAACCTGACGGAACTGTCTGGGGTTGGGGCTCTGATTACAACGGGCAGCTAACAATGTCCGCCGTGCCCGATGGAAACGCGCCCCTGCCCGTTCAGTTGCCCATTTCCGGCGTGCGTCGACTCGCGGCGGGTGACGAGCACGTCGTGGCACTGAAGGCAGACGGTACCGTGTGGGCATGGGGCCTCAACAGCAGTGGGCAAGCCGGGGGAGCAGACCCGACGGTCGAAGCACCCCGACAGTTTGAAGGTCTGGCCGGGATCGTGTCAGTGGCCGCCGGCGAGAGTTCCGGTTTCGCGGTGAAGGACGATGGCACGGTGTGGACGTGGGGTAACGGCTCGTCGACGCCGGCCCAGGTGCAAGGCCTCAGCAGTGTCGTATCCGTTGCCTCGGGCCGGTATCACCACCTCGCGCTGACCTCCGGGGGGACAGTCTGGTCATGGGGGGGTGAGATCGGCTCCGGGCAGGGCGACGATCTGCCCGGCACAGTCACACCGGCTCCGCTCACCAGTATCGTCGACGCGGTCTGGATCGGTGCACACGGATATACGTCTTATGCGGTGGCCGGGTCGGGCGCCGCCTTCGTCTTCGGAGAGCATCTCGGCCAGACCTCCTATGTCCCCGCCCCCCTTCCTGCTTCAGCCGGGTGTTCCGAAGGTTGTTGGGTCTCGGGCGAGGTGACGGACGCCAAGGAAGTCTACGGTTCCCTCGTCATCCACAGCGATGGGCGAGTTTCGGAGTTCAAGTGGGCGGGCTCAGAGGGCTCGTATCAAACGGTGCTACCCGCCGGGTCCGTAGTGGCAGCAAGCGCGGCCAACGGCCACAACCTCGCAGTTGCGAGCGACCATCGCGTCCTGTCGTGGGGCGCGGATGGGTCGCCCATTGGCGAGGGGGCCCAGATCTCGCGGCCGGATCCTCTCGACATCGCGACCTCCGGCTTCAATTGGCGAGCCGGGACGCCCAGCATAGACATTACCGAAGCCGTGAACGGTGAAGGGAGCGTCACCATCACGACAGCCTCCCCCAATGGGACGCTCCATTACACGGCCGATGGTTCGCTCCCGACCGCCACCTCGACCCAGTATTCAGAGCCGTTTCAGCAAGCGGTAGGCGCTACGGTCCGCGCGATAACCCTTGTGCCTGACCGAGCGCCCAGCCACGTTCGCGATGCCCTGGTCTGGGGTGGTCAACTGCCCGACATCGAATTCTCACCCGACGGCGGCATTTTCCCGGATGGAGCGAGCGCTACCGTTTCCCACCCCACCTCGGGCGTGACGATGCACTATCGGCTGGATGGGGCGACACCCACGGTCAGCGACCCGACAGTCCTCTCCGGACAAACCCTGACCTTCGACCGCTCCGTAACCCTCAGCGTCGCCGCTTTCAAGCCCTACTACGACCCCGCGTTCCACGCTGCAGTCTTTGAGATTCAAGCGCCGCTCCCGACACCCGTTGTCACGCCGCCGTCCGGGCCTCAGGTGGGCTCCCTCAATCTTTTCGAAGTCACTCCTCGGCCCGGAGTCTCCGTTCGTTACGACTTCTTCGGCGCTGACCCAGCGGATTGGCCGTACTCCCTCGCTCTTCCCCTGCAACTCGACTATCCGGCCGAGTTCCCCTGGACCGGAGATCCGACTTTCACGGTCACGATCCGCGCGTTCAACGACTATGGCCCTCAGCCGCCGAGCGCGCCGCTGGTCTTCACATACACGATTCACTCTGCGCGCCCCGTAGTTGGACCGGTGACCGCTACGCCCGATGGGCCCAAGAGCATAGTGACGCCTGCGATGTCTGAAGACGTAGTCCACTATTCGCTCGACGGGTCGGACCCGGGACCGGGTCATCCGATCCTGCCGTCCGAAGAACAGATCCCCGCAAGTGGGCTGATCAAGCCCCGATCCATCCGCGGTTACGGAGTTCTGGCAAGTCCCGTGGTCACGCTGGACTACCGGGATTCCGATGGCGACGGCTTGAGTGACGAGGCAGAGGCGGTACTTGGCACGGACCCCCATGACCCTGACACCAATCATGATGGGATTACGGACGGAAATGCGGTGGCCGCCGGGATCAGTCCCACATCCATGGATGTTGACGGGGACGGAATTCCGAATGCCGTAGAGATCCTCAATGGCACTAACCCATTCTCCGCTGATACAGATGGCGACGGCTACAACGACAACGTCGATGCCTTCCCGATCGATCCAACACGGCATGCGCCCGGCTCGCCCCCTGGGGGCGACTACACTCCTCCCGTGATCACCATTCTCCGCCCGGTAAATGCTGTGAAGGTGGGAGGGCAATAATGAGCACCACGAATCGATTCCGGAGCCTCTTGAGCAATCCAGGAGAAGTGATGCGTTTGATGTCCCTCGTGCGCGCCTCTGTTGTCGCGCTAGCGGCCACCGCGGTGCAAGCCCAGGGGCCTACGGTCACGATCGCCCCTGCCGATGGCGGCACGATCCAGGCTGGGGCCCTGCAGACGCTTCAGGTGAACTACTCGTCCCCTTCCGGAGTCGATCTCCTCCGTCTCAAGTTCTACATCGGGTCCGCGGACTGGACGTACCGGTTCACTTCCAGTGCGACGCAGGCCAAGATGACGCTCTCGATTTCCGACCATCTCAAGGCTGGTGCCCTGAGCCTCCTCGCTTACGTTCCAGACACGGCCGGCGCCTCGACAATCGCTGAGGCAAACTACACCGTGTTGCCGAAGTTGTCCGATGTCGCGAGCATCGGAAGAGTGGGCGACGCCATCGCCGTGAGCGCCTACGGCCTGGACCCGGTGGCCGGGAACAACGTCCTCCAATTCACTTCGTCATACGGTCTCATCGACGTGCCGTTCGATTCGGTGACGGTGGATGAGCTGCGGGGAACGGTCACGATCCCCGATGGCGCCATCTCTGGAAATGTTGTGTTGAAGGTGAATGGCCTGGCCGCTCCGGAAGTCCGGCAGCTCGAGATGCTCATCGATCCGCCCGATGTGGCTATCGCGCTCCCCTCCACCTCCACGCTCACCGCAGCGCCCGGAATCCAGTTCCAAGTGGACTACGGAACGTCCGAGGACCCGGTCGATCTCAGCACGTTCAGGTTTAGCGCGAACGGCGTGGACTGGTCGTCGCGGTTCGATCGGCAGACGCTGATGGCGTCGTTTACAGCCCCGGTGTCCGATCTGGTTGGCGGACCCCTCAACCTCAAGGCGGAGGCGGCCCATGGCCCAGAGCTGCCGGTTGCCAAGGTCTCTCGTCTTCTGCTGGTGCGGCCCAAATTCCATGACGTCACGCGTTTGGCTGAACCCGGCATCGCCATTACGGTCGAGGCCGACGGCCTCGATCCCGACCCCGCCAAGAACATTCTGAACTTCTCGGCGAGCGGGGGCTCGAGGATTGACGTGCCCTTTGCCACGGTCACTCTCGGGGAGGGAACGGTGGTCGTTCCGAACGCGGCTGGTGATGGCTTGGTGCGGCTCATTGTGAACGGGATACCCGCGATCGATGAGTACCTGTTCAAGGTCTCTTTGCCCGTTCCCAGTTGCGGAAGCCTGCCCGTGATCTTCCGGCAGCTGGCTGACTCCAGTTGGGTTGTGTCCTACACCCGCCGGACCGAGGCTGGGTCCGACCCCCGATGTCCAGCCTATCTTGCGCCGCCGAACTATCGGGAAAACCTTCTCGTGCGGTTCCCCAGTGAAGGTGGTTCAGTCGTTCTTTGGCGAGAGTTCCGGAACGACTCCGTTGTCTCGCTCCAGGGCGTCTATCCGAACAAGCGGCAGGACGATATCGCGTATATCAGAAAGTCCCCAACGGGTCAGATCGAGCTGGTATTAAACGCCCTGGAGGCTCACGGTCGCGCAAAAACTACTGTTCCTTTGCCAGGGGCGTTCTGGTACGGAGGGGCACACAATGTGAACGAGGGGACGAGCGTCGTCGGTGACTTCGCGCCCGATGGTAGCTTCTACTTCCTGGGCGCAGACCCGAACGGTCCCACCCTCCTTCGTCGAGTTCACCCTAACACGGGCGCCATCACCAGCCTCCCGACCACGTTGGACGCTTCTCCGCAGGGCAGAGAGCCGTCCTGGCTGGGGGTGGACATCGCTTCTCTCAAGGTAGGTTGCGATGGCTTCGTTTATGTGAGCCGAAGTTTCGATGGGCCTCCCGCTCCGTGGTACTCCTTGGAATTCCAGGTTCAAAAACTCGACCCACTGACCGGTCAGCTCCTTGCCGAAACGGGCTGGCGAAATGGCTGGGTCTCGGACATGGTCGCTTCGTGCGACACTGAAAGGATGCTTCTGTCGATCTATATCCCGCCTTTCGACGGTTATGTGGATCCTGATGCGGGAGCGATCTACAGCTTCTATCCGCCCAGCATGAGCCTCTCATTCATTCAGCTCGTGGATGATGCCGGCGCGGACACGTGGTACGACGAAGGAAACGTCTTCCCAGCGGGACTCACTCTTTCTCGCCAAGGGAAGGTCTATTGGGAAACCTACAACTGGGGCCCCAACCAGGGATGGGCCTGGAAAGTCTTGCCCGAGGATTTCTGGGTTCCTCAAAACAAGATTCCCCCCTGCCTCGTGGGTGACACGGCCTGTCCGGGCGCGCTGCCCTACTGCACAGCTCCTCTGCTCTGGCCTGGTGAGCAGCCGGGCGAGGGTACACAGAATGCTGAAAGCGGCGGAAGCGATCCTGATCAAGGACCGCAGTGTGCGCGGGGCCAGGGGCCCCCAACGGACGTCATCACGGGCGCGGTCTTCTTCTCCCAGACGGACGCCGTGCTCTCTGGTATCCGGACACGCCTGCCGTTGACCCGGTCCTACAACTCCCGTCGTGCTGCCGCCGGAAAGACTGGGTCGTTCGGCCTTGGATGGGAATGGAGCATCGACAAGCGCATCTTCATCAACGGGACGCGCCTCCTCCTGTCCCGCGGAAACTCCTCCCCCGTCGTCTTTGAGGACGCCGATGGAGACGGAACCTGGGAGGCCTTCGCCCCCCGCTCCGAGAGAAGCAAGATTGTCGCGACCCTGTTGGGTTATGAGCGGAGCCTCAAGGCAGGTGGATCAGAACACTACAATCTTGATGGCCTCCTGGTCAGCCAGGCTGATCGCTTTGGCAGCAACACTTCGTTCGGCAGGAACAGCAACGGGGATGTCATTGGCATCACGGCCCCAGGCGGGCGGATGCTGAGCATCACCTACACCGGGAGCCGCATCACGGCGGTGGGCGGCCCGAGTGGCCTGATCGCCACCTATTCGTACACCGACGACTTCCTGACGGGGGTCACCTACGCCGATGCTCGAGGCTATGTGTTCGATTACGACGCAAGTGGACGTGTTCTGAGTGTGACCGACCAGACCGGGAAGGTCATCGAGCAGCACAGCTACGACAGCCGCGGTCGCGGCATAACGTCTCAGCGGTCCAATGGCCGAGAGCTTCTAACGTTCGACTACAAGCCCTCAGGCGATCGGACCGTCGTCACCGACGCGACCGGCGGAGTCACCGAGTTCATCTCCGATGTCGTAGCCGGAGTGCGGCAGTTGGTGCGGGTCAACGGTCCTTGCGCCTGCTCCGGCGCTACGGAGTTCACGGAGTGGACCTGGGATGACGCAACCGGCCATGTCACGAGTACGCGCACCTCCATGGCCGCAAGCGCGACCCAGTACGCGCGAGACCCTGCAGGCAACGTCAGGAGAGTGATCGACCCCCTGGGCCGTGAGACCGTCATGACGTACGACACGGAGAACCGCCTCCTGACTACCACGGCGCGTGATGGCGGCGTGTGGGAACTCACTCATTCTCCGGCCGGTGTGGCATCCGTCAAGGACCCCCTCAATCGGACGACTTCCATTGGTTATGACGGCCTGGGTCAGGTGGCTTCCGTGACCGATCCAAGGGATAAGACTTCCACGCTCATACGCAACTCGTTCGGCGACGTCGCCAACGTAACGGATCCCCTGACCCATGGCACGACGCTCACCTACGACCCATCCGGACGGCTGCTCACCGCGACCGATGCCATCAGCCGAACCACCACCCTTACCCGCGACAGCCTCGGTCGCGTGTCGAAGGTCGAAAAGCCAGACGGCACGACCATCGAGCTGACCTACGATCCCTCGGGCCGCCGCACCGAGGTCAAGGACGAGAAGGGCCGGGTGTCCAAGATGACCTACGACGCCTACGACCGCGTCGTGGCGGTGACGGATTTTGCGGGTCAGGTGACGAGGTATGAGTACGACCTAATGGGCCGGGTCATCGCGCTCACGGATGCCAAGGGGCAGACCACAAGGTGGGAGTACGACGGGGCCGGCCGGCTGAAGTCGACCCGGCAGCCGGATGGGAAGGAAACCGTCCTTCAATACGACGAGAAGGGCCGGCTCAAGGAACGGGCCGACCAGATCGGTCGCGTCATGACCTACGGGTACGACGAGATCTCGCGCTTGACCGAAGTCAAGATGACGGGAACGTCGGCCTTTGCGTATTCGTACGACGTGATGGACCGGATCGAGAGCATGGCGAACGGAACGGACACGCTCAACTGGGCCTACAACCTGGCGGGCGAGGTCGTGTCGGAGGCGAGTGCGAGGAATCAGTCGTTGGTAAGCTATGGCTACGATGCCAGCGGCAGCCGCGCCAGCCTTGGTCTTGACGGAACGCCGTTCGCCAGCTATGCGTATGACGACGGGTCACGCATCACGTCGATCACGCAGGGAGCTAACGTCTTCGGGTTTGGGTACGATACGGTGAACCGGCGAACCGGCATGAGCTACCCGAATGGCGTCAGCACGACCTACAGCTACGACGGCCTCTCTCGCCTGACCGGAATCCAGGCGGTGAAGAACGCCGCGGCGATCTCGACCTTCACGTACGGGTATGACGATGTGGGCAACCGAACCTTCAAGAACCTGGGCGACCACGTGGAGAACTACGCGTACGACGGTCTCGACCGGCTCACCGCGGTTTCACGAACCGGGACCGGGGCGGATGAGTGGCGCTTCGGGTACGATTCTGTCGGCAACCGGACGTCCACGCAGGTGGGGACAGGAGACGTGGTGACACCAACATTCAACAACCGGAATCAGATGCTCCAGCAGGCGGCGGGCGGTCCGTTGATGGTGGAGGGGACGCTGAACGAGGAGGGGACGGTAAGCGTGAACGGGACGCCAGCGCGGATGGTGACGCCGACTCGCTTCGAAGCGACTATCGACTCGGTTCCCGGGACGAATGCGTTCACAGTGGCGGCTGTGGACCTGTCGGGGAATGTGAAGACCGACGAGTACGAGGTAGCGGTGACGGGGACGTCTGGCGGCTACACGTACGACGCGGCCGGGAATCTGATCTCGAAGACCGTCGGCGGTGAGGCGTGGACGTACGACTGGAATACGTTGAACGAGCTGATGCGGGTGACGAAGAACGGCGCGGAGGTGGCGAGGTTTAGGTACGACCCGCTGGGCCGGCGTCTCGAGAAGGCGACGCCAACGTCGACGACCCGGTGGACGTATGACGGGATGGACATTCTGCGCGAGACGGTGACGGGCACCGGAGCGGGGACGTTCGTGTCCGTGCATGGTCCGGGCATCGACGAGCCTCTGGCGCGGATCAACCAGACGACGAATGCTCCAGAGTACTTCCACGCGGACGGCCTGGGCAGCGTTGTGAAGATCACCGACACCGCCGGGGCCGTAACACATTCCTATCGCTACGACGCGTGGGGAAACATCGAGCAAGGCGCGGAGCGTCCCGGCTTTGCCTTCACAGGCAGAGAGTGGGATCCCGAGACGGGGTTGTACTACTACAGAGCCAGGTACTACGATCCGAAGGCCGGGAGGTTTATCTCCGAGGATCCGATTGGGTTTTGGGGCGGCGATGTCAACCTGTTCGCGTATGTATTCGGCGACCCGGTCTCATGGAGAGACCCTTCCGGTTTGCAGGTCGACATCAATTCGTTCAACCGCCAAAAGTACAAGATCGAGTATGGCGTCTCTCAGGCCGTAGCCGATAGCAAAAGGGTTCTACAGGTTGCGGCTCACGGTGCCAAGGATGGAAGGTTCATCGACGAGAACGGAAACGTCATGACGCCTGCAAGGTACGCCCAACGTGTGAGGGATCATCCAGAGTACGACACGTCGCGTGAGATCAGGCTGAACATTTGCTACGCCGGAAGGCGCATTGACGAATGGGCGGCTGAGTTCCCCGGCAAGACAGTCAGTGGTCCAGACGGCCTGATTTTCTGGGTGCCGCCACTGGACCCTAAGCAGAAAAAGTATACCGATACCCAGGGAGCGCATATCGAGCTCCGAGACTCCACGTGGATTAGGAGGACCACCTTCGGACCACCCTCGCCTTCACCGACTCCGGCTCCCAAGCCATGAGCATCTTGCTGCTGCGTCGAATGACTATTCTGCAGATCGCACTTGCTACTACCTGCTTCGGTTCGGCCATGGCGGTGGCTGAGCCAGCGGAACATAGCAAGGCGTCTAATGTGGCTTTCGTCAAACCGGAGAATGCAGTACCGCTCCAAAATGGGAGGCCCTTGATCAGTCGCAAGCAAGCCCGTGCAATCATGCAATCTCCCCTGTTTCCGGCAACCGACTGCAAACCGGAGACGACCGCAGACGAGCGGCTATGTGACGGCGGCAATGGCGACGCCTGTGCCCGCGCAGGCTGGTCTCTGTGGCTCGAACCTGAACAACAGGGGAAGGCGCAGGGCATTTTGGCGCGTGGTTGTGACTTGGGATCGGGGGAGAGTTGTAAGACGCTAGCGTCTCTTGTCGATATGGACGGGCCCAAGACAAGTCCATACTGGCGGCGCGCGGCAGTCTTGCTTCAAGACGCCTGCTCGGAGCGTGACCCCGATGCTTGTGAAGAGCTTGCGAACCTTGGGAGCATCATCCCAATTGCACGCCCTGTTTCAGAGGTCCGAGACTTTGCGAACCGCATCTATGTGGCCCGGTGCGCGGAGGGCGATGGGTCAGCCTGCTGGATGGCTGGCTCGCGCGCACTACTTGAGAAGGGTGGGAAGGAAGAGGCGCACCGACTTCTGGGGCTTGGATGTACCAGTGGAGATAGCGCCAGCTGTTCCCACATGGTTCTAGCCTCCTTGGAGGCGCGCGCGCCAACAGCCGCACATCACTATGCTCAGCTCGGGTGCAAAACTGGGGACCCAATTGCGTGCTACCGGGTAGCGCGCGGGGAGCTAGTTGGACTGGGCACCAAGCGGAATCTAAGCGCAGCAATCAATTCCTTCCGGCAGATGTGCGAGCGAGGCTTCTCGGACGGCTGTGCAAATGCTGCGGTCTTGCTGGAAGGACGAGACAGCCGATCGGAGTCGGAGGTCCGCCAATTGTGGGGCGTGGCGTGTGCGTCGGCCTGCGAGAACCCCAAACCAAGTTGGATCAAACGTTGTGAAGCGAAATGAAGCGGCCGACCATCATTCACCAGGACGATCAGCACGGTCATCCGCGGCAACGATGTTGCTGCGGAGGCGACGGAAGTGGAGGTCGTGTTTGTACCGAGTCCGAGCGGCACTCTTGTCACGGTTTGGCATCGGGGATGGAGCACGATCCGCCCCGACCACCCTGCGCGTCACAACCTGGACGCGATCCCGTTCATCCGAATGAATGGCCTCTGGTGGGGGGATCTTCTGAGTGCGTTCCGATGGCGACTGGCCGGTCAAGCCGGTCCCTGAATCAGAAACTCGCGCGGAGCTGAAGCTCGATACGCCGGTTGCCCGCTTCGCCCCCACCACCGCCACCGCCGAAGCCCCCAGGACCGAAGGCCCACCACGACCGCCCGCGGTCATGCGAATTGACAGGCAAACCGCGCTTGTTTCACTTACGCTCGATTCGACGAGGGCGCCGCGGGCCTCGGCTGGAAGCGGGCCTCGGGTTCTTCCGGAAGAACCTGAAGTAAGCAGCGCCGCGCTCATCGGCGCGCACTCGAAGGTCGAATCGAACGGATCACCTCGGCCAGGCGGCGCACGCCCGCACTAATCTCGGGCATGGTCGTTCCTCCGTAACCCAGCACCAAGCCTTGCTTGAGGCCTCGGCCAGCGTAACACCACGACAAAGGCATCGTCCACAACTCCGCGTCGGCCGCGGCTTTGGCGACCGTGCGATCGGACAGGCCGGGCGGGCGTTCCAGCACCAGATGCATGCCTGCCTGCTCCCCGAGGACCCTGAACTCCTCTCCCAGCGTGGTCCGCACCGCATCCACGAGCGCCGTGCGACGTTCACGATATCGGCGGCGCATGCGACGGATGTGCAGCGCGAAATGCCCCTCGCGAAGAAAATCGGCGAGGACCGCCTGCATGAAGGCGGGAGGACACAGGTCTGACGCCCGACGGACATTTGCAAAGGGTTCAAGCAGGTCGGGCGGAATCACGATGTATCCCAGACGAAGGGCCGGGAAGAGAACCTTGCTGAAGGAGCCGACGTAGAGGACGCGCTGGTCACGATCCAGTCCCTTGAGCGCGCCGAGGGGAAGGCTTTCGTATCGATATTCGCTGTCGTAGTCATCCTCGATGATCCAGGAGCCGCTGGCGCTCGCCCATTGGAGCAGTTGAAGTCGCCGGGACGCGCTCATCGTGGCGCCGAGCGGGTACTGGTGCGACGGGGTGACGAGGGCGGCGCGCGCTTTCGGAGCTCGCGCGAAGCCCTCCGCGACATTGAGGCCTTGCTCATCCAGCGGAACGGGGATCATCCGCGCGCCGGCCAGATCGAGGGCGGCGCGGCCGCCGTGATAGCCCGGATTCTCCACCCAGATCTCGTCCCCGGGGTCGAGGAGGGCGCGCGCGCAGATCGCGAGAGCCTGCTGCGACCCGCTCACCACCATGATCTGTTCGGCTTCGCAGTGCATGGCGCGGGTCGTTCGCAGGTAGTCCGCCACGGCTTCACGGAACGGGAGATGCCCGAAGGCTGGACTGTAGCGGAGCAGGTTCGCGGTCAGCCGGTGTGCGTGGCGCGAGAGCAGCCGCGTCCAGGTCGCGTAGGGGAAGTGATCAATGGCCGCATGCCCAACGGCGAAGGCGCCCGCCGCCTTCAGCCACGGCTGAATCGAGGGCAGGCGGGCGGCCACCCGCGACACCCGGCGTCCCTTCCTTCGAGGTTGGTTCCTGAGCGCATCCGAAGGCTGCGCACTCGCCGTCGCATCCGGCGGCAATGCGGCCGAAACATAGGTGCCCGCTCCCATGCGCGTCTCGAGGTATCCCTCGGCGATCAACTGTTCGAACGCGTTCAGAACGGGAATGCGGGACAGTCCCAGTTCGTCGGCGAGGCCGCGGGTGGAGGGCATGCGCTGTCCCGGCCGCAGGCGGCGATCCACGATCGCTCTGCGGTAGCCCTCGTAAATCTGGCGATAGAGCGGCGTACCCGAATCGCGGTCGATGGCGAGAGCAGGAAGGCCGGGGGTGCGTGGCACGGACATCTGGTTCAGCTTAGAAGCCTCCCGACCTCACGCCCGAGCACGGGTCGAAGGGACGGTGGTCATAGCGGGCGGAGACAAAGTGGTCATAAGGGAAGCCGCCGCGAGGTGGATAGGCTGTCCGACACGATGTCCCTCTTAGCTCGAGCTTGCCGCGCGTTCGCATTACTCGGATGAGGAAGTGGGTCAGCTGGCCTTCGAGGGGACGCCGCCCAGCGCGGGGGACCTGTCCCGGAAGTGGCATGTGATGATCGATGGCGCACGGCAGGTTGTTGCGGCCCTGCCCCCGGCCGAGGCCGGCAAAGCCGTCTTTCTGAGGTCCGGCGAGTTGTGCCGCGACGAGCCCGCGGACCTGACGGATCGCCTGCGAGGCAAGGGCCTGGCCTTTCATCAGGGACGGGTGAGAGGCGCCTTGCCGGTGTTCGTGGTCCCCGCTCGGTAGGTGTTGTAGCCGCCGACCCAAGAGGCCCAGCTTCGCCTTCAACCAGCCAACCGCCCCACGGCGCGCCTGTACTCTTCGCGCGTGAGATCCGATCCGCCGGCCGCGAGGGCTGGGCGGATTGCCCGCTGCCCGCCGGCATCAGCGATGCTCCGCCGGAACTCGACACCCGCCGCAGGTGATTCCCCGACGATGAGTGGACCCAAAACGGCGTAAGCCGAGGGTAGGCTTCGCGCTGGCCCAGGCCAGGCTTCGCGCCGCCGCGACGGCTTGGCGTGCCGGACGCCTCCGAGGAGAGGGTCGCCGACGTGCCTACGGGCGGCCGGAGCGAGCCGATCGCGCGCCAAGGCCGGACGCGTGCGCGCGGATTGACTGGCAAATCGCGCTTGTTTCACTTACGCTCTTCATCCCCAGGAAGTCGGCTACCAGATCATGGCGCAGACGTGGTTCGACGCCATCACCAAGGCGTACTCGAAGATTCTTTCGGAGTTCTAAACGCAAACGTCAGATCCGCTGTCACTGTTTCACGCGCCCGTCCGCGACTGGTTTGAAGCGGTCTTTCCAGGCCCCACGGCACCCCAGGTTCAGGGATGGCCTGCGATTGCTCGCGGAGAGTCGACGCTGATCCTTGCGCCGACGGGCACGGGCAAGACGCTGTCGGCTTTCCTGTGGTCGATCGACCGTCTGATGTTCGTGGCGCCGCCTCCCGATGCGCAGCGTTGCCGCGTCCTCTATATCTCTCCCATCAAGGCGCTCGCGGTTGACGTCGAACGCAACCTGCGAGCACCCCTCGTCGGCGTCACCCAAATGGCGCGGCGTCAGAATGTGGCGGTCTACGAACCGGGCGTCGCGACCCGCACCGGAGACACCCTGGCCAGTGAGCGCGCTCGGTTCTCGCGTCATCCCGCCGACATTCTCATCACCACACCCGAATCGCTTTATCTCCTGCTGACCTCGAATGCGCGCGAGGCGCTTCGTTCGGTGGAGACGGTGATCATCGACGAGATCCACGCGCTGGTGCCTGGCAAGCGCGGATCGCATCTCGCGCTGTCCCTCGAACGTCTGGAGCATCTTTGTGGGCACAGGCTTCAGCGCATCGGTCTTTCCGCGACTCAGCGTCCACTTGAAGAGGTCGCGCGCTTCCTGGGTGGAAGTGCCGGCGGCGCGCCGCGGCCTGTCACCATCATCGACGCCAGCGCGCCTAAACACATCGACCTGCGCATCGAAGTTCCGGTCGACGATATGGCGCGGCTGGATGAGTTCGAAGCCATCCCAAGCGGACCCGCCTCGCAAGGCCCCGTTCGCACGTCGATCTGGGGCGCCATCCATCCCAAGCTCCTGGAGCTGATTCAGAGCCATCGCACCACGCTGATTTTCGTGAACAGCCGGCGTCTTGCCGAGCGGCTGGCGGGAGCTGTGAACGAACTCGCAGGCGACATCCTCGTGCGCGCGCATCACGGCAGTGTCGCGGCGGATCAACGGAAGGAAATCGAAGATCGGCTCAAGACCGGCACGTTGCGCGGGATCGTCGCCACATCGTCACTCGAACTCGGGATTGATATGGGTTCGATCGATCTGGTAATCCAGATCGAGTCACCGCCTTCCGTCGCGAGCGGCATGCAGCGCATCGGACGCGCGAACCATCACGTCGGCGGTGTGAGCGAGGCCGTGATCTTCCCCAAGTTTCGAGGCGACCTGGTGGCGTGCGCCGCCATGACCCGCGCGATGCAGGACGGCAAGGTTGAGCGCGTCAGCTATCCGCGGAATCCGCTCGACGTCCTGGCGCAACACCTTGTCGCCATGGTGGGCATGGACGATTGGAACGTAGCGGAGCTGTACGACGTTGTTTGCCGCGCGGCGCCTTTCGCCGGACTCACACGCTCGACCTTCGACAGCACGCTCGACATGCTGTCGGGTCGCTATCCATCCGACGAGTTTGAAGGCCTGCGCCCGCGCATGACCTGGGATCGTCTGTCCGGTGTCATCACGGCACGCGAAGGGGCCCGGCGTGTCGCCGTCATGAATGGCGGAACCATTCCGGATCGCGGCTTGTTCGGCGTCTTCCTCGCCGGTGCGACACGCGGCGCGCGTGTCGGCGAACTCGACGAGGAGATGGTCTTCGAGAGCCGTGTCGGCGACACCATCATTCTGGGTGCGTCAACCTGGCGCATCGAACAGATCACCCAGGATCGCGTGATCGTCACGCCCGCGCCGGGTCAGCCGGGGCGAATGCCGTTCTGGCATGGCGACAATCCCGGTCGTCCAGCCGACTTCGGTCGGACCATCGGAGAGATGACACGCGAACTGCTGGCACTTCCCAGAAACGTCGCGCACACGAAGCTCGTGACGGATCACAACCTTGATGCGGGCGCTGCCGAGAATCTGATGCGCTACTTCGACGATCAGATCGCCGCGACCGGCAGGGTTCCGACCGATCTGGACATCGTGGTCGAGCGCTGTCGCGATGAACTGGGCGACTGGCGCATCTGCGTTCTGACCCCGTTCGGTATGCGCGTTCACGCGCCGTGGTGCATGGCGGTCAGCGCGCGTCTGCTCGCCGAGCGCGACATGGTGGTCGAGACGATGTGGACCGACGACGGCTTCGTTCTTCGGCTGTCGGAAGGCGAGAACACTCTGGAGTCGGACGCGTTGTTTCCCTCCGCGGCCGAGCTGAAGGATCTCGTGATCCGTCAGCTCGGAAGCACGTCGCTCTTCGCGGCCAAGTTTCGCGAAGCCGCTGGACGCGCGCTCTTGCTTCCTCGTCGCCGCGCAGGAATGCGAACGCCGCTGTGGCGCCAGCGCAAGCGCGCGGCCGACTTGATGGCGGTGGCCTCTCAGTACTCCTCGTTCCCGATCATGCTGGAGACCTATCGCGAATGCGTGCGCGACGTGCTCGATCTCGACTCCGCCACGGACGTTCTGCGCAAAATCGAACGCGGCGCCATCCGCGTCACCACCGTCGACTCCACCAAGCCTTCGCCCTACGCATCGGCATTGCTGTTCTCGTACATCGCGAACTATCTCTATGACGGCGATGCGCCGCTCGCCGAGCGACGCGCTCAGGCTCTCTCGATCGATCAGTCGCAGCTCGAAGAAATCCTCGGGACCACCGACTTTCGCGAGTTGCTCGACAAGGGCGCCATGGAGGAAGTCGAGTTGCAGCTTCAGTCCCTCGATCCGGACTATCAGGCAAAGCACGCCGACGGACTCCACGATCTTCTCCTCAAGCTAGGCGACCTCACTGAAGACGAGATCGCGGCCCGTTGCGTGTCGGTCGATGTCGCTGCATCGCTTGATTCCCTGGTCGGAACCAGACGCGTGGTGCGAGTGCGCATCGCGGGTGCTTCTCGTCTGATCCCCGTTGAATACGCGGGCCGCTATCGAGATGCCCTCGGAACGCCGCTTCCGCCCGGTCTCGCCCACACTTTCCTCGAAAGCACCCCGGATGCGCTCATCGGCATTTTGCGGCGATACGCGCGCACGCGTGGACCTTTCACCACGGCCGATGCGGCACAGCGATACGGAGTGTCTCCGCCTGAAATCGACGCCGTCTTCCGCACGCTCCACGGAAGGGCCCAGATCCTCGAAGGCGAGTTCCGTCCCGGCGGCGTTCACATGGAGTGGTGCGACCCGGATGTTCTCCAGCTGGTCCGTCGGAAGACCCTGGCCGCGTTGCGCCGCGAAGTCGTTCCAGCCGAGCAGCATGTCTTCACGCGTCTCCTGACCCGGTGGCAAGGCGTCACTGCGCCGCGTAAGGGTGTAGATGCCCTTCTCGACACCCTGGAGATTCTGCAGGGGGTCGATCTCGTGGCGTCCGACCTGGAGCGAGAGATTCTTCCTGCGCGCGTTTCCACGTACGTGCCTTCCGATCTCGATGGATTGCTCGCGGCGGGGGAAATCGTGTGGGTGGGACACGGGCCGATCGGAAGTCATGACGGACGAATCAGTCTCTACCTCGCCGAATCACTTGGACGGCTGGTTCCTCCCGATGCTTTCACCACGCTGCCCGAAGGTCTTTCGGAACGCGCCCTGCAGATCCTCGACTTCCTTCGCACGCAAGGCGCGTCGTTTCTGGCCACAATCCATCAGGCCACGGGCGCCGGCTTCCCTGCCGAGGCGACCGACGCATTGTGGGAACTCGTGTGGGCCGGGCTCGTCACGAACGACACGTTTCATCCGGTGCGGGCGCTGCTTGCAAGTCGCGCGGCCGACAAGACACGGGGCGCCGCCGCGGCATCCGCTGCGTTCGCGCGAAGGTTTCGCTCACGCCGGGTCGGCGGCCAGGTCGGCCAGGGCCGTTGGTCGCTGGTGCAGCAACGGATCACGACGCCGTCGACTCACACGGAATGGAGTGCCGCCACAGCGCAGCAGATGCTGATCCGAAACGGAATCGTCATGCGCGAGACCGGCCTCGCCGAGAATCTTCGCGGTGGCTATCCGTCGATCTATCCAGCACTCAAGACCATGGAGGAGAGCGGCCGGGCGCGTCGCGGGATGTTCGTGGCCGGCATGGGCGCCGCGCAGTTCGCGGCTCCGTCCGCGGTCGACATGCTGCGCAGTCTGCGGCGTCCCCCCGATCGTCCCGAGACCATCGTGCTCGCCGCATCCGATCCGGCGAATCCTTACGGCAGCCTTCTCCCCTGGGTCGAGGAGAAGGGTGATCACTCGATGGCGCGGGCCGCGGGTGCGAACGTCATTCTCTCGAATGGCCGGCTCGTCGCCTTCCTGCGCCGTCACAACAACGCCATCCGCGTCTTTCTCCCCGAAGACGAGCCGGAACGCAGCCAGATCGCGCGTGATCTCGCGCGGGCGCTGGCCGAACTCGCCAGGCGGAGGCAGATGCTACGGCGCGGCCTTCTTATTCAGAAGATCAACGACGCTCCGGCGAATGGCGACTTCATGGCGCGATTCCTTGAAGAGAGCGGCTTCGCGTGGACTTCGGGCGGTTTTCAGATCCGTCGTCTCACGGCCTCGGCGGCCGAGCGTGATGTGGATCGCGACGACGCTCCCCGTGACCTCGGCGATGCCCTCGCCGACGACGACGGCGATCCGGATCCTTCTACGTAGTCATTGAACAACTGCCATGCCTGAAGGCGACACGATCTTCCGCGCCGCGCGGACACTGAATCGAGCCCTCGCGGGGCGAGTGGTCACGCAATTCGAAACGGAGTTCGCCCAGCTCGCGCGCGTAGACGACGACGCCCCGATCGCGGGACGGACCGTCGAGTCGGTCGATTCTCACGGGAAGTGGCTCCACATGAACTTCTCGGGCGACCTCATCCTGCTCACCCACATGCTGATGAACGGGAGCTGGCACATTTACCGTCCCGGCGAGACCTGGCAGCGCGGCCGCCGCGACATGCGCGTCGCAATTCACACGGCGCCGTTCGTGGCCGTCGCCTTCAACATCCAGATCGCGGAGTTTCATACGGCGCAGAGCCTGGGCCGTCATCGTCAAACCAGCCAGCTCGGACCTGATGTTCTGGCAACAGACTTCGATCCGATGGAAGCGGCGGCGCGTCTCGCCACACGTCCCGAACTCAAGGTCGGCGTTGCGTTGCTGACTCAGTCGATCGTGGCCGGCATCGGCAACGTCTACAAGTCGGAGATCTGTTTCGCGAGTGGAGTGAATCCGTTCCGGCTCGTCGGCTCGCTCACGCCGGAAGAGCGCGGCGTTCTGATCGCTAATGCTCGGAAGTTCATGCTCGCCAACGTCTCGGATGGCGCGGGCGACCACATCGTCACCTACACCGGCATGCGTCGCACCACCGGACGATCGGATCCAACACATCGGCTCTGGGTCTATCGAAGAGCCGGGGAACCGTGCCGCCAGTGCGGCTCGGCGGTTCAGCAGCGCAAGCAGGGGCTCGATGCGAGGGTCACGTTCTGGTGTCCGGTGTGCCAGCCTCCACCACCGACAATCCCGACGATTTGAATGTCTTGAGTCTGGGGCCCGTCTCGCTCGTCGGCTGGATCTTTACGACCTTCGTGGGCGTTGTGGTGCCGTGGGCCGTCGTGCGAAACCGCGAAGGCTTTCCCTTGCGCTCGGCGGGCTTGCGGTTGCTCACGATCCAGACATACGTGCTGATGCCCGTGTTGTAGAACATGTCGGTGGGCAGGCCGATGAGGGCCTCCACGAGGTCGTTCTCCAGCACGTACCTTCGGATCTCGCTCTCGCCTGAACCAGCACCGCCGGTGAAGAGAGGCGAGCGGTTGAGGACGATGCCGAAGCGGCTGCCGCTATCCCTGGCGGGCCGCATCTTGGAGATCAAGTGGAGGAGGAAAAGCAGCGAGCCATCGCTGACCCGCGCAGGCCGGGGCCTAACCGGCCATTATGGCCCATCTGCTCGGCTTCCTTGCGGGTCTCCTTCTCGATCTTCTTCCGCTCCACGCCGAAGGGTGGATTGGAGAGCATGTAGTCGAAGACCTTCCGTGCAGGCCATCGGCGGAGAGGGTGTTGCCGAAGATGATGTTGGCGATGTCCTGGCGCTTGATGAGCATGTCGGCCTTGCAGATGGCGTAGGACTCGGCATTGAACTCCTGCCCATACATGACCAGCCGACGTCGGGATTGAGGGTGAGGAGGTGCTCCTCGGCCACGCTGACCATACCGCCGGTGCCAATGGTGGGGTCGTAGAGGGAGCGGACGACGCCGGGTTTTGTCAGCATGTCGTCATCCTCGATGAAGAGGAGGTTGACCATGAGCCGGATGGCGTCCCTGGGGGTGAAGTGTTCCCCCCGCGGTCTCGTTGGAAAGCTCGGCGAACTTGCGGATGAGTTCCTCGAAGACGGCACCCATCTGGGCATTGTCGATAGTCTCCGGGTGGAGGGCCCTGGGCCAGGCTTCGCGCTCGCGGCTTTGCCCGACTGAAGTGCCGTCGGTGCCGCGAAACTCGGCTGGTGGCGTTCAGCTGTAAGGGGCGAGGGTTCTGCCCATCATGCATGGGGAGGCGGATGAGCGCTACGGCCGCGAATCTCATCGAGCGCGTGCTGCCGCCTTCAACCGCGCTTTGGCCCAAGGCCAGCCTTCGCGCCGGCAGTGGGTGCTGACCTTCCCGTTCTCGTGGAGGCCAAGGCTCGCGCAGGACGGCGAATTGCTCGGTCGGCTCACCCAGATCTTCGTGGATACGGTGCAGGCGTTTTATGCCCGCCGATCGGCGCAGGTGGGCGCCACGGGCGCGAAGACCGGCGCAGTCACCGCGGTACAGAGGACCTCCTCCGATCTGCGTCTCAACCCTCATCTCCATATGATCGCACTCGATGGCGCGTGGCACGAGCAACGGAACGAGCTTGTCTTTGCGGGCCTTGGACATCTGAAGCCCAGCGAAGTGGGCGATGTGCTGGAGCGTGCGGTCCGACGGATCGAGAGGCACCTTGGCCGCTACGGCCTCCTTGGGACCAAAGGGGACGACCTCGATCTGAGCGGCGAGGGCGATCCGGAGAGCAACCTCGCCTCCTCCGCAGTCTCGGGCCAGTCGCCGCCCGCCGGGCCACAATGGTCGAGTGGCCTTCGACCGCGCAGGCTACGCGCACTCGCCTACGACAAGCCGCTCTGCGCGTCGCTTGATGGATTCATCTTGCACGCGGCCACCCGCGCGGGCGGGCTCGACGCCGAGGGTCGCGAGGCCCTGCTGCGCTATGTCCTGCGTCCGCCGATTGCGCAGGAGCGGGTGGAACAACGTCCCGACGGTCTGGTGCGCATCACGCTGAAGAAAGCCTACGCCGATGGCACAGTCGCGGTTGACATGGATCCCCTCTCGCTCCTGTGCCGACTCGCCACGAGCGTGCCTCCACCACGCTTTCACACGATCCACTATGCGGGGGTACTCGCCGCAGCGAGTCCATGGCGCTCGCGCATCAGCGCGAAGCCTCCCCTCGGGGGCCGGCGGAGCCGCCGCCGAAAAGCTGCCGGAACGTCTCCTGGAAGTTCGCGTTGATGATGTGGAATGCCTCTTCAAAGCGTGAACGCGACTCGGTGTCGATCTAGACGCTGACCGATGAGGCCCGACGCAGCCTCGCCACGCTGATTTCTCCAGGATAAGCGGACCCCAGACGGCGCGAGCCCAAGCGATACTCGCGGCCTCTCCCTCGAACTCCCTGGAGTCCCCATGCC
>ENA-ORBV01005534-ORBV01005534.1-microbial-mat-metagenome-genome-assembly--contig:-NODE-5534-length-23144-cov-10.348203_pt1 | contig 23144 bp, 19 predicted proteins | sample MGYA00237777_ERZ505514 | MGnify/ENA primary metagenome ERZ505514 (study PRJEB26160, sample SAMN06269048) | microbial mat metagenome | isolation source: Oligotrophic lake microbial mat | place... | reverse complement strand
GCACCAGCTGCAGCCCCCAGACCGACGACACCCCCGCCCCGCCCGTCGCCTGATGCCCCCATTGTGATCGAGTACGGCCGTCGTGTACAATAGCCAGCACGACAGGATATACCCTGGGTTCCCCTGAAATGCGCCAATGAGCCAGGACCCGGCCGGCCAGCTTTTTCGACCCTATCTCTCTACCTGGCTCCGCGAGCGGATCGGCACGCCTGAGCTTCAGCCTGGCGTCGTACGTACCTGCAATGCAACCCTGCTTTACGCCGACCTCAGCGGCTTCACCAGGCTTACGGCGGCCTTCACCAGCCTGCCGGACGGGGCGGAGCGCCTGCACGACGCCTTAAACCGCTGCTATACCGCTCTGATCGACGTGATTGGGGCCTTTGGCGGCGATGTGCCGTCGATCGCGGGTGATGCGCTTACGGCCTGGTGGCCAGACCGAACCGACATCGACCTGGCGCGGCGCTGTGGCACCGCCATGCTCAAAGCCGTGGCCGCGCTGCCGCCCCTGCTCACGCCCGACGGCCCCTTCCAGCTGGAGCTGCGGATCGGCGTAAGCGTTGGCGAGGTGCATGCTACGCTGGCGGGCTTGCCACACTACGGGGTGCATTTTGTGCTCACGGGGCCAGCGCTTGCGGCAGCAGCCACCGCCGAGCGAGCCGCCCCCACCGGCGCGCTGGCCATCGCCGCCCCTGTGCCCCTCACCCTTCGGCAGAGTAGCGAGAGCCTTGGGTCAGAGCCCGGCACGCCCCTAAGCTGGGAGCATTTTCTGCACCCAAACTTCGTTGAGCGGCTGCGCCAGAACGAGCTGATCGCCGAGTATCGCCGCTGCGTGCCGGTGTTTGCCGCCTTCACCGTCCCTCGTCGCGCCGAGGATCTGCACCCCCTGGTGGCGCAGGTGCAGGCCGTGGTGAACCGCTGGGGCGGCTGGCTCAACGAGATTGAGGTAGGCGACAAAGGCGCCGTCTTTGTGCTGCTCTTTGGCGCACCGCTTGCGCGCGGCGACGATCCCAGCCGGGCGGTGGGCTGCTGCCTGGAGCTGCGCGAGCGCGAGCTGATCAGCCACGCGGGCATCACGCTTGGCATCCTGTTCGTGGGCGCCGTGGGCAGCGCCCAGCGCCGCGTCTATACAGCCCAGGGCGACGATATGAATCTTGCCGCGCACCTGATGGAGCGCGCAGCACCGGGCGAGATCCTGGTGTCGGGGCGCGTGCGCCACGATGTGATGGACCGCTACAAGACGGATGTCCCGACCATGATCGCGACCAAGGGCCACCTTGAAGGCGTGCCGGTGGCGCGAATGCTCACTGGCGGGCCACGCGCGCAGCGTGCGGCAGGCATGATGGGGCGCTACCTGCCGGATGCGGCGGCGCTGGTGGGGCGCGAGGGCGAGTGGCGCAGCATCAATGCGGCGGCCGCGCGTGCCCGTGCCGGGCAGCTCGCACTGCTGCTGGTGGAGGGTGAGTCCGGCATCGGCAAGAGCTGCATGCTCCAGAGCCTGTTCCTGAGCTGGGTGGAGGCGGGCCTGGCGGGCTCCAGCGCTGAGTGTAGTAGCGGTAGTGCCCCGGCGCCGCTGCTAGCCTGGCGTCCGATCTTGCTCGATCTCTGCGCAGTGGGCGCGGGCGACCCGCCACGGGCGCAGCTCGCTCAGCTGGAGCGCGCTCTGGAGCCGCTGCCCAAGGCGATCCGCGCCGAGCTCCCGCTGCTGGCCTTAGCACTCGGGATTGGTGGGGCACGCGCGGAGCTTACGCAGCCCCTGACAGCGGTTGAGCAGCATCTGCTGATCGCCGCAGCAGCGCTGCTTGTAGAGCACCAGGCGGCCCAGGGCCCACTGCTGATCGTGCTAGAAGATATTCACTGGGCGGACGAAGCCTCGCTCCAGCTGGCGGTCGGGCTGCTGCGACCGGGCGCGGAGGGGCGGCGCTCCTCGCTCTGCCTCGCCCTGTCGCACCGCCCGCTTGACGGGCCGCCGTCGGTGGCGCTGGCAGCCCTGCGCGCCCACCCTGGAGCAATGCGCGTTACCGTGGGGCGGCTCTCTAGCGACGAGATCATCGCGATGATCAGTGCGCAGCTGAATGTGCAGGCCGTCCACGACGATCTGCGCCAGCATGTGGAGCGCTACACCGAGGGGCAGCCGCTCTTTATTAAGGAGTATCTGCGGGTGCTGCGCCAGCACGACCTGGTGCGCGTGGAGGACGGAGTCGCCCGCTTGGTGAAGAGCTATGTGACGGTGCAAGTCTCTAGCTCGGCCCAAGGCGTGATCCAGGCACGCGTTGATCGGCTCGACATGGCGACGCGCCTGACGCTGAAGGTGGCGGCGGTGCTTGGGCGCAGCTTCTCGCTGCGGCTGCTGGACACGATTCACCCTGCGCGGCCCGCGCCAACCACGCTGCGCGAGCAGCTGAACACCCTGGTGGAGCTCCAGATCATCGACCTGGAGCTAGAAGATCCCGAGCGGGTCTACCGCTTCAAGTATGGAATCACGCACGAGGTGGCCTACACCAGCCTGCTTTTTGGGCAGCGCAGGCAGCTGCACGCCGCCGTGGCCGACTGGTACGAGCAGAGCTACGCGCACGAGATCGCGGGCGGCAGCGCGGCGATGGCGGTTTTCGATGTGCTGATCGACCACCTGGGGCGGGCCGAGCAGTGGGAGCGTCAGGCGCACTACTGCCAGATGGCGGCCGAGCAGGCGGCGCGCCAGTTTGCCACGGGCGCAGCGCTGCGCTACATCGAGCAGGCGCTGGTGTTTACGCAGCGCCAGGCGGAGCGCTTCGCGCTGCTGCTGTTGCGCGTGGCGCTGAACGAGCGGGTGGGCAACCAGGTGATCCAGGCCGAGGATCTTGATCAGCTTGATGCGCTGGCGACGCAGCTTGGCGGGCAGCTGCCACGCGCCTACAGCGGCTACTTTCGGCTGCGCTACCTGCTGGCGATGGGTTTTCCACAGCTAGTGGTAACCCAGGCCGCAGCCGCATTGCGGCGGCTTCAGCGCGCCGAGCAGCGCGCGGAGGGCGCCGAGCAGCGCGAGCTGCGTGTGCTGGGCGCGGCCACGAAAGCGACGCTCGCAGCGGCGCGGGCGTCGCTGGGGCTTGCGTTGAGTGCGCGGGGCATGTACCGGCGCGCCCTCGATCTGTGTTGGGCCGAGGAGCCCGTGAGCCTGAGCGGGCTGGCAGCGCTGGTGGCGCTCGACACGCGCAGCATCGCCGCCCGCTGCCTGGATGGGCTCGGGGGGCTTGATCTGGCGGCGGGGCAGTTCGAGCAGGCCATACAGTGCCAGCGTCAGGCGCTGGAGCTAGCGCGGGCGGCAGGCGACTGGTGCGCGGAGGCGCGGGCTCGAATTCAGATTGGGAAAGTCCATCTGGCGCGCGGGCAGAGCGTGGCGGCGCTGGAGGAGACGCGGGCGGCCCTAACGACGAGCAATGCCGTGGGCGACCGGGCTGGGCAGACGCTGGCGCTACGACAGCTGGCGGCGATCAGCGCGGCGGGCGGCGACTACGCGGCGGCCACGCGCGACACCCACTACGCCCTGGCGATCAGCGCTGGGGCGCGTGCGCGCATGCTGGAGGCGCAGCTCTGGGACGATATGGCCGACTACGCTGCCGCTCAGGGGCTGGAGGAGGAGGCTGCGGCGGCGCGCCTGGAGGCCGAGCGGGCGCGCCGCGCACGTATGCCAAGCGCTGAAGTAGCCCGGCTCGCCCTCGCCACGCCCGCGTATGTGGGCTGAGGCAGCGTATGCGTGCCGGGTATTGTATCCACAGATGACGCCTTTCCGTTCGGCAATCCAAAATGGGCTTACACGTCGGTGGCCGCGAAGGCGGCCGCAATGATACTCTCGGTATCGATGGCGAAGGCTTTGTAGAGCGCGTCGCGCCCGCCCGACTGGCCGAAGCCATCCACGCCGAGGGCCGTCACCGGGGCGCCATACACGCCGCCGAGCCAGGCCAGGGCGTGGGATGCCGCGTCGTGAACGGTTACGATTGGCGCGGCGGCCTCGTTGGGCGGGATGAGCCACGCCAGGTCGCCGCCGCCCCGCCAGCGCTCGTAGAGCCGACGCGGGCTGGTGAGGTTGAGCACGTTTACCGCCACGCCCTCGTGCCGCAGGTAGGCCGCCGCCGCCAGCGCCTCGGGGATCAGGGCGCCACAGGTGGCGAGCTGCACCACAGGTGCGCCGGGGTGATCAGTATGATCATGCCGATCCACCAGGCGGTAGCCGCCCAGCAGCGTCTGGCGGCGCAGCTCCACCGGCCCGAGGCGGCGCAGCGCGGGCGCCAGCAGCTCCTGATCGATCGGGCGCGTCGAGAGCCGCAGGTAGGTCGAGCGGCCGCCCGCCCGGTCGGCGCACTGGCGGATCGCCTCCAGCATGATCCAGGCGAGCTCCTGGGCGAAGGCGGGCTCGAAGCTCTCCAGGTTTGGCAGCTCGATGCCCAGCGACGGCGTGACGGTGGACTGGTGCGCGCCGCCCTCGGGCGAGAGCGTGATGCCCGACGGCGTGCCGGCCACAATAAACTTCGAGCCCGAGTAGAGCCCGTAGATCAGCGCGTCGAGGCCACGGCAGACGAAGGGGTCATACACGGTGCCGATCGGGATCAGCGGCTCGCCCAGCAGCTCGTGCGCGAGGCCGAGCATGCCAAGCAGCATAAACAGGTTCATCTCCGAGATGCCCAGCTCGATATGCTGGCCCGTCGGCCCGCGCTTCCAGCGCAGCAGCCGGTAGACCTCGGCGCTCTCGAAGTCCGGCTCCTCACGCGGTGCGTACACGCCAGTCTTGTTGATCCAGCCCGCAAGGTTAGTGGAGACCGAGACATCTGGCGAGGTGGTGACGATGCGCTCGCGCAGGCCGGGCAGGTCGGCCAGGCGCATCAGGGCGCGCCCAAAGCTATCCTGGGTGGAACTGCTGCCGGTGGTGGGGATGTCGAGCTCGGCGGGGATGGCGGCGGCCAGCGTGGCGAGGGCGGGCGAGGGTGCGGGCACAGACACATCGCCGTAGAGGCGTGCGGCGGCCTCGGCGCAGAGGCGCCCCTCAGGCGTGGCGGGGTCGAAGGCGGCCCAGGGGCTAGCGGGCGCGGCGCCGAGCTGCGCGCACAGGGCGTCGATCTGCTCGGCGGTGAGCAGCTGCGAGTGGTTAAGCGGGTGGCCGGCGGTGGGCAGGCCCCAGCCCTTGATCGTGTAGGCGAAGATGATCGTGGGGCGGCGCGGCTCCGCGTCGGCCTGGGCCAGCACATCCAGCAGCTCGCCAAGATCGTGGCCGCCGAGGTTGGCGAGCACGGCAGGCAGCTCGCTATCCGGTAGGTCGGCGAGCAGGCCGGTGATGGCGGCGTCGCCGCCGATGAGGCGCGGGCGCAGCTCGGCGCCGGGCAGGCGGATGAGCGCCTGGTACTCCTCGTTGCGCATCTCGTCGATGCGGCGGCGCAGGGCGCGGCCACCACGCTTGGCGAAGAGCGCCTGGAGCCGCAGGCCGTACTTGGCCTCTAGCACGCGCCAGCCGCTCTCCGCGAACAGGCGCTTGAGGTGGGCGGCGCGGATGCCGGGCACCACCCGATCCAGGCTCTGGCGGTTCAGATCGACGATCCAGAGCAGGCGCTCCAGCCCGTCCAGGGCCGGGTCGAGCACCGCCTCCCAGACATTGCCCTCGTCTAGCTCGGCGTCGCCCACCAGCGCGATGAAGCGGCGCTCGTCTGGGGCGCCAAAGTGCGAGGCGGCGTAGCGCCCGGCGAGGGCGGCGAAGGCAGGCGCCACCGCGCCGAGGCCCACCGAGCCGGTGGAGAAATCGACCGGGTCGGGGTCTTTGGTGCGCGAGGGGTAGGCCTGGAGGCCGCCGAACTCGCGCAGCGTGGTGAGGTAGCGCTCGGGGAGATTGCCGAGCAGATACTGGATGGCGTGGAAGACCGGCGAGGCGTGCGGCTTGACGGAGACGCGGTCGCCAGGGCGCAGGTGGTGGAAGTAGAGCGCCGTGAGGATGGTGACCATAGAGGCCGACGATGCCTGGTGGCCGCCGACCTTGGTGCCGTCCGGGTTGGGGCGCACGTGGTTGGCGTGGTGAACCATCAGGGCGGCGAGCCAGAGCACACGCTGCTGGACGCCGGCGAGGGTCTGGAGCAGCGCGGCGTCGGGGGCAGCTGTGCCGTCCCTGAGCTCCGTCGCCAGGCGGCGCTGCCGGGTGGTGGTCATCGAGGGTGTCCGTTCTGTGGGGCGGCGGTTTGTTTCAGCGGCATTATAGCATTTTGGATTTTGGATTTTGGATTGTCGTTGGCTGCATCACATTGCGGAATTGTAGCTTCGGTTCGCGCGTGGCGAAGATCGGCGGTACAATTGGAGCGCTAATGTTCGCGCACCCTGACTGAAGGAATGTTTATGCAGCCCGAGTGGAGCGGCGACCCCGAGCTTGGACCGATGCTGATCCTGATCAGCGTCACTGGCCTGATCTGTTTCCTGCTGATGGTCTGGGTTTTTGCCTTCTACATGTAGCCGTGTCCCGTGCCCATACGGGGGTCGGGGACGCAGCTTAGGAACGAGCCGATACCGCCGCGCAGCCGGACCGTTTGGACCACGAACGGCGCGAAAGGCTGCGAAGGACGCGCAAGCTGGGTTCTGCACAAATCGTCCACGCTCGTTGGCGGTCCGAGGCATGCAGCGACACGCGCCCTCGCTCGAGTCGGCCATCGATTTTGGGGGTCGAGGGGGCGCAAGCCCCTCGCGCCGGGGAGTCCAGAGGGGCCCGGCGGCGGGCCCTTCTGGGCCGGGGTGCGGGGCGGCAGCGCCCGCCCGCGATCCTCTGCTGCGCACAGAATAGTTGACAAGTCCAATATATTGCGGTAGCATCGAGTCACCGCACAATCGCTGGATTGTGGCGGAGCAAAGCTGTTATGAGAGCGTGCCATGCCTGAGATTGTAAGCGCGGACTCAGCCCAGATCGAGGCGTACCGACTGTTCCTCAAGCTGCACAAGCGCTTCCAGGAGCTGAACCGCGACGAGTTTCGGCCCTACGACCTTTCGACCTCGCAGTATGCGATCCTGTTTCACGCCAGCGCAGAGGGCGTGCCGTTGAGCAAGATCTGCGAGGAGATGGTGGCCGATAACAGCAACCTTACGCGCCTCGTGGATCGGCTGGAGGCGCGCGGCTTGGTGCGGCGCGCCGCCGACGCGCGCGACCGACGGGTGACGCTGGTGCAGCTCACGGTGGAGGGCCAGGCGCTGATCGACGAGCTGCGCCCGCGCCATCGCGTCTACATCGAGCAGCGCATGAGCCACCTCACACCTGAGCAGCTCGTCGCGCTCCACGAGGCGATGCAGACGCTCTACACGGCTCTGGATAACGAGTCGTAAGGGCGGCGTATACGCCGCCCCACTACACCCTATGGCAACAACAGTCTCTGATGGCGCCGAGTTGCGCGTGCCGCCGATGCTGCGGGCGCTCCAGCATCGCAACTACCGACTATTCTTTATCGGCCAGCTGATCTCGTTTACCGGCACCTGGATGCAGAGCGTGGCCCTGGGCTGGCTGGTGCTACGGCTCACCGACTCGCCCGCCCTACTTGGCCTGGTGGCGGCGGCAAGCTCGCTGCCGGTGCTGCTGCTCTCGCTGCCGGCGGGCACCGTGATCGACCGCGTCTCCAAGTGGCGGCTGCTGATCGCGACGCAGCTTGTGGCGATGCTGCTGGCCGTGATCCTGGCCGTGCTCACGCTCACCGGGACGGTGCAGGTTTGGCATGTGCTGGTGCTGGCGGCCCTCCTGGGCGTGGTGAACGCCTTCGACGCGCCAGCCCGCCAGGCGTTCACGGTGGAGATGGTGGGGCGCGAGGATCTGCTGAACGCCATTGCGCTGAACGCCTCGATCTTCAACGCGGCCCGCACGGTTGGCCCGGCGGTGGCGGGCGTCGTCGTGGCGCTGATCGGCGAGGGGCCGGCCTTTGCGCTCAACGCGATAAGCTTCCTGTTTGTGCTGGCGGGCCTGCTGATGATGCGGCTGCCGGCCCACACACGGCCCGCAGGCAGCTGGCGCGCCGGGCAGCTGCGCGAGGGGCTGGCCTACATCGCCGGCGAGCCGCGCGTGCGGGCGCTGCTGGTGCAGGCCGGCGCGATCAGCCTGTTCTGCTTTGTGTACCTCCCGCTGCTGCCGATCTTCGCCCGCGATGTCTTTGGTATGGGGGCCGACGGCCTGGGTTTACTTGCGGGCGCCAGCGGCTTTGGGGCGCTGGTGGCGGCGCTGATGCTGGCCGTGCTCGGCGACAGGATCCCACGCGGCAGGCTGCTCACGGCGGCGGCGCTTGTCTACCCGGCCCTGATGATCGCCTTCACGGCGATGCGCTCGCTGCCCCTAGCCATGCTCTTTCTGGCCCTGGCGGGCTGGGCGGGCGTCACGACGATGGCGCTCACCAACACGCTGATCCAGTCGATCGTGCCCGACGCGCTGCGCGGGCGGGTGATGAGCGTGTTCACGCTGCTGCTCATGGGCCTCAGCCCGATGGGCGGGCTGGCAGCGGGCACGCTGGCGCAGCTGGTTGGCAGCGTGCCCGCCGTGGTGGCCGCCAGCGCCGTGGTGGGCTGGCTGATCGTGGGCGTCATAACGCTGCGGGCGCCGATGCTGCGGGGACTGTAGGGCGAGTGCTGAGTGCTGAGTGCTGAGTGCTGAGTGCTGAGTGCTGAGTGCTGAGTGCTGAGTGCTGAGTGCTGAGTGCTGAGTGCTGAGTGCGAACTGGATCAGGGGGGTGGCAGCGGGGTCTTGAAGTCGTTGGTTTCCCAGGCGCGGAGCATGGCATCGACGTTATTGATTGTCACGACATCCATGCCCGCATCGATGAAGGGCGGGTAGTGCTGATCGCTCACGATGCGATCATACACCAGCTGCACCGAGTCGTAGCCCCAGCCCCAGTACTTCTGGCCGATCAGCGCGGTGAGGTAGCCATCGCGCAGCAGCTCCAGCTGGAAGGGCAGCGTGTCGAACGAGACCGTCTTGAGGCGCCCTTCGCGCGTGGCCTGGTCCCAGAGCGGCATTGCGCCGCGGTCGGCGAAGAGCGGCCAGAGGCCAGCGAAGAACCAGCCCTTCAGATCCGGGTTGGCCTGCATCACCTCCTCCACGCCCTGCACGCCCCGGCTGATATCCTCGTTGGTGGCGACCTCGGCCACAATCTCAATCTCTGGGTAGCCCGCCATCACGGCGCGGAAGCCCGCCACGCGCTGCTCCAGGTTGAGGCCACCCGGCACGCCGGTGATGATGGCGATCTTGCCCTGGGGGCCAATCGCGGCGACCAGCAGCTCGGCGGCCTTGCGCCCGGCGGCGTAGTTGTCGATGCTGAGGAAGGTAAAGCGCTGGCTTGCGGGCGCGTCGCTGTCCCACGTCATCACGGGGATGCCGGCGGCGACAGCGCGGTTGATCGGGTCGACGCAGGCGGTCGGGTCGTTGCAGGAGACGGCGATCCCATCCACGCGGCGGGCGATCAGGTCGTCGAGCACGCGGGTCTGCTCCACAGCATCGGCGGAGGTGGGGCCGACGGTGATCAGCTCCACCTCGTACGGGCCGCGCGCGCTCAGCTCTGCCGCCTTCTGGCGGGCGCCATCGTAGCCGTGGTCGAAGACGGGGTTGCCGAGGCTTTTGGTGACCCAGGCGATCATCAGGCGGGGGCGCGGCCCGGGCGGCGCGGCGCAGGCGACGAGCAGCAGCAGGAGCAGGGCTAGCGCGGTGCGCAGACGCATAAGCTCATCTCGGCATCAGGCGGCGGCGGCGCGCATAGTCGATCAGCACGACGGCGAGGATAATCGCGCCGATCGCGCCGATCTGGAGGTACGAGGGCAAACCGAGCAGCACCATGCCATTGCGCACCATCAGCATGAGCAGCGTGCCGAGCACCACGCCGAGCACGCTGCCCTCGCCGCCAAACAGGCTGGTGCCGCCGATCACGGCCGCCGCAATGATGTCGAGCTCGTAGCCCTGGGCGGCGGTGGGCGCGGCCACGCCGAGCCAAGCCGTCATGATGATCCCGCCGCAGGCCGCGAGCAGGCTGCTGAGGGTGTAGACCGTCACCTTGATCTGGGGTGTGGCGACGCCCGCCAGGCGTAGCGCCTCCTCGTCGCGGCCAAGGGTGTAGATATAGCGCCCGAGCACGGTGCGGTCGAGCAGCAGGCCCACCATCAGCGCGAGCAGGGCCATCGCCACGAGCGACAGAGGCAGGCCGACGGGGCCAAACCATAGGTCGCTCTGCCCAAGCACCCGAAAGTTGGCGGGGAGATCGCGCAGGGGAGCGCCGCCAGTAAGGCCAAGCGTAAGCCCGCGGGCCACGCCCATGGTGCCGAGCGTAACGATGAAGGGCGGCAGCCCGAAGCGCCCCACCAGCAGCCCGTTGACCAGACCCACGGCGGCGCCGCTCAGCAGCCCGGCACCGATGGCGAGGGGCAGGGGCGCGCCGGCGCGCAGGCAGATCGCGCAGACCAGGCCGGCCAGCGCCATCACCGCGCCCACCGAGAGATCGATCCCGCCCACCAGGATGGCCAGGCTTACGCCCAGCGCGGCCACGGCGAACCAGGAGACGCCGCGGGCCAGGTTGAGCAGGTTCGTAGGCTGGAGAAAGTTCTCGCTCTGGAGGCTGAGCACGAGGGCGACAAGAGCGCACAGGCCAAGGATCACCAGTTCCTGACGGCCCGCCAGAGCCCGCCAGGGCGGCGGGAGGCCGCGAGTCGTCGCCCGCGCCGCCGGGGCCGCGCCTGTCGTCGCTGGTTTCTGGAGTTGCTGTGCCATGTGGGTTTATGATACCACGGCGTGGAGCTTGGCTTTTTGTGGACGCTACAGCCCCGCACCCCGGCCCAGTAAGGCTACGTCATGGTCGGGGCTGTTGCCAGAACCAGGCGCTTGAAACCGCGTCGGCCGGGCCTGCGGCCGCGCGTCGGCCTGCGCCGACGCATCTGGACTCGCCCGCACAGGCGAGCGCCCGGCGCACCGCGCCCCCACGGCGCGCGTGTACGCGCCCGCCTCCCGACCATCCATCCATGACGTAGCCCTACCGGCCCAGAGGGGACCGGTGGCGTTGGCGCGTAACGGGCTTGCGTTGCAGGCCAACGCGGCGGTGTGGCAGCGTAATTGTCGCTGTAGTAACTTACGGCATCGAAGCGCAATTATACGTTGCGATCCGTATCGGTGAGTACGGGTGGCATGGTCGCAATGAGTGCACGCAATACTCGTTTTACTGCATCTGGTGTGGTAAATACTTGGGCAATATCTGCTTCCAGGACGACCACTAAGCTTCCATCGGCAGCCTTGTTGGCAAAGCGATTCGGTTTCGCTTTTGTGTAATCAAACATGTACTCAGGCTGCAATTCGTCGTGCTCGGATTCCGCCGACTTATCCTGGTAGGGTTCCTGATTCATAGTCGCGTCGCTCCCTTGCTGTAGCCCGGCGGGCGCTGATAATGCGGATCGAGCCCATACGTTCGGTAAAACTGACTAAGAGAAGCCTATTTTGGAGCGAGTGTCCAACGATAATCTCTCGCAGTTCGTCTATTGAGTGTGCTCCGTCATCAAAAATGACCGCTAGTGGGTCGTCAAATACTGTTGCCGCCTCTTCAAGCGTGACACCATGTTTTTGTTTGTTACGCTCCGCCTTATTTGGCTGCCATTCAAACGGTGGCTCGCTCATCTACTCTGCCTGTAGTTAGGGTTGATCCATTCAGTATTATACTGCTTACCGTGGCGAGGATCAACACAAGCTGTTCACGCGCCAGGATAGTATAGCCAACCAGCTGCAAATAGCAATCGGGTGCGGCGTAACGTTTTGGGCGATGCCCTGGCTGCTCGTTGCCTGGCGGCTGAAGCCGCAGGCTCGCAGTGCAAAGCCCGCCTGCGCGGGCTCAGGCAGCCCGCGCAGCGGGCGTCGCTCCGCACCAGCCGCGCGTTTCAGCGCGACGGCGTGCGCATGGAAGCCAGCGCCCCGAAACAACAACCTATTTCACACCGTTCAGGCCCGTGAACGCACACGACGAACGACAAAACTTGCCGCGATACACAACAGCGCCATTACCAGCAATCCGATCAGCAGCGCTGATGAACCATCACCTGTGTTTGGAAGTCCAGCGGGTTGCTGCGTGCCTTGAGAAGCCTGTCGCGCCTGAGCCGCCGCCGCTACTCTTGCTCCTTCGGCGGGCACTATGGTACTCACATAGGATTTGATCTTGCCACCGGCTGCTCGCGTATCGCCACGCCCCGAGCGAGGCGGAGCGGGTACGCCTGCGGGTGGCGTTCGAGACGCTCTGCGAGCGCACGACAGGCTACGAGGCACTGAACGAGCGCATCGGCAAGACCGCCGACAAGCGCGCGCAGTGGTTGGCAGTGTTGGAGATGCCGGACATACCGCTGCACAACAACGCTATGGAGCTTGCAGCCCGACGGCGGGTGCGCAAACGCGACGTGCGCTTCGGGCCGCAGTCGCGGGCGGGTGCGCGTGCGTGGGATACGTTCCAGACCAGCGCGGCCACGGCTGCGAAGCTTGGCGTGGGGCTATTCCACGAGCTGCGTGACCGGCTGGTCAGCCCCCAAACCACGCCCTCGCTTGCCGAGCGCATTACCGAGCGCTCGCGCCTGGCCCCTCAGCCTGCCGGCTGAGTCCAGCGATTATAGAGAGGATACTCTAGCCATAGTAAAGGCGGACTGCATTCGCCTAAAGCCACATTCTGAAGTGGCCGATGCGTTCTACTTGAACGCTGCTTTAAACTCTGAGGTTTTGAAAAAGTCTGTAGCACGCATTATCCATGGCATTGGTCGGCCCCGTCTTAATCAACAAGAGGTAAAGAGCTTGCCAATATCGCTCCCGCCGCTCGCAGAGCAGCGGCGCATCGTGGCCGAGGTGGAGCGGCGGCTGTCCGTGGTGAGCGCGCTGGAGGCGGCGGTGGCGGCGAACCTCAAGCGGGCCGAGCGGCTGCGGCAGGCGATCCTCAAGCGCGCGTTTGCGGGCAAGCTCGTGCCGCAGGACCCGAGCGACGAGCCGGCGAGCGCGCTACTGGAGCGGATACGAGGGAACAGGGAACAGGGGACAGGTGACAGGGGGCGGGCAGCGAATGTCCCTGCGCGGCGCGGCAGGCCCCGCAAGGCGGTGGCGCAGCCCACGGGGCGGGCGCTGCCGGCGAGCGAGCCGGTGCAGGCGGCGGAGCAGCTGCGGATCGACGAGCTGTGAAGCTGGGCGGCGCATCAATAGCCGACACCTGTTGGGGCCAACATAGGCCGGAAATCTGCGCAATCTGCGTCATCTGCGGATGAAACGCTCGAGTGAACATGTCACCCCGACCGGAGCGCAGCGCAGTGGAGGGGTCTCCCCGCGCAGCAGGACGAAAGATTCCTCGCTGCGCTCGGAATGACATGGATGGGATGCAACGTCCTGCGCCCACACCCGTTGCGGCCAACATAGGCCGGAAATCTGCGCAATCTGCGTAATCTGCGGATAAAAACGCCCGGATAAAAACGCCCGCCAGTGAGGAAGCTTGATCCGATGACCACCTCTTCCACCATCGTCCAGCGCCTCTGGAACTACTGCAACGTCCTGCGCGACGATGGCATGTCCTACGGCGACTACGTCGAGCGGCTGACGTACCTGCTCTTCCTCAAGCTGGACGACGAGGGCGCCAGCCTGCTCGGCAGGCCAAGCGCGATTGCCGACGCGCACAGCTGGCGCAGCCTGATTGCCCGCGACGGCGCCGAGCTGGAGCGCCACTACCGCGAGACGCTGCTCGCCCTCGGCCAGGGCTCTGGGCTCATCCCGGTGATCTTTCGCAAGGCCGAGAACAAGATCCGCGACCCCGCCAAATTGCGCCGCCTGATTGACCTGATCAACGGTGAGACCTGGATCGGCCTGGACATCGATATCAAGGGCGCGATCTACGAGGGCCTGCTGGAGAAGAACGCCCAGGACACTGAGAGCGGCGCCGGCCAATACTTTACGCCGCGCCCGCTGATCAAGGCGATCATTGAGACGATGCGCCCGCAGCCTGGCGAAACCCTGGCCGACCCCGCGTGCGGCACCGGCGGCTTTCTGCTCGCCGCCTTCGGCCACATCCGCCAGCGCCACCAGCCCCTCGACCGCGATCAAGAGGCGCATCTGCGCCACCAGGCCCTCGTCGGCTGGGAGATCGTCGGCAACACCGCGCGGCTCTGCGTGATGAACCTGTACCTCCACGGGATCGGCGCAAACGGCGGCAGCTCACCCATCCACGTCGCCGACAGCCTAGCCGCCAATCCCAGCGAGCGCTTCGACGTCGTGCTCACCAACCCGCCCTTTGGCAAGAAAAGTAGTGTGACCTTCATCAACGAGGCGGGCGAGGCCCGGCACGAGGCGTCGGTGATCGTGCGCGACGACTTCTGGGCCTCAACGAGCAACAAGCAGCTCAATTTCATCCAGCACATCAAGACGCTGCTCACGATCAATGGGCGCGCCGCCGTCGTCGTCCCCGACAACGTGCTGTTCGAGGGTGGCGCCGGCGAGGCGATCAGGCGGCGGCTGCTGCACGAATGCGACGTGCATACGCTGCTACGGCTGCCCACCGGCATCTTCTACGCCCAGGGCGTGAAGGCCAATGTGCTCTTCTTCGATAAGAAGCCAGCCAGCCCAAACCCGTGGACGGAGCGACTCTGGATCTACGATCTGCGGACGAACAAAGAGTTTACCCTCAAGCAGAATCCGCTTGCGCGAGCCGACCTCGACGAGTTTGTGGCCTGCTACAACCCCCAGAACCGCCACGAGCGAACGGCAACCTGGTCGCCTGAACAGCCCACGGGCTGCTGGCGGGCCTACACGTACGCGGAATTGCTGGCGCGCGACAAGGTGAGCCTGGACATCTTCTGGCTGCGCGACGAGAGCCTGGAGGACAGCGCGAGCCTGCCCGAGCCCGACGTGCTGGCAGGGGAGATCGTGCAGGATCTCCAGGCGGCGCTGGCCCAGTTTGCGGCGATCGCAGAGGATCTGGATGCCGCGGCGATGCTGGCGGAATAAGCGAGCTGTGGTGCTGTAAGCGCGCAGATCAAGGCCCACCGAAACGTCATACCCTGCGCTTCTTGGAAGCGCAGGGCGCGATGCGATTGCCAGGGGAAAGGAGAGGCGGTGCCCGAGACGCGGACACCGCCTCCCAAAGCGGCTCGGTTACTCGGCTACTGGATGCAATCCAAACCGTTGGGCTACCTCAGGGGTGATAAGCCCCAGGAGTGCATAGCCGAGACCAGCGATCACGATACCGAGCAAGGTAAAGCCGACACCGAGCGCGATGGCGCCGTACGAGGCGCCGATGGCCATCGCGGACAAGCTCAGCGATGTAACCAGGCTGGCAGCGGTAAGCTGGGTGTTCCGGGCTTGGTTGGCGACCGGCTTGCCATTGGCGTCTTTCAACGCCTCGTCCGAGCTATTCGTGCCGGCCGGATCACCGCTCTCAACAGCAAATCGGCCCATCTGGGCATAGGTTAAGCCATTTGCGCCGTCAGACGCATGGTGCTGAATGATGTCAGCCATGCTGAGCGCGGTGGCGATCCCGTTAACCGGTACATTGGGAATCGACGCGTCCTCGGGTGTTGTGATTTGCTGTGCGGCTAACTGTCGCCCAACGAAAGTCCGGATATAGATTCCGGTACCCGCAGCTACCAAACCCGCAAGCGCAAATGCGATCCCAACAACGATCACCATCCTGGGAAAGAGGCGCAGTACTTTCATTCCACCCTCCTACTATGAAGTACACTGGGACTATTGTAGCTTTGATAGGACTTAAGCTGAGTAAAGGAAAAACAACCTGGGGTGAAGGGGTCTTCACAACGGGCTGCCCCTGGTATGATGCCGCACATGGCCACGGGCTTGAGGAATGAGACGAGGGTAGGGCCGCGCCGCTCGAGCTCGATCAGGCGGACGATTACCTCGTCGGGTGGATCCTGGCACCACTCTTGCTTTTTAGGCTAGTGGCGCCGATCAAGGTGCCTATATGCTGAAAGGAGCCAACGATGGCTGGAGCATGGGACGTGATCAAGGGTAAGTGGAGCCAGCTCAAGGGCGATGCCCGCGTGCAGTGGGGCAAGCTCACCGACGACGACTGGGACCAGATTGCCGGCAACCGTGATAAGCTCGTCGGGCGTCTGCAGGAGGAGTACGGCTGGGCCAAGGTCGATGCCGAGCGCAACGTAGACGAGTACTTCACCCGCTACGATAGCGAGCACGCAAGGGGCGCGTAGGGCGCGGAGTTCGACCCATTCCATTGCGGGGGCGAGGTGGCACTGCTACCTCGCCCCCGCGTCGATCACCGCTATGCGGCGCGGCTGCGCTATAATGAGCGGGCTTGTTTTAACCTACCAGGGGGAGACCCATGTCCTCTACGCATATACCACAGCGCGAAGAGCTGGCGAATACCGTCACCCACAGCCTCGGGGCCGTGGCCAGCCTGCTCGCAGGCGTTGTCCTGGTTGTGCTGGCCGCCCTCGGAGGCGATCCCTGGCGCATCCTGAGCGCCACCGTCTTCAGCGTCGCGCTGGTGCTGCTTTACACCGCTTCAGCGATCTATCACGGCGCGCCCGGCGGCCCTGCTAAGTTTCGCCTGGAGATCCTCGACCACTGCGCGATCTTTGTCCTGATCGCTGGGACGTACACGCCTTTCACGCTTGTCACGCTGCGCGGCACCTGGGGCTGGGGCCTGTTTGGCGTTGTCTGGGCGCTAGCCATTGCCGGCGTGGCGCTCAAGCTGATCTTCGCCACCCGCTTCGACATCCTCTCCACGCTGCTCTACATCGCCATGGGCTGGCTGGTTGTGGTGGCCGCAGGCCCGATGATGGTCGCCCTGCCCCTCAGCACGATCCTGCTGCTCGTGTCAGGGGGCGTCACCTACACGGCGGGCACGCTCTTCTACCATAACCGCCGCATCCCCTACGCCCATGCCATCTGGCACCTCTTCGTGATCGCCGGCAGCGTGCTGCATTACCTCGCCGTCGCCAGTGTGGTGCTGGGGTAGCTCTTCAAGCGCGCCGCGCCCCCAGCCGTCTGGACCACGAACGGCGCGAAGGAGCACGAACGGCGCGAACGCGCAGGGCCGCAGGCGCGCGGCCGGGTTCGCGGTGGTTCGCACGCTTTCGCGGCTTCGTGGTCCAGACGGCTCGGGCGTCCTGGCAGCCGTAGGGTAGCCCAAAGCTCAGAGCACCGCCCAGCCGTTGCCGGGGACCCAGCGCGCCGCGCCGCTTCCACCAGGGTCGAGCGCGAAGAGCCGTACCCAGCCGTTCTCCACAAGGTCGCGGACGCCCGGCTGCGCCGCCACAACGGCCTCGATGCGCTCGTGTGGCGCCTCTACCACCACTTGAAGCCGCAGCGGCTCGTGGTAGAGGCTGCCGTCGGCGGCCTGCAGCGACTGGAGCGCAAGCCCTGTGCGCAGATCGCCGCCATTGCCGAGCACCACGCCAAGGGTGCCAACCCGGTTGTGCAGCGCCTTGGTGCCGCTGCCAAACACCGCGTTGTCCACGCTGGAGGCGAAGTACTGGAGGTTGATCCAGGAGGCGACCACCATGGGCGCGGTGAGGATCAACGTCAGCACGGAGCCGTCGGGATCTGCCGTCCAGTCGTACTCGTGCAGAAAGGCGCGCCCTTCCAGGTCGACGCCGCGCGTGCGCCCGCGCCGCCCCGCAATGAAGGCGGCGTTGCGGGCGAGCGCCCACTCTGGCCGCACCTCGGACCAGTCTCTGGCGCGGCGGCGCATGCTGTGCGCAAGCTGCCGGGCGCTCTTGCCACTAAGCCCCAGGGCCGCAGCGCGCTCGGCGCGTGTAGCGGCACCAGCTGCGTCCAGCCAGCCGCGCAGCTGCGCGAGCTCGGCCTGGTGGCTGGCGGGGACGCGCTCGCTGTCGAGCAGCTGCACCTCGTCGGTTGAGGTGTCGTGGACGGCGGGCAGCACGTAGCTGTCGTCGGGCAGGCCGAGGCCGCGCTCGCGCAGGGCCACGCGCACCGCCTGGTCGTTGAGCAGGGCGGCGGCGACGCGGGCGTTGATCGCGCCGCCGTGCCCGCCGCACGCGCCACAGTCGAGCCCTGCCTGGTGGGGATTGTTCTCGCTGCGCCCGGCGTGGCCGCAGAGCAGCACCAGCCGGGCGAGCCGGTCGCCAAGCCCGCTGTTCTTCAGGATGCCGATGGCGAGCTCGACTCGCTCGGCGGGGGCGATGCCGCCCGCAGGGTCGTCGAGGCCGAATGCGGTGGCGCCCTCGTCGGCGCGTGGGGCGCTGCGCAAGCCCAAGGCGTCGCCAATCAGGCCGATGGCGTAGCCAAGGCCTAGCGTCTCCACAAAGGTGAAGGCGGCGGCTGGCGCGCTCTGAAGCTTTTTGAGCGCACTGGAGGGCGGAGCGGCGGCGTGGGCGCGCAGTGCGACGGCAGGCTTGAGCAGCACGGGGCAGCGCGCGCTGGCGGCGCCGTCGGCCTGCCACTCCAGGCTGATGCCGAAGAACCCGGCAAAGCCGAGCGTCTGGATAGCGGGCGCCTGGGCCTCCAGGTGGCGCCGCAGGATCTCGGAGCGCACGTCGATGCAGAAGATCGCCTGCACAGCGGGGCGCGCCACATAAGCGTCGTCCGGTGGTGCTGCGAGTGCGCCGAGCAGCCTGTGGGCGTAGCCATCCTCCAAAGCTTCCTGGAAGATCGCCCGCACACACTCGTCCTCAACGGCGGGGCGCGGGGCGGCTGCATGTGGCGCGGCTGCACGTGAGGCAAGGCGCGCCACGGCGGCGTCGGCGCACAGGCGCACGGCCAGGAGCTCGCTGAGCGGGCCGTGCGTCGTGTCGCCGACCTCCCAGCTTGCACGGCGCAGCAGCGCCGCCCAGCCGAAGAGCCCGCCAAGCAGCCGGTAGAGGTAGGCGGCCCGCTTTGCCGGGGGCACGCCCAGTTCGGCGAGCAGCGCCACGGTGGCAGCCTCGGGCGTGGGCGGCAGGGCGCGCACCCAGTCGCACCAGCCCGCGAGCCCGTGGAGCTCCAGCGAGCGGTCGTGCTGGGCGGCCTCACGCCAGGCCGCGTACAGGCTGGCGTCGGTGGCGGCCCAGGCCGGGCCGTCGGTGGGGATGTAGACAGAGCACCAGAGGGCGACGTGGCGGATCACGCGGGCGTGCCAGTCGCTGCCGTAGGCGTAGTCGTGGCGCTCGGCAAACGTCAGGCTCTGGCCAGCAGGGCGGAGCGGCATCGGGGCCGTGCCATCCAGGATCGCGGCCAGGGCTGCGGGCGACTGGCCGGCGCGCTGTGCGGCCCGCTCCAGCGCGTCGGCGGTGAGGGCGCCACTACGCCAGCGCTCGCGGTAGAACGCGCCAGCGGGCAAAACCTGGGCGCCGATCCCATCGGAGACTATGCGGGCCGCCTCAGCGATCGGCTGATCGGCGAAGCCCAAGAACGGGTTGACGGCGACATAGTTCGCCAGATCCCACAGCGGCGGGATCATGCCGCAGACGCGCACGACATCGTCTGCGACGGAGCTGGCGACGGGCGCGGCGATCGTGTCAACAGCGGGCGGGGACGCGAGCTTATGCATGCTCTCCTCCTGACGTGATGCGATCGCTCCAGATCCGTGCGACGAGCCGGTCGGCGAGCGCGCCGACGTAGAAACCATGCAGCGCATGGACGTAGAGGGCGCGGCCGTGGGCCGTGCGCCCCAGCGTCGGCAGCAGCAGCGCGAGCAGCGACAGCGCGAGCAAAGCGATCACAGGTAGGACGGCGGCTGCCCAGGCCCACGGCCCGCTCGGGGCCTGCAGCGGGCCGAGTACTGGCGCCAGGTAGCCGGCGGCCCCGTGGTAGAGCGTGAAGGCGCCGAGCGCGACGACGGCGCTGGAGCCGAGCGCGATCAGCGCGGTTGTGAGCGCCCCGCGCCTTGTGGGCGCAGCCTGGAACCAGGCCACCCAGAGCTGGCCAATCGCAAGCGCGACAACGGCAGACAATGCTAGCTCGCCCGGCGAGTGCAGCGGGGTGAAGCCGGTGAGTGTCGCGGCGAGCGCTAGGGCCGGAACGGCGACCACGACGCCAACAAGCCAGACGGCGAGTGCGCGGCTGGGGGCGAGTTTTACGGGCGCGCGGGCCGGGGCGGGCAGCTCGCCGGTGCGCAGGAACGACCAGGCTTTGTAGCAGCCGTGGCCAATCAGGTGCAGGGCGGCGGCGGGGAAGACGGCAAGACCGAGCTGCACCATCATAAAGCCCATCTGAGCGACGGTCGACCATGCGAGCGTGCGCTTCACCGTCGTCTGCGCCCACATTGTGATCGTCCCCAGGGTGACGGTGACGGTGCCAGCGAGCGCCAGGACGAACAGGGCCTCGGGCACGCGCACGAGCAGCGTTGCGAAGTGGAGCAGCAACACGCCGCCGGCGTTGATGATCCCGGCGTGCATTAGGGCGGAGACCGGCGTGGGCGACTCCATCGTCTCGGGCAGCCAGCTGTGGAAGGGGAACTGAGCCGACTTGGTGAGCGCGGTGAGCACGAGCAGCATCGCCACGGCGCCAGCGGCGAGCGGCCAGCGCGTCGGCTCGTCGACCCGTGCGAGGAACGCGCGTAGGTCGAGCGTGCCCCACTGCCAGGCGATCAAAAAGATGGCCGCGAGCAGGGTCAGGTCGCCGAGGCGGCTGATCAGAAACTTCTTGCGCGCAGGCGGGTGGGCCTCGCGCCGGTCGCCGTAGAAGGTGAGCAGCTGATGTAGGCCGACGCTGGTAACGAGCCATGCGCCAAAAAGCAGCAACAGGTTATTGGCTGGCATCAGTACGTAGGCTGCGGCGACAGTGACGAAGAACCAGCGCAGAAGCCTCCGCTGGCCGGGCTCGCCGTCGAGGTAGCGCAGGGCGAAGCGGTACGAGACTGTACCGACGCCGGCGACCAGCAAGGTGATCAGCGCGCTTAGGCGGTCGATGACCAGGCCAGGCAGCATGATCGGCTGCGCTGTGAGCGCCTGCATAACGACAAAGATGCCTGAGATGACAGTGAAGGCCGCGAGCGCGGCCAGCAGCGCCAGCTCGAGCTTCCCGGCTCGACGATCTTCCATCTGCTCCTCTCCTAATGGGCGAACCAGTCCGCATGTTCGATCATTATAATGCGATATTTGTTTCGTCTTTTTGGATGGTACAATGCCCCTGAAGCGTCCAGGCGTCTACGCACAAAGGGAATATCATGCTTGCAATCGCCGCCGAGGTAGCACTGTGAGGGCGCTGGTCTGGGAGGGGCCGCGCGCTCTGGCGCTGCGCGAGCAGGAGCCGCCCGCCCCCGCCCCCGGCGAGGTACTGGTGCGCGTTACGTACGCTGGCATCTGCGGCTCGGAGCTGGGCGCCTACCTGGGGCATAACGCCCTGCGCGTGCCGCCCCTAGTAATGGGCCACGAGTTTGCCGGCACGCTGGCTGCGTTCGGCAGTGCGGCAGCAGCCCGCAACCCCAACCTGCGCGAAGGGCAGCCTGTGACGGTCAACCCGCTCTCGGCCTGCGGCGCGTGCGCGTACTGCCAGCGGGGCGACAGCCACCTGTGCGCGCAGCGACGCCTGATCGGCGCCCATCGTCCCGGCGCCTACGCCGAGTACGTCGTCGCCCCCGCAGAGACGGTCGTCCCCCTACCGGACGGCATGACGGCCCGCGAGGGTGCGCTGGCCGAGCCGGTGGCTGTGGCCATCCGCATCGGCGCTATGGCGGGCGCGGTGGCGGGCGAGCCAGTGCTTATCGCCGGCGCTGGGCCGATCGGGCTGCTCGCGCTCCAGGTGCTGCTGCTGCACGGCGCTGGCCCCGTGTTTGTGTCGGATCTTGAGCCGGCCCGCCTGGCGATGGCTGCGGAGCTGGGCGGCAGCCCGATCAATGTGGGGCGCGAGGATACGGCCCAGGCGGTGCGGGCGGCGACGGGCGGCGTCGGCGTGGCAGTCTCGGTGGATGCGGTGGGGGCCACGGCTACCCGCGCCGCGTGTGTCGCCGCCACGCGTGCGGCCGGCACGCTCATCCTCAGCGGGCTCCACGAGGAGGTTGGCCCCATCCCCGCCGCCGACGTGATCCGGCGCGAGCTGGTGCTACGCGGCAGCTTTGCGTACAGCCCCGCCGACTTTATGGCCGCCGTGGCGCTGCTGGCCGAGCGCGGCGTGCGGCTAGACCCATGGATCGTCGAGGCCGACCTGGCCGAGGGCGGACCCTGGTTCGAGCGCCTGGTGAGCGCGCCGGGCGGCGTGGCAAAGGTGTTGCTCACGCCGTAGCGAGGGTATCGATTGCGCAGATTGCGAGGTGAGGTATGCAGATCCCATTTCGAGGCATGGACCCCTATTTGGAGGCGCCGAGGCTCTGGCCCGATGTTCACGCCAGCCTGATCTTCGCGATCCGCGACCAGATCCAGGGCCGCCTTGGGCCGCACTACGCGGCGGTGATCACGCCGTATGTCGCGTTTGAGAGCCTGGAGATCACCCCGGTGCGTATGGCGGCCGTCCCAGACGTTGCCATCATCGAGCGGCCAGCACTGGACGAGCCGGGCTCGGCCGTCGCCATCCTCCCGCCGCCGATCATCGGCACGGCGACAATGAACGTGCCCACGCGCTACGCCCGCCTGGAGATCCGCACCGTGGACGGCGACGTGCTGGTGACGGCGATCGAGCTGCTCTCGCCGGCGAACAAGCGCCCAGACATGGACGGCGCAGACACCTACGAGAAGAAGCGCCAGGAATTTTTCCAGACCGAGGCCCATTTGCTGGAGATCGATCTGCTGCGGGCTGGCAAGCGCCCCCAAGTACGCGCGAAGCTGCCGCCTGCACCGGGCTTCATCTTCCTGAGTCGCGCCGAGCGCCGCCCACAGATCGGCATCTGGCCCGTGACGTGGCAGGAGCCGATCCGCGTCGTGCCGGTGCCACTGCGCCGCCCTGATCCTGACGTGCCGCTCGATCTGAGCGCCTGCCTGCGCGCGATCTACGCCAGTGCCCGCTACGAGCGGCGCATCGACTACCGCCTGCCGCCGTCGCCCCCGGAGCTGACCCCAGAGGATGCGGCGTGGCTCGACGCCCACCTGCGTGCGGCGGGGCTGCGACCGTAGCGCGTCCTACAACCCCGTGCTACAATAGCGCATGGACGTGCTGAGCGAGGAGGGCGGCAATGAGCGAGCCTACGGGCGCGGGGCGGGGGAAGACGCAGCGGCTGCCGCCAGAGGAGCTGCCAGAGGCTGTCTCTTATACACATCTGACGCTGCCGACGAATAGAGAGGTGTAG
>ENA-ORBV01005531-ORBV01005531.1-microbial-mat-metagenome-genome-assembly--contig:-NODE-5531-length-23150-cov-8.859359_pt1 | contig 23150 bp, 13 predicted proteins | sample MGYA00237777_ERZ505514 | MGnify/ENA primary metagenome ERZ505514 (study PRJEB26160, sample SAMN06269048) | microbial mat metagenome | isolation source: Oligotrophic lake microbial mat | place... | reverse complement strand
CGCCGGATATCGCCGTCATTTCGCGTGGTGTGCATTTGCACGCCCAAAACTCCAGGAGGTCTTGATCCTCAGCTGGGTTTCTTTCGGGCCATGACCGTCCCAATTATCCCCCTCCTGTCGCCTCCGTCAAGCTCGATCATGGTGGGGTAAGTATCGGTTTCTTTTCTACTTTTTCTCGATCGAATTGTGGGACAGGACGGGCACCAGACGACATGAGCGCGTTTATCCTCGCCGAGCTCGACCGCGTCGCGCTTGCGCACAGCACGTTTTCGCCAGAGGCCCTTTCTTTGATCGTCCGCTCGTCCGAAGGTGTCTTGCGCTCGGGTCGCATACCAGCCCCGTCCCCTCGGTCTTTGACATTCTTTCTTATCGTATCACTGCATGCACACGGCCCCGTCGAAATCCTCCAGCAGGACGGGCTCGAAGGCGTATTTCTTCGATGCCTGGAGCCATCCAGTAAACTTGTGTTCCCGAATAAGTTTGACGAGGCGCCAGGAGATGACGATGCGGGCGTTGAACTCGACCCTAAACACGTGATCGCGCCACCTAGCGACGTCGGAAACCTGGATGTCGACGTCGGAAAAGTAAGACAGCTTATCGGGTCGCCCGAACCCCATATCAACCCTGGAGCTGCTTTCGTATTTGCAAACCATACACAACCGAGACCTCGGCACCTCATCCATGAGTTGATACGGTTCAGCCGTATCTGCACTTATCGTGATTTGGTACAGGCCCGATTCCGTCGTGCCATCAACATCACGAATCGGCCGGACTTCATATCCCGAAAAACCACGACCTTCGAGAGCGTCACGTACCCGTTTCGAAATGCCAAAAACACGCCTTGATGGAAAACGCGGCCCAGCTCGTAAAAGAAAAAAGTCTGCAGGTTGACGCTTCAGGGGCTTCATCAACGAGAAATCCTTTATCTGGCGCTTCCCATTTGCGCAGCCCATTCCCGCGTTAACAAGGGGCTCTGGGATCTGGTTTCCGCAGTCTTTTTGGCCCTCGTAATTGACCTCGATCCGTAGGTCAATGTCTCGTCCCTTGATCCCAAAATTATAGAATTGGTGCTGTTCTTCATTTCCCTGGGTGTACTTCGGAACAATGCGACAGAAAGGCTTGAAACCGTGAGCCGTCTCGAAGGCTACCGACACGGCTTGTATCGTGTCCGCGTCGTCACCTCGAACAACCAGGGAATCGTCGGTGGGCCCCTCACGGTAACGTGCGACAAGGTCGCCGATCGATTCAGGCCACGGACGATAGTTGCGCGGGTATGGCCCGTCAAATGTATCAACCGCATGGAGGCGCACCCAGCTTTCGTGTTTCATGGCACAAAATTCTTTAGTAAGGCCAACACCTCATCCCCTCTGTGTCAATAACGGATGAGCCACGGACCGAACGAAGATCAATGTACCATTGAGGCGGAGTCAGGACCAGGAAAGCCATGCCGAAATCAGCCACCCAAACACAAACGACTGAGGTCATCGCGCGACCGGAAAACGACAGGCGACAACGCCGTAAGTTCACCCCCGCCGAGAAGATGCGGATCGTCACTGAAGCAGATGCCAGCAAGGAGCACGGAGCGATTGCCGCCCTACTGCGCCGCGAGGGCCTATACGCAACACAGCTTGCGGCATGGCGAGAGCAGGTACGTGCCCACGGCATGACCGGGCTCGACCCCAAAGCACGCGGGCCGCGGCCAGGAAAAAGTGCGCTGAGTCTGGAGAATGAAAGGCTCAAGAAGAGAAACCGGCGGCTCGAACAGAAGTTGGACGTGGCGCAAAAGCTGATAGAGCTTGCGGGAAAAGCGCACGAGATTCTCGGTGTGGCGCTGCCGAGTTTCGACGACGAAGAGAAGGGCTGATGGAGCTCCTCGCTGCGCGCGACACCGTAATACCGTTCAAGGCGGCGTGCGACGTCCTGGGTCTTCCCAGGGCATCCGCACGCCGTTATGGGGCACCAAAATTTTTCGGCCCACGTCGACCGCGGCCACCAAGTAAGCGGCGAATCACGCCATCTGAGCGTCAGGAAATTCTTGATGTTCTCCATTCCGATCGCTTCATCGATCAAACCCCACATCAGGTGTACGCAGAGCTACTTGACGAGCAGAAATACATCGCATCACCGCGCACAATGTACCGAGTGCTTGCATCCGAAGGTGAGACGAAAGACCGTAGAAACCAGCGTATTGCGCGCTCACACGCTGTGCCACGTTTGGAAGCAACTGCACCGAACCAAGTCTGGACCTGGGACATTTCAAAGCTCGCAACTTACGAGTCCGGGGTCTTCTTCAACCTCTACTTGGTTCTCGATCTCTTTAGTCGCTTTCCCGTTGCGTGGATGGTGGCCGAGCGCGAGAACACGGCGCTTTCCAAGCAGATATTTGCCGAGGCCATATCCCGTCACCGGATTCCCGCAGGGAGCATCACGATTCACAACGACAGGGGCGCTCCGATGACGTCAAACGGCTTCGTTGGCCTTCTGTCCGAGCTGGGTGCAGCCACCAGCAAAAGCCGTCCGCGGGTGTCGAACGACAACCCGTTCTCCGAATCGTGTTTCAAAACAGTCAAACAACAACCTGACTACCCCGGTCGATTCCGCGACATCTCACATGCACGCCAGTGGTTCGATGAATTCTTCGAGTGGTACACCAACCAGCATCGTCATTCTGGCCTCGCATTCTTCACCCCCGCAGACGTTTTCCACGGCAACGTCGCAGCGCTTGCACAAACACGCCAGCTCGCTTACAACGCAGCCTACGCGGCCCATCCTGAGCGTTTCGTTCGCGGCTGCACCAAGGTCAGCCTCCCCCCGTCCAAGGTCTGCATCAACCCCATCGAATCCGGCCCCGATGGCCTCTGTTCCGATGTCGTCGTCATCACCGTCCCGGGAACAACCATGCGTAACACAGAACCACACAATCCTTCATAGAACTATTTTCACCCGTGGCCCAAACTCATTGACAAGTTCCGCGTTGCAGGCCAACAATACGCAACCCGTCTTGTGTCTCCGTTTGAAACTATGTTCGCGGCCGCTACATCACTGGATCGTGAAAACCAATTCCCGGTCGGCAACACCAAAAGCATAACCGACAAGAGAAGGGCGCATGCAAGGTGGCGGATCGTGGTCACGGATCGACACGCCCTTCTCGGTACCTCACTCGCAGACGGACCCCACCATGGACGACCTTCCCATCATGCAATCGGAACTCACGAACGGGTTCCTCGGTCCTGTTGTCGTTCAACACCTCGATCGCGGGATTGATCTGCAACCAATTTTGGAGGGCCTCGGCAGCGGTGCGCATCTCCTCCGCATGGATGGTGATGGTGCCCGTATGACTATCCTGATCTAGTGTCCAAGTTGCGGCTGACTCCTGAATCTCTACCCACTTTTCCCAAGCACGACGGCCCTCGGGCCGCACCTCCAACCACAGCCCAACTTCGTCAACGGACAACTCATCGGGGGATGCCTGTGGAAGCCATTCTTGATACTGGCTTAACGCCCTCGCGCGATAGATGTCGCTTGCCTCGCCAAACCCACCCGACGCGAGCATCAAGGTGACCTTCAGCCATCCGGCCTCCTCCGCCCGACGAACGAGGTCCCAAAGCCCATCAACGGTCAACGTTTTGTTGGTCGTTGAGTAATAGCGATCCAGGCTTCCATACAACGCGGCTAAAGACACGGGGCCATCGACCAACAAATCGATGATTTCCAGCTGCTGATTACTATTCGCGCCAATCATTACTGCGCCCCAAATTTCGCGTATGTGCGATAGGTTTCGTGCAGAACCTCCTCACCACGGACGATTGTGTGCCGTACCATGCGCTCACCCGTTTGGGCATGCTCGAATACCTCCTCGATACTCGTCGCACCTTTGTACGCTCGACCCGTCGCACCCTCAGCGTGCGCCGTCACGCGGCTCCAAGCCTTGTCACCCGCTTTTAAGGCCTCAACCGCCTTTCCAAACGCTGTGGTCGGCACCTTCGCGGCCTGCGCACCAGCTTGCGCCCCCCCTCTTGTGGCCCCGCTCCCCAGCACCTTCCGCACACCAGCCGACACCGCCTCGCTGAACTTCTTCGCCCCAGCGGAAGCAACCTCGCCTACTTTGCTCACCACCCGCCCGGCACCCCTCAACGCAGCGGCTGCTGGTTTCGCGCTGGCCGCAATGACCGGTGCCAGCTCAATGACCGCCATCACGTAGTCGCCAGCGGTCGCTTGCGTATCACCCGTAAAACCGGTATCCGCCACACGGCTCAACGATTCTGCGCCGATCAACTCCCAAACTGCGCCCAATGCGGCCCATCCGTATGTCGCAGCTGTGTTGCCGCCGTTGCCATAGGACTCCACTCCCATACGTCCGATAAGTTGTGCTACGGTTTCGCGCCCATCCGGGTCCCAGAACAGTGTCGGGTTCTGCCGTACGTATTGGTACGGATTCAGATCCCAAGGCATGGCCAGATACTTCGCGTCTGGCGCCTTGGTTGGTGGATCCGGCGTCAGCCAGCGCGCCGTATTCGACGCCATCCATCGCGCACCGTGATAACTCCATCCCGTTTCCGGATCGGTTTCTTTATTCAGCGCGTTCCAGGGCTCAAGTTTGAAGTCTGCCCCCGGAACGGCGATGCCGTCGGGACCCGCTGAATCAAGCGCCGCACCGAAGGGCTCAAAGCGGCGCTCGGTGACGAGGGCACCGTTCGAATCCGTAACAACAATGGGACCCGGCGCAACACCTTGGTGCAAGTAGGTGACTGCGATGATCTCGGCGACCGCTGGCATCTTCTTGGGACCTGCACATCCCGATGCCGAAAACGCAAAACAAAAAAGCGTCGCGCTTGCAACCACTGTGTGCAGACGGCGACCACTGCGCTTTAAAGCAGCGAACAGCAACACCATCGCAACCATCAACCCGAATGCCAATCCACCCCAAGAGCGCAAACGTGGGGGGGATAGGCGTGGCTGTAACGCAAGGCCCGCGGCAGTGCCCGCCGCTGCCATATCTGCCGTTGCCTTTGCGACAACCCGTGCCACCGGACGACCGCCCACCATGACAACATGCTCGCGCTGGCCATGACGTACCACATGGTCCACCGCGAACCATCGGTCGGTATTCGCCGCTGTCGCCGCTGTATCGCGCAGGCCATCGTGGTCATAGGTGTACTCGATACCTTGGATGCCCTCACCCGAGACGCCCGTCAACTGATCAAAGCCATCGAACACCAATGCGCGAGCACCATCCTTGGTTTGTCGTCCCGCTTTGTCGTACCCAAAACTTCGGACCGTTGATGCACCCGGCGCGGTCATTACGGTCGCCAGTTGCCGCGGACCAAAACCCTCGCCGCCCAATCGGTATTCACCCGCGAATACCCCCGATGCCGATCCGGAATCAATCGTGCGACGGACCAAATTCTGCAAGCCATCATAACGAAAAGAAAACCTGAACGCCGCAGGCCCGCTGCCAATTGACGCATTCACCAGTCTAGCCGCCGGATCAAACGCGTACGTCGCGGAATGGTCTAGCCCTCGTCCATCTTTGTCAACGATCGCCGTCGGAGCGCCGTAAGCATTTCGTGCAACCGATAGGTTGAACCAAGGCGACTTGGCAGCGCTTTCAAGGACAATCCCCTGCGGAAGCCCCAAAGTATCGTAGTCATATACTTGCACCGTACCGTTGCCGTAGGTCTCTCGCAAAACCCGTCCCGTTGCGTCCAGACCAAGCCGCCCATCCTCGCCCGGCTCGGCCGACCAATACGCGCCAATTCGTATTACGCGCCCGGCAGCGTCATACGTGGGTGTGATGTCGAACCCGTCCTGCTCGCGCGTTAGCAACAGGCCCGATGCACCGAGAGTTCGATTCTCGGTTGCCGTTGCGCCATCGGCGAATCGGCGCGTGCGCATTGTCTCGCGACCAAGCAAATCGTAGGCGTATTCAGTTCTGCCGTTCCCGGGTTCCGCGACCCAGGCCAAGCGCCCCTTGGTAAAAGTCCTCGACGCCGATTCGGGATGCGGCGTGTCGTATTGAAATCGGTAGTCGGTTGCGCCACGACGGACCTCGCCCGGGCCTTTCGATGTCAACCGACCAGCACCATCGTACCCATATCCAACGACCTGCCCCGCACCGTTTTCGTGGCGGATCAATCGATTGGCCTCGTCATATGCCATCGTCCGCATGCCGATGTCCGGATCGCTCGCCTCGACCAGCCGTCCCAACGTGTCGTACTCAAACCGGTGAATCGCTTTGCCGTTTTGCAGCGACATCGCTGTGATGCGATCTGCGGCGTCATATGTTGCAGTGACTTCCTCTCGCACCGTCGTGCCGTCTGTGGTGATGTCACGGTAGGTATGAACGATCCTATTGAAAGCGTCCGTGATGGTGGTGACTGAAGCCAAATCAGCGCCGGTGGTTACCGTCACATAGGGCTCGTAAGTCATTAGCTTCTTCGCGCCGTTCGGTAGCGTTTGTTCGAGAACCCGGCCCAGCGCATCTCGTGAAAAAGTTTGGATCCGCAGCCCGTCCGCTGGCCGAGTAACCGGGTAGGTTGCGCCACGGTGATAAAACCCCTCTGCGATCGAAATAACGTCTCCACGGGCATCCAGGTCCGAGAACTGAGTGATGATGAACTGGTCTCCGCTTAACCTCGTCGCCGACAGCAAGGATTCGCCCGCACCGTTCGCGACCGCAATCGTTTCGCGCCACCCACCGCTTGACGCTCCCGTATTCTGCGGAACGTCAGCGAGGCCGCGGTCAAATAGAAATGTCGTCGTCGTTGGACGCGGAGCGGTCCAATTGTAGTAGTAGCGAATGTGCGGCGCATGGTCGCCAACCGCCATCGCCACCACTCGCCCCAGTTCGTCGTAGGTGATGGTTGACGTAACACGGTTCGGATCAGAAACGGTTGTGGGTTGTCCAACAACCTTGTCCCAGGTTGCAGACCATTCGAGGGGTGCAGACGATCCAGGGTTGACAGTTTCTCCCGAGGGATACAGCCCAAGCGCGTCATATGAAAGCATTCGACGCACACCCTCGGCGTAGACGATCGTGGCGTTACCCCAAACGTCATAGCTTGACGCTTCCTGTACGACGAAACGGCTTTGGTTGGCTTTCGTGTCTACAAGCCAGGCTTCGTTGGTCAATACCCAACCCTTACCGACACCGCAAGGTTCTCCGTCGGCGGCTGTGGCCGGCCCTTTTTCGTCGCCCATGATCACGCGTTTGTGCTCGACAAGCGTCGTGCCGTCGCCTGCAAAAATCTTCTCCTCGCAAAGACGGTTGCGTACCCACGTCGCGGCATCGTCCGCAAAAACGCGGGTAATGATCTTTTCATCACCCGATCTATCGGATCTTCCGGTGTGCGTCTCCCTTACCGAGCGCGCCGATTCGTCCGGGGTGAATGTCGATACAGCCTCGACCGGATCGACTTGCCCTTCCAGGGTCAGCAGGCGCTGCGATCGCAAGAAAACCCGCCGTGTCAGCGCGTTGTTGGGAAGACCCGAAACAGGCAGGGCCTCCCATTGTGATTCGGAGCGGGAGAATTGTCTGCCACGTCCATCGCTGTACTCCAATGCGAGCGGTTGGCCGCGCAGGATCCGGGCCTCGGCGACGCCTTCGTGGAATGCGGATGTTTCGACAAGTGTGCGTTCGGGGGTGTTGCCTCGGGCAATGCGGCTGGCCTCCAGAAAGCCACCAAACCGTCGTTCTTCGCGATCCCAAAAACCGTCTCGTACGGTGAGCTCACTTATTCGTGCTGGCTGTCCCGATGCGAGTTCCGTGCGCGACGAAATCGGTATGGGAATGGCAGCCGGGAAAAATCGCGTCCAAGGGCGACCATCGTTTTCCGCCTTCACCAACAACTCGGTCGAAGCGGCGTACGAGAATACGGTCGTAAGGCCAAGGCCGTTGTCAATTTGCTCAAGCATGCCGGCATGCGTGGGTCCGGCGAGATCAAGCAGCCACATGGCACCACTGGACGACGACCAGACAATATCTTCAGAGCCGTTGCCGTTCAAGTCGGAGACGGTGACGACATCATTGACCCCGAAGCCTTGAGGTCGGGGAAGACTTGCGCGTTCGACCCCGAATGATCCGTTGGCGAGGCCTGGGTAAAAATGAACATTCGCAGATGTGATACGGATTAAATCCATTAGGCCGTCTCGATTGAGATCGGCAAGGCGGATATCCGCAAGGTTCTGAACGGCCGAGCCCCAAGGGTATTCGACCTTGGCGGACCGCACAAAACGACCAGCGCCGCTGCCAAGGTAGATGTTGGCCCAGGCATCCGTGAGCCAAACGACATCAGCAATGCCGTCGCCGTTCACGTCGCGAAAATGAAGATTTGCGGCGCCCGGTGCAACGAAAGCGTTGTCGGGATCGATGGGCGAACGGATGGTTTGTAAAAAACCCAGGGGACCATTCATTCCCACGTTGTATCCATTCGTCCCCGCGGTAAGCAGTTCGACCCGGCCATCGGCATCAAGATCTGCGAAGGTCGAACTGGATGAGTTCAGCGGTAAGAGCGACGTTCCCGGTACCTCGGTTGCGGCAGACCAACCGGTCGGAACCAATCCCCCGACAAGGGTCGAAACGCGCCACGTATTTCCGACGACCCGGATGAGATCGGGGCGGAGATCGCCGTCCAGATCGGCAATCTGTGCAGCATCGAAATCGACTTCGCCACCGGACAGTATTCGCGCCGCATCGAATCGGCCGCCTCGGTTTCGCCTCCAAGAACTCCCCCCTACTTCGACCCGCAAAAGATCGTTCAGGCCATCGCCGTCTACATCAGCAAGCGTCGTCCCGCGGGCGTTCAATACCCAGCCTTCGGGGTTCGAGATCTCCACCAATTGTGCGGCCTTGGGTTTTACGTATCCAAACGTGATGGCCGGCCATTGACCTTTTTCGCCCCGGCCCGTCATCGTGATTTTCGACAACCGGCTGAGTGCGAAGGTCGAATCGTACGTGAGGGCGTATGTTCGGAGCGTTTCGCCAAACGACGTGATACGAATAGAGGCCAACCGCTGCGATGTTTGAACTTCAAGTCCCGTGCGGTAGCTGACGACCGGATCGGGTCTAGGTTCGTAAACAAAGTCGGCGCGATAGGCTGATCCGGCATTGCCTTCGGGAGAAGGGCCCCATTGGATTTGCGACAGGTAAAGCTGGTTTTCGAGCTTCTGGTATGAATACGTCACGTGTTGGCCGCTCAGATCCTCGACATCTTCCACAAGCCACGTGGCGATGCCGGTCCCAAGCGCGCCTGCGGCAAGTCCCTGAATTCGCGACGAGACGACCGTTCCCAGCGTGTAACGTAAGCCGTTTGCATTCGTGACGAGCATTCCCGATCCGCTTCGTTGCACACGGAGGTCCTTGCCTTTCCCTTCCACCCACCACGTCTCGGGGGTGTTCGCATCGGGAATCAATCGTCCTGCGCCCTCGATGCCGACAAGTTCCAGTTCATCGGTATTTTCGTACGCGGGAACGCCATGCCGAAGGCTGCGGCGTATGGCAATTTCACCGATGGTAAAGCCAAGTCCAATCGGGCCGTTGCCCAGCTCGCCACTGTAAGAAATCGCCAACTCAGGTCCGAATCCACCTCGGCCGCGCGGCAGTTGGATAGGGACGCTGTAGGACACCTGAGCCGAAAAGACGTTGAGCGACGCCGCGTCGGCAAGACCGCGCACCGAGCCGGGGCCATCGGGTAGTTTCAGTTTCGAGGCCGACACCGCCCCCGGCATCGGCCCCTGCAACGCGAAGGCTTGTTCTGCTCCGGCGTGTAGTACGATTATCGCAATGATTCCGCGGATGGATCGGTGCAACCGCAAGCGACTAGAGTTCGTCATGGAGCCTCACGCGTTTTTTTAGGTGTCGTCAACGGATAGGTACGTGAATCGCAACAGGATATCCTCGATCTTTGCGAGATTCACGCCGGCAAGTGCCGCCTTCGGAATGAAGACCACATAGTCTCCGTAGAACCCGTACCCCGCCATTTCGGCTGAAACACCTTCGTTGAACGCATCGCTCTCGAACATGGATCTGGGAACATTCAAGGGCGCAAGCACGGCAGCATCGGTAAAATCCGCCTTCTCTTCGGCGCCACCAAGGGAAGCAGGATCCAGCAGGTTCTTCGACGGCTGGATCGACGCCGACTGAACCGCACCTTTGCCTCCGCACAGTTGGCTGGAAAATGTGTTTCGTTTTCGGATCTGCACCGGTACACGGGTTGTTCCGGGTGCGACTCCATCGCCCACAATCGTAGCCGTCACCTGCCAGATTCGCTCTGCACAACGGTTCGGCAGTGACGTTCGACTGAGGCCTCGTGTCGTTGACGTCAGTGAAAACGAGAACCCTTGCCCCAAGTATTTTCCGACAGAGCTGCGAACTTCGGCGCCGGTTGACGAAAGCTCTGCCGCGAATCCCTCGGCGGACGAGATGTTCCGTATTCCAGTTGTAGCCCGACTGTTGTCCGCTACCGCCAACAAATCGTCCCGCAAGGACAATACCGCAATAGCCTGCGCCGGCCGAGCGCCACTAACCCGAAGGTTGTCCCGCTGTTGGTGCAAAGCTGTCAAAGCGGCGGACAATTGGACCGGATGGTTGGCAGACACAATGTTCGAGCGCTGCATCAGTGTTTGTTGCAGCTCATACTCCACCGCCCGCAATGCGAGATAGCTTAGGCGTTGCGCCCATGGGAACTCACGCTGGAAGGTTTGCACCTTTTCGTCGAACCAAAAGTGATGCGCGTACCCGCCCCAATTGCGCTCGCGCTCCTTTTTCAGCACGGCGACGCCCTCCAGGATTTTTTGCAGATTCGCCCGCTGCAAGTTCGAGAAGTCGATGAGTGCGCCATCGACCGCCATCGCTTGGGTTTTGATCGCTTCGATCTCTGTGATGATTGCGGATTTCTGGACATCCGCATCGTTTAAACATGCAACGAGATTCTCGTTTGCAGAGAGGTTCTCCAAGAGTGTTGCGTATTCGGTTTCTGCCAATTTCAGTTCGTCATCAAGTTTCTTCTGTTTTTGACGGGCACTTGAACCGAAGAAGGAAAGAGCGCCTCCGATGAGGGCACCTGTTGCGGCTCCGATGCCCGCTCCCACCACCGTTCCTGCTCCAGGCACCACGCTCCCACCGATTGCTCCGAGACCAGCGCCAATTGACGCATAATGGGTCGCGCCTGACAACGCCCCTTGGGCGGTATCGGCCACGCGCTCCAAATCGCGAGCGAGCTTTTTGGCGTCGCGCCATGCTTCTCGTTGTTTGTTGAGCGTGTTTTGCGCGGCAAGGCGCATGCTGTTGTTGTCGATCTTAAGCTGGCACAGCTCCCAGGTTTTCTCGAAGCTCACTTCCGCCGTTTGTAGTCGGGACAGTGCCGTGTTTACTTCTTGTTTGGCGGTCAGGATCCGGGCCGCCGCACTGCCAATCTGGCCGCGGTAGCACGTGGGATCGAACTTGGGCACGGGGACATACGATCCACCAAATCGTGATTCACACGCTTGTTTTGCTGCCTCTTGTTCCGCGGCGGGAACCAGTGCCATGCCTTGATCCGCCCATAGCTCCGCAGCATCAAATGTTTTGCCACCGCAGGTGACACCCGCGTCGATACCAAGGGTTTTTAGCGTGATGGGAGACGATTCGAGGGTAAAGGTGTCGACAAGATCAAGTAGCACCGCAGCACCGCCGGAACTCCCTGAGATGCAGGTCTTGATGCCATCGGTGACCTGCAGACGATTCGAGCTAAATGCAATCTTACAGAGTTGCAACTTCGCCGCCCGCTCGTCGAGGCGCGCGTACAACGGCGCCTGTATCCCATCGGGCGACGTGGCAGTCCCTGCGCACATCGCATCAACGTGACAGCTTTGCGGATAGAATTTACCGGCGTCGATATCTTTCCAAAGTTGGCTCGCTGTGGTGCCTACAAGCCCACAGGCGTCGATTATCGGTTGACCGTACTGGCGTTCGAGATCTTCAATGCGAAAGCCCATTTGCATGCGCTGTTGTTGGTCTTGAACGTTCGCGTTGCGCGACTCGATCCATGCGGAGCGTGCGGTTGCGAGTGACGCACTCGTATCGACGACGGCTTTCTCGGCTTGCTCCAGCAAGTAACTGGATGCCGCGAAGAATCGGCCAACTTCACCCTGCACATCACCGAAATAGAGCGGCGTATCCTCGTCTTGGATCCCAAGCGGGTTGCGACCTTGCCGGTAGAGCTCCGCTTTTTGTATTACGCTTGATCGTGCAGCGACGAGCGCCGCTATCGATTCGCGCCATCGGGCTTCCCAGAGCGGGGTCGTTTTGCCTTCACAGTTTGCCACGTTGCTCGCGCAGGCCTCCACTGCCCGGTTGTAGGTGCTGTGTGCGAGGCCTTGGATGAGTGTCGTCGAGCGAATGCTTTCTGCGTAGCGATCCAGAACGGATTGCTTCTCAATAGCCGAGGAAACGCCGTAAACTTTGCGTGAGTCGTCCGACAGGAAGGCCGATACCAGATTCAGGTGATCGGCCAGCGCAAACAGCAAGGCCGGTGCCAACCCCGCTTTCTGGTCGTGGCCAGCGTTTCCAAGCTGGGCGGCGCGAGATGCGAGAGCAATGTATTTGGTTCGATAGTCAGGCAGCGCTGTAGAGCCGAAGCTGGTCCATTCTGAGACCGCCCCGAGCGGCGATGAGATCGAATCGGCGGCGATCAACCCCCAGGCCCGCTCAAGCGCATCCAGTGCCTTCGGATAGGTTACGGCGGTTGCATCTGCTCCTTTACCTTCGCCGAGAACGACTCTGTTGATTGTCTCTTCAGCCACACCTTGGCGCGCAATGAAGGAATGGACCTGCGCCCATTGCGCAAGCAACCAGGCATGGTCAGTGCCGAAATCCTCTTGGCGTGAGATTTCAAGGGCGGATAGAAAATTTCCCATGCCGACACATTGGCTGGCGGCGAGGAAGTCATCGCCGCCAAGCTTGGCTAACAAAGAACCGAATCCGGCAGAGGGCACTGGTGGTGCAATTCGGCGGGTCTCGGAAAGGCACGATTGTAACAATGTGGAAAGCCCATTCGAGGTAGGCGCAAACAGAGGGAACGCGCCGCCGACATCCTTGCTCGAACAAAGCGTCTGACCCGAGTTCACGTCGACTGCTGCGGCAACATAAACCCGAGCCGCAAGGCTCGAGCTTGCGCAGACAAATGATGGCGGTGGCCAATACGTCGCTCGGATGAGACTCACCCGTTCGGGCGCAAGCCAAGCCGAGCGATCACTGTGTTGCAAGGTGGAGGCGAAGGACTCAACCGGCACGAAGGCCGGCCCAGCCGCACAGATCCCAAGCTTGCAGGTCGTCCCGGGGCCACAGGTGGAATCCGCAGCACAAGTGGCAACAGAAGCATCGGGCGCCAGGGAGAATCGCCCGTTCCAGTTTACCGTCATCCCAAGTTTACCGTCCGGTTTAACTGTTCCAACCACGGTGAACTTGAAACGCCCTTCCAATCCACCTTCTTTGGGGTTGCGCTTGATTTCGTCCTCGTTGGTGGTGAACGCGGCGATGCGCCCTGACATGCGGAGATCGACTGCGGTGGGCGCGTAGTACTCGAACCGCTCCGTCGCGCCTTTCGAGCGAGACACCGGCAAGATGCCACTTTTCGACACCAACCGTGTTTCATCGTGAAGGACGATTCGACCATTCGCGGATACGGCCCGTACCGGAATAACGATCGTCGCGCCATCGGGTGGGGTCAGGTGGAGCAGTCCACGGTATCCACCGTCCGCTATCTCCGCCGCCGGAGTCCATTCACTCGGGCCGACGGGCGCGTTTCGGTCGCTGTATTGCACCGTCAATCCAACCGGCGATTGCGCGATGCCTTCTGACAAAAAGCGCACGGTCCAGGTGCGATTGGACGTAACGATGGCACCAGGAATAGGTGATACGAACACTCGGGTCCGCCAGAGGTTTGTGCTGGCGCTGTCATTGGGGGCGGCGAACCATCCCTTTGCAGCACAAAACTTTTGGGGAGCGGCGTCCGCGCAGCGGATTTGAAGACCCGTCCCAGCTTCCACATTCACCAGCGGGAGTCCGGCCGCGCCGGCAATCGTTCCTTTGAGTTCGATGTCAATTGGCCGCTCTTCGAATATCGGTGCAAGTGGTACGTTTGGGGCGTTGTCGGGCAGGGCGATTTCAAGGACGGAAGGGTAGGTCGAAAGGATGGGCAACACATCGGCGCGGGCCGGCGGAGCGGCGCAACGACCATCACAATCGCAAGCACCGCTGGCGCCGCAGTCTTCGTTCGTCAAACAGGCAAACCGACAACGGTTCGTGGCGCCATCACAGTGCGCGCCCTTCGGGCAGTCGGTGTCTGAACCACATTCCTCGTCCAGCGTGGCTGCGCTTTGCAGTCGGGCGTAAACCCGGCCACAAGCGTCGTCGGGTTTGATCTGGTTTGGAATGCATTGGCCGGCACAACTGCAGACATTGTCACCTTGGCAATCCGAATTGGCCGCACATGCGAAGGCGCAAACGCCGCCGGCCACCAAATCGCAATTCATTCCTGTCGCACAATCCTGCACCGTGTTGCATGGCCTGCCTGCAACGGATTCAAGTTTGTCGCGGGTTCGTTCTGTGCAGGCGAACGGGTCAACCGAGACAACGGTACTACCGTCGATGCCGCCATCGACATCAGCGGGGTTGTTGCGCCCGCCACCGCAATTCACGGTGGCGACTACGCATCCCAAGGCAATCGCGCAGAAAAAGGATGCGTTGGACCATTGTTTTTTCATGTTATTTCCCAATTTTGTTACCCACTGGCGAATCAACGACACCCCTGCGCAACGGGCTCATTCACGGGGAAGAAGTCACAGTTACAGAGGTGATTGCAGTTCTCGGCATTGCAACCGGAAAATTGCTGGCAATTTGGACAAGGAAACACACATCGATCAGTCGGGAAGGTACATTTCTCTGCGCAGTCGTCGCGAGAGCAACTGGACGCTTCCCACAGTCTAAAGAGGAAAATGCCACAACCGGGCACGTCGTTGGTTCGGTCGAAACCGTTGGTGCGCCAATACGTCGTCGCGGGCTGCTCCTGTTCCTCTCGTTTGTCGCAATTGTAGTCGTATCCTTGTCCCCCGGGGATCGGGGCCTTGAAGAAAGCCGTCTGATTGGGTCTGACGTTGGCTTCGCCGTCGTTGCAATCGCCGCCTCGGGCTGCGAGTCCGGCGGGAGGCATCGCGCCGCACAGCATGCGCTTGGTTTTGCTGTCTGATCCGAAACTATCCCGATCGTCGTCTATAGAAAAAGCTGAACAAACGGCCGAAATGCATTGATCGGGGTTGCCACACGTCTTGCCATCCGGTTTCCTGCAAACCGACTGTCCAGCCTGAGAGGGATTTTCGTAGCACGCATAGTCTCCGATGCATTGCGAGGTCGCATTGTTGTCAGGACCACTGAGCAAGGGTTGGCACGTGCCCTTGGTCGTTCCTCCACAGGTTTGGCAGCTATCTTTGCAAGGTTGATTGCAACAATAACCATCCGTACAGGCCCCGGTGGCGCACTGGGCATCATCCACACATTCGATCCCGGCTGCCTGTTTGCATGCGCCCATGCCGTCGCACGCGCGCCCGGTTTCGCAGGTGCCGGGATCAGAAGACCCCTTTTCTACAGGTTGGCAGGCGCCGGTCTTGGCTGCACAAACGGAACAGGTTCCGCAAACCGCCACACCACAACACACGTTGTCGACGCATTGACTGTTTGCGCATTCCGAATTGGACCCACACGTCGCTCCGAGCAATTTGTTGCCAACGGGCGCCGGCCCATCTGAGCCGACAGGGCTTCCACCTGAACCCACCGCTGCATCTTTTTGACTTCGTACGCCACCTGAACCACCCGAGCCGTCCGTAGCGCCCAACGTTGCGTCAATTTCGGGTGTCACGATGGCACTACCATCGGGGATGACGGCGTCACCGCCATTTGAGCAAGCGGTGGTGGCGACGAGGCACCAGAAGGCTAAGGCATTGTTTCGGACGCGCATGGCCCAGACGGATAACTCAAAGAGGCAGGCTTGTCAACGGAGCGCTTGCCCCCTCCGCCGAATCGGTGGTACGGCTCCGCTCACGCCAAGGAACTAACGCCCCACCTACTCCGCAGCGATGCGCTGACCCTTGTCGTTGTACTTGACGCCATCTTGCAGCACGAGCTTGATGTTGCCGCGTTGCAGACGAAAATCCACGCGTCGGTTGGCAGCAAGAGCGGCCGCTTCGCTGCCGCTGGCCAGCGGATCGAGTTCACCTTTCGGCACGATGGTGAGTCGGTCCTTGGCAATGCCCAGGGTCGTCAGGTAGTTGACCACGGTGCGTGAGCGCTTCTCGGAAAGGGCGACGTTGTACTCGGGCGTGCCGCGCTCGTCGCTGTTGCCTTCGACAAAGATCGCCACGTCGGCGTACTTTTTTAAAATCTGTCCGGCATCGCCAAGCGCCTTCTGCGCCTCGGGCAGCAATACGGCCGAGTCGAGCCCGAAGTGAACGCGGGAAAGCTTGACGAGCGCTTCTTCCAGCTCACCCGTCACAACTTCCGACTTGGTCGGGCCAAGGTTGCGGTCCGCGCTGCTTTTACCGGTCGTGGACGACGCGGTATCGGTGGTCGGGGCGGTTGCACAGGCAGCGGTCAAAACAAAAAATAAAACGACGGGCTTCATCATGGATCCTCCGGGGCGGAAGTTGGCACGTCAGAAGCCATCCATCACTAGATCTCGCAACAAAATGTGCAGCGATGTGCACTTTTCCACATCCGGCGAGCCATTCCCCTAAATCTGCTGACGCGTTCCGTCGGCAGTTCGCTCGCAACCCGTGTCAGACACAGCCCGAGAATGCGTTTATCGGATAACCTGCCGCCGCAACCCAACCACATGCTTTCACTTCTACGCGTTTCTGGTTTTGCCCTTATCGATTCTCTCGAGATCGAACTCACGCCAGGCCTCACCGTCATCACGGGTGAAACTGGGGCCGGCAAGAGCATCATGGTCGAGGCGCTTGGATTGCTCCGCGGCGGTCGGGCGCGGGCCGAAGTGATCCGGGGCGGAAGCGACACCGCGCAAGTCGAGGCCATCCTGGATCGCCCGGGAACCGATTCCGACGATGAGCCGAATACCCTCGTAGCCCGACGGGTGATTGCGCGCACGGGACGCGGTCGCAACTATCTGGATGGCCGCCTTGCCACCGTGGCCGAGCTAGAGGCGACCGTGGGTGAGCTGGTCGACATCACCTCGCAGCACGATCAGCAATCCTTGATGGATCCAGAGAGCCAGCGTCTGATTCTGGATGCGTTTGCAAAGAACGAAGAGCTGCTGCAACGAATGGCCGCCGCGCACGTGCAGCTGGCGACCGCGCGCGACGAGCTCGGACGGTTCGACGCCGATGCACGGGGTCGCGGTGAGCGAGAAGATTTTCTGCGCTTTCAACTCAACGAGCTGGAAGCCGCGGCGTTGCAACCCGGCGAGGATGAAAAACTCCGCCTCGAACGAGAGAGGGTGCGTTCGGCCGAAAAACTTCGGGCCGCAGTGGCCTTTGGTGAGGAGGCGCTCTACGGAGCGGATCACGCTGCGTCCGCGCGCATCGCCGCCGTTGTTCGCGAACTGGAACCTCTTGAGAAGATCGAACCTGCTTTTGCGGGCATGATCGAACGCCTTCGCGATGCGCGTGCGCACGTCGAGGATGTTGCCCGTGAACTTTCCCGCATCGGCGAAGTTTCGGGCGATGCGGGTCGTCTAGAAGAAATCGAGGAGCGACTTTACCTCGTCTCTCGCTTGACACGAAAACATGGTGGTACGATTGACACGGCGATCGCCAATCGAAATGCGATTGAAGTCGAGCTTGCAGCTTTGGGCAATTTTGACGAAGAATTGCAATCCCGACGCGAGGCGCTCGATTCTTCGCGCCAGACCTCGCTCAAAATTGCCGCCGCGATCACGGAGGCGCGTCGCAAGGCCGCGCGCGCACTGTCACCCGCCATCGCCGAGACCATGCGGGAATTGGGCCTTGAGGACGCGCGTGTCGACATCCGGGTCGAACCGCGTGCGGCTCGCGACGAAGCGGTGGCGCTTGGCGTGGACGGTGCTGACCAGGTCTGGTTCGAGTTCACTCCCAATCCCGGTGAGCCCGGAGGACCGCTGTCGCGCGTGGCTTCGGGTGGCGAACTTTCGCGGGTGATGTTGGCCATCAAGCGCGCGCTCGCCCACGCGGATCGGGCTTGCACCTATGTATTCGACGAGGTCGATACCGGAGTAGGTGGCAACGTGGCCGATGCGATCGGTCGCAAGTTGAAGGCTGTCTCCGAGACGCGGCAGGTGCTGGTGGTGACGCACCTTCCTCAGATAGCAGCGTTCGCGGATCGACACCTGATGGTTCGCAAGCGCGTTCGCGACGGCAGGACCGTGGCCGAAGTCTTTGACCTGGACGCCAAGGGGCGTCAGGTGGAGTTGGCCCGCATGCTGGGTGGGCACCCGCCGTCGGACGAAGCCGTGGCGCACGCCGGTCAGTTGCTGCGAACCCGCGCCCAACCCAAGAAATCCTCCGCCACCACCCGCCAGCGGAGAGCCTGAGCACTGCGAAGGTCGCGCTTTCACCGACGATTCTTGACGACCGGTGGGTTGCATGGTCGTCTTGTACGGTGTCGAGCAATCGCAAACCGTCCACGCCGCGAAAAAGACGCTCCAAGTCAATGGCGTCGTCCAGCTCCGTTCGCCTTGGACTTGTCCTCGCGGGCCTGACGGCCGTCAACATCTACGTCTTTGCCTTCAAGAAGGACATGGCGGTAACGGGCCTGCTTGAGGCCTCGTCTGTCAACGGTCGACTTGATCCTGAACAGCCGAAACCTTTTCGCGAGGATGAAGCCATTGCGCTGGAGTCTGACAACGCCTCCGCTCCCGGTACGCTCGGTGGCACGACGACCGGTGAATCCAGCAAGAACGGGCGCGTGGTTGAAGGTGAGATCGGGAAACTTGATACGTTGAGTGTGCTGTTGGCGCGCGAGGGCTTCGAGACGGTTGCCTTGACGGTCTCGTCAGCCCTTGCCACCAAGCTGGATCCGCGGACCATCAAGCCCGGCGACAAGTTTGTGCTGACCTTTGATGCCGAGGGGGCGCCCGAGGTGTTTGAATACAGGCCCAATCCGGTCGATGCGTATATCGTCACACGCGGTGAAAACGGCGTCTGGAACGCACGCCACGAGCAACGACAGCTTGAAATCCGAAAGGTTTCCGCCGGTGGTACGATTCGATCGTCGCTCTACGGGGCTGTGCAAGATGCGGGTGAGTCGCCCGGTCTGGTGAGCATGCTGGTTGATTTGTTTGCGTGGGACATCAACTTCTACATCGATACGCATCCCGGCGATCATTTCAAAGTCGTCATTGAGAAGCAGTACCTCGACGGGCAGTTTTATCGCTACGGCAAGTTACTGGCTGCGGAATACGGCGGCAAGGTTGGAACGTTTCGAGCCTTCCATTTCAAGGATGGCAATCGCGATGCGTACTTCGACGACAAGGGACAATCCATCGCCAAGTCGTTCCTGAAAACACCGCTGCGTTTCGTTCGCATCAGTTCCAAGTTTGACCCAAAGCGCTTTCATCCGGTCTTGCACACCACGCGTGCGCATCAAGGTGTGGATTACGCCGCGCCTCGGGGAACCCCGGTCTGGGCGGCTTCCGACGGCAAGGTCCTTGAGGCGCACATGAAGCGCGGGTCCGGGAACACCGTGGTGATCCGCCATTCGAACGGATACGCCAGCCGCTATTACCATCTCGACAAGTTCGCCAAGGGATTCGCCGCGGGACAAAATGTGAAGCAAAAGCAGGTCATTGGCTACGTTGGCACCACCGGGCTTTCGACCGGACCGCACCTCCACTTTGGTCTGACCCAGAATGGGAACTTTGTGGATCCGCTCAAGTTAAAGACCTGGCGCGACAGCCCGGTTTCGAGGCGCGCTGCGTACCTCGCGACCATCAAACCCCTTCTTGGTGCGTTCGAGAGCTTGCAGACTCAGCTGGCCAGCTCTGGCGTGCCCACCGCGGGCGCGCAGTAGCAACAACGCCGCAATCGTTTCGTCGGTTGGTGTCCTTTTGTCCATTGGGTATACTCCTCGCAGCCGTGGGTGGTGTTGATGCGTCTCTTACTCGGAATCTGTAAAGGTCTGGTCGTGGGTGGTGCGCTGGGTTTTGCCGCGCAGCGGATGGGTATTGCGAGTGGTAGCCTTGCGTTCATACTTTTTGCCGCGATCGGGTTTGCAAGTGGCGTGGTAGCGGGCAAACCGATCTGGCGTCAGGAGACCCTGTGGACGCCGGTCATCAAGGGCCTGTTCGGTGCGGCGATCCTGTCGCTCTTGTACTGGGGCGCCCGTACCTTTATTGGCTGGCTACCCGTTCCCGCCATTGCGGCCCTGCACTTGGATGGAGGCGCCACGCTGGGAAGCTCGCCGGTATTGCTTGGACCGGCGCTTTCCATCCTTTACAGCGTGTTCGTCGAAATTGACGATGGCGGATCGGATGGCAATGAGAAACCCGCGAAGCGCGCGGAGTCAAAGCGGTGAATGATTCGTGGTCAGGGATAAAGGACGTGAAGTCCTCGACCAGCAGCGACCAGCTGGATCGCATGCTTGAGCACAATCCCGCTATCGTCTACACGTGCAAGCTTGGTCGGCTCTGGTCGTTTTCCTATATCAGCCCAAACGTAGCACGGATCCTTGGATACCAGGCACGTGAGTTGCTGGCCGATCCCAATCTCTGGCGCAGGTGCATTCATCCGGACGATCAAGCGGCCATTCCGCAACGGGGTGCCACCGGCTTGTTGGTCGACGATACCCGCGTGTTTGAATACCGATTTCGCCACCGGGATGGGCAATACCGCTGGTTGCGCGATGAGGTTCGGCTATTGCCAGAACGTGATCCCTTGCGCGAACCGTTCGAGTGCACGGGCTATTGCGTCGACGTGACGGCGCGGCGTCGCGCTGAAGAGGCGCTTGAACAAAGCGAGGCTCGCTTTCAAGCCTTCATGTACAACAGTCCGGCGGTTGCGTTCATGAAGGATGAAGATGGACGGCTTGTCTTTGTTAACCCGGCCTTTCTTCGCACCGCGGGGCTGGAAGGATCGGATTGGCAAGGCAAGACCGATATGGACTTGTGGCCGCCGACGCTTGCCCGTCAAAATCGCGCCAACGATCTTGAAATCCTGTCGACGGGTGTCCCCAAGGCCGTCGAGGAAGTGTTTCCGACCTCGAAGGGAAACCGGGTCATTTTCATGTTGAAGTTCCCGTTTCGGGACAATACCGGTCGCATCTTTCTGGCTGGCATGGGCATCGACAACACCGAACGGCGCATGCTCGAAGAGCGCATGGTTCGGACGGGCGTTGCACCCTGGATTCCAAGGCTCTCTTACGATGAACGCATCGCGTCCGGTGAGATCACGCCTCCCATCGCCGCATTGCCTCAGGGCAACGAAACGATCTTGCTGGTCGAGGACGAGCAGCTGGTACGAGATCTTGCCGTCAGGGTGCTCTCAGGTCAGGGTTATCGCGTGGTCGAGGCTGCCAATGGTTCCGAGGCTCTGTCCATGCTCGAAGATGACGGGCTCTACTGCGATCTCTTATTAACCGATGTTGTCATGCCAGGGCTAAGCGGGCAGGCCGTGGCCGATCGCATGAGAGAAGTGCGTCCCGACGTAGGCGTCGTGTTCATGTCGGGCTATCACGATCGAAGCATATTCGATCCCGAAAAGATGACCGGTCGCGATCGGTTTATGAACAAGCCCTTTTCGCCGCAGGAACTGTTGCGCACGGTTCGGCAAGCGCTCGATAACCGTTCTGCCTAAGCCGCTATCAGGCGCGTTTTGGTGGTACTGCCGGGTCGTGGGCAATCGTCTCGGGGCTGGACTTCGCATTGTCGGCTGGTTCGGAGATATCGTCGAAAGCACCGAGCTCGCGCAGGACTTCTTGGTCGTCCCTGTCGTCCTGGGCATCTTGCGCCGTCTGCTGTGCTGGCGCCGTTTCCGGAGACGAAGCCGAGGTAACGTTCAACTTGGCTTCTGCCCTGCGACGACGGAAGAAAATGACCTCCTCGGCCAAACCCAGCGCAATGTACGCGGAAACGAGGAGCATGAAGATAAACGCCCGTTTGAAACCGGCCAATGTTACCGCTGACAGCGATCCGGTGATCAACAACACCACCACGATCGTCCGGCGGGTCAAACGCAGATCCTTGAAGGATCGAAAACGAACCCGGGAAACCATGAGGAAAGAGAGAACAAGGACCACCACCGCCGTGGAGGTTTCTGATATCGCCCGGTACTGGCCCGCGTGGTGGCTGACAATCACCATGAAAACCAGAACGCTGGCAGCCGGCGGAATCGAAAGACCGATGGAAAATTTCGATGGGCCCTTGTAGCCGCCCACGACGGCCCGACGCTCGAGCACGTTGAAGCGCGCAAGCCGCATGGCACCCGCGCAGACAAAGAGCCCCGCAAAGAAGATACCGAGGTTACCGAAGTGGGTAAGGCCCCATCGGTACATCATGAGGGCGGGAGCAGCGCCGAATGTGATCACGTCGGCCAGCGAGTCGAGGTCCCGACCCAGGTCGGTTTGCGTTTTGGTCAGACGGGCGACGCGTCCATCAACGGTGTCGAAGAAGAATCCGAAACAGATCGCAAGCGCCGCAAAATAAAGGTTCCCCCCATCCGGTTCGGACGAGAAGGCGATCGACGCAAATCCGCACATCACGCTGCATAACGTGAACAGATTCGGAAGGATGTAGTAAGTCTTCCGGAAATCCACGCGCGCAGGATAGCATGGGGCTTTCCGCAAACGGGACGGTTCCAAAAAATGCGCAGCCTCTTCAACATCGCCGCCGTTGCAGTCGTCACCATCTTCTACTGCTTTGGGGCCTACGTTCGTCGTCTTTTTGATTCGACCGGGAACTCGGTGATCGAGTTGTGTCGGGGATGGGGCCGATGTGTTTCGGCCGTCACCGGGATGACCGTACAATTGCGAGGACATACCGGGCTCGACCCATCTCGTCCCTACGTCTTCATGGCCAATCACGTCAGTGCGGCCGATATTTGGGTGCTTTTGGCAGTCTTACCGGTTCCGGTTCGGATGATCGCAAAAAAGCCTGTCTCTTATACACATCTCCGAGCCCACGAGACTAAGGCGA
>ENA-ORBV01005530-ORBV01005530.1-microbial-mat-metagenome-genome-assembly--contig:-NODE-5530-length-23156-cov-7.298366_pt1 | contig 23156 bp, 16 predicted proteins | sample MGYA00237777_ERZ505514 | MGnify/ENA primary metagenome ERZ505514 (study PRJEB26160, sample SAMN06269048) | microbial mat metagenome | isolation source: Oligotrophic lake microbial mat | place... | reverse complement strand
TGCGCCGCAGCCGCCAGATTCAGCTCGAACCAGAACACGCTTCCCACCCCGACGACGCTATCCGCGCCAAGGGTGCCGCCCATCAATTCGACCAGCCGCTTGGTCATCACCAGGCCGATCCCCGTCCCTTCCTCCGCGCCGGCCTCCTTGCCAAGGCGATTGAACGGCTGGAACAACTGCGCAAGCTGCTCCGGAGCCAGGCCGGCACCCGTATCCCGTACGCTGAGGCGAATCGAATCCGGCGGGCTGAGCGTCCACTCCACGGCAACCGCGCCTTCCGGCTTGTTGTACTTGATGGCGTTGGAAAGGAGATTGATCAGAACCTGTTTGACCCGGGTGCGGTCGGCGCGCACATAGCCGGGAACGTCGAATGACGGAAACGTCATGCCGATTCCGCTCTTGCGTGCCTGCGGCTCGAACATGGCCCGGCACTCGATCATGACTTCGGCGACCGAGACCGCCTCCAGCGTCAGGAGCATTTTGCCCGACTCTATCAGCGCAAGATCGAGGATCTCGTTGATGAGTTTCAGCAGGTGCCAGCCAGCCAGGAGAATCTGGTCGAGGTTTCGCATCTGGGCGAGGGTCGGCGCCGGCGACGCGGATTCCATGAGCTGGGCGAAGCCGAGGATCGCATTGAGCGGGGTGCGCAATTCATGGCTCATGCTGGAGAGAAAATCGGACTTCGCGCGGTTGGCTTTTTCCGCGACGGCAATGGCGTGGTTCAGACTCAGCTCGATCCGTTTGCGCTCGGTGATGTCGGTGATCGAGGTGATCGCGCCGATTACTTCTCCCTGAGCGTTCTTGAGCGCAGCGACGTTTACCAGCACCGGAAGGCGCGAGCCGTCGGACCGCTCGATCAGGACCTCCAGGTTGTGCGTCGGCACGCCGGTGCGCAATACCCCCACGATGGGACGCTGGGCGTGCGGCAAGGGCGTGCCGTCCGGAAGCCGCAGTGGAAACGATTCGAATTGTCGCTCGAATCCGCACGCGGGTTCCCTGCCCAACAGCTCCACTGCGTTGCGGTTGCAATGCTGGATCACCGCATTGCGGTCGCAGACGAACACGGCCATCGGTGCAGCAGCGAACAGGGAGCGATAGCGTTCTTCGCTCTCGCGCAATTGCGCATTGAGCTTTTCCATCATGTTGCGGGACTCAACCGCATCTTCCATCAGGTTGAGCGCGGCGCGGCGCGCTTCCGACGAAGTGACGGACGCCACCGCCTGTTGGTAGATCAGGGATGTGAATTCGCCCAGGCTGACAATTTTCCGCAGGTCTTCAGCGTCGAACTTGCGCCGGTCATCGTGGGCCAGTGCCCAGATCGTGCCGATCGCTTTCCCCTCGACGTAAAAAGGAATGAGCAGGCACTCTTCGGCGACAGGGGTCATCGGCAGAAAATACGGATAGCGTCGTTCGGGCCGCTTGACCAGCAGCGGGGTGTTGCGATCGAACACGTCGCCGCTCAGGCTGAAGTTGCGCGGGGTGCTGCCGCCTACGTGCGATTTCCACGCGCCGGAGATGGCCGGCCAGTAAAACCTGGTTTCGTCCTCCGTCAATATGCTGAGCCCGGCCGTGTCCGCCTCGATGACCTCCAGGATGGTATCGACCAGTGTCTGCAGAATGGTCCGCGGCGAATTGACCAGAGCCTGCGCCAGCGCGACCAGCGCGCGATTCTCCTTATCGTAGTCCGGCGGCCGGGACGGACGCCGATACAATTCCTCGATAAACAGCACGGATTCCAGCGGCACAAGGCCTTTTCCGGGATGCACGATCGCAGGCCCGGCTTCGAGCGGTGTCATCCCGCGCTTGAGTAGTTCAGGCATCCGGGGCTTTCCATCCGCCTCGAATTCGAGCGGGTACCGCACCGCATTGCCGTGCTGCTGACGCAGGTCATTGATCTCCTTCTTCAGCTCGATCATGCGCAACTCGCGCCTGACCGCGACGCGATTGAAACGGTCCAGTTCCTCCGCGTGAGACTGAAGTGTGGCGTGGCTTTGCCGCAGTGCTTCCTCGGATTGCATGCGCTGGGTGATGTTATTGAAAATGACGGCGACTTTGCGGCTGCCGGCACCGGCGGCCCGGCAGGCTATAGACATCGAACCTGCGGGCGCCGTCGGCAAGGGTGGAAACGTTTCCAGTATTGTGCATCGCCGATCTCCGTGAAAAGCGGTCCAATTCGCCAGCGGAACTGCGGTTGCAGGGTAAGCCACGGAGGGTTTCGCCGCCGTGTTGTCGCCAAACCGGCGTCGCCAAACCGGCGTCGCCAAACCCCCTCCCATAGGGGTAAGGGTCGGCGTTCTTTAGACGACCATCTGTGCGGTAGCGCACATAAGAGGGGGTGGGTACGGTGGGTGCGGAATGCCACTCGCGTGATGCGAAGGTCCCGCGGACCGGTCGAGGCATGGCTTTGCGGACAGCTCATGCGGCCGGAACGGCCATTTCAATGGCGGCGCCGTCGATTAAAAGGCAGCGCCTGACTTCCCTAACCCTGGCTTCACTAACGCCAGCTTCAAGATAACCGGCTTAAAAAACACCGGGTTTAACAACACCGGCTTCACAAACCCGGAGCAAAGGCTTTAATACGCCAACTCCCGGATAGCCCACACTTTATGTCGCTTAGCGCACATAGTGCAAGGGTTATGTTGGCTGGCGCACAGATCGGCCGGCGCGCCCGCGCCAGAATCGCACGAATGGGGAGGCAATCCGAGCCACCCGCCAAGGCGCCTTCGTTCGGAAGGCGCGCCGGGATCCTGCTGCAATGAACGATGACACGCTAACCGTGCTTCTTATCTCGGACGACCCCGCCGATGCCAGTCTTGTCGGCGAGACGCTCGCCGGGCAATCCGGAAACGGGTGGCGCCTGGAACACGTCGGGCGGCTTGCAGACGGCGTCAGCCGCCTGAAGAAGCCAGGCATTGGCGCAATCCTGCTCGAACTTTTCCTGCCCGACAGCCAGGGCATCGAGACCTTCGAGGCGCTATTCAAAGCGGCCCCGCTGGTTCCGATCCTGATCCTGACCAGCCGGGAGAACGAAGCCATCGGCCGGGAAGCCACACGGGGCGGCGCCCAGGATTATCTCCTCAAAGATCGTCTCGACAGTTACTGGCTGCCGCGGATGCTGCGGGGTGTGATCGAACGCAAGGCGGGCGAAGAGGCGTTCTTCATGGAGAAGGAACGCGCCCTGGTCACGCTCAACTCCATTGGCGATGCGGTTCTCAGTACCGACATCGACGGCAACGTGACTTATCTCAACCAGGTCGCGGAGCGCATGACGGGCTGGTCATGGAAGCAGGCGATGGGCCGTCCCTTTGCCGAAGTCTTTCATATCGTCGACGGCGCCACGCGCGAAATCGCACCCAATCCGATGATCCGGGCCGTTCGATTGAACAAGACCGTTGCCCTGACCGCGAACTGCATCCTTGTCCGGCGCGACGGGAGTGAATCCGCCATCGAGGATTCGGCGGCGCCGATCCACGACCGCGGCGGGCGGGTAACGGGTGCGGTGATCGTATTCCGCGATGTGGGCGCGGCGCACGCCGTTACGCAAAAACTGGCTCACCAGGCCCAGCACGACCTTCTCACCGATCTGCCGAACCGCATCCTGCTTGGCGATCGGGTTGCCAATGCGATTGCCCTCGCCCGCCGTCACGGCAAGCAGCGAGCCGTGCTGTTTCTGGACCTGGATGGCTTCAAGCAAATCAACGACTCCCTCGGCCATCAGATTGGCGACAAGCTGCTGCAGTCGGTTGCGCAACGCCTGGTGGCTTGTGTGCGAAGTTCGGATACGGTGAGCCGCCAGGGCGGCGATGAATTCGTGATCCTGCTCTCGGAAATCGAACACGCCGGGGATGCCGCTGTCAGCGCGCAGAAGATGCTGCTCGCGCTGGCGGCGCCGCACCGCATCGCGGGGCAGGCGTTACGGATAACCGCGAGTATCGGCATCAGCATCTACCCCGATGACGGCCGCGATGCGGAAACACTCATCGGGCACGCGGACACCGCGATGTACCATGCGAAGAATAAAGGGCGGAACGGCTATCAGTTTTTTAGGGGAGACACGAAGGCCGATGCTCGCGGGCGGCCATTACCCGACGCCATTGCCGTGCATAAGTCCGGCGCCACCAGCGCAGTCGTACGTTGAAGCGCGGGGAAACGTCAACGGCATTCAGACCGGGTAGTAATTCGTTGGCCCTGATTTCGCCGGATTCTCCCGGTGCGGCGTTCTCCCGGTTCCGGGTTTTCCCGGTGCCGGGTTCTCCCGGTATTGGGAACTCAGGCCTGTTGGCGGATAGCGTCCTGGCGGTGGAGAGCGAAATCCGCGAATCGCGCTGGCTCGACCGCGGCCACGTTGGGGGGCAGCCCACAGCCGACGGATCCGCCCGGCTGGCCCGCCCTCCCGGTTTCGTGTGTTGAAGCCACCTTCGCCGCGCCGGCGCACGTCGGCCTGCCTGGACGTTCGATCGATTCCCTGGCCGCAGACGGCGCCCCTCGCACACCCCCTGCTTTCACAGGTACCGCCGCTACCGTCACCGGCACCGGATTGCCACGGACCCCGGCGACCGGGATCGAAATCCGCGCTGGCAGAGTGGCGGCTGCGACGACGCAGGCAACGGCCATGGCCATGGCCATGGCGGGGATTCGCCCCCGCTGCAGGGACCGGAGGTTTACAAGTGATTGCATCCTGATGTCCTTTTCGTTTCGCGCGGTTACGCGCGTGGGAGCCCGGCCAGCGCTGCAGATCGACGCACCGTGCCTGATCGACTTACCGCGCAGATCGACTAACCGGTCGACTAACCGGGCTCAGGCACAAAAGATAGTCGCAGCAGCCGGTGCAGTCGGTACGTTGACACACACAGGACGCAATCCGCGACGCCCACAGGTCCGGTGCGCCGCCTTTCTTTGTGTGCGCCAGCGCACCGAGCGGCCGCACCCTGCCCCATATGCTCACGGTATCCGAAACGCGCGCCTTCGATCCTGCTGTCCGGTGGCGGCGGGCGAATTTGAGCCGCCACCAGGGCACAACCGGGATACGTAATGGATGTTTATCAATCGAATGGCCTGACGTACTGCGGCGTGGCGCTGGTGGCGCTGCTTGCATTACTGGTGGCGGCCTGCGCGTCTTCGGGCGGCGAGAAAGTTGTCGAGCACCCGATTCCCCGTCTATACGGGGCGGATGACCCACAATTCTCCCGCACGATGGGCGCGCTTCTCGGACCCGGCCTTCTCGAAGGCAATCGCGTCGACGTGCTTTTGAATGGCGACGAGATCTTCCCGGCAAGCAACCGGTTCAAGCAATCGCTGCGACTGCGGCAGCCGGCCTTTTCTTGCGCTCCGAGTACGAGTCCTGTGCGTGATCCTGCATGTTCTTCACGACCCGGTAGCACTGGCAGGCGGCTGCTTCGAGGCCTTGCCCGTCGAGAATGCTGATCTTTCCGCGGCTGTATCGGATCAGGTCGTGCCGCTGCAGGGCGCCCGCGGCCTTGGTGATGCCGACACGCCGCACACCCAGCATGTGCGAAAGGAATTCCTGCGTCATGCGGAAGTCGTTCGACTGCACGCGGTCCCGGGTCATCAGCAACCAGCGGGCAAGGCGCTCTTCCACCACGTGAAAACGGTTGCAGGCGGCGGTTTGCGCGACTTGCGCCATCAACGTGTTGGTATATTGGTTCAGCGCGCGTTGCAAATGTGGGCTGCGCCGCAATTCCTTGATGAAGGTCGTGGATTTCATCCGCATTGCCGCGCCCTCTCCCTGCACCAGGGCGCGAATCGTCGACACACCTTCTCCCAGGGCGAGGGGGATGCCGACCATGCCTTCGTTGCCGACCAGGCCCACTTCCAGCGCAAGGTGTTGGTCCACCAGGGTCAGCAGCGACACCAGGCCGAAACAGGGAAAGTAGACATGGCGAATCGGATCGCCGGGTTCATAGAGCACCTCGCCAAAAGTCATCGTGACCGGCTCGAGTCCGGCCAGCAGCCTCTTGTACTCCTCGCGGGGAACGGCGGCGAGCAGTTGGTTTTCAATGGATGGACGGGCGGCAATCCACCCTGCGCTTCCCCGCGCCAATGGCTTCGCCGGCTGCCCGGGAGGCAGCACGAGCAGCAACGGGTCGATTAGTTCGTTCATGAAACTCCTCCGGCATCCGCCGTCGTATTCGAGGGCACCCGCTCCAGATGCGGCAGCAGACGCACGTACTCCGATGCCGGCAGCGCGGCGAGGAGATAGTTTTGATCCAGCGAGTGTGGTTCGAGCACGATGAATTGACGATCCAGGTCCAGAAGGTTAAGGAAGCGCTACGACCGCTCTGCAAGCCCCGCAGCGAACGCAAGGCTAGGTGGAAAGGAATGCACGGTATGTACGATAACGCACAGAGACCCTAGTCCCGTCGGCCCACACTTCACCCGTCGATGAGCAGGGCCGATCGAATTTGAGCCGGCATCGGATTGAATCCCCGATGATCTCTTCATGCCGGCCGCGTTCAGGCCTGCCTTGCGTCAACGCCCGCGGCACCGGGGCAATCGTCCGTTAACCCTTTTACGAGCAGAGGCTCCCCATCGACACACAAGACCTGCGACCGCTGCTCGATGAGGTTCGATGCATCCGTCGCGCCTGCGACCTCGACCTGCTGTTGTTCTTTGTCCGGCATTCCTGCGCACTGCTGGCCGCCGAGCAGATCTTTGCCCGTCTTGGATACGACTTTCAGCAGGCCGCCGCATCGCTCGAAGAGCTTGTCGATGCCGGCGTCCTCAAGCGATCCCGGGGCCGGACCGGCGCAGTCTGCCTGTACGCCCTGGAGGCAGGCAGCCTTGAAGGCGCTGCGCTGCGGTCGCTGCTGCGGATCGCCGCGACGCCGTCAGGTCGCCAGAACATGATGCGCCTGCTCAAATCCAGGTCCGGCGGTGGGCACGTTGCCAGCCTCGCACGCCGCGCGTCACCAGGCCAAAGCGCCTCCGCATGACAGCGCAGCGCCACTACCATGCAGACGCCTGCCAGCGCAGCCGCAGGACCAGGCAGACGCAGGACCGGAGGGAGACCGACAATGGACGCCCGTGAATCGCCCCGCATCAAGGCCGGCATCGAGGGGCTCGACGCGATTCTTTCCGGTGGCATTCCGCGCGGCAATGTCATCCTCCTCGAAGGCTCGATCGGCACCGGCAAGACGACGATGGGCGTGGAATTCGTCTATCGCGGCATCACCGAATTCGGCGAGTCCGGCCTCATCGTGACATTCGAGGAGTCACCGGAAAAGCTGACGCGCGATGCGCTCAGCTTCGGCTGGGACCTCGCCGCGCTGGAAAGCAGCGGGAAGCTGAAGATCATTTACACCACGCGAGAGGTCTTCCGCCAGGAATTGCAACAGACGGATAGCCTGCTGCTCGAGGAAGCGGCGAAAATCGGCGCCCGGCGGATTTTCATCGACGGCGCCGCGGCCATGCTGCCGCAGGCATCGCCGCGCGATGCCCGCGAGATCTTTCTCATCCTGATCCAGGGCCTGCAGCGGGAGAACCTGACCGCCATCTTCGCCCTCGAGGCCACCGAACTGCACATCGCGGATTTTCCCTCGCTGGCCGAGGAATCGATCGCCGATACGGTCATCCGGCTCAGGAAGGAGGACCTGCTGCGCGCCTCGGCCCGTTCGGTCGAGATCGTCAAGTCGCGCGGGCATGACTCCCAGATGGGGCGCCATTCCTTCCGGATCGTGGATGGCAAGGGCATCGAGGTATACCGACGGGTCCAGGCGCCGCGCTCGCCGAGCCGCGAGCAGGCCGCTGCATTCGATCCGACGACACGGGTCACGAGCGGGATTCCCGGACTCGACGTGCTGGTCAACGGCGGCTATTTCCTCGGCAGCACAACCGTGATGGCCGGGATATCGGGCGTCGGCAAAACCGTCATGGGGCTGCAATTCATCGCCGAGGGGGCGCGGCTCGGCGAGCGCAGCGTGCTGCTGTCGCTGGACGAGCAGGTGCCCCAGTTGTTGCGCAATGCGGCGAGCATCGGCATCGACCTGCAGCCGGCGATCGACAGCGGCGACATCGTCATGGAGTACAACTCGCCGCAAGAAATCGACATCGACCACCATTTTTACAGGGTCGAAAAAATGGTGGAGCAGTTCGGGCCCAGGCGGGTCCTGATCGACAGCCTGTCCACTTACGGAGTGGCTCTCGGCTCGCACGGCCGCCTGTTCCGGGATTTCTTCCATGCGCTGGTCGCGCTCATGAAAGAGCACCAGATCGCGGCCGTATACAACCTGGAGAACCCGGAGATGCTGGGCATGTCCTCGATGATGGGCGTATTCCACATGAGCTCCCTGGTCGACAACATCATCCTCATGAACTTCATCGAACTGGGAGACACCTTCCGGCGCGGGATCACGATCGGCAAAATGCGATCGAATCCGGTCAACCACGCCACGCACGAGTGCGAGGTGGTAAATGGCGCCGGCATGCGCGTGCTGCCGCGGCAACCGCCCTCTGCGGCGCTCAAGACGGACTTCTCCAGCTATCACGGCCTGATCTCGCGTTCGCCCGAGCGCCGGTTGCCGCAACCGTCAACGCAGCAGCAAGAGAAATAATAGGAGGCCGCGTGGGGGACAACCTGTTCAATTCGGACCTCTGGGAGCCGGCCCTGCACAAATTCGCCGAAGTGACCGGACTCACGGTAGAGCTGTTCGATGCCGACGGCAAATCGGAAGGGGCGGTCTATTCCACCCCGCTGGTGAAGTTATTGCGCAAGTACGGATTCGAACCGGGCCTGTTCACCGAATGCGCGCGCCGCTGCCTGCTCCAAACCAGTGAGCGGCCGGCAGTTGCCGTCGCCGAAACGCATGGACTGACGGTCGTCGGCACGTCGCTGGTGCTCGAAGGCGCGGTGGTGGGCGCTGCAATAGCCGGGTACGCGGTCGCCGGTTTCTCGCAGGTTGCCGAAGTTCAACGCTGGGCCACATCCGCAGCCGTCCCGTTCGAACCGCTCTGGAACATCCTGCGGGGGCAGGCGCCGGTTCCGGAACGGCGCCTGCTCCTGCACGGCGAGTTGCTGCAGGTCCTGGGTGATGCGCTGCTGCGCGAGAACTACCGCACCCGGCAGTACGAGGACATGGTGGTAAAGCTGGAGGCGGTGGCGGCGGCCAGGGACGAATTCCTGGCGGTCGTTTCCCACGAATTGCGTTCGCCGCTGGCGCCGATCCTCGGCTGGGCCGGCATGCTGAAGAAGGACCAGAGCCCGGAACTGGTCCACCGCGCAGCGGAGGCGATCGAGCGCAATGTCCTGCTGCAGGCTCGGATGGTCGACGACCTGCTGGACATGAACCTGTCCGAGCGCGGCATGATCAAACTCACTCCGGTGATTCTCGATCTGGGGGCCTGCATGCGTGCGGTCCTCGAATCCAGCGGCCCGGACATCGAACGCAAGGGCCTTCGCCTCGAGTTCATCGACTCCCGCGAGCCGTTATTCATCGACGCCGACAGCGCCCGGCTGCAGCAGATCTTCAGCAACATCATTTCGAATGCAGTGAAGTTCACCGCCGCCGGCGGCGAAATTCGCGTCGTGGTCACAACGGAAGCCGGTAATGCCAAGGCCGTCGTGACGGATACGGGCGTGGGCATTGCGCCCGCCTTCCTGCCGTTCGTATTCGATATGTTCCGGCAGCAGGAAAGCGGCACGCAGCGCGGCTACCAGGGCTTGGGAATCGGCCTTGCCCTGGTGAAGAGGCTCACCGAACTGCAGAAGGGAACGGTGGCCGTGGCGAGCAGCGGCAGCGGAACGGAAGTCACAGTTCGGTTTCCAATCGTTCGCGAGACGGGCATCCAGGAACGGGTGACACGCACCTTACAGCGGGCACCGGCGGCGCTTGACGGACTTTCCATCCTGCTGGTGGACGACATGGAGGATGCCCGCGACACCATGCAGGCGCTGCTCCAGCATCTCGGGGCGACGGTCGCTGTCGCGGCGGATGGCAGCGAGGGCCTGGCCGTGGTTCGCAAGGCCAGCCCCGACATTGTGTTCTGCGACCTGCGGATGCCGCGCATGGATGGATACGAGTTCATCCGCGAATTGCGTCGGGAGGTCCTGCCGGCGCAGCCGCCCGTGCTCGCCCTCACGGCGCTGGCCAGCAGCGCCGACCGGGAGAGAACGCGGGAGGCCGGGTTCGATGGCCATCTCAGCAAGCCCTGCGACGAAGCGAGCCTTGTCGCGGCGGTGAATGCGGCCCTGCACCCCCGTCCGGATGCCGATCACTCCGCGAAGACGGTTTCCGAAGCCCATGCATAACAGGGTGCACACGCCGGCGGAACGGGCGCACGGTCCGGAACAGGACGACCCGCTGCACCGCGCGAAAGCTCCGGGACCGGAGGCAGCGGAGCAGATCCTGGTCGTCGACGACAACCAGGACATCCTCTGCTTCATGCGGGCGGCGCTTGAACCGGCGGGTTACGTGGTACGGACTGCAGCGGAAGGTGAGCAGGCTCTTGAGCTGCTGTCGCAGCGCCAGGCCGCCCTGCTCATCACTGACATCTTCATGCCGGGACGGGATGGGATCGAGACGCTGCGTGACTGCAAGACCCGCTTTCCGCAAACCCGGATTATCGTCATGTCGGCCGGCGGCGGCTCCGGACGCAAGCTGGACTATCTTACCGCCGCGGAGATCATCGGGGTCGACGCGACGCTGCGCAAACCCTTCAACGTGGACCAGCTCCTCGATACCGTGCATACGGTGCTGCAGGCCTGACCACCGGGTTTTCACCGGGCGGACGCGCCCTATGTTCGGCAGCGTACGGAACATGCCGGGTTCCGGGCGGACAATTCATGCCGTAGAGTGAACCGTCGAGAGGCACCATGCACCACCATCCCGCGCGTGCGACGTACGACCAGCTCGAAAATACCTTGAGCTCGATTACCCTGCAGTTGCGCTCGGCGATCGAAGCCGACGCCGGCAAGCCGTCGCGTGAGACCGAGACAGCCCTGCCGGCGGGCGGCGCCCCGCAGCGGAGCAGCGGATGGGACCGCCAGGTCTCGGCCGAGATCGGATCGATCCTGCTTGAATCGCTGGGCCTGGCGGCGACCATCGAATGGCACGTACGCCAGTTCCAGAAATGCACCGGGATTCCCTGCGAGCTGACCATGACGGCCATGGCCGGCATCGAGCTGCCCGCGAATTGCGCCGACACGATCTTCGACATCTACAGCGAGGCCCTGAGCAACATCGCGCGCCATGCGAGGGCGAGCCGGGTCACGATCGCGCTCAGCATCACCTGGCGCGAAGTCACCCTGGTGATCCGCGACAACGGCATCGGTCTCGGCAGCTTCGGTCTTGGCGCGGACGCCTCGCGCCCGATCCGGGGCGGCATTGCCGGCATGCAGGCGCGCGCCAGAATCCACAAGGGATTTTGCGACCTTGCCAGCGCGCAAAGCGGCGGCACCACGGTCACGGTGAGTTTGCCGATCCAGCGGGCCTGAACCCCCGCCACCCCATAACCCGTTGCCGGGGAAGGCACCGGATTCCTTCTCCCTGCGGGGCTGCCCGGGGCTTATGAGGCCCACCGTACATACCGGCACGACCAACGTCCGATATACTCGCAGCATGGGGGCACCGTGATCCCTTATGTGATCGAGTTCCTGGTCCTCGATTCCCCCCGATTAGTTCCCGCGCGATCCGCCTCCATGACCCTGCCCTTACCTGGCAAAAGACCGCACATGTCCACGAGCAATTCAATGCCGAAGGCTTACGCCATAACGCCGGATGGCGGGCAGGTACCAGAATGAACCGCGTCCCTCCCACGCATGAACTGCCGGGCAACGCACCGGCCAATCGTCCGGAAGACTCCGCGCCAGCCCGCGACGCCGATGGCGGAGCGGGTGAAAAGCACGCAGGCGCCGACGCCATTGTGGAATTCCGGCGCCAGGAAACCCTGCTCAAGGCGGGCGCCCTGCAGGACGCCATTTTCAATAGCGCCTACTTCTCCAGCATCGCCACGGACGAGAAAGGCGTGATCCAGATTTTCAACGTCGGCGCCGAGCGCATGCTGGGCTACACGGCCGCAGAGGTGACGAACAAGATCACCCCGGCCGACATCTCCGACCCGCAGGAAGTCATCGCGCGCGCCAAGGCCCTGAGCCTGGAACTGGATACACCGATCACACCGGGATTCGAGGCGCTCGTATTCAAGGCGTCGCGTGGCATCGAGGATATTTATGAACTGACCTATATCCGCAAGGACGGCAGCCGGTTTGGGGCGATCGTGTCGGTGACGGCGCTGCGCGACGATCAGGATGCGATCATCGGCTATCTGTTGATCGGCACCGACAACACCGCGCGCCAGCAGGCGGAAGAGGCGCTGCTCAAGGCGGACGCCCTGCAGCGCGCGATTTTCAACAGCGCCAACTTCTCCAGTATCGCCACCGACGCGAAGGGCGTGATCCAGATCTTCAACGTCGGCGCCGAACGCATGCTGGGCTACACGGCCGCCGAAGTGATGAACAAGATCACGCCGGCCGACATCTCCGATCCGCAGGAAGTGATCGCGCGCGCCAAGGCGCTGAGCGTCGAACTCGGAACCCCGATTACGCCGGGCTTTGAGGCATTGGTGTTCAAGGCCTCGCGCGGGATCGAAGACATCTACGAGCTGACCTACATCCGCAAGGACGGCAGCCGCTTCCCCGCAATCGTGTCCGTCACGGCACTGCGCGACGCGCAGGACGCCATCATCGGCTATCTGTTGATCGGCACCGACAATACGGCGCGCAAGGAAGTCGAGGCGGCGCAGGCGCTGCTCGATCAACGGCTGCGCGACCAGCAGTTCTATACCCGCTCGCTGATCGAATCGAATATCGACGCGCTCATGACAACCGACCCGCAGGGAATCATCTCGGATGTGAACCAGCAGATGATTGCGCTTACCGGGCGCACGCGCGATGAACTGATCGGCGCGCCCTGCAAGAATTTCTTTACCGACCCGATACGGGCCGACGCCGCGATCAAGCGCGTTCTCACCGAGAACAAGGTGACTAACTATGAACTGACCGTGCGCGCCCAGAATGGCGAGGAAACGGTGGTGTCCTACAACGCCGCGACCTTCCACAACCGCGACCGCAAGCTGCAAGGCGTATTCGCCGCGGCACGCGATGTCACCGAGCGCAAGCGCATCGAACGCACCCTGGAAGAGAAGAATATCGAGCTGGAGCACGCCAGCCGCATGAAATCGGAATTTCTGGCCACCATGTCGCACGAACTGCGCACGCCTCTCAATGCCATCATCGGCTTTTCCGAGGCGCTCAGGGACGGCTTGATCGGCCCGTTGAGCGAGACCCAGAACGAGTACATCGGCGATATTTTTTCCAGCGGACAGCACTTGTTATCCCTGATCAACGACATTCTGGATTTGTCGAAGGTCGAAGCAGGCATGATGGCCCTCGAACTGGAAGCGGTCGACCTGAAAGCGCTGTTGTCGAACAGCCTGTCGATCGTAAAGGAAAAAGCCGCGGCTCAGCGTATTCGCATTGACCTCGAAACGGACGACGATTTTGGATTCCCCCTGCTGGACGTGCGCAAGACCAAGCAGATTGTCTACAATTTGCTGTCCAACGCCGTCAAATTCAGTGCCAATGGCGGCCTTATAACCCTGCACGCCCGGCGCGTTTCGCGCGATACCGTCGGTACGCTTTCGGGGGCCCGGCCGTCGCACAGTTTTCCGCTGGCTGACAAGGACCACACCGAATTCCTCGAAATATCGGTGAGCGACAGCGGCATCGGCGTCGCGGAAGCGGATATGGCGAAACTGTTCCAGGCATTCAGCCAGATCGACAACAGCCTGTCGCGCAGATTCGAGGGTACCGGCCTCGGATTGGCGATGGTCAAACAACTCGCCGAACTGCATGGCGGAACCGTGGCGGTGTCCAGTGCGAACGGCGCGGGGGCGTGCTTCGCCGTGTGGTTACCGCTACGCACCAGTGATCCGAATATTGCGCCGCACCCGCACAGCGCCGATGCCGCGAGAACGGCGGCTCCCGAGCCGCAGGATCGCATTGCGTTGATGGTTGAAAACGACGACCAGGCGGCGGATCTGGTTCGCCTGCTGCTCGAAGCGGAGGGGTTTACCGTCTTGCGCGCGGCCAGCGCGGAAGCGGCCCTTCTGCTGGCGCCACAGCAAACCCTGAGCCTGATTACGCTGGAACTCCAGTTGCCGGGTCTGAATGGCTGGGAGCTTCTCGCCAGATTGCGCGCGGACAGCACACTGGCGCAAGTTCCAGTGGTGATCGTGTCCGGGCTGGACGCGACCCATGTTGGACTGTCACGTGGCGCCGCCGCCGTTCTGCAAAAACCAATCAGCCGCGCCCAGTTGAAAGCCGCTCTGGCCGATCTGGGCCTGCATGCAGCAGGAGAGCAAACCCGCACGATCCTGGTCGTGGACAACGACCCCAAGGCAGTCGAGGTCATTGCCGCCTTTCTGCCGTCTCCCGCCTATGAAGTGGTGCGCGCGTATGACGGCAGCGAGGCGATTGTCCTCGCACAGCGCCTGCGCCCTGACCTGATATTGCTCGACTTGATGATGCCAGGGGTCAACGGCTTCCAGGTTGTCAAAGCGCTTCAGCTCGATGTCGAAACCGCATCGATCCCGATCCTGGCAGTGACCGCCATGCACATCACCAGGCTGGACCGCGCCGAGCTCAATAGCATTCCGGACAAGATCATAAATGTTGTCGAAAAAGCCCGATTCAATCGTGTCGGCTTTATGAACGAAGTCAGGCGCGCCTTGCAGCGTACGAAAAGGAAACCGGATGGCCCGAATATTAGTCATTGAAGACAATGCGACGAACATGAAACTGGCCTCTCTCCTGCTGGAGAATGTCGGCCATAGCGTGCTTTGCGCCGTCGACGCGGAAACCGGTCTGGCCCTTGCGCGCGCGGAGCATCCCGATCTGATCCTGATGGATATCCAGTTGCCGGACATGGATGGCCTGGCGGCGACCGCTCTCCTGAAACAGAATCCGGCCACGGCGGGGATTCCAGTCATCGCTCTGACCGCGATGGCGATGAAAGAAGATCAGGAAAAAACCCGGGCCGCCGGATGCGACGCGTATATCGCCAAGCCGTTGCGCTACAGGGAACTACTTGCAGCGATAGACGCGCTGCTGATCAGGGACGAATTGAAGATCCCATGACCGGTTCCGCTGCCACAATCCTGATCGTTGATGACGAACTGCTGGACCGCAAGCTGCTCGAATCTCTGCTGCTGCCCGAAGGATATCTTACGCTGACCGCCGCCAGTGGCGAAGAGGCGCTGGCTTCTGTTGCGCACCGCGCGCCAGACTTGATCCTGCTGGACATCATGATGCCGGACATGGACGGACACCAGGTGGCCGGCCTGCTCAAAAGTAACCCCGCCACCTCAAGTATTCCGATCGTCATGTTAACCGCGCAATTCGACCGCAGCGCCCGCCTGGCTGGTCTCAATGCCGGGGCGGAGGATTTTTTGACGAAACCGGTCGACCGCGCTGAGTTGTGGCTTCGGGTCCGCAATCTGTTGCGCTTGAAGGAATACAGCGACTATCTGAAAAATCATGGTGCCGTCCTGGAACGCCAGGTTCAGGCGCGCACGGCTGACTTGCAGCGCTTCCGTACGGCGATGGACGCAACTGCCGATGCGATTTTTCTGGTGAACCGCACCACCATGGACTTTGTCGAACTCAATGCGACAGCCTGCAAGATGCTCGGCTACACGCGCGAAGAACTATTCAAGCTGGGCCCGGCGCAGATGGCCTCGGCGACGCCCGAACATCTGGCGAGTGTTTACGATGCCATCATCTCCGGTCACCACACGAACGAGTTGGAGGAAACCCGATTACAGCGCAAGGATGGATCCCAGTTGCAGGTAGAAGTGCGTCGACACGCCCATCGCTCCGGCGCGGACTGGATCATCGTAAGCGTGGTGCACGACATCACCGAGCGCAATGAAGCGGAGAAACGCCTGGAGCGCCTGCATCAATTGGCACATTACGATGCCCTCACGGGCCTGCCCAATCGCAGGCTGTTTCATGAGACCCTCAGGAAGACCCTGGCCCAGGCCTCGGATCGCGGCTGGCAGGTCGCCGTCCTGTTCATCGACCTGGATTACTTCAAGAACGTGAACGACACGCTGGGTCACGCTGTTGGCGATGATTTGCTGGGTCAGTTCAGCAGCCGTCTGGCCCAATGCGTGCGCACCCGGGATACAGTCGGGCGTCTGGGTGGGGACGAGTTTGCCCTGATCCTGGTGATGGATGACGGCCAGCAAGGCGCCGCCCTCGTCGCCAATAAAGTACGGGATGTGTTGCGCGCACCCTTCGACCTGCAAGGCCATGAGGTAGCCGTGACCGCCAGCATTGGCATCACGGTCCATCCCGACGATGCATCTGACCCGGAAACCTTGCTTAAATGCGCGGACACGGCGATGTACCGCGCCAAACAGGCGGGGCGTGACACCAGCCGTTTTTTTACGGCGCAGATGAATGCCGAAGCGTCGGCCCGTTCCGGCCTGGAAACGGCCTTGCGCGAGGCCGTAGAAAATGGCGAATTTGTTCTGTACTACCAGCCCACGGTACAGCTCAACAGTGGCCGCATTGCCGGCATCGAGGCCTTGCTGCGCTGGCAGCGGCCCGGATACGGCCTGGTGCCGCCGCAAGACTTCATTCCGATCCTGGAAGAAACCGGATTGATCCATGAAGTCGGACGCTGGGCACTGCGCAAGGCCGTCGGGGATTATCTGGGCTGGCGTACCGCGGGCCTGGCTGCGGTGCGCGTCGCGGTAAACGTATCGCCGCAACAGTTGCGCAGCCGCGGCTTTATCACCGAAATCAGACAGGTCATCAGCATCGACGAGCAGGCGGCGTCCGGACTGGAACTGGAGATCACCGAAAGCCTGATCATGGAGGACGTCAGGCACAGTATTGAAAGCCTGCAGGAGATCCGCGCCATGGGCGTAACGGTCGCCATCGACGACTTCGGCACCGGATTCTCGTCACTGAGTTACCTCTCGAAGCTGCCCGTGGACACACTCAAGATCGACCGCTCGTTCGTGGCCGATATGACCTCCGGGCCGGAAGGGCTGGCGCTGGTGTCCACCATCATCAACCTGGCGCATCCGCTGACGCTCAAGGTTGTCGCGGAGGGCGTCGAGACCGAGGAGCAATCGCGCCTGCTCCGGGTGCTGGACTGCGACGAAATACAGGGCTATTTGTTCAGTAAACCGGTGCCGGGCGAAATCTTCGAAGCAAGATTCCTGGCGTCGCCTTTTTTGGCGGGTGAGAAGGTCGATGCACCCAGGCAGGTTTGAGCGCGGGGGGCCGGCCGGTCACCTTCAACACTCGGCCAGCTTCAACATCTGGTGCCTGAGTTGCTTGCCGCCATGCCGGCATCCCTCGGTACCGTCGCTTTCATACCCGGAGAGAATAACGCCGATCGCACGCGCCCCCACGACTTCCGCCAAAGACATCAAGAACAAATCCACCTGGTTGTTCCTCCTGCTGCGCGGGGAGGCGACCTTGAACGAATAGCCCTCAACGGTAAGATCCGCATTCGCAGGAATCACGTAGACATGATTAGCCTGAATCGGCATCCCATTGGCAGCCAGCATGACTGGCATTCTGGTGTGACGCGCCAGAATTTTCGCCAGGTAACTATGGGCGGAGGGGTGAATGTGAGAAACAATGACAAAGGCCATACCGGTATCGGGCGCCAGGGCGTCGAAGAGTGCCTTGTAGGCGTTCAGCGCGCCCGCCGAGCCGCCAATGCCGACAATGAAATTAGGAGGTGATGATCCCATGGGGATCGCCAGGGTCTGATTGCCATCAGAACCCGTCACCTTTTTTTGATCGATGCTGGTGGCGAAGAAGGACTCTTGCCGACCTTCTTTTTCTGACTGTCGCCTGCGGTCGCATCAGAATCCATGACTGCCACTTCCAAACCATCATCACTCATAATCAATTGGTGGACGTCACTGGAATGGCCCATGCCACGAGACTTGACGATGTAAATGCCACGAACGCGCTTTCTACCCTCATTTTCTTCCAATTCCCTGACTACGATCCAGGTGTCAATCAACGACGAGACGCCGATCTCGCCGCTTGTGTCATTTTGCTGGCTTCAGGAAACAAGACTGGTAAAAAATCCGGTGATGCCCCGGGATTTTAGCGCATCAATCATGCGAGTCAGCATGGATTGAACTTCAAGTTCGTTGCCCTGTCCGAGGAGACTTGTCAGGGGATCGATGACCACGGCCTTTGGTTTGAAATCGGCCACGAGCTTGTATAAATCGAGTAAATGCATCTCCAAACCAAAAAAAGAGGGCCTGGTGGATACAATCTTTAACAATCCTTTTTTCACCAATGGTGCCAGATCAAAACCGATGGAACCCATGTTTTGAGTTGGCCTGACGATTCTTCGTAAGACAGCAACAGACACCGCTCCCCACGTTTACAACTTTGTACGCGAATGCAACCGCGAGGCTTGTTTTTCCGGTTCCCGCGGTACCTGAAGCGAGGACGGTGCTGGCCCGGGTATATCCTCCACCCTGGAACAATTTATCCAGGGAGGGAATTCCGGTCGAAACTCTCTCGCGAGTGCCCGGTTGGTCGAGTCCTGCCGAGGTGATGGGGATGACTGACAGGCCCTCTTTGTCAATGACGAAGGGATACTCGTTTGTTCCATGATTTGATCCGCGATATTTAATGACACGGATTCTACGGGTGGAGATTTGCTCCCTGACTCTGTTGTCGAGGAGGATGATGCAATCGGAGATGTATTCCTCCAGGCCATGACGGGTATAGGAGCCTTGTCTGAGCTCGCCGGTAATGATTGACAGATACTCGAAGAACTTTGAACGAAATTCGGAGAAGCTTTCGCCGCCACTTCCCCACTTCTACGTCACCACTTCGCCGCCCTTTGCCGCCGCATTCGGCATTTGCGCGCCACGACGATTTGTGTGGTTTAGCGCACATACGCGCACCCTTAACAAACGGATACTGGCCCGGCGAAGAGATCCGAGTCCCGGCGCCCGGACCGCGCAAATGGCACGCCCCCGGATCAATCGAATACCCGCTCTCAAAGTTATTGGCAGGACAGACCCCTATGGAGAACAAGCGATCCCGCAGCCGCGATCCGCGCCGGCGGATGTCCCCATGAGGCAGGTCAGTCCTCAAATGCGCCGTGTAGGCTATGCGGACCTCATTCCGCCGGGTCTCATTCCGCGGGGTGAAGAGCCCGCACCGGAAGCGAAGGCGGTCTAGCAGGATGAGAAAGAAAAGCCGTTCCCCCCGGAAACGCGTGACCGGGCAGGCATCCGCGGCCGGCTCGTCCGTACGATCACCCGTCCCCGCCGCCAGGCCCCTTGTCGAGCGTGAGGCGGCGGTTCTTGCCAGCGAAGAGGCGGCCCTTGTTCGCACAGAAACCGCAGACCGCAGGGAAGCGGCTGCAGACCGGCGCCAGGAATCCGCAGACCGCAGGGAAGAGGCCGCCGACCGGCGGGAAGAGGCGGCGCGGATCGCGGCCGCGCTGGGCGCGCGCAGCGGAGCGCAGTTGCGGGAAGCGAATGAGCGCCTGGTGATCGCCACGGTTCGCGCCGAGACAATGACCGAAGCCGCCGAGCAGGCCACTGCGCAGATGTCCTATATGGCCGAACACGATTTTCTCACCGGCCTGCCGAACCGGGCTCTGCTGATGGACAGGCTGGCGCAGTCGATCGCGCTGGCGCAGCGTCACGGCAAGCGCGTCGCCCTGCTGTATCTGGACCTCGACCACTTCAAGCACGTCAACGATGCGCTTGGGCATGGCGTCGGCGATCGGTTGCTGCAATCGGCCGCAAAGCGCCTGCCGGCTTGCGTGCGCAGTTCCGATACCGTCAGCCGTTACGGCGGCGACGAGTTCGTGATACTGCTGGCCGAAGTCGACCGCCAGCAGGACGTCGCCCTTACCGCCGCAAAACTGATCGGGGCCATGACTGCGCCCCATGCCATCGGCGGCCATCTGCTCCACGTCACCCTGAGCATCGGCTTCAGTCTCTATCCGGACGACGGCAAGGATGTCGAAACGATCCTCAAGAACGCCGACACCGCGATGTATCACGCCAAGAAAAACGGGCGCAACAACTACCAGGCGTTCACCGCGGACATGAATGCCCACGCGGTCGCGCGAAGGTCCGTCGAGGATGCGCTGCACCGGGCGTTGCAGCAGCATGGGCTGGTGTTGCATTACCAGCCCAAGGTCAATCTCGAGACCAGCGCCATTACCGGTATCGAGGCCCTGGTCCGCCTGCGGGGACCGGATGATGCACTCGTGTATCCGACAGAATTTGTCAGCATCGCCGAGGACTGCGGCCTGATTGTTCCGATTGGAAAGTGGGTGCTGCGCGAAGCCTGCCGGCAGACCGCCACGTGGCTGCAAGCCGGCCTCGACATCGGGCATATGGCGGTCAATGTTTCCGCGGCCGAGTTCCACAGCAGGGATTTTCTCGCCGGTGTCCGCGCCATCCTCGACGATACCGGCGTGGATCCGCACCGCCTCGAGCTGGAGCTGACCGAAAGCCTGCTCATGCAGGACACCGCCATGACCATGGCGAGCCTGGGTGCGCTCAAGGACCTCGGTGTACGTATTGCCATCGATGACTTTGGCACCGGCTATTCCAGCCTTAGCTATCTGCGGCGTTTTCCGATAGACACCATAAAAATCGACCAATCGTTTGTGCAGAGCATCGACGACGAGGCCGGCGAGGCCATCGTCAGTGCCGTCATCGCCATGGGGATGAGCCTCAGGCAGAGTGTCGTGGCCGAGGGCATCGAGACGCCGGAGCAACTCGCCTTCCTGCAATCCCGCCGCTGCGCCGAGGGACAGGGCTTGTTGTTCAGCCAGCCCGTGGCCGCCGGGGAGTTCGCCGCCTTGCTGGCAAGCGGACCGCCGCTGAGAACGAACGGCGGTCATGAAAAAACTCCCTGACCGCGCGTTCGTCGCCCTCAGCCGCTTCACGATCGGCAACGGCATGCGCACTGTGTGCGTTGCCACGCAGACAATCCCGGAGCGGGAGCCCGGGAGGTCATTCATCCTATCCTCCCTGGATGAAAACACCTGGAATACCCGGCCCATTTCTTTCCGAGTTTTTTTTTGCGCTGCAAGTCCGGATTAGCGCAACGTTGGCAACGTGTTGCCGCATTCGTCAACTATCTGAATACGACACCGGCGAACGACACGGGAGAACCGCTGGATGTTGCGGTAACGCCGCCAACGTCCGACACCGATGAGGCGACCGATGCCTGACCGGTAATTTGCGACGCCCGGAACTACCCGGAGCGGGGAAAGGCGGAAACGCTTTTCCCCGCTCTTTTATTGAATTGCCGGTTGGTTCGGTTCTGACGTGCATTCAAAACCCGCGTTCGCGTCAGTCCAGATGCTTCAATCCGGCCGGCGAACAAAAAAAGGCCCGGAAGGAGATCGCCATCACCATGACCGGGCCTTGAACTTCAGGATTTACATCTCGCACCACAGGCGCAATGCCCGTTGAATCAAGCATCGGCCGCAGTCGCGAGCGCTATTTATAGCCGGGGAAAACGGCGGTTTATGTTCGTTACCGCACATAGAGACCCGGATATTTGTTCTAGGCTTCGGGTTCGTCGTGTCAGGACTCGTGTTGTCCATGGAGAAAATATTTCCCAGGCCAGGTAGCGCCCCCACGCCAAGGCAGAACCAGGTTCTCGCTGCCCTGCCGGCAGAAGACTACGCGCGCCTGCAGCCCCATCTGGAACTCGTGCCGTTGCCTCTGGGCTGGGCCGTCTACGAATCCGGCAGCGAGCAGAGCTACGAGTATTTCCCCACCACCAGCATTGTGTCCATGCTCTACGTCATGAAGGACGGCGCCTCGGCGGAGATCGCCGTCGTGGGCCGCGAAGGCGTGGTGGGCTTTGCCCTGTTCCTGGGCGGCGAAACCACCTCGGCACGCGCGGTGGTGCAGAGCGCGGGCTTTGCTTACCGGCTCAAGAGGAGTCTTCTGCAGGCAGAGTTTGAGCGCGGCGGCCCGCTGCAAAAACTGCTGCTGCGCTACACGCAAGCGCTGATCACGCAGATGTCGCAGACCGCGGTGTGCAACCGCCACCATAGCGTCGACCAGCAACTGTGCCGTTGGCTGCTCCTGAGCCTGGATCGCCTGCCTTCGAGCGAACTCACCATGACCCAGGAACTGATCGCCAACATGCTGGGAGTGCGCCGGGAAGGCGTGACCGCGGCCGCCGGCAAGCTGCAGGCGGAAGGACTGATCCACTACAGCCGCGGCAAGATCACCGTGCTGGACCGGGCGAAGCTGGAAGCGCGGGTGTGCGAATGTTATGCGGTGGTCAAACGCGAATACGATCGCTTGCTCACTCCCCAGGCGACTCTCAATTCAGAAAACGTTTGATCCGACGCCTGGACTTTGCCATTGGTTTGGTTGCCATTGGCGTGTTTGCCATGGATGCCGGTCCAGGCGATCTGGCGCTGGCCGTCCATGTCGCCCGGCTTTGCATCGAAAAGGCCCGCCGCGATGGCGATCCGCGCTATTTGGGCTACGCCGAGGCCGCACTCATCCCCTGGTGGTCGACGCCGGATCCGCCCGTTCCGGTACTGCTCATGCAGGCGACCATCCTGCAGAGCACGCATGCGTTCGAACCGGCGCTGGCGGCTCTCCAACAGGCCTTGCACACGGATCCGGATAACGCGCAGGCCTGGCTGACGCAGGCAACGATCCTGCAGGTGCAAGGCCGCTACGCGGAAGCTGCGAAAAGCTGCGCCAGCCCGGCACAACCCTGTATGCGGAAGCCTGCCTCGCCGAACTGGCCGGACTGACGGGCCGCGGCGCGGAGGCGCAGGCGATTCTGCAACGCCTGTCGAAGGCGCCGGATGCTGGGTGGCCGCTTTCGGCTTCGGCCTGATCCATGGATTCGGCTTCGCCGGCGCGCTGAAGGATCTCGGTTTGCCTCCCGACGCGCTTGCCCTGTCGCTGTTCGGTTTCAACCTCGGCGTGGAGATTGGACAGCTCGGCATCGTTGCGGCGCTTGCCTACATGCTGCGATTCACCGTGTTCTACCGGCGTGCGTCAGCGCACCAGTTGGTTGATTTCGATGATCGGCAGCAGGATTGCAAGCACGATCATCAGCACCACCCCTCCCATCA
>ENA-ORBV01005526-ORBV01005526.1-microbial-mat-metagenome-genome-assembly--contig:-NODE-5526-length-23176-cov-6.990779_pt1 | contig 23176 bp, 29 predicted proteins | sample MGYA00237777_ERZ505514 | MGnify/ENA primary metagenome ERZ505514 (study PRJEB26160, sample SAMN06269048) | microbial mat metagenome | isolation source: Oligotrophic lake microbial mat | place... | reverse complement strand
CGTGAGCAGTGAGCGAACGCTAGCAGTCCGCGGTGAAAGTCGACCGCGAACGAAAGCGAGAGAAGTATCAGGAGATCATCGCGGAATGCAACCGCATTATCAGAGAGGAAACCCGATGCCATCCCCTCCCGACCGCACCCGGTTGCGCGACCGGCGCGACGAACTCAAGGCCGAGATGGCTCAGTTCGGTGACCTGTGGCGTCCGTTCGGTGGCACTCCGCGCGGGGCTGCGCCCCAACAAGGCTTGTCTTTCAGACTTCGGCATGCTCAGAATCGGAATCATCATCGGAAGCACGCGGCTGGGACGCAAGGCGGAAGGAGTGGCACGGGTGGGTCCACGCTCTGGCCTCGAAGCGTACGGACGCGGAGTTCGAACTGGTCGACATCCTCGACTTCAAGCTGCCGCTGCTCGACGAAGCGGTTCCCGCGGCGTTCGGGAAGTATGAGCACGAACACACGAAGAACGGGGCGGCGAAGATCGCAACCTTCGACGGCTTCGTGTTCGTGACCCCGGAGTACAGTGGTTCTACAGGACCTTGCGCAACGCGGCGATCGATCGATTCCGCCGGAAGAACACGGCGTCAAAGGCCTTCGAGGCCTTGGCGCGGGAGATGGAGAGTCGCGAGACTCCCGAGACGGAGATGGAAGCCCGGATCTGCGCCTGCGTCGCGCGGCTTGCGTCCACGCTCAAGCCCGAGTACGCGGATGCGCTTCAGGCGATCGAGATCGACGGAACGCCGGTCAAGGCCTTTGCGGAGCGGCACGGCCTATCGGCGAACAATGTGGGGGTGCGGGTGCATCGGGCCCGGGAAGCCCTCAAGAAGCGGGTCACCGAGTCGTGCAGAAGCGGCGCCGACCACGGCTGCACGAACTGCAACTGTAGATCGCAGGGCTGAGGGGCGAACTTCCGGAGGTGCTGGGAGCGAGGGCGCGGGCTGACGTCGACCCACGAACGCATCGAAGCCCAACCCCGAGAGCGTCAGTGAAACAGGCGCGGTTTGCCAGCCAGTCCGTAGGCCCGCGTCCGGGATAGTGGCTCCGTCACGCTCGGCCCTTTTCGTGCTCGGCCATTGCGTGTGCAAATCGCGCGGCCGTCGCCGAGATCAATGGCCGGTACAGGTGGCGCAGCAGCCAGCCCGGCACGCCGCGCCCGCGCTCTTCCATCGCGGCGCGGGCGCGCGGGTGATCCATGAAACGATATCCGGACACGCGATAGTCGTGTTCTCGGCTGCAAAACTCGATGCGTGACAAATGTTTCAGCGATTTGTAGCCGTAGTGCGCGGGTGCAATCAGGCGCAGCGGCGCGCCATGCGCGATGCTCAGCGGGTCACCTCCGAGCGTATCGGCGAGCAGGACATCGGGCGCCAGCATGTCTTCCAGCAGCATGCCGGTATGAGCGCCGTCCTGGCCGCGCAGTGCGACCAGGGTAGCACCTGGATGCGGGCCCGCTAGCGGCACGATGACCCGGTTGTAGAAGTCCGTAAAGCGCACGCCGCCCCAGCTCAGAAACCGATGACTCCACGTCGTGACGCAGTGAAAATCACTGATCTGCTCGACTCGCGGCAAGCCTTGCCGCACATCAGCGAGACGCAGTTCGTGCTCGACAGCGCCGGTCACCTCGATCTCGATCTGCGCGACCTCTGTCGGGAAGCGATGTGCAAAGCGGGTCAGGCCGAAGCGCGGGAAATCCACGATGCCGCGCTGGCCGGGAGGCAATGAATCGTGCATGAGTTTGGCTGGTCAGCTAGCTAGTGAAGGCGGCAGCGCGAACCTGGTCCCGATGTCCTCCGCCTGGTGGCTGGGCTAGGCGGGCACGCGGGGAGGAAGAAGGGAAGGGTTTCGACTCCTTGATTGAGGGGGAAAGTGGCGCGATTGTCTCACGCGCGACGGCAGCTGATGCGCGCCTGGAGCCAAGACCGATTACAGTAACAGCCCCCGCCGAACCAGTCCAGTAAATCCCACGTCATCATCGGGAAGGACCCGTCTGGATGTGGGACGACCGCTCTGCGATCAGCGGACCGCGGCGGCGGTCTAACGCACGGCACGCGAGTGAGATAGCGCTGCGGCGCTTCGTGGCACGGGCATTGATAGGTCGTTCGCAGTCGTGACGCTGAAGTAGTCAGCTGACGCAGCGATCGCGGCCTTTGCTCTTGGCGCGGTAGAGCGCGTTGTCCGCTACAGCGATCAGGTCCTCGGTGGACGAGTCCGCCGAGGGCACGATGGTGCAGACCCCGATCGACATCGTCACGTTCGGGCCTACGCTGGATCGCGGATGGGGAATCGCCCGGTCGCGAAGGCCTCCCCGGATCACCTCGGCGACCGCGATCGCGCCTTCCGGGCCGGTCGCGGGGAGGACGACCGCAAACTCCTCGCCGCCATAGCGGGCGGCGAGGTCGGGCACACGTCGGACCGTCTCCCGGAAGACCTCCGCCACGCCGCGAAGGCACTCGTCACCCTTCTGGTGGCCGAGGGCGTCGTTGTAAGCCTTGAACTCGTCGATGTCGCACATCAGGAGCGAGATGGGCTCCCGGGTGCGCGCGCAGCGAGCCCACTCGCGATCGAGAAACTCGCGGAACTGGCGATGATTGGCGATGCCGGTGAGGTCGTCGGTGGTAGCGAGCTTTCCGAGGGAGATGTTGGCGGCTTCGAGTTGCCTTGATCGCTCGGCCAGCTCCTCAGTCCTCGCGGCCACGGTGGCGGCGAGCTCACGTTCTCTGACCTTGAGGCTGCGTACTCGCCAGGCGAAGGCCAAACCGATGAGGCCCGCGGTTGCGGCGAATGCGACGATCCGGAAGAGCCAGGTCTGAAACCACAGCGGCGCCACCACGATCTCGATAGAGCCCTCTCTCGGCGTCCAGGAGACGCCATCATTGCTCGCCGCAGCGCGGAAGACGTAGCGGCCGGGGGGAAGGCGGCCGTAATAGGCGACCCGCCTCGTTCCCGCCTCCACCCAGTCCGGGTCGTGCCCGTAGAGGCGATACCTGAAGATGGTCTGCGACGGGTTCACGAAGCTGAGGCCGGTGTAGTGAATCTCGGTATCCCGGCTGCCTGGGGGAACGCGAACCTCGCCATCCGAAGGAATCACCTCTCGATCGGTCACGACCTCTTCGATCTGCGCGGCCGGCGGCGGTGCGGTCGAGAGCAGGAGTCGCGGATCGATGATGGCGACTCCGGCGCCCGTGGGAGCGAGGATGCGACCGTCTTTCGTAATGAATCCGGCCGGCGAAGCGCCGCCGTTACACTCACGGCTCTTCAGGCCGTGGGTGGTCGAGACAACCGCGGTGGGCCGAACCTGCGACGACCCGGTGTCGCCGAAGTTGAGGAGTTCACGTTTGGGCACCCGGAAAACGCCGCGGTCGGAGAGCATCCAGAACTGGCCCTGGCGGTCGTCAAGAATGCTCCAGATCGAATCGTCCACAAGGCCGTCCCGGGTCGTGATCTGCCGGACTTCCCGGTCTCCTCGGCGCACGAAGAGTCCCGAGCCGATGGTCCCGATCAGAAGTGCGCCGCTCTCGTCCTCCAGGAAAGACCGGACGCCAATAGACGTGAGACCCAGGAGGGGCACCTGCTCCAGGCGATCTCCCGTGAGACGCCACGCGCCGTGGTCCAGCGTCCCGATCCACAGCGAGCCCGCCCGATCCTCGAAGAGCGACTCGATCGCGCTGCCGGCAAGCGGCCGGACGATCTCGGGGATTGAGATCTTCCCGTTCTCCATCGCGCTGAGGCCCATGCCGCTCGATATCCACAATCGCCCCGAGCGGTCCTCGAAAGTGAATCGTCCTCCCGAAGGCAATCCCTCCTCAGGGCCGTAGATGCGATATCGGTCAGGTCCAATCTCCTCGGCGAGACCCAGGTCGGTGCCGACCCAGAGGCGCCCGCGATGATCACGCATCAGGCCCCGGACGACGGCCCCTCGCAGCCGGGGGCCGAGGTCGATGTTCCTGACCTGGCCGTTCGCGAGGCGCGACAGGCCGCCGCCAAAGCCAAAATAGAGCGCGCCGTCCGCATCTTCGAAGACCGATCGGCCGATGTCTCCGGCAAACCCCTCGGCGGTTGAAAAGGAGATCGCCGCGCCATCGCGCAGTTGAGCGATGCCGCCCCGAGTGCCGATCCACAGCCCGCCGTCGCGGTCGCTGGTGATACTCCAGGCTCGCCGATCAAGAAAGCCTGCCTCCTGCCCGAACATGTTGAGTTTGTCGTTGTCGAGTCGGGCGATCCCGGCCCCGTAAAGTCCCGCCCAGATCACCCCATCCCGATCCTGAAACAGGGCATGGACTCCTTCGACGGGCACTGTCAGGGACAGCGTCGGCACGAGGGAACGATCGAAACGATCAAGCCCGGCTCCGCCGACATAAAGCGCGCCCTCCCGGTCAAAGAGCAGCGCGCGAACGTCCTTCTGCCGGTGCCTTGGCTCGGGCCCTTTCGAGAGAACGCCCTCCTTGAGGATGTTCACGCCGCCTTCCGACCCCACAAACACGCTGCCGTCAGGCGCGAGCGCGAGCGCGCCCACCCTATTCGCGAGAAGGCCGTCCTCAACCCCGAAGCGTTTGATGCCCTCTCCGGAGAGCCGATACAGGCCGTTCCCGGTGCCCACGAGAAGGGCGCCATCGCGGTTGGACAGAATGACGTTGATGGTCTGGCTCTGGATGGGCCGATTGTCCTTGCGCAGTACTCCCTTCTCCATCCGGTACAGGCCGCCCGCCGTCGTCCCCACCCACAAGACTCCGTTCTCGTCCTCGTGAATGGTTCGGATCTCGTTGTTGGTCAGGACGGAATTGCGAGTGTCGAACACCTTGAATCGCACGCCGTCGAACCGCGCGAGGCCGGCATAGGTGCCGAGCCACAGATAGCCGTCGCGGGTCTGCCAGATGGCGCGGACACTGTTGTGGGGAAGTCCCTCCTCCACGCGCCACGTGTTCTGGACATATTGGGCGATCGCGCGCTTTGGGTCGAGAGCCGAGGCAGGTGAGGCGGCGACCAGGGTGAAGCAGGCGAGGGCCAGGACCGCGACCCACCGCATCGCGAGCGATCTGGAGAGAACGCCGACGAGCGCCTCGACGAAGGCGAAGCCGAGGGCTATGGCCATCGAGCGGTTGAGCGCGCGGCCCGGGCCCTGGGCATGGGAGTGCGAGTGGCCAGGGTCGCCGGGAGGATCGCGGTGGGACATTGGGGAGAAGAAGCCTAAGCGCAAAGTCGCCTCAAGAGTGGTGAAGATGAGAGTTCACGAGATGTGGAACCCCCGGTCGAGATGTAGCCCGTGGGGGAGCGGCCTCGGCCGTCCTTGTCCACCGGGATCCGCATATGGCCTCAATCCCGACGAACCTTTTGACCCAGACCCAACTCGCGTCGAAGGCCTGAAACCGGACGGGCGCGATTTCATTGATTCCGCTCGCCGCCCATGACGCTTTCGACGAAGCGGCGGCCTTTCGATCAACCCTACAGTTCCTTTCGAGGACCCAGAGCGTTTCCACCAGCACGACGTGAGAAACCCACACGCCGATACTGATGAACTCCTGCGCGATGCGGAGTTGCTTCCCGTCGTCCCGAACAATCAGACGAACGAGGACGTTCGTGTCAATCGCGCGCATGGCGAGCCTTGGTGTGGGCTTTCAGGCCACGCTTCAGGTCGGCGAGAGATCTCCGTCTGGGCGGTGAAGGAAAGAGAGTCGCGTGGAGCTCCTCGAAGGTGTGACGGCCTACTCGCTGCACTCGAACGGCGTCGCCGTCGTCGTGCCATTCGATGCTGGAGCCGGCAGAGAGTCCCAGCTTGTGGCGAACCTTTACGGGTACAGAGATCTGACCCTGTGCGGTGAGGCGTGACTGCGGGTAGCCGCCACCCGAGCGCCGCGCTCCCTTCGCGGCAGGCGTCCCGGGAGAGATCGATTCGGACTCGCCGCCCGAAGGAGCGTAAGTTACATCTGGTAGGGTCGCGCCGCTTCAGCTACCGTCGCACGAGCCCCACGAGAGGACCCCGATGAAACAGATATGCCTTGCCGCCGTTCTTTTCCTGGTTTGCGCAGCCGCGGCGCCGGCCCAGACCGGCATCTACAAAGTCGACTTCATGAACTTCACCTACACCCCGTCCTGTGCCGGCGGGGAGGGCGAGCCCGAGGAGAGGTTCTCCGTCAAGAAGGGTGCATTCACCAGGGAGAGAAAGATCGACGGCTTCGTCGAGCGGTACTACTTCGCGGTCCTGGGCGTCGAGTACGGCGACCTCGACGGTGACCGCCAGGACGAGGCGGTCGTGAACACCCTCTGCAACACGGGCGGAACCGGCCAGTTCACCGAAGGGCTGATCTACACGCTCAGGGCCGGGAAACCGGCCTTGCTGGTGCGTTTCCTCGGCGGCGATCGGGCCGACGGGGGAATACGCTCCCTGAAGGTCGAAAACGGTTCGCTTATCGCCGATGTCAATGATCCGGGTCTGAACGGCGGGGCGTGCTGCCCCGAGGGAGCCATCACCTCGCAATATCGTCTGACCGGGAACAAGCTCGTGGAGGCCGGCGTCGGTGTGAAGCGCGAGCTCTATCCGAAACAGCGGCTGGCGTTTGACCGGGGCACCTCCTCGAAGACCTTCATCGTGAAAATCGCTGCGGGCGATCGGAAGAGGTACACCGTGGGCGCGCGCGGGGGACAGACGCTGGATGTGTCGATCAACACCGGCGACGCTAGCGTTGCACTTCTCGGCGACACGGGGTCGACCAGCGGAACTAACAGCCTCACTGCGAGGTTGCCGAAGCCCGGGGATTACTCGTTCGAGGTTGCAAATGACGGCGAGAAGGACATCGAAGTCACGGTAACCGTCAATATCCGCTAACCCAAGGCTCGCACTACATTTTGTTCATAGGGTCGGGGCGGCGGAGCCTTCCCGAAAAGGCGGAGACCGAGCCGCGCGGGGAACCGCTCCTTCTCCGGGTGACCAGCCGCGCGGCCCGCACTTCGGGCCACGACCTCCTCGCCCGCGGACTGCGGGCGGGCATGGCATGGATCCCGAAGGCGAGGCTTCAACGGCGTCAGCGAGGGCCGAAGGCGGCCACCTTGCCCTTACCGGCCGCGAAGGCGGTCACAACCTTCTCCTTCGCGTCGTTCATGCCCTGCTTAGCATTCCGCGTGAAGTTCTCGGTCTCGGCTCCGACTTTCTCGCTGATTCGGCGGCGGGTGTCTGTGCCCTTCGCCGGAGCGGTCAGTACTCCCGCGACGTAGCCCACCGTGGCGGCCGCAACCGCGGCCCCGATCGTCTTCGCGGCCATCTTCGTATTTGTCTTCATAAAACTTCTTCTCCTCGTTTGCAGAGATATGCAATCTTCATGGATAAGCAAGGACTACGCCATGGCTCGCGCGGCCCGCTTCAACAAGGTGATGGTGAGACGCCCGGCGGTCATCTTTTGTACAAGGGGGCCTCGCAGAAACAGAGGACCGCGCGTAAGTCCTTTGACCGTCTCGTGGCACAGATGCTGCTCATGGCTAAAGGTGCGCAGCCTCAGGTCGGGAGGCTGCCACTCGCGCCGAGCGAGATAGGCCGACCCTGGTATTGAGGACATGCTGAAATGAACAAGATCAAGAAGACAGACGCGAACCGAGACCCGATTTCTGGCGCTCCGGGCGCGCATCCGGTGGGAGTTGGGGCCGGAGCCGTCGTGGGAACCGCGATCGGAGCCACGGTTGGGGCCCTGGCGGGTCCGGCGGGCATGGCTGCGGGCGCCGCCATCGGCGGTGCAGTCGCGGGCGGCATCGCAGGCGGCCTGGCGGGGAAGGCGGCGGGTGAGAAGATCGATCCGACGGTTGAAGACAACTACTGGAAGGGCTCGTATTCGAAAGCGCCGTACTTCGCGAAGGGCACCGACTACAAGGTCTATGAGCCTGCGTATCGGTATGGCTGGGAATCGTACCCGCATTACGACGGCCGGAAGTTTGACGACGTCGAGGTCGAACTCGCGCGCGACTGGAATGCCCATCGCGGCGATTCCCTTCTGAGTTGGGAAAAGGCGAAGCCCGCCACCCGCGACGCCTGGCGTCGGGTTGAGCACTCAACTCCGACTCACGCGCAGCACAACGCTCTCTAGCCCTCACCCCGGCGTTCTCCTGCAGAGGGCGCCGGGTTTTCCGCTTGGAAGCGATCGTGGTAAGGAAAAGATCGACTGCTCGCCGCCGCACGGCGAGCGGGCCTTCCTGGGTCAAGAAGCTGAAGGGCGCGCCCTTGGCGTGATCGATACGGGCCCCTGTCTCCGCTTCCCGAATCAGGGGCCAGTTTCATCCGCTGAAATACCCGATCGGCGAGGCTCTGTACAAACCTTCGCGGAAACCCCTTTGACCATCGCGGCTCAGTATTCCGATTGGGTGAGAGGCGGCGATGTCGATTCCGCGCCGGGGATTTTCCGTGCCACGAGTCGCGCTTTTAGAAGCTGGGCAAGGTCTTCAGTGGACCTGCCAACACCGACCTGAGCGAAGCGTCTCCGCAAAGGCCTGGGCACTAACCCGAGGCCGCTTTGTAGATTGCGACTTCGTCCCTGCCCCAATCCCCTGTTGTCACGGTGCCTTCAACCATGGGGTTATCCCGCAATCAGGCGTTGGGGCAGCGGCCGGTCCGATCAAGGGGGACCAATGGCATAGCGTTTGCTAACTGATGATTCGCTGGCGAGATATCAAACCTCAATTCGGAGTTTGGGCGCCCGCAGACAACCACCATTTCAGGAGCACAAGTAACCCAATGAAACCAATCCTTCCGGCGTTCCTCGCCGTCGCCTTTCTGTCAACCGTCCCGGCTTCCGCCCAAACCCCCGCAGATCCGGCGATGACCACGAGCACCTCATCCGCGTCGGGCGTCGTCGTTTCCACGACCACCAACTCGGTTGTGGTGCGTCTTTCAGACGGCACCCTGCGGACATTTGCCACCGACGCGTCGACCACCATGCCCTCAGTCCGCCTCACCGAAGGAAACCGGGTTACCGTTCAGCATCACTCTCTCGCCGGCGGGTTGTTTCACGCGACAACCATCGTCGATGCATCCCTTCAAAATGAGCCGGTAGTCTCGAGCTCCCCGGCGGACCGGCGCTTCGATTCGACCACCACGGATCGGACGACCACGGATGGGGCCGCAACGGCTGAGCGAGCAAGGACCGAGAATCAAACGCGTCGCACGAACAGCGAACGGTCCCTTCCTGAAACTGCGACCCCAATGCCCCTGTTGGCGCTTGCTGGCGGCTTAGCCCTTGCGACCGGTCTGCTCATGTCGGCTCTCCGGCGTATCTCCTGACCCTCACCGCGCGTGTTGCTGGCTGTTGAGAGAAGTCTGTGCGCCCTAGGGGTTGTCTGCCTCGGCGCGTACTCGATCGACAAAGGGCAGGCAGCGCTCTTCGCCTCACGCGAAGAAGCACGGCTCGAAGTCGTCTCAATCAACGAGGCCACGCGCGCGGATTCCTCTTCCGTCGCCTCCGCGCCTCCGCGGCTCCGGGGTAGCGCCGAAGCCGGGAAGGCCTGGGGTCAGATCGAAGTGCCCAGACTGGGTTTACGTGAGCTCATCGCCGAGGGTGCCGACCGTAAGACCCTGAGCCACGCGGTAGGGCACCTGCCCGAAACCGCGTTTCCTGACGAGGTGGGCAACGTCGTTCTCGCGGGTCACCGTGACTCGGTCTTCCGCCGGTTGAGCGGTCTCGTCAACGGCGACCTCATCTCCGTTCAGACCCCGTTCGGCGGCTTCTCCTATTTGGTCGAAGCAATTGACATCGTTACACCCGATCGCATTGACGCCATCGCTAGCCGGCCCGACCGTGTTTTGACTCTCGTGACCTGCTATCCCTTCAACGTTTTCGGCCGGGCTCCTTTACGGTTGATCGCCCGTGCTCGACTGATCGAACCGGACCCCGCCTCGCGACCTCTGAGGTAGAGCAGACGGAACGGAATCGCCCGCGGGGTTTCCCCTGAATTAGCTGGCGCTCTGCAACAGGGCGATGGCCCCCACGATCCAACAGCACCAACCAGTACAGGTGAACTCCGAACTGCCAAACAGCCTGGGAAGGTTGTCGCGCCTGAAGAGGCGAAGAGGAGGAATCGCTCACCGGCGGAGGCGCCCGAACGCTGGCCCGGGCGGGTCCCTACTCGGACGTTCGCGGTGTGGCCTGGGGAGGTGACGATACCCTCGTCTATGCGCCCTCGTTCGCGGGCGCCTTGATGCGCGTCTCGGCCAGCGGCGGCGAGCCACAGCCGGCCACCAGGCTCGACCTCGCCCAGAGCGAGGGAACCCATCGCGTGCCTCAGTTCCTGCCGGACGGCCGCACGTTCCTCTTCTATTCCTCCGGTGGAACGGGCACCGAACCGGGAAAGCTCTGCATCGGCCGGCTGGGGTCGCTCGATCACCGCTGCCTTACCGCCGCAAGTTCAGGAGGCGTCCTCGTGCCGCCTCACTACGTTGTGTATTCGCGGGGGAAGACACTCGTCGCGCAACGCCTCGACCTCGACTCGATGGAACTTTCGGGTGAGGCGGCCCCCCTCGAGGTGGACCTTCCTTCCAATCTCGGAACCTCGGGGCAGCGCGCGCTGAGCGGCATCGGGTACCGCGGCTTACCGGGCGGACTGGACGGCGCGCAGTCGTCTCGTCTGGGTGGACCGGGATGGCGGTGAAAAGGAGTCGGTGTACGAGAAGCCCAATCAGGTGATATACGGCCCAAGGCTCGGTCCGGATGGCCGTCGCGTCCTGGTGAGCATCTACTGCGAGGGCACTCTGGGCCAGTTATGGCTGCTCGATCCTGCCCGGAACAATCAGGTTCGTCTCTCTCCGGAGGGCGACAAGTGGGACAATCAGATGGCGCTCTGGTCCAGGGATGGCCGCGAAATGTTCGTTGCTCAGACGGAGCCAGGCGGGGCAGGGATCTACCGCCGCAACGTCGACCGACCGGAGAGCGCACAACTCTGGAAAACTATACCGGGCCTGTGGAGCCTGGACTCGGTCCTTGCGGGAGACCGGGGCGTCTTGATCTCCGTCGTCGGAGCGAACACCGGGCTCGACATCTGGCGTCTGGACAACCTGCCCGGCGCCGAGCCGCGACCGTACCTCGCGACACGTTCGGCCGAGCACTCACCGGAAATCTCTCCCGACGGGAAGTGGCTCGCCTACGTGAGCGACGCGAGCGGACGAGAGGAGGTCTATGTGAAGCCATTCGATGGCGAGGCCCCCTCCGTGGAGGGTCTCGACCGACGGCGCCAATGACCCGCGCTGGCGAGCCGACGGCCGGGAGCTTTTCTTCGTCGCCCCCGGCGCCCGCTTCTTCGCCGCGGAAACAACCCTCGGAACCACATTCTCGGCCGGGCCACCGCAGAAGCTGTTCACCTTGCCCCTCGATGAAACCGGCTCGCGTCAGTACGACGTTTCGCCCGACGGCCGCCGCCTTCTCGTGAATCTCGGGAAGACCTCGCCCGACGAGCCCATCGTGGTGATTCTCGGATGGGCGAAGGAGATCGAGAAGCGTCTTCGAACGGGGACGGCGGCGCAATAGAGCGAGAGGTCTTCTCCCCGGTGCGGCGGGGATGGGAGAAGTATTCCGAGTGCCCCGCACTCGGCGGTCCCTTGTGTAACTGTGAAACTGCGGATCTGCCATCCGATATTTCATAATACAATTCCAGCATGATCGATCGCAAGGAGGACGTTGCCGCGGTTCGTAAGTTGCTGCGGTCCTTCCCGGTGGTCTGCGTTCTTGGCGCCCGGCAAGTCGGCAAGACCACGCTGGCGCGTGAGGTGGGGCGTCGTTTCGCGGGGAGAGCCGAACGCTTCGACCTTGAAAGTTCCGAGGATCTGGCCCGGCTCGAGGATCCGATGCTGGCGCTCAAGCCTCTGCGGGGTCTTGTGATCATCGACGAGATACAACGACGGTCCGGCCTCTTTGAACCCCTCCGTGTTCTCGCCGATCGGCGGCCGCTGCCCGCCCGTTTCCTTGTTCTCGGAAGCGCCTCGCCAGGCGTCTTGCGCCAGTCCTCTGAGTCGCTCGCCGGGCGCATCGCCTACCACACGCTGGAGGGCCTGAGGATCGAGGATGTCGGCTCCGCCCGGCTGGACCGGTTGTGGCTGCGAGGAGGATTCCCCTCCAGCTTTCTGGCCAGGACCAACGACTTGAGCCTCGTCTGGCGCCGGAACTTTGTCCGGACGTTCGTCGAACGCGATCTCCCGCAGCTCGGCTTCCGCATCGAGGCCCAGAGCATTTCCAGATTCTGGAGCATGCTGGCGCACTATCACGCCCAAGTCTGGAACGCTGCCGAGTTCGCCAGCTCGTTCGGGCTGAGCGACAAGTCCGTCCGCCACTACCTCGACATCCTTGAGGCGGCCCTGGTGTTGCGCGTGCTCAAACCCTGGTCCGAGAACATCGGGCGCAGGCAGGTGAAGGCTCCCAAGGTCTTTGTGCGGGACTCGGGCTTGTTGCACACCCTGCTGGGCATAAGGGACGCCCGCGATCTGGAACGGCATCCCAAGCTCGGCGCGTCGTGGGAGGGATTCATTCTCCAGCAGGTGATCGCCCATCTGGGAGCGGAGCCCGAGGAGTGCTTCTTCTGGGCAACTCACGGCGGCGCGGATCTCGACTTTCTGTTTGTCCGGGGTCGCACGCGCATCGGAGTGGAGGTGAAGCGGACGAGCGCGCCAAGGCTGACCCGCTCCATTGCCTCGGCGATCGATGTACTGAAACTGAAGCACGTCTATCTGGTCCATGCCGGCGAGGCCACCTTCCCCCTGAACCGGAACGTCACCGCGGTTGCCTCAGCGCGGCTCACCGCCGACCTGTAGCTCGCCTCTCACGGGCGGCGGGCGGCGATGGAGGGGCCGAGAGGCGGGGCAGACGGGCCTGCAAAATAGGCCCAGGCGGCGGGTTGCCATGCGAGGCGCAACCGGTCGCAGCGCGCGGCTCGGCGGGTTCCCGCGGACACCCGGCTGAGCGGGCTAGACTGCACGAACTCATGACCTTGACCGTGGGCGGCCGTCTCGGGTCCTACGAAGTCACCGCCGCCATCGGCGCGGGCGGCATGGGCGAGGTGTTCCGCGCGCGCGACACCAAGCTCAATCGCGACGTGGCGATCAAGGTTTTGCCCTCGGCGTTCGCTCAGGATGATGAACGGCTCGCGCGATTCAAACGCGAGGCGCAGGTCCTCGCATCCTTGAATCATCCGAACATCGCGGCGATTTACGGTCTCGAGGAATCCGGCGGGCCGGGCCCCGGCCCCTACGGTTCAGACGAAGGCGCAGGGGCGAGGCATGCCTCGCCCGGCCCAATCGTCGCGCTGATCCTCGAGCTCGTGGAGGGCGAAGACCTCGCCAACCGCCTGGGGCGCGGGGCGCTCCCCGTCGACGAAGCGATCGCCATCGCGAAGCAGATTGCCGACGGCCTCGAAGAAGCGCACGAGCGCAGCATCATCCACCGCGACCTCAAGCCCGCGAACATCAAGGTCACGCCGGACGGCAAGGTGAAGATCCTCGACTTCGGCCTCGCCAAGGCCTTCGACGCCGAATCCGCCGCGAACCCGGGATCGAGCCAGATCTCGCAGTCGCCGACGATGTCGCGGCACATGACGGAAGCGGGGATGATTCTCGGCACCGCGGCCTACATGAGTCCAGAGCAGGCGCGCGGAAAACCCGTCGACAAGCGCACCGACATCTGGGCTTTCGGGGTGGTGTTATCTCTACTTCCTGTACGACGAGGCGGAGCGCGGACGGGCGATGATGGTCGCGCGGGTTGTAGGCAGCGGCGTCTCGTCGCCCCAACGACTCTTCGACCTTCCCCCTCACCAGTGGGAATTCAACCGATCGTCGTTCGCCGTCTACGACCATGGCCGCCGTTTCCTTGTCAACGTCCAGGTGCCCCTCACCGCACCGCAGGTCATCACGGTCGGACAGAACTGGACGGCGGGCCTTGGAGGACGGCGTTGAGATCACCGTGGTCCCTGGATCCCGACTCGGCCCGTCCGAGATCACCGGCGCGATCGGCGCGGGCGGGATGGGCGAAGTATTCCGCGCGCGCGACACGAAGCTGAATCGCGACATCGCGATCGAGTCGAACACCGACTACGATGTCGTCTCGGTGGACCTGGCCACGGCCGTCGTCACCCCGGTGATCACCACCCAACGGGCGGAGGAGCAGCCGCCCAACCTCTCTCCGGATAGGACTCGGTTGATCTACCGGCTGATTACCACGGGACGACCCGGCGGCTTGTGGATGTCGGCGGTTTCGGGCGGTCCGCCCGTGCGACTGGTCAAAGGATCATCGGCATTGGAGAGCCAGGGCTCATGGTCACCGGATGGGAACTGGTACGTCTATCTCAGTCAGGAGAAGGGTCGTCAGTCCCTGAACAAAGTGAAGACCACGGGCCAGGCGACGCCTGTGGTGTTGAAAACGGACGTGAAGCTCTCGGCGCGGGGGGCCATGTGGTCACCTGCGAACGACTGGATTCTGTATAGCGACGCCGGCGTGAAATTGATCTCGCCGGATGGCCAGACCACGCGAGACGTGTCGCCTGTGAGTGCGCTCGTCTACGCCTTCTCGGCGGATGGGCGGACGATCTACGGCCCTCGGCAGCCCGTGCGGTTGGGTCCGATGGAACTGTTTTCGATGAATGTCACGGGCGGCTCCGAGAAGACGATCGGCTCCCTGGCCCGCGACTATGTGCCTGCGGCGTCCAGCAATCCCGGGCTGCGCCTGTCGCTCACGCCCGATGGCAAGAGCCTGACCGACAGCATCACCAGGACCTCTTCGAACCTGTGGCTGATGGACGGGCTGCAGTCTGTGAGGGTGCGGCAGCGATTGGCCCTCACACCAAGGCACCCGACTCGGCTCTCGTCAAAGATGGGTCGGAGATGCTGGCTGCGCTGCGGACGGAACGAGGTACAGGCTCGACCGTGCGCGGTTATAGACTCGACCCATGACCGACTCTGAAGTGAGAGTGGTGAAGGTGTCCCGCCGGGCGGACGATGGCGATGCATGGATGCGGGCGCTCTCTCCGTCCGCTCGGGTCTTAAGCGTCCGCGCCGCAACCGAGAACGCCTGGCTTGCCAAGGAGGGGAAACGGATTGACGCCCGACTTCGTCGCGATGTTGTCCGCGTTGTCCGCCGAGCACGTTGAGTTCATGCTCGTGGGGGCCCACGCGCTCGCCGCTCATGGTTTCGTTCGCGCCACCCAGGATATCGACATCCTCGTGAGACCCACGCCTACGAACGCGCGGCGGGTGTTCGCGGCCCTCCGGACCTTCAAAGCACCTCTGTTCGACCTCGCGGAGGCGGATCTGCTGAACCCGGATGTGATTTACCAGGTCGGCGTCGAGCCCAATCGAATCGATCTCATGAACGATATCTCCGGCGTGTCCTGGGACGAGGCATGGGCGGGCCGAACCGAGATCGTGATCGAGGGAATCCGCGTGCCCGTTCTCGGCCTCGAGGAGTTCGTCCGTAACAAGCGCGCCTCGGGTAGACCGAAGGACCGTGCCGATCTCGTCCTGATCGGTCGCGAGTAGGCCCCCTGGAACCGGCCCCGGTTTCTGGCGCGAACGGCCTTTTGGATCGATAGCTAGTCGGTATTACAGTGTAGCGATCGATATGGACACCGTCACCATCTCCCCCAAATTTCAGGTCGTCCTTCCCAGGAAACTCCGCGAGGAACTCGGGCTCAAGGCCGGAGGCAAGATGCGGGTCGTGCGCTACGGTGATCGCATCGAGCTTCTCCCCGCGCGGCGCGCCATCCAGATGAAGGGCTTCCTCAAGGGCATGGACACCTCGATCCCGCGGGATCGCGATCGGGCTTGAAGTCCGGCAACGTCGTCGATTCCTCCGGGTGGCTCGAATACTTCGCGGGCACCCCGCGGGCACGCCTGTTCGCCCCTGCCATCGAGGCCCCGGACCGGCTCATTGTTCCCGTGGTGGTCCTTTACGAGGTGGTGAAGAAAGTCCGGCGTGAGCGCGGGGATGACAAGGCGATCGAAGCGGCCGCCATCTTGAGGAGCGGGCGCATCGTCGATGTCGACATCGCGACCGCCCTCGACGCCGCGCAGCTCGATCTGCCTCTCGCCGACAGCCTGATCTACACGATCGCACGGCGTGCCGGAGCGACCCTGTGGACCCAGGATGAAGACTTCGCGACCCTGCCCGGGGTCAGGTACTTCCCGAAGCCATAGTCGCGCGGCGCCGGCGGGCGACCACCCTTCGACGCTCAGGGACCACAAGGGGCGCCCCCTACCTTAGAATGCGCCCAAGGACGCTGGCTGCCGGATCCAGACTTGGCCCATACGAAATCAGCGGCGCCATCGCTGGCGGGATGGGGGAGGTGTTTCGCGCCCGCGACACGAGGCTCAATCGTGATGTCGCGATCAAGGTTCTTCCCGCCACGTTCGCGCAGGATCACGAACGCGCGGCGCGGTTCAAGCGGGAGGCGCAGGTTCTCGCACGTCGCCCGCGGCGACGATGTCGGCGATGTAGAGGAGCGCGTCACCCGACACGCACAAGATCCCTGTCGATGAGTGGGCGCATCCGGGGCTTGAGGCCCTTGGCCGTGATGACGTCCACGCGAGCGCCCAAGAGATCTTCGAGGAAGATCAGCAACCCCATGTGGCCCTCGAAGGTGGTCGGGCCCTCGAACTCGACGAGCACGTCCACATCGCTGTCGGACCGCGCCTCATCACGCGCGACCGATCCGAAGAGGGAGAGCGAGCGGACGCCGAAGAGACGCAACGATCTCGTCTCGTCTGGCCGAGAGCAGAGCGATCGCTTCGGGCGCGTTTCACGGTTGGATCATACCGTCCGGAGTGGCCGGTCCGAAGAACCCCGGTCGCCCGGTCCCCCTTCACCTATGACCCGCTGCATCCTTGATGAACCTCATCTCCAGCACACGTCTCGGCCCGTATGAAGTGGTCTTGCATCCGGGCGGCAAGCGGCTCGCGGTCGTCGCGGCCGCCGACCAGAGCGGCGTGGTGGAGGACAAAGTCGTGTTCATGTTCAACTTCTTCGAGTACCTGAAGAAGACGGTGCCGGGGAAGTAATGAGCCTCGCAACCGGCACGCGGCTTGGGCCGTATGAAGTCATTTCCCCCATCGGCGCTGGCGGGATGGGCGAGGTCTATCGCGCCCGCGCTACGAAGCTCAATCGCGATGTCGCGATCAAAGGTCCTTCCCGCCGCATTCGCGCAGGCTGACGAACGCGTCCGTGCCACATCCGGGGCAAACGGGCCGGGCATGCCCGGCCCCTACGGTTCGATCATCGCCCTCGTGATGGAACTTGTCGAGGGTGAGGATCTCTCCGCTCATATCGCGCGGCTCGACTCGGCGGGCGGGGCGCGCCTGGAACTGGATGAAGCGATCTCGGGCACGGGTGAGGCCACCGCCACAGCACCGCTGCCCGTGGCCGTGGCCGTGGTCGTGGTCGCGCCGCTTTGGAAACGCGTGCGATAGCCTGATTCGGAGCTGAGCCCGGGCTGAAGCCGCCTGCGGATGGCCCGCCTCAGATCCGCGATGCGGTTGCGGTTGCCCGGCGCGCGGCCAGAGCGTAGGCGTCGAAATATTTTTGCAGGCTGGCGGCGGTCGAGCCGTACTCGTTGGAGCCGGCGAAGAAGTCGACCACCACTTCGCGCGATCTGGCAATTTCACGCAGGCGAGGCTTCGCCTTCCGGTGCGCGGCGTCGGCGAGGGTCAGGTCGAGCAGTTCGAGCGCGCGGTAGAAGGCGCCCTGGGCGAGGTCAGGATTCCGGGAGTTCCAGCGGATGGCCCGGCTGATTTCACTCCCTACGTTTCCCATTTGTTCGAAAAGCGAGAGGGTCCACCATCGGCCCGAAGCCAGGTCGCGGTGTTGCGTCCCGGTCATCGTGCCACCATCCGGTCCACGAGCCTCGCGATCGCCGCCCGGGTGGCCGAATCGTCCACTCCCCGCGAGCGGTTGCTGCAAGAGGGGCGGAGGTTGATCATCGAATCGAATTCGATAAAGTCCTCGCCGGAAAGGCCGGGGTACAGGTTGATGCCCCACAAATCCTTCTGGTCCGCCCCCTCCGAGAGCAACTCCGCCTCCTGGTCTGAATGCATATCGGCGTCGAGCATGATGACTTCGCGCTGGAGGTCGACGACTGCCTTGACCATGTCTACGAAGCGCCCCGCGGCCAGCTGCCGCAGTTCGTCGACGCCAATAGGGTCCGCTTTGGTGGCTCTTCTCATGCTGCTCTGCGAGAGGATACTCGGCGGGCGCGGCCATTCAAGGTCCAACCTCATCCGACCCTACCCTCCTCCTCATATCTCTGAGCTCAGGTTCCCGGCTGGGGCGATTCGAAATCACAGGCGCGATCGGCGCTGGTGGGATGGGCGAGGTGTTCCGCGCCCGCGACACGAAGTTCAATCGCGACGTCGCGATCAAGGTGTTGCCTGCCGCGTTCGCGCAGGATCATGAACGCGTGGCGCGGTTCAAGTGTGAGGCGCAGGTCCTCGCGTCGCTGAATCATCCGAACATCGCGACGATTCACGGGTGGGCGGAGGTAGGGGCGAGGCATGCCTCGCCCGCGGTCAAGGTTCTCTACTTCGGCCTCGCTAAGGCCATGGATCCGTCTGACGCATCGAACCCGAACGTCTCTCACTCCCCCACCCTCACCCATCAAGGCACTCAGGCCGGAATGATCATCGGCACCGCGGCCTACATGTCGCCCGAGCAGGCCAAGGGCGAGACCGTCGACAAACGCGCCGACATCTGGGCCTTCGGGGTTGTGCTCTACGAAATGCTCACGGGGAGGCGCGCCTTCAAGGGTGAGGACGTGTCGGAGACGCTGGCGTCGGTCCTCAAGGACACATTGCCCATGGACGCGCTGCCCTCGGATACGCCCGCGGACGTGCGCCGTCTCGTCGCGCGGTGCCTCGACCGCGATCTCAAGCGCCGCCTGCGCGACATTGGCGAGGCCAGGGTGATCCTCGAGAATCCTGCGTCGCCACTCGTGAGCGACGCGCCGCCCGTCCGCGCGATCGCCGACGCGCCTCCGCCTGTAGCGCCGAGACCGCGATGGATCCGCACGCTGCCCTGGACGATCGCCGCGGCGACAACGGTCATCGCAATGTGGCTGGGGGCGCCGTGACGCGCCGCGTCGCCACCGACCGGCGCGGCATTGTCACTCACGCCCTTGTCTTTCGAGCAAGGTGGACAAACGGTGGCGGTGTGGTCGCCCGACGGCAAGGCCGTGGCCTTCGCCGCGCGGCAGAAGGACACCGATCCCTATCAGGTGTATAGGCGCTACCTCGCGTCGCCGGCGCCGGCGTAGATCACGACATTCGCCGAAGGCGTGAGCGGGCTCATCGAGGGGACGACGTCCGGCAAGATTGTTTTCGACAGGGGAACTTCCTTCGGCCGGCGCTCTGGTCGGTGTCCCCGGTCGGTGGCACGCCAGCCAAAGTCACCCCCGTGATCGCCACCCAGCGCGCAGAACAGATGCCATCGTGGGCAGCACGGGATTCGGCGATGGTGTATGTCACCGATCGCAATGGCGTCCAGGAGATAGGGCTGCACAAACCCGGCCAGCCGGATCGTCCGCTGGTGACGTCGCGAGATTTCCCGCCAGATAAGACACGCGGGTTCATGGGGCCCGCGCTGTCCCCTGATGGCACTCGCGTCATCTACAAGTGGCTGGTCCTGGCCGGGCGCAGCGCACTCTGGATGTCGGCGGTAGCCGGCGGTCAGCCCGTCTCGCTCCTGAAGAGCGACGAATCGGACGACAACCCCGACACGTGGTTCACCGGACGGCAACTGGTACGTCTACCGGAATACGATTTCTGCGGGCTTGGAGTCATTGAACAAGGTGAAGACGACAGGTGGAGCCGAAGCACCACCCTCACCGGAGATCGACGTCACGAGGCCTCTATTCGCCGGACTTCACGGCCATAACGTCACCAGGCCCGATTCCGTGATCTCCGAATCGAGCGTCAAAACCTTCAAGCGATGGACGCGAGCCGTCGAAACAATCAAACGATCGGCAGGATCGCGGTGGAACGAATCGGGCAAACGTGCGACCTCCGACGCGATGGCTGCAGTGATCGGAAGGATTCGAACGGTGCGGGCATGCGCGGCCAATTCCAGCCATTCCTCGAAACCGCGATCCAATTGGACGCGGGCGCGACTCACCAAAGTTGCGACTTCCCACAGACTGATGGCGCTGAGCATGGGACGCGTGCCCTGCGGCAACGAGTCGAGCCGTCGGATCGCGGATCGACCGAGACGCGGATCGGCGTAGAGCCACCAGATCCACGCGTGGGTGTCGAGCAGGGGCGCTTCGGCCACGTTACTATCTCAGGGCCTTGACGTCCGCCGAGCTCACCGCTGGGGCCAGAGGGTTGCCACGCCATCGCGCCGGCCGGTCACGTAGCGCAAGCCATGGGCGTTCGCCGGCGTCGACATCGCCTACGAGCTTGGCCACGACCCGCCCCCGTTTTGTGATGGTGATGACCTCACCTTTTTCGTGGACAAGGTCAATCAGGGCGAGGGACCGAGCCTTGAATTCCGTGGCGCTCATCTTCATATGACCAGTATAGATGACCGGTCAGGTAGAACCGCGGCCGGTCGTTCTCAACTGGACCGCGGAAGTGCAGCGTCAGTTGCACGCCCGCACCTCCAAACTCCTGGGGGGCCAGCGTGCGCCTGATGGGCAGTGTGATCGGATCCTCGCGACCGCTCCTGACCGCGCGCCGCGTGTCGAACCTCACCGCGGACGGGCGTCCCTCGATGATCGTGGTCTCCCTTCGCGCTCCCTTGGAGAGATACACAGGCGCACGTAACATTGTGTGGATGAAGAACCTCACCATTGCCCTCGATGAGGCAACCCTCCGCGACGCGCGTCGGATCGCTTCAGAACGGTCGACGTCCCTGAATGGCCTGATCCGGGACTACCTGGATCGGCTCACCAAAGCCTAATCCCACACCCGAAAAGCAAGATCGCGGATCGCCGCCCTGTGCCGTCGATCGAAGGCCGAGATCGGAAAAAGCACCTGGACCCGCGACGACCTGCATGCGCGTTGACTGCTTCCTGGACACCAACGTCCTCGTGTACGCGACCTCCTCTTCCAAAGGAGATGCGAGCAAGCAGAATCGAGCACTCAAGCTGATTCAGCATGCGGGCTTCGGCCTGTCGGCCCAGGTCCTGCAGGAGTTCTACCTCACCATGACCCGCAAGCTCAAAACGCCTCTGGCGCCCGAGATGGCGGTGGCGTTGATGGACGAGTATCGGGCCTTCCCCATGGCGCCAACGGATTATCAACTGATCGTTTCAGCGGCCGAAATCTCGGTCAGGCATGGAATCTCCTACTGGGATGGCGCGATCATCGCGGCGGCCGAAATCCTTCAGGCTAGGGTCCTCTACACGGAAGATCTGAATCACGGGCAGCGCTACGGGAGTGTTCGTGTGGAGAATCCCTTTCGCGATATCTAGCAGTCCGTGGTGAAAGTCGACCGCGAACGAAAGCGGGAGATTTTTCGTCAGATCAAGGTGACAAACCGCGGGAATACCGGGACTATTTCGAGGTTTGGCAACGCCGAGCTCTGCGGAAAAGATCCACTTTCGACGCGGAGGGACTTTCGCCACAGGCTGCTTACGAAATCACCGCCCAGTCGAACGAGTCGGGACGAATCGAAATCTACGCGCGGCCCTTGTAGTACTCGAAACGCGGGAAGTTGCTGCTCGAGATATCGACGCGGATGCGATGCCCGCGGCGAAACACCCGCGAAGTCGGATACATCTCGATCGTAAACTCGTAGGGCTTCCCCGGCTCGAGGCGAAAGGCGGGAATGATCGCGATCGACCCGGCCAGGACCTTCGGCGCGAGGTCATCGGGCTGGCGCCCTGATCGAAGTCTGAAAAGTTACGCACCGACTCCCTGCTCGGCGTCCTCGCCCTTGAACGCGCGCCCGATTGGTGATCCCGCGGTAAGGGCGGGCCCGGCCAGCTCACTCGCGATGTCGCGACGGATCGCGTTCACGACTTCGATCGCAGCTGCGATGTGGCGAAACTGCCGAGGCGGTGCCCGGTCCGACGTGACGCGTCCCGAACGATCCCTACGAGTGCACGGTACCACCGAGTTGCCGCGAGCTGGCGAGCGGGGCATACTCACACATTGTGCCTACGCCACACACATCCCAATACGTTGGACTCGCGCTCCTCGCCGTTCTGGCGGCCTGCACCAGTCGCGCGCCACGCGCTCACACTCCTGCGATGACGGGTACCGCATCCGCCGAGATTGCCGCCGCCCGCGAACGCTCGAACAACGCGATCGCCGCCCACGATACCGCCGCCATCGCACGCGAATGGATGCCCGACATCAACGTCGTCACCTCGACCGGCGCGCAAAACTCGGGTCTCGATGCCAATGCGCAGGCGATGCAGGCGGCGTTCACGAGACGGCCGGACACGAAATGGGTCCGCACACCGATTCGCATCACGGTGTTCGACCAGTGGCAGGTGGCATCGGAGGAAGGTGAGTGGGTTGGCACGTGGACCGATCCCGACGGACCGGTGCGCGTTACCGGCACGTACCTCGCACAATGGCGGCATACCGACGGGCGATGGCGCATTCAGGCTGAGGTCTTTGTCCCGCTCACCTGTGCAGGTGGCGCGTACTGCGCCACGCATCCGTGAATCGCGTTCCGACGTGCCTCGCGTCGATGCGTAAGCTAAGCCTCGGCACCTGACAGACTGCCGCTGACGCTGATTGACGTGCCACCATCGGTGTTCTCAGGCGCCGCACAGGATACCTGCCGCCTGCTGTCAGGTAATCCCCGATACGCGACTGCTCCCTGAATCGCCAGCATGATGGTACAGGATCGGCGTCGGTCGGCGACATTCGCCGGCCGCTGCGTCTCGAGGTCGGCGGCAGCTTGCTCATCAGCATCGGAGAGACTATGTCCACCACCGCTCTGGCTACGCCAGAAACCATGCCTGCCATCGAGCCGGCGCTTCCGACTGGCCCCATCATCGTCGCGACTGATACGAGTGCGGATTCCGACGCCGCGTTGCCGATCGCCAGCGCGCTTAACGCGCAGGGGCCGAAGTCATCGCGCTGAGCATCATCGAAAGCGATGAACGTACCGGTCTAGTGGGAAGGGTGGGCGCTCGAACAGGTGCTCGCCGCGGTGCCTCAAACCTGGCGCCCATCCTTCTACCGAACCGCCACCGGCGCCGAGATCGACCTGGTGCTGGAGCGACCCGG
>ENA-ORBV01005524-ORBV01005524.1-microbial-mat-metagenome-genome-assembly--contig:-NODE-5524-length-23180-cov-4.246418_pt1 | contig 23180 bp, 14 predicted proteins | sample MGYA00237777_ERZ505514 | MGnify/ENA primary metagenome ERZ505514 (study PRJEB26160, sample SAMN06269048) | microbial mat metagenome | isolation source: Oligotrophic lake microbial mat | place... | reverse complement strand
ACGATCAAATCCTCACGGGGTTGCCAGCGCATGCCGAACTTCGGATTGACCGTTGAGCCCACCTCGGAGTAATCGTCAAAGCGCAGCGCCGCCTGTAATTCCAGCGTCTCGGTGACCGGCGCATTCAACTCGGCATAGGCCGAGAAGACATTACGATCTTCGTCGGTCGCCACCAACCTGGATTGGCCAGGGCCGAGTGTGCTGTCGCGATCGCCAGCGATGTTGTTAGAAAGCAGCAGTGCCGAAGGCGTGAACTTCTGCGACTCATTGCGCAGTTCGCCACCGAGCGCTAAACCGAGGAATCCGCCATCGAGTTCGTTCAGTGAGCGGGTGAAGTTGAAATCGACACCCTGGCTGACACCCTCGGATTTGCGCGCCTCGTCGTCAATGGTGATCGAATCGAGCAGCGCCAGGCCTTGCGCCGACGACGGACCGAAAGGATTGACCGTGCCATTGCGCACCGCGGCGTCAATTTCGCTGAACAACACATAACCGCCGACGTAGCGATCGGTTGCCTTGTTTTGACTACGGAATAGCGCGCTGCCGTAGTCCCATTCGCCGAAGGCGCCTTCCAGGCCCAGCACGATGCGGCTACCTTCGCTGGTGACCTCATTGGTGCGGTTGCCGGCTTCAGTCATGCGATAGCGGATGCCGCTAAAAGTGGTCGGCAGACCCGCTCGGGTCAGCACGCTGCGATAGGGTTCTGGCAGCACCGACACCGGCAGATTGCGGATGCGTTGCGGATTAGGGCTGAGGCGATAGATGGTCTGGGCGCGCGAGTAGGCCAATTCGGCGAACAACTCATGGCTGTCGCCGATTTTTCTGGCGGCGCGACTGATGAAGCCAATCTTGTCTGACTCGGGGTAGATTTCGGTGTCCTGCATATAGTCGTAACTACACGCCACCGGACCACCCGGACCCTGCGGCGCAAACACCGTGGCGGGCGGATTGCAGCCCGGTGAACTGGGATTGATGCGGTTGCGCGTGGTGCCGGCCGGCAGCAGCCCAGCAGTGATCAGCGCATTGCGCTGCGCTGTGTTGATATCGATATTGGCTGGGTAGGTATTGCTCGACATCAAGGCCGGCAGCAGCGAGGCCAGCGGTCGCTCGCGGATGAAGTCGCGCTGGATGGAGCGCAGCGCGCCCAGATGTTGCACATCGAGCGTGCCGAACACGTTGTAGCCATCGTCCTGCAGGTCGCCAAAACCACCGCTGATGGTCGCGGTTTGTTTGTCGGCACCACCGTCCTGGGTGTCGGCGCCCGACAGGCTAAGATCTAGCCCTTGGTAGTCGTTACGGGTGATGAAGTTGATCACACCACCGATGGCGTCTGAACCGTACAGCGCGGATGCGCCGTCCTTGAGCACCTCGACGCGTTCGATGGCGCCGGCCGGGATGTTGTTGAGGTCGACACCGGCCTCATCGCCGGGCGACGCAAAGTTGGCCAGACGTCGGCCATTTAACAGGATTAGCGTGCTCGACACGCCGATACCGCGCAGATTGGCGCCGTTGAAACCGCGCTGGCCCGAGGTGCCGTCGGTAATGCTGGCGCCATCGGACAAGGGCGCGGTATTGGCGGACAGCGTGCGCACAATTTCCGCCGCGGTGGTCACGCCACGCTCACGGATATCTTCGCGGGTGATGATTTCGATCGGCAGCGCGGTCTCGCCGTCCAGACGCTTAATGCGCGAGCCGGTGACAAATACGGTGTCGAGTTCGGTCTGTGCCTGCTCAGTATCGGCATCTTGGGCGCTGGCCGCGCTAGGCAGCCACAGGGCCTGTGTCAGCGCCAACGCCAGCAGCGAGCGCTGCGTTGTGAGCCGTCGCTTGTGGGTCTTGTGCATGTGAGTTCCTCGGAATCTGGCGGGATTTGCAGCGCACAGCCGGCGCTGGACGGCCGGGGGAGCCGGCTGTGGGCGCACTGTACGCAGGGTTTGCAGCGTCGCCAGATGCCGCGTCGCGCTCTGGCAAGTCAGCGTCGCAATTGTGAAAGCGCGGCGCGTGCGGATGGCAGTTCGGCAACGCGCATTGCGCGATTGCGACACCGGCTTGCACAAATGTGGGCCAGGGAGCGACGTGTCAGACACTCCTTCGATGCTTGCTGCCATGATCCGCGCCGACTGAAGGCTTCTGGACCCCCGCATGCGCACACAACGTCATTTGCTGACTTCGCCGGTGCCCGGCACCACCCGTGAATTGCTCAGCCTGCATTACGGCCCAGCAAATAGTGGCCGCAAAGCGACCATCCAGGCCGCGCTGCATGCCGACGAACCGCCCGGCCTGCTGGTAGCTTTCCATCTGCGCGCTTTGCTGGCTGAACTGGAAGGGGCAGGGCGGTTGCGTGGCGAAGTGCTGCTGGTACCCGCGGCTAATCCGCTCGGACTGTCGCAGCGTTTGCTGGGTCGTGGGCTCGGCCGTTTTGAACTGGCCAGCGGCGAGAACTTCAATCGCCTGTATGCCGATGTAAGCCAGGCGGCGATGACGCGTTTGGGTGAGCTATTGGATGCAGGCTTGCCGAGTGTCGCGCAGGCGCGCAGCGCGCTGCTGGCCTGCGTGAACGAGTTACCCGCGCCTAGCGAATTGAGCAGTTTGCGCCGCACGCTGCTCGGTTTGGCCATTGATGCTGATCACGTGATCGATCTGCATTGCGATAACGAGGCGGTCATGCACCTCTACACCACACCAGCGCTGTGGCCGAGTTTCGAGCCGCTGACTCGGCTGCTTGGCGCTGAACTCGCGCTGCTGGCCGAAGACTCCGGCGGTGACCCCTTCGACGAAAGCTGTTCGATGATATGGACGCGCATGAATGCGCTGCTGCAGCGGCGAGGACGCAGCGAAGCTTGGCCGCTGGCCTGTGCCGCAGTCACCGTGGAACTGCGTGGCGAGACCGATGTGCGCCACGATTACGCGCTCGCCGATGCGCAGGCGATTTGCGCCTATTTGCACACGCAGGGCTATGTGGATGGCCCAATGCCGGAGTTGCCGCCGCTGAAACGCGCGCCGCGTCCGCTGCAGGGCTCCATGCCGATTATCACGCCGGTCGGCGGCGTGCTGGTGCACAGCGTGCCGGTCGGCAGCGAGGTGCGCCAAAACGATTTGGTTGCTGAGGTCATCGATCCGCTGTCGGGTGTAGTCACTGCGCTGTGCAGTCCAGTCGATGGGCTGCTGTACGCCCGCGAAAGTGGTCGCGTGGTGCACGCCGGGCTGCGCGTGGCGAAAGTCGCTGGCACGCAAGCGCTGCGCAGCGGCCCACTTTTGTCGGCCTGAACAAGGCACAGACGGTCACATGCGCGAACGCCACGCCCTACTGCTACTGCCACGCGGCACGCTACTCGCACTGGCCGGCGCCAGTGAAGTGCTGCGCGTCGGCAATGAGCTGCTCGGCGGGCGCACCATTGAGCTGCAGTTGTTATCGCGCGATGGCGCGGCGGTGCGTTGTGCGGGCGGCGAGCTGCTCAGCACCGATGCCGCGCTTGGCAACGGTGAAGATCTGGCGGGTTTGTATGTGATCGCCGATGGCCTGCCCACGGCTGCTGACGCGCTCTGGACCAAACAAAGTTTGGGCCGCGTAGGCGCCGCCATTGATCGGCGCGGTGGTGTCATCGGTGGCATCGGCTGCGGCGCCGCGTGGTGGGCGCAGGCCGGCCTGATGGATGGCTATCGTTGTTGCGTGCAGGCCTTGTACGCCGCGGAGCTGGCGACGGCCTTGCCGCGTGCGATGGTGTCTACCGCGCATCATGTGCACGACCGCAATCGCTGGAGCAGCGCTGGCGGCAGCGCGGCGATCGAACTGCTAATCCGCTGGTTTGGCCAGCGCTTTGGCGACCGTGTGCAATTGCAGTTGCTGGCACACTTCGGACTGGAACGCCTGCGCCAGGAGCACGAGCGGCAGTCCGAAACCGTCGCGGCGCGTGCCGGTGGCAGTGCCAAGCTGGCCGAGGCCGTGGCGCTGATGCAGGCTAACTTGGGCGAACCCTTATCGACCGAAGATATCGCCGGGCTGGTTGGCGTGTCGCGGCGCCAGCTGGAACGCCTGTTCAAACAACATCTGGATACGCTGCCCTCGCGCTGGTACTTGGAACAACGCCTGCAGCGCGCCCAGCGCATGTTGCAGCAATCCAGCCAATCGATTTTGCAGATCGGCCTGAGCTGCGGATTTACCTCTGGCGCGCATTTCTCCAATGCCTACCGCAACGTCTACGCGCGCACGCCACGCGACGAACGCAGCGTGCGCGCCGCTGCGTGGCGCGATTCCCCGCCTGCCGTGACGCCCGCGTCCGGCGAAATTCTCGATTTCCGCAAGGAGCGCACATGACCCTAAGCCCTGTTCCCCCAGCGCGCTTTTTGCTGCGCCCCTGCCACGCCGACGATTTGCCGGCGCTGGAGCGTTTTGCCGCCGCCAGCCCGGTAGGTATCACCACCTTGCCCTTTGATCGCGCCTTTTTGAGTGATCGGCTGCAGCGTTCCATGCATGCCTTCGCCACCGAGGACGCCAGCGGCGAGGAGATTTACCTGTTCGCGTTGGAAGATTTAGACGCCGGTGGCGTGATCGGCATCAGTGGCATCGCGGCGCGGGCCGGCTTTAGCGATCGTTTCTATAGCTATCGCAACGAATTCGTGGTGCACAGCAGCCGCGTGCTCGGTGTGTCCACGCGTATCCACACGCTGCATCTGTGCCATGACCTCACCGACGTCACGCTATTTATCAGCTTTCATATCGACCCCGCCTACGAACACACGCTGGCGCCGCAGCTGCTGTCACGTGCGCGCCTGCTGTTCATTGCGCAGCACGCCGAACGCTTCGCCGAGCGCGTCGCCGCTGAAAGCGCTGGGATGGCCGATGACGCCGGACGTTGCCCGTTCTGGGATGCCGTGGGACGGCGCTTTTTTGGCATGGATTACCCGACCATTGAACAGCTCACCGGCGGGCGCAGCAAGGCCTTCATCGCCGATTTGATGCCACTGTCGCCGATCTATGTGCCGCTGCTGCCGGAAGAGGCGCAGTTCGCCATCGGCCAGTTGCACCCGATCGCCGAATTGCCGTTCTCGATCCTGCTCGACGAGGGATTCGATGCCGATTCTTATCTCGATATTTTTGACGGCGGCCCGACCGTGCAGGAGCGCTTGGCGATGCTAAAAACGGTCAACCGGGCGCGGCTGTTGACGGCGGCTACCGGCACCGTCACCGACGGCGGCTGGCAGTTGGTCTGCAACGGCGAGCGTGAGCACTTCCGCGCCGTGCTGGTGCAAGCCAGCACGAGTGCGGACGACATCACGCTAGACCCACGCACGCTGTCCGCGCTGGGCGTCAGCCCCGGCGCGGCGCTGCGGGTCGCCGCCCTCGACACGCCGGAGCCACGCTAATGAGTGAGATCACCGTTCGCGCAGCGCAGATCGCAGATCTGCCGCACTTAACCCAACTCTTGCCTGCGTGGGCACTGGTGGCGATCGATTTGGCTAACAGCAATGAGGAGCAACTGCTGGTAGCGGTGATCGAATCGCAGCCATTGGCGTGCTTGCGTGTGCAACGGCGGGTGGGCTTGGAGCATCCGCGCTTCTGGTTTCACGTCGGCTGTCGGGTGCACGCCGCCAGCGAACTGGCGATGTTCCGTCGCGAACGCACGCTGCTGCTTGGCAATGATCTGACCGCTGCGGCTGAGATCAGCGATTTCGCATTGGCTAGGCATCTGGATAGCGAAGTGCGCGCCCGCTTAGCGTCGGCGCTGGTCGGCGCCGCGCTGCGCTGGCTTCAACAAGGCACGCGCGGCGCGGGCGATTTGCCTCGCGTGATCGCCGGCTTGCCGGGACCGCGTAGCGCAGATGGCTCGGCGCCGTTCTGGAATGGCCTAGGTCGGTACTTTTATGCGGGCGACGTTGATGAGGCCCTGGCACGTTTTGGCAGTCTCTGGCAAACCCACGTTGCCGCGCTATTGCCACGCCATCCGCTGGTGGTCTCCGTGTTGCAGGAGCAGACGCAAGCGGCGATCGGCGAAATTGCGCCTAGCGCAGCGGTGTGGCGCGACGCCCTGCACGCGCACGGTCTGCGCGCCGGGCAGCACATCGGCTTGCATGACGGTGGACCGGTGTACGAAGCGTATCTGGAATGCGTCAGCGGCAGCGGCCGGTGATGCGCTGCCTTTGCGCATGGGCCTTTTGCCTGCTGGGCGGCGGCGCGCTCGCTGACGGCCCGCGTCTGTTGCTGGCCGGCGGGGCGGTGCCGGTGTGCAGCAATATCTCGCCGCAAGCGTGTGTTGCTGGGCGGGTGCCAGGGCCGGCGCCGCTGGCGGCACAGTATCGTGTGGATGCAGCTGGTCTTGAGCGCGTTGCTGCGGCTTGGTGGCAGCCGCAGCGCAGCTTGGCGCGTAAGCGCATCCTTGCCGCGTTGCAGCGGCTGGCCAAAGCCGGCGCGCAGGACTTCAGTGCCGATGCCCTGCAGGCGGCGCTGCAATCTAGCAAGCGCGGCCGGGCGTGGACTGAATTGGCCGATTTCGAGCAATCGCGCATTTTTGATGCGCTGCAGCGCGCGCCCAGCGTTGAGCGCGTGGCTTTCGAAGATTCGACGGCGGATTCTGGTGCCGTCATTTTCCGCGAATTCGTCGCGATGGCGCGCAGCGCCTCTGGTCGGCAACCGCCGCGCATCCTGGTCAGCACGGCGTCTAGTCGCGATCCTTATGACGCTATTCATTTCTATCTGCAGTTGTTCGAGCAGGCCGGCGCGCAAGTACGCTGGTTGCCGCTCGATCATGCGCTGCGTGCGGCGCAGGCCAATCCAGACACCGATTGCAGCCGCTTGGACCGTCTGCGCGGTGAGCGCTGGGGTGCGCAGGATCGTGCCCGTTTGCATGCGCTGCGCGCGCAGGAACTGCAGGATGCCTGCCGCGATCACGCGCGGCTGCGCGCCGATATCGCCTGGGCCGATGGGCTGTTCCTCAACGGTGGCGATCAGAGTTTCACCCGCGCCGCTTGGTACAACGCCGATGGCACGCCGTCGCCGGAACTGCTGCTGCTACGACAGCGGCTGGAAGCGGGCACGCTGGTGCTAGCCGGCACCAGTGCCGGCACTGCCGTGCAAGCCGCCAGCCCTGGGGTGATGCTGGTGAGCGGTCCGGCCGTGCCGAGCGATGCTGCGCAGGCCTGGTCGCAGCTGCCGCCTGACCCTGATTGTGCCGCAGCGGCGGTCTGCGCTGGTGTCGATCCAGATGCGCTGCTGATGCACCCCGGCGGCGGCCTCGGCAGCTTTCCGCTGGGAGTTTTGGATACCCATTTTTCCGAGCGTGGCCGCGAATATCGCTTGGCTCGTCTGCTGTTAGATAGCGGCACTACGCTGGGTGCGGGGATTGATGAAAACACCGCACTGCGGCTGGATCGCAGCGGCGACCAGTGGCGCGCACGGGTGATCGGGCGCGCTGGCGTCACCCTGCTGCAGCGCTTGGATCAGCGCCGGCTGCTGTGGTCACGCTACCGCGCAGGCGCTGATTTTTTGTGGCCCGGCGCTCTAGAAACGCGTACTTGCGAGGCGCCGATCGCGCTACGCACGCTGCGCGCCGGCACCACCGAACTGCGCGACGCACTGCTCGCCGCAGATCAGCGCCCTGCGCTGCCATTGCGCCTGCAATCGGCCGGACGCCTGCGCAACGCCGGTCAGGTGTGTGCAGCAAGCACGCCGGGCGCGCGCATCTGGGAGTTTCCACCGAGCACTATGCAAGCAGACCAGGGACAACAGCCATGAACGCACCGCAGCCCGCATCCGCTGGCATGAAAGCCCCCGACACGCTGCTCATTCTTGGCATCGTCGCACTATTGGTGGCCATGGTTGTGGCGTTCACCCCGCCTGGTCGATTTGCCGAAGTCGTGAAAGAGCCGGGCTCGCGCCAGGTGTCGGTCGAGCTGAGCAGTTACGAGCGCAGCGGCGATGCCACCGCCGTGCCGCTGTTTGCCGAGGGTGGCCAACTAGGCCTGTTGAACCTGCCATTTGAGGGTTTGGTCGCTGGTGACAAGTTTGGTTCCGCAGTTGGCATCGTCGCCTTTTTGCTGGTGCTCGGTGGCAGCTTTGGCGTGCTGATGCGCACCGGCGCCATCGACCGCTCGTTGGCCGGTTTCATCAGCCGTTTCGAGCACCGTATCCCGATCCTGATTCCCGGCCTGTTTTTTCTGTTCTCACTGGGTGGCGCCATCTTTGGGATGGGTGAAGAGACTATCCCCTTCGTGTTGTTGCTGCTGCCGATATTCGCGCGCTTAGGTTTAGACGCGATCAGCGTGGTGCTGGTCACCTACGTCGCCACGCAGATCGGCTTTGCCACCAGTTGGATGAATCCATTCAGTGTGATCGTCGCGCAAGGCGTGGCCGGACTGCCGCCGGTGTCCGGCGCCGGTTTACGGGTGGCCATGTGGTGCGTATTTACCACGCTCGGCGCGCTACTGACCCTGCGCTATGCGTTGCGCACGCGGCGCTCACCCAGCACTCTGGCCGCGCAAGCGCAATTGACGCTGGAACGCGCTAGCCGCGCCGACATCGGCGTGCTGCTGGTGCTGGTGCTCAGCATGGGTTGGGTGATCTGGGGCGTCACCCAGCGCCAGTATTTTTTGCCGGAACTCGCCGCGCAGTTTTTCGCGATGGCGCTGGCCGCAGGTTTCATCGCCTGGCTGGGGCGCCGCCCAGGTTTGGATGCCAACGCACTGGCGGACGCCTTTCGTGACGGCGCCGCGCAAATGCTGCCCGTAGTGCTGGTCGTGGCATTGGCTAAATCGCTGATCCTGCTGCTCGGTGGCACCGATCCGGAGCAACCGGCGGTGCTCAATACGCTGCTCTTCCACTTGGCGCACGCCTTGGAAGGGCTGCCAGCCAGCGTTGCCGCAACATTCATGCTGCTACTGCAGTCGGCGATCAACTTTCTGGTGCCTTCAGGCTCCGGTCAAGCAGCGCTGACTATGCCGATCATGGCGCCGCTCGGCGATTTGCTCGGCGTCACCCGCCAAGTCAGCGTGCTGGCTTTCCAACTGGGCGATGGCTTGACCAATATCCTGGTGCCGACCTCCGCAACGCTGATGGGCGTGCTTGGCGCCGCGCGCATCGACTGGCTGCAGTGGGCGCGTTTCATTGCCGTTTGGATGGCCTGGATGCTCGGTCTGTCGGCGGTTTTCGTGGTCGGCGCGGTGTGGGGAGGCTATGCCTAAGGCGCCACGCGGCGCTTCCAGGCGCCGCGCGCTGCCACGATCAACACGCCACCGAGCACCAGCGCGCCACCCAGCAGTAAACGCGGCCCTGGCCGATCGCCCCAGAACAGCACACCGAGCGCCACCGCAAAAACCGGCGTCAACAGCAAAAACGGCGTCACCTGGGCGACCGGGTGGCGCTGCAACAGCACGTACAGCAAACCGTGCCCGACCAGCGATGCGGCCACTGCCGAATACAAAACGCCGCCCCAATCTCGCCAGCTCGCGGTGCTGAACAAGCTCACGCTGATCGGCTCGCTGAGGACCGCGACTAGTAACAAAGGCGGCAAGCTGATTGCAGCCGTCCAGGCCTGCAACTGAAAGGTATGCAAGCCGCCGATACTGCGCAATAGCGTGGTGCCGAGCGCTAAAGTCGCTGCCGCAATCAGTGACAAACCAAGCGCCAGCGGCGCATCCAAAACCAGCGGGTCAAAGCCGAGCACAGCTATACCGCCAAAGGCCACCACAATGCCCAGTGCTGTGGATCGCGCTGGCCGCTCACCCAGTAACCACCAAGCAAGTAATGCGGTCATCGGGATATAGCTCTGCAGGCTCAGTGCCACCGAACTGATGTCGCCGGCCTCGGCAATCGCCCAGAAGTTGAATGAAAAATGCAGCGCACCATTGCACAAAGCCACCACGATGAGTCGCCCACGCAGTTCGCGCGGCACCGGCTGTAGATAACGCAGCAGAAAAACCAGCACCACGACTAGCCGCAAAGTGGTGAACACCAGCGGTGGAAAATGGGCCAGCGCCGCAGCCGAAACCAAAAAATTGCCCGCCCACGCGAGGCAAATCACCAACACCAGCAGCAAATCACGAAGAGGCAGCACACGCAGACTCGGAGGTTGTTGAACCTACAAGCATGCGGAGTATTTAGAAGCGGTCAACTGAGGTTTCTAGGATGATTTGCCGTACGCGCCGAAACATCCGAATTAACACTTGTGTACCTGTCAATTTTGCAGGGCCGTGCTAGTTTCAGTCGACCTTCAGGTGGATATCGTCCATGTTTAGAGTTGCGGTTTTGCAAGTCGCACTAATGGCAACATTGTCGTTTTCCGCATCAGCCGCGACTGATTCATCCAACACCTGGTCGATGATCGAAGCGGCGCGCTCCGCCGAAGGCGGTTGGATTCGGCCTTCTGGTTTTAATGTTCCGGGTTTGGGCGATCCGTTTGCCGCTACTCAGCCGTTTTCACTTGCCTGGCAGAAGCCTGGCGCGCGGTCCGCGCGGACCTGGCAGAAGCGCGCGCGCCCGGAAGTGGGTGGTCGCGGACCGAATGCGCGGGCCGATTGGTTTACCTACCAACGCGCTTACCCAGGCACGCAAATTCCGGTCGGTGCGCGTCAGCGCGCGCTGCGTCAGACCGATGGCATTGCCGAAATTGCCGGTCGCGCCAAGGCTGGTAGCAACAGCGCGTGGACCTTGATGGGTCCGGATGGATTTGACTCGCGTATTGAACCCACTTGGGGCCGGATGAGCGGCCGCGTTCGCGCCTTGGCCATTGATCCGCGCGACTCCAATCGACTATTGCTGGGAACCGCGACCGGCGGGGCATGGTTGAGCGCCGATACCGGCGCCACTTGGCGCCCGCTGACCGACAATCAGCCTTCATTAGCGGTCGGTGCGGTTGCCATTGACCCGAATAACTCAAACGTCTTTTACGTCGGGACCGGTGAGGCAAATGGCACTTATTACAGTGCAGGCATTTTGAAAAGTACCGACGCGGGGACTACTTGGCGGGTACTGGGCGCAGAGACGTTTAAGCGTGGCGCGATCGCCGGTATTGCAGTTTCTCCGCAGGACAGCAATATCGTCGTGGTATGCGCTAAACCGGGTAAATTATTCCTCGGGGATAACGATATCGGCGTAAACGTGCGTGGTATTTATCGATCCACGAATGGTGGTGAAACCTTTACCGCTACCTCGAACACGGCTTGCAGTGGTTTGGCGGTGGTTCCCGCTAATTTCAATGTGATGTATCACTCGGCGACCGGTGGCACTGCTAATGGCTTGTATAAATCAACCAACGGCGGCGTCAATTGGACCTTGGTGACCGGCGCCGTCAATGGTGATGACGTTGAACGTTTAGCGATTGGCGTATCACCACAGGGCACCCGCATCTTTATCGGTGGCAAGAAAGGGAGCGATGTCGCAATTCAACGTTCCGTGGATAGCGGTGCCACTTGGAGCGAGCCACTGTTGACGGAAATTATAGAAAACGTCGAAATGGCCGATTACCGTCTCTATTGCGAAAGCCAGTGTGATTACAATAACGCGATTGGCGTCAATCCCGCCGATGTGCGTGATGTATTCTACGGAGGCGTGGGGATCTTTAGAACGCCGGATAGCGGCGCAACCTTCACTCAGGTTGGATCCAATAATGCCGGTGGCGGCCCCTTGCACGTTGACCATCATTTGGTGATGTTCGATCTGAACAGCGCTGGCGTGGTCTACAACGGCAACGATGGTGGTTTGTATCGGTCTAGTGATAGCGGCGCCACCTGGGCATCGATAGGCGGTAAACTGGCAACGATACAGCCGTACCATATCTCGCTGCATCCCACTAACCGGAACATTATCTTTACCGGTAACCAGGACAATGGCACCACTCGTCGCACCGATAGCAATGTTTGGATTGAAGTGGGTGGCGGTGATGGTGGTTATTCGGCGATCAACTATGCCAATCCACAGATTGTTTATAACAGCACGACCGAGTTAAGCCTGGGTAAGTCGAATAATGGCGGTGATACCTTCGCGGCCGACATCACGCAGGTTCCAAAAGAAATGGGCGAACCGACGGCCTTTATTGCGCCAGTGCTGATGGACCCGGTTAACCCAGAAGTGATTTATGGTGTTACCAATCGGGTATGGCGCAGCGCGAATGGTGCGCAAACTTGGGCCGCGATAAGCCCGGCGCTGACCAACACGGATACGGCTTTCATCAGTAATTTGGCCATCGCCAGATCGGATACGTCGGTGATCTATACGGTCGCTTCGGATGGCACCGTCGCGCGCAGCAATCCGGCCGGGTTTGTGAAGATCAACCGGGCGCCGCTGCCGGGTCGCTATGCAACATCGTTGGCCATCAGCCCAACTGATCCGAATACCGTCTACGTTGGTTTTTCGGGTTTTAATGACACCACGCCCAGCACGCCGGGGCATGTTTTCAAAACCATCAATGGCGGCACTAATTGGACCAATGTAACAACCAATTTGCCTGATGTTCCGGTTAATGCCTTAGCCATCAACCCGAGTCAACCGAACGAGGTTTATGCCGGCACCGATACCGGCGTGTTCATCACCTTAAACGGTGGTACATCCTGGGCAAAAATGAACAACGGCTTGCCCAACGCTGGTGTGGCTGCTTTGGCAGTGAACGCGACCACCAATGTTCTGGCGGCGGCGACCTATGGGCGCAGCGTTTGGTTTGCCGAACTGAACTCCACCAGCACTTTTGCGTTGACGGTTGCCAAAGCGGGCACTGGCAGCGGTACCGTCACCAGCAGCCCCACCGGTATCAACTGCGGCGCCACCTGCAGCGCCAGCTACGCAGCAGGCACCTCGGTCGTTTTGACCGCCAGTGCAGCCAGCGGATCCAGTTTCGCGGGTTGGTCAGGTGATTGCACCGGCACGCAAAGCACCTGCACGGTTTCCGTCAGCCAGGCACGCAACGCGACGGCGACCTTCAATACGCAAAGCGCGGGTACTACCGTATTGCAAAATGGGGTGGCGGTTACCGGCTTGTCGGGGGCGCAAGGCTCCTCGTTGGCGTTTACCATCCCGATTCCAGCGGGCGCGCGCAATTTGGCGGTACGTACCTCCGGCGGTACTGGCGATCCAGACCTGTTGGTGCGTTTTGGCCAAGCGCCGACCGCCACGACCTTTGATTGTCTGTCCGAGGCGGTGGGGACGACCGAGCAGTGCCTATTTGCGACCCCGACGACAGGCACCTATCACGTGCTGATCCGCGGCTTTGCCGCCTATTCCGGGCTCACGCTCACCGCCAGCTGGCAACCGGCCGGCGGCGGCAACTCGGCAGAACCGGTCGCCGTAGTGAATTTGCCATTGACCACCGGCACGGCCTGCGCGGCCTTCTACAGCGTCAAAACCTTCGGCAATCCCGGTGTAGTGCCCGGCGTGACTGCGACAGAAATTACGCTAGAGGGCACCGATCGCCGATTGGTCGGCGGTTTAATCATGAAGGGTAATGTGCTGCGCAGCGGAGTATTCGCCGGGGTGACTGTGCCACCGACACCTGGACGGGCGGTGCAACTTGCGCCAATCGCCTTCTGGTTACCGCCTGATTTGGGCGCCGCAACACTGGAAGTGGTCACCGGCAATACCACGCTGAGCAGTGTTCGGCTGCCCGCTCGCTCCGGCGCGCAGGTCATCCCACCGATTTTGCTCGGCGATCGTGGTGGTTTCTTCTCGGTGCGCCTGACGCCCGACACCTTGGCACAGTTCGGTGATCGGCCGTTCGCGATTGAACTTGGCGTGAAGTTCCTCGACAACACCAGCGCCTTTTTTGACTCCGGCACGGTGGTTGGTGGCGTCATTGATGGCAACAACCCCACCGAGGTGTCGTTCTGTATGGCGATCAGTCAAAACGTGAAAATCCGCACACTGGGCTTCCCAACCTACGGCGACGGGGTGACGGGCCAGTTCTTCACGATCCGCAATCCGCAAGATGTTGTGGTGTTTGATTCACGCAATCCGTAAACGAGGTTCCGGCTGTCGGCGTGGCCGACAGCCGGCGCGGAGCGCTGACCGCAAGGCCAGGAGCGCTCAACTACAAGTCGGCGATCTGGATAGCTGTTGAGCGCCGAATAGCCTCTGCAGCGCTGAGTTGTGCTCATGCCGTTGAACCGGATGAGCGCAAGGCCAAAGCGCTCAACTACAAGTTCGGCGATCCGGATAGCCCTCTGCAGCGCCGAGTTGTGCTCATGCTGTCGCAACGGAAAAGCGCAAAGCCAAGAGCGCCAACTACAAGTTGGCGATCCGAATAGCCTGTTGAGCGCCAAGTTGTGCGCATGCTGTTGCACCGGCGGAAGAGCGCAAAGCCAAGCGCTCAACTACAAGTCGGCGATCCGGATAGCCTGTCGAGCGCCGAATAGCCTCTGCAGCGCCGAGGTGTGCTCATGCTGTTGCAACGAAAAAGCGCAAAGCCAAGAGCGCCAACTACAAGTCGGCGATCCGGATAGCCTGTTGAGCGCCAAATAGCCTCTGCAGCGCCTAGTTGTGCTCATGCTGTAGCGACCTCCAAGCGCGCGTGCTTCCCTGGCAGGCGCGCCGGGTGCGTCACCACAGCAGCAGCACGGGCGCTCCGCCAGCAAACCAACGCTTGGCGAATGCCGCCGGCGCGCCGCCTTGTTCTTTGTTTTCCCACGCGCCACGATCAAGCAGTTTAAGCGCAGCGCCGCCGGACTTTTCCAGCTCACTGTTGAGCTTACTTAGGTCGGCAAGCAATGCATCGCGCTCGGCGGCGCGTTCGGTGTATTCGCGCTGCACATTGGCGTGTTCGCGCTGCTGGCTGGCGCTGGGTTTGCCGTCATAACTAACCACCGCACCGTATAACTCGCCCATGCGTTCGCGTAGTTGCTGCTCGCCGCTGACATAACCACCATCGGTGCTGCTGGCTGCCAGTTTCTTGCCTAACTCGTCGATGCGCGCACGGTAATTTGCCAGTGCTTTTGGCGCTTGAGCTGCCAGCGTTGTGCTGCGTTCATCGATCTGTTTAAGCAGATCGGAGAGTGTATCGGCCATAAAGGTGAGTTCGCCTAATTCTGCGTGCAAGGCTAATGCCAGTTCACGTTGTTCGGCGCGGTCTTGTGGGCTGTGGGGTGAGCGTGGGTCGGCGGCCAGTGTGACTTTGCCCTCTACGGCTTGTTTGCCACGGGTTAATACAAAACGATAGTCGCCCTCTGGCAAACGTGGCCCCACAAAAGCCGGCACTAATTGGGTGGATGGCGGGAGTTTCGGGGCCTTCAGGCGCATCGGCCACTCAATACGCACCACGCCGCGGCGCTTGTCTACCGGCAAAATGGTAATCAATTTATTCTGACTATCAAAAATCTCCAGCTTGGAATCGCCGAACATATGGCGCTTCTGCGCATAAAAACTGATTACCGCGACGTCCGGCAAACTGCGGCCTACATATTCGTCGTCACCACCAAACTCCTGCAGGCCGCCGCCTGTCGTTTGTATGCCAGGACGGGATGGCAGCACAGTGAGTTCTTGCGCCAGAATAGCCGGGGAGAGCGCCCGCAATGGCGTTAGATCATCAATGATATAAATGCCGCGGCCATGCGTGCCGACAATTAAATCGTGTTCACGCGGATGGATATATAAATCGTGCACTGCGACCCGTGGCAAATTCTCCGAAAAACGCGTCCACTGTGCGCCGTTATCCAGAGAAATAAACAATCCAAATTCCGTGCCCAGATACAGAATATTGGCTTGCGCCGGATCTTGTTTGATGACCCAGGCGTAGCCATCAACGCCGCTCACATTCAGCGGAGCGAAACTGCTGCCCGCATCCCGAGTGACCAACACATAAGGTTTGAAGTCACCACGGCGATGATCGTCAATAGTCAAAAAGGCAGTGCTGGCATCGTGTGGTGAGGCTTCGATGCGTGAAACCCACGCACCCTTCGGCGCGCCTTTCAGCCGGCTGCTTAGATCAGTCCAGGTGTTTCCCGCATCGCGCGTTAAATGCACCTTGCCATCATCACTACCCACCCAAATAGTTTTTGCATCCAGCGGCGACTCGGCAATCGTATAAATGGTCGCGTGATTCTCGGCGGTTGAGTTATCGCGGGTTAAACCTCCGGAGCTGGCTTGCCGTTGAAACTGTGGATTATCAGTGGTCAGATCGGGGGAAATCCGCTGCCAACTGTCGCCACGATCAGTGGAGACATGTAAATACTGCGAGCCGGTGTAGAGTTTGCCGCTGGGCGCTAACACGGTAGGCGTGTTCCAGTTGTAGCGCAGTTTTTCCTCACCATCGCCGCGTGCCGGAGCAATTTGCTTGACCTCACCGATTGTACGATTGACGCGTAACAACTTGCCACCTTGATACTGACTAAACACGGTGGCTGGGTCTTTTGGATCTGGCCAAACCCAAAAACCATCTCCCAAACCGACACTATCCCAATCCCGATTGCGGATGCCGGATGCGCCGCGTGATGGCGCGGTCCAGGAACCGTTATCTTGCAGACCGCCATACACATGATACGGTTGCGCCATATCCGCACTGACATGATAAAACTGACTAACCGGCAAGTTGCGGAACATCCGCCATTTGGCCCCCTGATTGAAGGATTCATACACGCCGCCATCGGTGCCGAGCAAAATTTGCTGCGGCAGTTTTGGGTTAATCCACAGCGCATGGTGATCGGGGTGTACTGAGCCGCCAAAACTCATGCTATTAAAGGTTTTCCCACCGTCTGTCGATACCGTCGTGACAAAAGCGGGGCGGTAAATGCGATCGTGATCAGTGGGGTCGACGACGATTTGTGCAAAATAAAACGGGCGCATTTGCACATTGGCACTAGAATTCACCTCGTTCCAGTGGTTGCCCATATCGTCTGATCGATATAGCGCGGTTTTTTTGGCTTCCACCAGGGCATACACCACGTTCGGCTTGCTATACGCCACGCTGAGTGAGATGCGACCTTTTTCACCAGTCGGCAAACCAGTTTCTATTTTGCTCCAGGTGCTACCGCCATCAAAGCTGCGATAAACACCTGATCCGGCGCCGCCCGAATGAAAGAAATCAGGCGATCGGCGAAAACTCCACATGCCGGCATACAGCACGTTTGGATTGCGCGGGTCCATTTTGATGTCTGAGCAACCCGTGCCGGGGTCTACGTATAAAACCTTCTCAAAGCTGGCACCACCATCGCGGGTGCGATAAACGCCGCGATCAGCCGAGTCACTCCACAAAGCGCCAGTTGCGCAGATAAAGACGTTTTGTCCGTTCGTGCTGTCGACGGCAATGCGCGAAATGCGTTCGACTTTTTCCAGTCCCACGCGTTTAAAATTATCGCCACCATCCAAACTCAAATAAACGCCTTCACCCACGGAAACCGAGTTGCGCACATTGGCCTCGCCGGTGCCGACCCAAACCCGTTTAGGATCATTCGGGTCTATGCCTAAGGCACCGATACTCTGCGTGTGCGCATCAAACACCGGTTTAAATGAGTTGCCGCCGTCGGTGGATCGCCAAACGCCACCGGAAGCCGCGCCCACGAAAATGGTCTGTGGGAAACTGCTGGTAGCGTCAATGGCCGAAATTCGACCACTCATTTGCGCGCTACCGATGTGGCGTGCACTCAAACCACCAAAAATACTAGGGTCAGGCGCGCTCTGCGCCGAAACTCCGGCGCTGGCAAACAAGGCAAGTGGCAAAAGCGATAATGTGCGCATGGCAGGCCTCAGTGAGCGGAACGGCGATTACTTGGTAACCGCCGCAGCCGGTTTGGGTGCCGGTTGGGTGAAGCGATCCGCTGCTACCTCAACATTGGTATCGATTTTGGTAATCAACATTTCCTGCTTCATTTCGCCCATGGGACCGGTCATTACGTTGGTAACTGAATGCGGAATCATGGTGCCCGCGACTTCTTTGTAATCGCCCAAAATGGCCGTGCCTTGTACTTCTTGGCCTTGAATCTTGATCTTGCTTTCGGTTTTGATCGCCAGGAAATACTCGGTATCAATGTAGTTTATTTCTTCGCCACCGTCTTTACGAATGACTTTCAACTTATAGGCTGCTGTACCGTCCACATCGGCCAAGCCAAGGAACTCCACTTTATGGCCTTTGCTCTGGTAATCCACCAGCGGGCCATCTACATCCGCTTGATCTTTAAATTGTTTGAGCTCGTCGCCAGCCATCGGCTCGGCGTCGAGTTTGCCCATCATGGGCATAATCTGCCAACCGTTGCTGCCGTCGTACGCCTGGGTGGCCTGCATGCCCTGAAAGCTGAAATCGATACGCATGGCGTTTGGGCGTTTGGTTTCGACGGTGAACGGCATCTGCATCGGACCCATCGTCATCGTGCCTTGCGCGCGTGAGGATTTAATCGCCTTGATCACCTCCAAACCACCGCGCGCCTCAATATTCTTGGCAATTACCTCATCGGCGGTTTTGAGGTCCTCAGCAAAAGCAGCAGCGGAAAGTCCAGCAGCAGCCAACGCAATTAACAGAGAGCGGGTTAACAAGGACATAAATCACCATTGGTGGGAGTGTGCGCGCATTATGCAAGATCATTGCGCCGCGCAACGTGCCAGAAGGTGGGGGTCGGTTTGCTGGATGCTGGTTGCTGGGTAGTGCTTGGTGCTTGGTTTGTAACTGCGCCTGAGTGTCCGACCTCCGCCGAATGCATGCACGCAGTACGGCGCGTCTGCGGCGTTGCGACGCTTGCCAATGGAAGAGCCCTTGGCTGCGCGCCGCGCCTTGCATCCATCCGTTGCGCCCCACAACGCATCTCACGCTGAAAGTCCGACAGGCTGCTAGGTTTAATCGCGTTGGGATTGTCGGGCCACTTCAAATTTTGACCAGTTCGACACGGCGATTTTTTGCGCGGCCTGCTTCGTCGGCATTGTCGGCCAAGGGCTGGTCGGGGCCGAAGCCGTGGGCGCTTAGGCGCGATGGATTGATGCCTAAATCGACCAGCGCACCTAGCACGCTGCGCGCCCGCGCGCCGGATAGCTCACGATTGTGAGCCGCGCCGCCGCTGTTGTCGGTATGGCCTTCGATGGAAATCTTCAGTCCGGCATTCGAGTCGAGCAGTGTTTTGATTTCAGCGATGGCGGCCTGACTATCTGGGCGCAGCGACGATGCGTCGATATCGAAATTGATGTACAGCGCGACGCGGCCATCGGTATCCAGCGCTTCTTTCATCGCGCTGGCGTCGAGAAAGCCTAGCGATTGCGTCATCGTTGCTTTTTCCAGTACGACGATATTGCCCGCTGGTTTGGCGGCCGCGGTACTGACCAGGATCCAATATTCTTTGTCCGCAGTGCGGATGAGGTAAGTGTGGTGCGCGTAGCCGCTGGTGGGCGGCACGCTGCGCCAGTATTTGTTGGTTTCGCGTAAACCGCCGGCCGCCTCGACGATCGCGCGCGTAAATTGCGTTTCGCTGATCTTCGCACCGCCCAACGCCAGCACCGCATTTTCGTAATTGCGATGGTATTCCGTGATCGAATATTCCCGCCGCTTGTCTGCGCTGATTAGGCTCATGGCGTTGTAGTAAAGGCGGCCTTCGACTAGGACCATTTTCTTCCCGGCGAGGAAAAAATGGCTGTCGAAGTTGATCGTGTTCTTGTCATCTTTGACCGTGCCTGTCAGCCCCTCTGGGATCTGAAAGAACGGGAAGGGCGGCAGAACTGCTGTCGAAATGGCGACCGTGTCCACGCTGAAACCGGCGTCGGCTGTCGATGCCGTCGGTGTCGGTACCGGTTCCAACGCGGGTGCGGGTGCCGTTACCGGTGCTTCGACGGGCGCTTTGGCTGCCGGCGTCACGGGTTCGGCCATCACCGCCTGGCTGATCGTTTCGGGGGCAGGAGCCAGCGCTGGCGAGGGATCTTCTTTTTTGCAGCCAGACAATAAAAGGACGAACAGTGTGCTGCCGATCAGCAAGCGGCTCTGGTGCATAGTGTCTCCCTGACACAACGAAATAGCGCCGGAGCATAGCGAGCCTCATGGCTCTACGCCGCCGCGGCTGCGAGAACGTGCGAAACAAACTGATGTGGTCACGCTTGATGTAAGAGTCCCAGGTCGCCCCGGCGCGCTTATTCGCGCATCAAACTGAGTGGGACTTTCGCTCCGATCGGGAGTAAAAAAGCCGTATGTCACGTTGCCCGCAGGGCTACGTGACAGTGCTCCGATGTCACGTCGGCCTGCGGCCAACGTGACCTACGCATCAACGCTGAAAAAAATGCATTAAAATCATTTGCTTGCGGTATGTTTGGTGAGAGCTGGGCTGAACCAGGATCGCGCGCGCGTGGCTCATGAAGGCAGCATCGGCGACCAGTCAGCTCTACACAGTCGGAAATGAGCCGTGCAGCTTGTCGGAAAATTCCGAAACTCGTGTGTGCAGTGTTGTTGTCGGAGTCAGGACACTGCCCGCAAGCGACTTGGTCGACTTTGCGGTACGCCCATCTGTCAGGGCCTTGGCTGCCTTGGTCGCGGCGGTAGAAGAGCTTTGCTTGGTCGTGTTGGCGTGCGCTAGCGCGCTGCCGGCCAGGAACTAGCCATCGGGCTGGACTTGGGGCTGCTGAGTACCGTGGCGGCCGTCTTGGTTATTTTGGTACCGGACTGCTCGTTCTTGGACATGTCTATCGATCCTTAAGCTGTATTAGGTTGTCGACGCGATCAACTCTTACGAACGAACACTATTACAGATAGTGGTATATTCGGCTTAGATGTCGACGCGTACCGCATAGAAGTGGACTTCGAAGACGCCCGGCTTCCCCAGATCGAAGCAGACAACAAGTTCACTGGTGGCTTCGATGTAGCGATCGTGAAAGCTTTCCGGAAGCGCTTGCAGCTGATCCGGGCAGCGGTGGATGAACGCGCGTTCTATGCGATGAAGTCGCTGCATTACGAACGGCTAAAGGGAGATCGAGAAGGTCAGAGCTCGATGCGCTTGAACGATCAGTGGCGACTCATCCTGCGCATCAGCCAGACCGAAGACGGCAGACGAGTCGTGATCGTGTCGATCACCGACTACCACTAACTCGGGGGAGACGAGAGATGAAGATTGCAGAGACATTCCCGCCGGGCGAGTTCCTCCGGGATGAGCTGGAGGCCCGCGGCTGGTCGCAGACCCAGTTGGCCGAAATCATGGGTAGGCCGTTTCGGCTGATCAACGAGATCATCGCTGGCAAGAAGGCGATCACGCCGGAAACGGCCATTCAGCTGGGTGATTCCTTGGGTACGGGCCCAGAGCTTTGGATGAATCTGGAGAGCCAGTACCAGCTGTCCAAGGTTTGCGCCTCGGATGGTCAGGTTGCGCGTCGTGCGAGGCTGTACGGGCGCTTTCCTGTGCGCGGGATGATCAAGCGCGGTTGGCTGCCGAAGACCAAGGCGGTTGCCGAGCTAGAGCACGCCTGCCTCGCCTTTTTCGGCTTAAATAGGCTCGATGAACCGCTCAATTTCTCCCATGCAGCCAAGAAAGTTGAAGTCTTGGAAAATGCTTCCGACCTTCAGTTAGCGTGGTTGTATCGTGCTCGACAGCTTGCGTCTGAACAGATCGTAGCCCCCTACACGGCAGAGCGTCTTCGTCAGGCATTGACGAAACTGGCCAGCCTGCTACCAGCGCCGGAGGAAGCACGTCATGTGCCTCGACTGCTAGCGGAGTGCGGGGTAGGCTTTGTCGTGGTTGAGCCGATTCCTGGGTCGAAGATTGATGGCGCCTGCTTCTGGCTCTCCGATACGCAGCCCGTTGTAGCCATGTCGCTACGTTTGGATCGAATCGACAACTTCTGGTTCGTGCTGCGGCACGAGCTGGAACATGTGCTGTGTAAGCACGGGAAGGGTCGCGGATATTTGATCGATCAGGATCTGGATCCCACCGAGCAAGTCAACGACGAAGAAGATGCCGCCAACCGTGAAGCGCTCGAATTCTGTGTGTCCCAAAGCGAGCTGACCGGGTTCATAGCCCGCGTTGGCCCATTCTTTGCGGAAGAACGCGTTGTACTTTTCGCCCAACGGATCAAGGTTCACCCTGGCTTGGTGGTCGGTCAGTTGCAGCGCCGCCTGCGTCGCTACGACTTCCTCCGAGCGCATCAAGTCAAGGTGCGTCAGTTCGTGGTTGCGTCGGCACGAACCGATGGTTGGGGTGTTATCGATACGGCGTGAGGTGCACCTAGCCGCCTGCCAGCGGCTTGAGCAGTAGGGCCGGCGACGATCTGTACCTGCTGACGTACAAGAAAACGCCGCGGTCCAAGATCGTGCGCACCAGCACCGCGCAACCTGACCTGTCGAACGCGCAAGTCGTATTTCCGGCAAGTCAGGAAGTCATCGAAGACCTGGGGGCCGCGCGCGACGCTTTGTACGTGCAGACGCTCGCAAGCGGTAAGCACGCAGCGTTCTATCTTTATTCCGGTCGAGGAGGAAAATGGGGCTTCGGTTTGCGACCTACTGGAGCTATCAATGGACTCAAGCAAGCGATCTGTTCGAGGGAGTGATGGTTGAGCGCTGGCGCAGCAGCGGTTTATCGGTGGACGCGTTTGCCGGCTTGAAGGGGTAACGCGGTCGGGCTTCTATCGCTGGCGTTCGCTGCTTGGTTCAGGATCGGCGCCCCGGGCACGGGGTGGTTCGCGCGGATCGGCAAGCGCAGGCTGGGCTCGTGGATCTTGGCGCGCTGGGTGCTCGGACTCGGGCGCGCTCATGCAGCTTCAGTGCCTCAGCCAATTCGCTGCGCCTGCGGGCCATAGCGCCGCTGAGGCCGAGCGCAATCCAACGTTGTGGATGCGGCGCGCCGGACAAACTTGCCCGGCGTCGGCGCACGCCACTGACCGCTATTGACTGAGCCGAACGGTGTCACACAGCGGTTTGGTGCGCTGGAAGATCTGCGGGTCATCGTGGACGCCGCCTTCCTTGTCGACGCGCACATAGCGAGCCAGCGAGCACGGGCCGATCTGGCGAAATTTTTCGGAGAGACTGCCATGGTTGTCGGCATTCGGATCCCACTGGACCTCGATCTCGTTGCCGTTCTTGGTATAGGTGCCGGTGACCGCGCTGCCCGACATATTTGCCCAAGTCTTGCTGGCCTTGGTGTCGCTATTGAAGATCACTCGCGTGCGGTCGACTTCATAAGTTGAAAACGCGACATCACCGAAACCTGTGGCAGCGCCCGCGGGCGCGCTAGCGGTCGATTCCGGCTCACTGCCACCGCAACCGGCCAGGATCGCGACCACGAGTGCGCACGATAAGGCTTTTGCTGAGTTCATCTGGAGC
>ENA-ORBV01005520-ORBV01005520.1-microbial-mat-metagenome-genome-assembly--contig:-NODE-5520-length-23192-cov-4.571101_pt1 | contig 23192 bp, 26 predicted proteins | sample MGYA00237777_ERZ505514 | MGnify/ENA primary metagenome ERZ505514 (study PRJEB26160, sample SAMN06269048) | microbial mat metagenome | isolation source: Oligotrophic lake microbial mat | place... | reverse complement strand
GTGAAGTAGCGCGGCGGAGGGGCCTCAGCGTCGTGCGGGGCCGCATAGATGCGTGTGTCATGTGACGAAATAACCCGCGAGCGTCGCGGGTCATCCGCCACGGGCTCCAGAAAATAGGCCGCGAGCGTTGGCGCGTATCCACCAGACATCGCCGTTTGGCGTGGGTTTTCGCGATCGCCTTCGCGGCCTACACCAGATCGCCGGTCGACCTGGATTCCTGCTAGAATCCCGGTCGATTCTGCGGGTTGCGGCCGGGAGCGGCGATGGTACGAGGCCGGAATTGATACGCCGCCAACCTGTCCACTTCGTTATGCCTTCTACTCATTAGATTAGACAACTGCCACGGTGGCCAGAGGCCGTTTGTGGGTGTTGCCAGTTCCCAGCGAGGCTTCGATGGAGTACTTCAGACAACCCGGTAACCTGATCCAATCGGGGTTCGCGCTCCACGCAGGGAGGTTGCTGGCTCAGTACTGCTCGCTTACGGCTGGGCTCCGATCTCATGAGAAGTACGACGCCACTTTGGTCGTGTGCGTCCTGCAGTCGCTCCTGACGAACTGCACGGAGCTCTTGTCGGCCATGCGAGCAAGTCAGAAGCCGTTTTTCAGCGAGGTCATCACGGACGTACCGCACCGATGGGGTCTCACGCGCTCGTTCATCACCCACGATACCTTCCCAACTGACGTGACGCTCGAACGTGTCCTGGAACACATGAGGAACGCCTTGAGCCATCCGACGGTCTCTGAGGGTACCCAATACGCCTCCACTGGTTACACAACATCAAACGATGCATCTGGGATCGTGTCCGCGTTTCGTTTCACGGATTCACCATGGGTCAACAAGGGGAGCATTCACTGGGGAGCCTCGTCCAAGATAGAAGAGAAAGTACAAAAGACCGTTCAGATCTTCGAGAAGCGCTACAAACTGCAAGAGTTCTTAGCGGTACGGCGTGCACCCGATGGCACATTCGGCATCGCCCACAATGGCACAACGTTCCTGCCGGTCTTCGTCATTCAATTGCCGCTGCCAGCGTTGATCGATCTCACTAAGTGTCTCGCGAATTACCTGGCGCAACCGACAAATGTGCAGTGGGATGGTAAATCGCTCCACCAGCTTGTCGCATAGTTCTTGTCATGAAAACTGCGTTTTATCCCTGCTGCAATCGTGACGTAGAAGAACCGTGTCGGATTCTCGCAGGTGAGGTTCAGCGCATCGTATTTTGCGACGTCAATCCATCCCTCGAGAAGCATTGGAGACGCATCGCCACGCTGAACCTGAACGACGATCTGCCAGCGACCGAGTTCATCGTCGACGATGCATTCGCTGCACTCTCCAGACTCGACGTCATCGACGTACTGTTCTATCGGCGCGACAGCGGCGGGGAGGGCGGCAGCGGGATATTCGTCCTTGGCGATGTCTTCCTGCGCCCGTTGCTCAAACGGTTTGCGCCGAAGGGGGGCCTCATTATTACCGATGGCTCAAACAGTCGTGGGAGCAATTTCAAGAGAATGGTGAGACAGAGTGGGCTGGCAAAGCACGGCTGGAGATTCTCGGCATCCTCCGACCAACCGTACCGGGCTCAACAGGGGTTGTGGCGGATTTCCGTCGTGCCAGTTGCGGGCGATGAGGCATAACATCGGCTTGGAGCCGGCGGCGCGAAGCACTCTGCGCGCCACGGCTCAAGCCGCACGTTGACCGACTGACTTCCGATGAGCACCTTTTTCGATAGAGCCACGTCAATCGCCGCCACTGCGGCGAAGATCGCTCGCATTCAGGGCGCCTCCCTGGAGGCCACGGTGCTGGCGGTTGCAAGACCCAGCCTCCTTGAGACGGGATTCGATAGCTATGACGGCAGCAACAGCCTGCATCCGCTGATGCTGCAGGTGCCGATCCCCGCGTACGCCGTGCTGGACGATATCGAAGACATTGAGAAGTCCATCCAGCGTCGCGTGTCTCAGATCATTCGCCCCGACCTCGGGAATCTGATCACCGAGGTCATCATCAGTCCAGAGCTGGCTGGCGACCCTATCGTCTCCGTCGTGGCGGCGTCCCCGGACGGGGCTCTAGAAGAGGTTCCGTCTTTCTGGCAGGCCGGGTATTTTCGCTTGTTCATCACTCATCTCGCCGGCAACAAGACAAGCACGCACAAGCTCAAGGAGGCACTCGCGACCTACCAGGTCGCTGCGTTCGTAGCGCATGACGACATCGAGTCCACGCGTGAGTGGCAATCCGAGATCGAGCGCGCACTCCGAACGATGGATGCCTTGGTCGCCATCCTGTCGCCGGGCTTCATTCAGAGCAAGTGGTGTGACCAGGAAGTCGGAATCGCGATCGGTCGTGGCAAGCTGGTGCCCCCCCTGCGGGCTGGTGCCGACCCTCATGGGTTCATGGGCAAGACTCAGGCCCTGCAGGTCGGTGCCAGTGACGTGTCCACGCTGGCTCCGAAGCTCGTTGACATCCTCATCCAGCATTCGTTGTCGTCTGACCGAATGACGGAGGCGCTGGTAGATCGCCTGGTGGGCTCGTCGAGCTTTGAGTCGTCAAAGAGAACGATGTCGCTCCTTGAGAAGGCGTCAAGATTGAATTCGGCTCAGGTGGCGCGGCTCGTTCGGTCGACCGACGAGAACGTCGACGTCCGAGAAGCCTGGGGAGTACCTCAGCGCATCAAGGATCTCGTTTCGAAGCTCGGAGACTCGGCGGTCTAATCCCTATCAGCCCTCTCCAAGTCGAGTAGGCAGATCTTCTCCGTCCGGTCGTGCTCGGAAGCTTAAGCGAGACCGGTGAGCGAGATCCCGGTCGCGTGGTCCGTCGCTGCGGTCTTCGTTTCCAGATCTGGTGCGCGATTCATGACGCAGCACCCAACACCTATTGAGGCTCAGGCTCCGCCTGGGCGGAGTGCCCGTGCGCGCGCACGGGCGGCCTAGAAACTCAGTCGTGCCCTCCTACCGGCCTCCTCAAGCAAGCGACGTCGCCGACGCGCGTCCGTTGTCTCCAGGCTCGGGGGAGGGGCCGCGTCAAGCGGGTACGCGAACGACGCGTGGCGAGGAGAGGGTGGGTGTCCCATCACACGCGCTCGCTGCCGGACCATCGAAAAGACGGTGCCTCGCGACAGCATGTCATAGACCGCGCGCCCGATCTTGTGCGCGAGGATCGAGAGCGCGTTCCCTGTGCCGTGGTTCTTCTCGAGCCGTGCGAGCAGCTTCTTGCCCTCCGCCGTGTGGCGCAGGAACAGCACCGCCGCTTCTGAGAAGGCCCACGTGAGATGCACATTCCCCATCTTCGCGCCGCTCGTGCCCAGTTTCTTGCCGGCGGACTCCTTCGCGCACGCGATCAGGCGGGCATAGGACGCGAACTCCTGCACGCGATTGGCGTCGCCGTCATGGCGTTTGGCCTCCCGGACGATCGTGAGCTCGAGGTCGTTGACGAGCGCGTCGTACTGGTCGATGAGGGTCACGTCCACCTCGATGCTCTTGCGCACGCTCGGGTCCGGAACGTGATCGACCACACCCTCGCGGTTGCCAGGATAGGCCAGCCGGCGACCACACTCGGGCAGGTGGTACTGGGCCCGCGTATTCTGGATGTGGGCCAGCAACTCGCCGCGCTTGCGGACCAGATGCAGGCGTCGGCGCAGGAGGTCCCGCGTCGATCGCATCCCCGCGGGATAGACGTACGCTTGTGGCAGCATGCCGCCCCGCAGAAGGACCGCGATTTTCTGCGAGTCAATCTTGTCGTTCTTGGCCTTCCCGCCGTGAATCGCTTTCATGGCCAGGGCGTGGCCGAGCACGAAGGTGATGTGTTCGGCCGCGACGACGAGATGGTCGCGGTACGGCGCGACCGTCTCGAGGAATGCGGCCGGGGTGGAGGGCACGTTCCGGTGCACGAGCACCTGGCCGGTGGCGTCGAGGATGCAGAGGTGCCTCCTCCTGCGCGAGATTGCGCATGTGCCCTGCGTCAGCCTACTCACAATGAGTGGGAGCAGGGGGAGGGCTGTATGAGGATCATCCGCTTGCAGCCGACGGCGGCTGGCGAGATGATGAGCCGCCGCGGCTGAAGCGGCAGCGTTAGACCGACTGAACGAATCAATACCGGAATCGACACTCTGATTGCCGAACGCCACGTCGCGTGCGACCATTGGATATGCTATCGAGTCCCCTCGTCGAGCTGCTCAAGCTGCCAGCAACCGATCGGGCCGAGCTCGCTCTGGCGCTCTGGGACAGCCTCGCGGAAGGTGAGCGCGAGGGTGAACTTGCGCCCAGCGACGAACAGCGCGCTGACCTCGACCGTCGGTGGACCGAACACGTCGCCGATCCCGCGTCCGCGATTCCCTGGGCCGACGTGCGCGCGAAGCTACTGGCGTAGATGGCGGCTCGGCAGGTTGTCTTTCGGCCTCAGGCCGCAGACGACGCGAGCGAAGTGCAGGCATGGTACGAATCGCGCCGGGCCGGACTCGGGCGCGAATTCGGCTCGGCAGTCGAAGACCTCATCGACCGAATCGCCACGAACCCCTTCATGTTCCACCGTGTCCACGGCGAGACTCGTCGCGGCGTGTTGTCGCGGTTCCCGTACGCGGTCTACTTTCGACCGGCAGGCGACCAGATCGTGGTGCTGGCCATTCATGGGCGACAACATCCGTCTCGCTGGAAGACGCGTTCGTGAGACGGCGACACGGCACCTCCCCTCCGATCAACTGTGAGCCGTCTAACGACCAACTGGAGCCGACGGCGCGTTGACATTAGTGCGCCGCGGCTCAGTTGTTGACGTTGTCTAGGCGGAAATAACGGCGGCGCGTAGCCGAGGACTGTGATTCACGTGGACCGGAAGCCATAACGATCAAGGAGTCGAAATGGCTGATAAGCACCCGTATGTGCAGGGTCCTGGCGCTCTCGTGCAAGCGGTCACGCACTTCAGAAGGTCCTTCCCAGCGACGGTTGACGCGGGCGCTTTGAAGAAGCTGGGGATTGCCCCGAACAACGAAAGTTACTATCGTCCCTGCAGGTGCGTTTCGAGCGCGGCCAGGCGGTGAACGTGACCGCCACGTCGGGGCTGGCTGCCGCCGAGGCCGAGATGGCGCGAGTGCCGGTGACCGGGCGGCACTTCCGCGAGTTCGCCCTGGGCCTGAATCCCACCGATGCCACCGTGACCTTTGGCGACGAGGTGTGGGTGCTTAACGGAAAGATGGTGGTGAAGTGAGCCTGAACGACGTTGCCGATGGCCAGGACCACTCGCTCGATCCCCGTGCCATTCCCATGCAGCGCGTTACCGGCGGGCTGACGGCGGCGGCCATCGCTCTGGGCTCGCTGGTGGCGCTTGCCATCGTGATGCTCGTGGCCGACAACCTGGCTGCCTGGCAGCGCGTGCTGATGGGGCTCGCCTGGCTGGTCCTCGCAGTCCTTGGCGCAACGTTCGTGGATCGCTGGCCGGTGCGCAGCTATCACCACACCTCGTATCGGATCGACGACCGCGGCATTGAGATCCGTCGCGGCGTCTATTGGCGCGTGGTGATCAACCTGCCACGGTCGCGGGTGCAGCACATCGACGTGTCTCAGGGGCCCATCGATCGCCGCTACGGCCTTGGCACGCTGGTGCTCTACACCGCGGGCACCGATCACGCGAAGGTCGCACTCGGCGGGCTCGAGCACGGCCGCGCGCTGCGCATCCGCGAGCACCTGCTGCCGCCAGGAGCCGACGATGCGGTCTGAGCAGCGGCTGCATCCGGCAACGCTCGTGTTCGACCTGATCACGCAGATCAGACGCTTCGCGCTGCCGGCCCTGCTCGTCGTCGTCGGCGCCTCGCGCTCCACCGGCGGACCGGGCGGGATGTTCGAGTGGGTGCCGTCGGGATGGGAATCGTGGCTGCTGGTCATGCTCGTCCCGGCCGGGTGCATGACCGTCGCTCGTTACGTGTCGTTCCGCATCCGCTACGACGAGCGCGAGCTGGTACTTCGCTCGGGGTTGATCTTCCGCAACGAGCGTCATGTGCCGTACGCCCGCATCCAGAACCTCGATGCCGTGCAGAACCCCCTGCATCAACTGCTCCACGTCGTCGAGGTGCGGGTGGAAACGGGCGGTGGCAAGGAGGAAGAGGCGCGGCTGAGCGTGCTGTCGGTGGCGGCGTTCGAAGCGATGAAGAGCCACGTCCTTGCGGGACGGGCACAGTCGGGCGCAGTGATCAACGGTGCCAGCGTCGAGGAACCAATCGCGGCCGGCGAGCCGCTGGTGCATTTGTCCCTGCGTGAAGTGGTGCTGTGCGGGCTGCTCGAGAACAAGGGGATGGTGTTGATTGGCGCGGCGGCCGGCGTGGGGTGGGAGGCCGGCATCTTCGGCGGCGTCCCAGGCCGCCTGTTCGGCCAGGCCCAGAGCCTGGGGTGGGCTGTGTTTGGCGATCTGTTCGACGCGGCGTCCGACCGGGCTCCGCTGTTGATCCTCCGCATCGGCAGCGCCGTCGCGCTGGTGCTTGGCGTGCTGCTGCTCATCAGGCTGGTGTCGGTGGCGTGGGCGCTGGTGCGGCTCTACGACTTCCGCCTCGTGCGCGATGGCGACGACCTGCGGAGCACGTTCGGCCTGTTCACGCGAGTGGCGACCACGGTGCCCGTCAGGCGCGTGCAGACCGTGATTGTCGCAGCCGGGCCCCTGCATCGATGGCTCGGCCGCGTGACCGTGCGCGTGGAGACGGCGGGTGGCGCTCGCGACGCAAGCGGCGCAGCGCGCGTGCGCGAGTGGCTCGCGCCACTGCTGCGCCGGCCAGAGTTGCCGGCGCTGCTGCGGCAGGTCTTGCCCGGTGTCGACCTCGGGTCGTTGCCGTGGCAGCCGCTCCATCCTCGGGCGTTCGCACGGGCGGTGACACCGAACCTGGTGATGACCGCGGTGGTCACCATCGTTGCGGCCATCGTCATCGGCTGGGGCGCCATTAGCGTGTTGCTGCTGTTGCTGCCGTGGGCACTCCTCGGCGCGCGGCTGCACGTGGCGCACATCGGGTGGGCAGACAACGACCAGGTGGTGGCCATGCGGAGCGGCTGGCTCTGGCAGCGGATGACGATCGCGCGCGTCAGTAAGATCCAGGCGGTGGCCATGCGTCACTCCCCGCTCGATCGCCGCGCGGCCATGGCGCGAGTGCGGGTCGACACGGCGGGCGCCTCGGAGTTCTCGCGCATCGATATTCCCTATCTCGATGGCGCGGTGGCGAAGGGCCTGCACGGCCGCCTGTCGGCCCACGCCGCCAACACCGCCTTCCGGTGGTAGGGAACAATCGCGACAGCCGTCCTGCCGCAACCCAGGAGATCCGTCCGCCACCAGCAGCCCAGCGTCAACTTGCCGGCGGCCTGCTTGATGACCATCTCCATCACGCAGACGCTGGACAGCACGAGTTCGCGAGGATTCTTCAACACGCGACGCCGCACCGGCGAGGGCAGGCGGCTCGAATCGAACTTCAGCCACAGCCAGCAATGCGTGTCGAGCAGGAACGTCATGCGCCCCACGCCTCGAGCTCCGCATCGGTGAGCGGCGCGTCGAAATCCACCGCCATCTGGATGCGCCCCTTCCAGGTGTCGACGTGCAGCTTCGACAGCTCCGTCTTGACGACGCCTTAGCCAATCACATTAGTCAACTACCGGCAGCGCTACCGGCAGCGCTATGTGTCAACGCTATGACCAGGCCGTGTCGTCGAGCGCCAGAATCGTGTGCAGCAGCACGTTCGCGCCGTTCACGACGTCCTGCGGCGTGGTGAATTCCTTGGGCGCATGCGAGATGCCGCCCACCGACGGCACGAAGATCATCCCCGACGGACACAACCGCGCCATGTGCTGCGCGTCGTGCCCGGCGCCGCTCGGCAGGTGCTTCGTGGTCAGGTTCAGCCCGCGCGCGGTGGTCTCGATGACCTGCTTCACGCGCGCGTCGCACACCGCTGGGCGGCTGTGGTGCAGCGAGGTGTAACTGAAGGTGCAGCCCGTAGCGCGGCCAATCGCGTCGCCCTCGACCTTCACCTTCGCGTACAGATTATCGACCTTGGCCTGGTCGAGGTCACGAATCTCGAGCGTGAACACGACCTTGCCGGGAATCACGTTGGGCGCGCCAGGAAACGCCTGCACCCGGCCCACGGTGCCCACCTGGCGGCCGGGCGTACTGGTGATCACGCGGTTGGCCATGTCGATGTAGCGCGCGGTAGCCAGCAGGCTGTCGCGCCGGTCACTCATGGCCGTGGTGCCGGCGTGATTGGCCATGCCCTCCGCAGTGACCTCCCACTGGCCGATGCCCACGATGCCTTCGACCACGCCGATATCCAGCTTCTCGCGGTCGAGGTTGCCGCCCTGCTCGATGTGCAGCTCCACATAGGCGGCCACAGCACCCGGGGCACGCTTCACCGTGGCGAGCGTCGCCAGGTCGCCGCCCACGAAGGTGATGCCGTCGCCAATCGTCTTGCCGCTGCTCGAGACCACCGCGAGGTCAGCCGCGTGCACCTCACCGATGAGCGCGCGACTGCCCACGGTGCCGCCTTCCTCGTTCTGGAAGATCACGACCTCGAGCGGATGCTTCGTGACGAGCTTGTTCAGGCCCAGCGTGCGCGCCACTTCGATGGCACTCAGCGAGCCCACGTCGCCGTCGTAGTTGCCGCCGGAGGGCACCGAGTCGATGTGCGACCCGAACATGATCGGCTCGAGCGACGGACTGCTACCGGCCCGCCGACCGAAGATGTTGCCGGCCGGGTCGATGCTGACGGTGAGGCCGGCCTCGCGCATCACGCCCATGGCCCATGCGCGCCCCTGCTTGTCGAATTCCGAGTAGGCCACGCGGCTCACGCCGCCGTAGGAGTTCTTGCCGAACTCCGCGAGCTCGGCCAGATGGCGATTGATGCGGTCGCCGTCCACGCGCAGCGTGGACGCCACCAGCGCGCCGTCACTGCGACCGACGCGCCCGAGTGAGAGCGCGCCTACCGTGGCGGCAAGGTGTCGTGTGAAACGGCGTCGGTTCATCGGGGCTCCCTTCGCGTGGATGACTAGCGCATGGGCAACGCGAACGCCACCAGCGCGGCATCCGCGCCCGAACTGCTCGCCACGACGACGAACTGACGTCCCGCGCGCGAGCGATACGTCATGGGCGTGCCGGTGAGGCGCCGCGGCATCGGCATCGTCCACAGTTCTCGGCCCGTCGCCAGGTCCAGCGCGTGAAAGGCGAGGTCGTTACCGCCCACGAACACGAGCCCGCCGGCCGTGGCCAGCACGCCAGCCGCACCGGGCACGCCGAGACGCTCGGGGAGCGCGACACCGGCAAGCGCCGGATGCTCGCGCAGTTGCGGGTTGTCGCCAAAGGGCACGCGCCAGGCGATGGCGCCGCGATTCAGGTCAATGGCCACCACGTGTCCGTAGGGCGGCTTCAAGAGCGGCAGCGGCAGAAACGGCTGGCCCGAGGTATCGGCGCCGGGCGGCACGAACGTCGACGGCACCGACAGATCGCCGACCAGCTGCGCGTCCACTTCCGACGCGCGAGGATTGGCCGGTGAGCGGTCGGCCGGCGCCACCCGCACTACGTTCGGTTGGTTCGTGGTCTTCAGCACGAGCAGCCCGCTGTGCGCATCGAACGCCGCGCCGCCCCAGTTGGAGCCGCCGATGGTGCCGGGCCGCATCACCGTGCCGACGGTCGAGGGCGGCGTGTAGAGCGGCCCGATGCGAAGCCGGCTCAGTTCGGCCTGCGCGGCCGCCTTCAGCGCCGGGGTGAGATCGAACGCGTCGTCAAGGGTGACGCCCTGCTCGGTGAATGGCGGCGGCAGGGTCGGCACGGGCTGGGTGGGCCACGCCTGTTCGCCCTTCACGTCGCTCGGCGGCACCGGACGTTCTTCGATCGGCCACACTGGCGTGCCGGTGACGCGGTCGAACACGAACGCGTAGCCCTGCTTGGTGAGCTGCACCACGGCGTCAATCCGCTTGCCGTTCACCGTGATGGTCGCGAGGTTCGGCGGCGACGGCGGGTCGTAGTCCCAGATGCCGTGATGCGCGAGCTGGAAGTGCCATTTGCGTTTGCCGGTGGCGGCATCGAGACAGACGAGCGACTCGCCGTAGAGGCTGGCGCCGAGGCGCGTGCCCCCATAGAAGTCGTTGCTCGGCGTGCCGACCGGCACGTAGAGCAGCCCGCGCGCGGCATCGAGCGTCATCGGCGCCCAGGCGTTGGTGTGGCCGGTGGTGGCGGTGGCGCCCTCCTGCCACGTCTCGTGTCCGGGCTCGCCGCGTTGGGGAATGGTGTGGAAGTTCCACACCTGCTTGCCGGTGCGCGCGTCGAACGCCCGGATGTCGCCGGGCGGGTCGTTCTTGTAGACGAGCCGATCGCCCACGCCGTTGCCGAGGATGACGAGGTCGCGGTAGACGACCGGCGGCGACGTCTGCGTGTAGTGCTTGCGCTCGATCGGCCAGAGCAGACCGCGGCTCAGGTCGATGCTGCCCTTGGTGCCGAAGCTCTCGACCAGCGTGCCGGTGTCTGCGTCGAGGCAGAAGAGCCGGTAGCGCGAGTTGAGGAAGATGCGCAGCTTGCCGCGATCGCGCCAGGCACTCACGCCGCGATGCACGAAGCCGGTGCCGTTGGGCGGTTGGCCGTCTTCGTAGGCCTTGGGATCGAAACGCCACTTCTCCTTGCCGGTGTCGGCCTCGAGCGCCACCACGCGGTTGTAGGGGGTCGAGACGTAGAGCACGTTCTCGATCATCAACGGCGTGTTCTGGAAGTTGCCGGGCCGCGTGCCGAACGCCTCGAGCGCCACTTCCTCGGGCCGCCACTCCCACGCGGGCGCCAGGCCGGCCACGTTCGCGCGATCGATGTCGGTGAGCGGCGAGAACTTGGTGCCGCCGGCGTCGCCGCCGTAGATCGGCCATTCCTGGATCGCCGGTTGCGAGCCGGCCTGGTGCGCCAGGGCCAGCACGACCAGGAACGGCAGCAGCACCGGACGTGCGTTCATGGCAGACCTCACAAAATGCGCGTCAACCGCGCCCGAGGGTGTCGGCGATGTGGTCCGCGCTGCGCAGCGTGAGGGCCGCGAACGTGAGCGTGCCGTTGGTGCATCCCGCCGTGGGCAGCGTGGGCGCGCCGACCACGAACAGGTTCTCGACATCATGCGTGCGGCCGTAACTGGTGGTCACGCTGGTGGCGGGATCGGTGCCCATGCGGCAGCCGCCGGCCGGATGATCCCAATACGTGCCGAAGTTGAGCGGACGCATCTGGCCGTTGTGGTTCCTGGCCAGCCGTTCGAACACACCGCGGATGTGCTCGACGGTGGCCTCGCGCCTGGCCAGCGACGCGGCGTCTGGCTGGTGCACCACTTTCGGCAGCGCGTCGCCGTAGCCGTTCTTCTTCGTGGGATCGAGCGTGAGTTCGCTCGAGCGATCCGGATGCACGTCGTAGTAGGCGCGCACGCGGGCCGTGCCGCGGGTGGTGCGCGAGCGCCAGTCGGCCATCACGGCATCGCCGAGCAGCAGCGCGCCCGAGCCGTCGCGCAGACGCGGACCGCGGTTCACGCCGCTCTCCCACACCCGCAGATCGTGGCGCACGAACGGCTTGCTGGGGTCGGCCCGGAAGAACTGCCGCGAGATCAGGCTGTGCTGCTCGTTCATGCCGGGGTAGATCTCGGCGTCGAGTTCGATCTGCGTCTGCACGAACGCGTGGCCGTTCATGTACTTGCCGACCAGGCCCGACGAGTTCGCCAGCCCGTTCGGGAAGCGTGCCGACGCCGAAAGCAGCAGCAGGTGCGCGCTCCACGCATAGCCCGAAGCGACGACGAAGGTCTTGGCGCGGTACTCGACCGGGTCGTTGGGACGGTCACGATGCACGCCGTGCGCCACCTCGAGTCTGGCCGCGCCGCCACCCTCTGCTGCGGCCAGCTTGCGCACGAGCGTGCGGTCGTGCAGTGTGATGGCCTTGCTGGCGAGCAACCGCTTGAACGTGAAGTCCGGGGCATAGCGCGCCTGTGTGGGACACACCTCGCACGTGTTGCAGCGCTGGCAGGCGCCGCGGCCATCGTACGGTTCGGTGTTCTTCGCCTGCGGAGTGCCCCAGAACGGGATGCCGCTCTTCTCGCCCCACGCCTTGAGCTGCTCGAGGTTCCACGAGAGCGGCATGCCCTTCATGGGATACGGCTCGGACCGCGCGTCTTCCTTCAGCGGACTGGGATCGCCCGAGACGCCGAGCCGACGCTCGGCCTCGCAGTAGTAGCGCTCGAGCTCGGTCCACGTGATTGGCCAGTCCACGGACAGGCCGAACATCGAGCGCAGGCGCGTGTCTTCTTCCGAGAAGCGGTTGGTCACGCCGCCCCAGTGCATGGCCGATCCGCCCACCACCATCGTGCGCGAGATCACGCCCTCGCCGGCCTGATCGGCGATGACATCCCCCGGCCATGGATTCTCGCCGTAGTCGAGCATGCGCTTGCGATCGGCCCAGCGCTTCTCGGCGTCGAAGGCGCGATCGCCAGCCTCCACGATGACTATCGAGGTGCCCGGGCGCCGCTCCGACAGTTTCCACGCCAGGAGCGCCGCCGAGATGCCGCCGCCGAGGATGCAGACGTCCGACTCGAAGCGCGCCATCAGCCCCTCCCCGTGGTGGGTGGCAGCACCGGGGGCCGCTGGTCGGAGCCGGCAAGGTCGCGACAGGCATCGCGGCCGATCACGCGGCGATAGGCCAGGTCATTGGCGAACGGACTGTTGAAGTAGTGGCTCATCACGTCGGTGGCCAGGTGCGAGCCGTCGGGACGGCCTGGCAGCTCCTTCACGCCCGCGGCGGTGATCGCCTCGATGACGACGCGCTGCCGCTCGGCCGGCGCGAGCGTGGCGAACGTGCCTCCAGTGCGACGATCGAGATCATCGAGGTCGGCGACGTAGTTCGCCGTTGGTGACGGCGGGGCCGCGCGCAGGCCGGTGACGCCGTAGCCGTGGTCACGTTCAGCCCCCGCGCGGTAGTCGCGTAGCCAGCGCATGAACTGATCCACCGCGGCGCGTTGGCCGACGGCGCCAATCTCCTGCGGCAGCACGGCGCTGGCGAGCGCCAGGAGTCGCGGCAGGTGCGCGTCGCCGAAGGGGGCCTGGGCTGAGGCCTTAGGGCCAAAGGGACGCCAGGCCACCACGGCCAGTGCGGTCTGCAGCATCGTGCGGCGTTGCATCATCGGAATTCTCCGCGAGGGATGCTGCATGCTGGGCTACACGGGCAGACGTGTCAAGCCAAGGCGATCGTGAGCGGCACCGCGCCGTGCCACAGCACGTGGTTGCCGATCTGCGGCAACTGGTCCAGCCCGTCGGTGATCGTGAGGAAGTGATTGCCGGCGAGCGACCCGGCCTTGCTCGCGAAGTGCGTGCGTCCATACGCAATCAGCAGTTCGGTTTCGCTCACGCCGCCCGGATACCAGAGCACTTCGCCAGGATGCGGATAGGTGGTGGCGTTCTCCGGCGCCACGCCGATCGACAGGTTGCCGAGCGGTGCCCACACGGCCTCGCCGCTCCACCGCACGTGAATCACCTGGCTGGTGAACGGCAGGAGCCGGCGAAACGCTGCGCACGTGTCAGGGGCGGCGGCCGTTTCGAAGCGCGCGCCGAGCAGATGCGAGCCAAGGCTGATGACGACATCCGACATGCCTGGGCATTGTATGCGCCCGCTGGCACGGCGAGCGCCGCGGCCGGGTGCGCTGCAGTGCATTGGACCGCGTCGATCATCTGGTCGGGAGCCGGCGATTCCGGAACCGGAGCCAGGCCATCGAAAGCGCCCTCGCGGAGAAACTGGCCCGGCTCGCCCGCACTCGACTCGCCGAGGAATGCGCCAAGCTCAACCCGGCAGAAGAACAGCAACTCGCCAACGAGGCGTTTGGCGCCGACACCGCATGGCCCGAATACTGAGAGGCGAGGTGCGCTGGGCCGATCTGAACCCGGTGCGCGGCCATGAGCGGGCTGGCGAACGCCCCGTGCTGGTGCTCAGCCACGACGTGTTCAACGAGCGGTCGGGCACGGTGATTGCGATTGCCCTGACCAGTCACGAGCCTCGCGCCGGCTACCCGCTGACCCTGGAGCTGGCGTCGGCGAAGTTACCCAAGCGCTCCTGGGCCAGGACGAGCCGAATTCCCACCCTCTCGACCGAGCGAATTGGCCGACGCCTCGGGAGAGTCTCCGACGAAGAGCTTGCCCAGGTTGTCGAGGGTCTATTCGAGCTGATTAGCTAGCTGGCCTAGGTAATAGCCTGCGTCGCTACTCAGCGAACATGTCCTCGAGCCCCGCGAGCACCTCGGCCACGGTGCCGGATGAAAGAGTGCCGAGTCGCTTGACGAGCCGCTCCTGGTCGACCGTGCGCAATTGGTCGAGCGCGACGTGGCCGGCCCGATTCTGAAAACGACACCGGATTCGCCATGGGTACGCCCGCCCTGCGGTCGTCATTGGCGCCACTATGGCGGTCCGAAGGTGGGTGTTCAATTCGTCGGGAGAGATCACTACGCAAGGGCGCGTCTTCTTGATCTCGCTGCCGAGCGTCGGGTCGAGACGGACCAGGTGCACGTCACCGCGGCTGATCACCATTTCCAATCCGTAGAATCGAACTGGGTTGACGTGGTCGAATCCAGAAGGATGTCGTCGCCGCGCTTCCGCATCGTGCGAGCCGCGGCCGCCCAACCTTCACGCGGACGTACCGCGGCGCTCACGATGAGCCGGCCCGGCTCGGCCCGAAGCTCAACCTCGTCGGGAAGATCTGCCTGCTCGAGGAGCAGCTTCGGCACACGGATGCCGCGGGAATTGCCAATGCGAACGATCCGTGTAGTGACAGTCATGTGACCACAGTGTAGCTACACACAAGTGACGATGGCAAGACTCGTCGTTCAGCAGGCTGGTCGGCCTGGTTCTGCTATTCCGCGAGCCCGGTCGGCCAGTCTGGATGTCATCTCATGCGCATGGCCGACGTGGATCGCGCCAGTGCCAGGTTCGATGGTCAGCGGTAGACGCCGTCCCACGGCCCGGGCGTGACGCTGGCCGAGTGTCGGTCGTCGCTCACGCGCGGACGGTTGAGCGTGAACGTCGTCTCGGGCGTGACCACCGCATAGTCCATGTAGCCCATGCGGGCCAGCGGCCGCATCGCCGCGGTGTCGAGCAGTCCCTCGGTCGTTACGACCCGCGGGTCGATGTAGACGGCCACGACGTGGCCGAAGACCACGACCGGGGCACCCTCGCCGGGCAGCTCCAGCGTTTTCCAGAGCCGGCATTCGAGCGCGGCCGGACTCGCCGCCACGCGCGGCGGCGCCACCAGCAGCGACGGCGCCGTGGCCAGGCCCGCCAGGACGTACTCGTCAACCTCACTCGCCACCGCGGCGGAGCTCAGGTTCATCTGATCGACCAGCGCCTGGCTGGCCACCGAACAGGTGAACTCGCCGTTGGCCTCGATGTTCCGCAGGCTGTCCTTGCGGCCCACGGTCGAGAACATCACCATCGGCGGCGCGTCCGACACGGCGTTGAAGAAGCTGTAGGGGGCCAGGTTGAGCACGCCGGTGGGGCTCACCGTGGAGATCCAGCCGATCGGGCGGGGCGCCACGATCGCCTTGAACGGATCGTGGCGGAGCCCGTGCTTCAGGTGTTCGCGCTTCTCGGCAGTGGCGTAGTGCATCTGTCCGGCATTCTAGCGCGAGGGCCACGTGCCGCGGGCCTGGGGATGGCATCATGCACAGATATGGTCAGCCCAGTGCTCGAACGCTTCATCCGCTACGTCGCTTACGACACGCAATCCCGCGAAGACGCCACCACGTATCCGAGCACGCCCGGCCAGCTCGTGCTGCTGCGCGATCTGGCGGCCGAACTGCAGGCCATGGGCGTCGCCGACGCCGCGATGGACGCGCACGGCTACGTGATGGCCACCATTCCCGCCACCACGGCCAAGGGGGATGTGCCGGTGATTGGCTTCATCGCCCATGTGGACACGTCGCCTGAGATGAGCGGCGCGAATGTGCGGCCGCTCGTGCACCCCGCCTACGACGGCCGCGATCTGGTGCTGCCCGACGACCCCGAAGCGGTGTTGCGCGTGGCCGATCTGCCCTACCTGGGCGAATGCCTCGGCCACGACATCGTCACCGCGTCAGGCACGACACTGCTCGGCGCCGACAACAAGAGCGGCGTGGCCGCGATCATGACGGCAGCCGCGTATTTGATGGCGCACCCCGAGATCCCGCACGGCGCCATCCGCCTCGGCTTTACACCCGACGAGGAAGTGGGCCGCGGCACCACGCACTTCGACGTGGCGCGCTTCGGCGCGCGCTACGCCTACACGATGGACGGGGGTCCGCGTGGCGAGCTGGAGTTCGAGAGCTTCTCGGCGGATGCGATCACGTTCACGTTCCGCGGCCACAACACGCATCCGGGCTACGCGAAGGGCCGCATGGTGAACGCCATCAAGCTGGCCGCGCGCTTCATCGATCGGCTGCCGCCAGATCGCCTGTCACCGGAGACGACGAGCGTGCGCGAAGGCTTCGTGCATCCGTATGTGCTGCAGGCCGCCGTGGACCGCACCACGGTGAAGCTGCTGCTGCGGGATTTCGACACGGCGGGCCTGCGCGAGAAGGAATCGTGGCTGCGCGGGCTGGCCCAGGAGGTGGTGACGGCGGTGCCCGGCGCGGCGGTAGACGTGCACGTGGACGAACAGTACCGCAACATGCGCGAGGTGATCGACCAACACCCGATCGTCGTGGAGCGGGCGCGCGAGGCCATCAGGCGAGTTGGACTCACCGTGCGTGAACGCGCCATCCGCGGCGGCACCGACGGCTGCCGCCTGTCGTTCATGGGTCTGCCCACGCCGAACGTCTTTGCGGGGGAGCAGAACTTCCACTCGCGCCTGGAATGGGTGTCGGTGCAAGACATGGAGAAGGCCGTCGAGGTGATCGTGGAGCTGGCCAAGGTGTGGGAGGAAGCCGGGTAGAATCACGTCGCTGTGCATGACCTGCTGCTCTGGCTGGAAGCCACGGCCGTGTCGACGTGGGTGCGCGAATCGGGATCGCTGTGGGCGTATCCCACGGTACTCGCGGCCCACACCGTGGGCATGAGCCTGCTCGTGGGCGCGAATGCGGCCTTGGACCTGCGGCTGCTGGGCGTGGCCCCACAGGTGCCGCTCGGGCCGCTCGCCGTGATGTTCCGCGCGCTCTGGACCGGCGCCGCACTCAGCATCGCTTCGGGACTGCTGCTGTTTGGCGCCGACGCCTCTACCAAGGGCGCCACGCCCGTGTTCCTCGTGAAGCTGGGGCTCGTCGCGGCGGCCTTGGTCGTGGCGCGCCGCCTGCGGCGCACTATCTATCGTCCGGGTACCAACGCCGTGGCGATTCCGCTCTCGGCCAAGGCGCTGGCGGTGGCCTCGTTGCTGCTGTGGGCCGGGGCCATCACGGCCGGCCGCTTCATGGCGTACCTCACGCCCGGGCCGTCGTAGCCATGTTCACCCCGGAACTGCAATCGTTTGCAGCCTGGCTGCACGAGACAGGGCCCTCGCAGTGGGTGCGCTACTGGCCGTGGACGTGGGCCGTCTGCGAGACGCTGCACTTCATCGGCCTGTCGCTGCTCGTCGGCATCGTAGGGCTGCTCGACCTGCGGCTGCTGGGCTTCCTGCCGCGTATCCCGCTGCCGGCCCTGCGGCCGCTGCTGCCCTACGGCATTGCCGGATTCGTCATCAACGCCGTCACCGGCGTGATCTTCTTCGTGGGCACGCCCGAGCAGTACGTCACCAACATCAGTTTCGGCATGAAGATGCTGTTCATCGCCATCTCGGGGCTCAACGTGCTCTACTTCGAGACGACTCACGGCCAGCGGGCACTCACGATCGGACCAGACGAGCCCATGCCCGCCGCCTTCAAGATCGCGGGCGCGATCTCGCTGGCGTCGTGGCTCATGGTGCTCTACTGGGGGCGGATGCTGCCCTACATCGGCAACGCGTTCTGACCGCCCTCGCTGGCGTCTTACTGGCCGCGGCCGATGGGCGTGCCGTCGAGCCTCGTGAACCGGGCCGCCGTCATGCCGTGTGAACCGGGGGCGCGTGACGGGTGGCCGCCCACCTTCACCACCGTGCCGATCGGCAGGGTGGCCGGCGTCCAGCCGATCGACGCGGCCGCCGCCATCTCAATCAGCCATTCCACCTTCTGGCCCTTCTCGTCGGTGGCCGCGAGGAACACCCACGAGTGCGGGTTCTTCAGCAGCACGCGCGTGACGGTGCCTTGTGTGTCCACGCGCTTCGACTCGTCGTAGGCTGCGGCGGCGGAATGATGCGCCACGACCGGCGCGACGGTCACGAGCAGGACGGCGACAGCGGCCGCCGTCACGAATGCGGAGCAGGAACGCACGGCCATACGGGTCTCGTTTCTGGCGGAACTCATTTGTACTTCGCGGGAATGAACTGCACCGACATCCGCGCGGTTTCGGGATCGCAGTCAAACGGCTTCAGCTTGTAACCAGCGGCGGCCGGCAGCCAGCGCATGGTGTACGAGGCCGGTTGCCGCAGGAACATCGGGTCTTCCACCGTGACGGTGGCCTTCAACTGCTCGCCGTCGCGCCAGTAGCGTTCCGTCACCTTTTTCTGCGGCGACGACGGAATGCCGTTGTAGTCGTCGAAGCCGGTGATGTCGAACACGAAGTGCGTGCTGGTGACGATGAGGGCGTTGCCGTCGTAGCGCCCCACCGACAGGCCCTGGATGCCGTAGTCGCTCACCTTCGGCTCACGGCCGTCGAGCCACACGGTGCGCAGCTGATCGTCCTTCTCGTAGCGCAGCAGCACGCGATCTGGCCACTGCACGATCTCCATGTAGTAGGGGTCGAACTCGATGGCTGGCGGCGTGGCCGGCTGGCAGTCGTACTTGGGCGAGAGCGGCTCATCGAAGATCTTCTGGAACGCCAGGCCCCGCTCGTTGAGCACCGGGAAGTTGGACACGTAGGTGGCGTCGGCCTTGGTGCCGTCGGGCAGCGTGCGGCCAACCGCCATGGTGCGCGCCCAGGGGATGGTCTCGGAATTGATGGGATGCGCGCGGCCGGTGCCGTCCCACACCCCGGACAGGTTCGGCATCGGCGCGGTGGTCTGCGGGGCCGGCGCGGTCTGTGCGGTCTGCGCGCGCAGACGCGGGAGCGGGTCGCCGCTCGTGGCCATCAGCGCTGCCGCGCAGAGCAACACTCCCGCAGCCTGCATGCGCGCCAGACGGCGCTTCGTGCTCTTCATGATCGCTCCTGACTGACGACGCCACGCACACTTCCCAGCCGATAGGATACGGCGCGGCGGTGCCGCCGGGGTGAGGATTCTGCCCCGACCCGCACGGTGCGGGTCAGCGTCTTGCTGTCCATGGCATGTTCCAGTCGGTGCAGAGCCCAAGCGCCTACTTGATGCCGACCACCATCGAATCGGGGCCCACCAGGTGCTCCACGCGCGTGCTCGAGAAGCCGGCCTCCGTCATCCAGGCGGCGCAGTCAGCGCCGGTGTAGTCGAACCCGCCCGGGGTCTCGATGAGCATGTTCAGGCTCATCATCAGGCCGAAGGCGTTCTTCGAACGGTCATCGTCGATGATCGCATCGTAGACCACGAACGCGCCGCCGGCGGGCAGGGCCTCGAAGGCCTTGCGCATCAGCATCTGCTTGGTGGGCAGGTCCCAGTCGTGCAGGATGTGCCCCATGAGTACCACGTCGGCCTTGGGCAGGTCCTGCGCGAAGAAGTCGCCGGGCTGGAACGTGACCCGCTCGGCCACACCCAGCGCGGCCGCGTATGCCTCGAATACCGGCGCCACGGCGGGCAGGTCGAAGCCCACGCCGCGCAGGTGCGGATTCGCCAGGGCGATCTGCACGGCGAGATCCCCCTGCGCGGTGCCCACGTCGACGAAGGTGTGGTAATCCGTCCACGGCAAGGCGCGCGCGATGGTCAGGTTGGCGCCGTGGCTGATGCCGGTCATGGCGGCCAGGAACTCCCTCAGCCGCGCGGGATCGGCGTAGAGCACCTCGAACAGGCCTGGATCGCCGGTGCGCAGCTCGTTCTGCGGCAGGCCGGTGCGCAGGGCAGTCGTCAGGTGTGCCCAGAACGGATAGAGGCGATGGTTGGCCATCTCCAGCATGCCGCCGACGTACGACGGCTTCGTGCGGTCGAGGAACAGGTCGGTCTCGGCGGTGTTGCCGTAGCGGACGCCGTCGCGCTGCAGGAAGCCGAGCGCCACGAGCGTGTCGAGGAAATCGCGCGAGGCGCGGGCGTGCAGGCCCAGTCGCGAGGCCAGCGCATCGTGGGGCTGCGCGCCCTGCGCCAGCTCGGTGAAGACGCCCAGCTCGATGGCGCTCAGCAGGGTCTTCGAGGCCCAGAAGGCCAGGCCGGTCTGCAGGATTCGTTCGGGCGTCAGGGGTTGGTTCACGGGAGGCTCCTCGAGACGGTATGCGAAAGGACCAGACAGATCCCCTCACGTTGCTTTCCAACGAAACGCTTGCTGCGGGGGTCGTTCAGGCCGGCACGGCGGCTGCCGCCAGCGCTGCCGCGGCGGGCAGGCCTTCGACCTTCCAGCACATGGCCATGAGCGCGCGCGCCTGCACGTCGGGCAGCACGCCCTTGGTCAGGTCGAGGAACTTGGCCTCGAGCTGCGCGTCGGTCATCGGGCGCTCCAGGCTGCCCACCACATGCTCCACGAAGTGGTTCAGCACGCGGCCGTCCTTGAGCGTGACGCGCACCCGCACCTGTTCTTCCTTCACTGCCGGATCGATGGTGGCCACGACGCGGTCGCGCAGTGCCACGATGACCGGATCCCTGGCATTCTCGTCGCTGAAGTCGCGCATGCCGGCCGACCCGCGCACCACGGCCAGCGCCGCCGCGAAGTAGACGCTGAACTTGCTCTCGAGCCCGGTCTGCGGCGTCTTCTTGCCGGTGAGTTCGAGCACCAGCGGATGCACGCGCAGGTCGATGCGCTCGATGTCCGCCGCCGTCAGCGTGTGCTGATTACGCAGCTGGATGCAGGCGTCGATCGCGGGGTGGATGACGATGCCACACGCGAACGGCTTGTAGGTGTTGAGCGCGATCTCGTAGCTCATCCCGAGGTGGCCGGTGATTTCGCTGTAGTTCCGGGTAGTGCTGAGCACGTTGGCCCAGCCGCTCTTGCCCTCGAGCCCCACCTCGGTGCTGGTGAAGTTGCGCGCGGCCAGCAACGCGGCGGTGAGTCCGTTCTGCGCCGCGCGACCCGGATGGAAGCTCTTGGTCATCGATCCGAACATCTCGCGCAGGCCCACCGGCTGGGTGGCCGCGAGTCCGAACGCCCACACCATCTGCTGCTCGGTGAGGCCCAGCGCCTTGCCGCACGCCGCGGCCGCACCGAAGACGCCGGCGGTGCCGGTGATGTGCCAGCCGCGATCGTAGTGGGCTGGATACACCGCGTTGCCGATGCGGCATTCCACTTCCACGCCGAGGATCATGGCGTGCAGGAAGTCTGCTCCCGACATGGGCCGGAACTCCGCCAGCGCCAGCAGACCAGACACGACGGGGCCGGCCGGATGGATGACCGTCTTCAGATGCGTGTCGTCGAAGTCGAAGACGTGCGAGCTGATGCCGTTCATGAGCGACGCATGCAGCACGTCCATGCGCACGCGCCGGCCGAGTACCGAGGCCTGCGCTGGGCCCGAGAACGGCGACAGTGCGGCGATGGCGGCGTCGAGCGTTTCGTGGCGCGATCCACCTACCGCGCAACCCATCCAGTTGAGCAGCGTGCGCTGCGCCTCCTTCCGCACGGCCGACGGCACATCGGCGTAGCGCGCCTCCACTACGTAGCGGGCCAGCGCGCGCGTCACGCCCGTACGCAGCTCGGCGTCCTCGCCTCGGGTCTGCAGCGGCGTCGGCGCTGGCGGAGCGTCTGCGCCCGCCGGACGGGCGGCGAGGCTGGCCAGCCCGGCGAGCGACATCGTGCCCATGAAGCGACGGCGATCTGGTGGAGATGACATGCGCGCATCTCACCTCATCCGAAGGAGCGACGCAAGCTAGACCTAAGCTAGACCAGCCGGGTCAGGAGGGCTCGGCCGCCTGCGGCAAGTCGATCGCGAAGGTGGTGCCATGGCCCGGCACCGTGGTCATGTGAATGGACCCGCCCAGTTGCGCCACGATCGCCCGCACCACGGCCAGACCCAGGCCTGAGCCGCCTGACCTGCCGCCGCTGCCTGCGCCTGTGGGCAGCACCTTGGTGGTCACGAACGCCTCGTACATGCGCCCCTGAATCGCCGGGTCGATGCCCGACCCCGTGTCGGTCACGGTGAGGCGGGCAAGGCCAGCCACGTCGCCTACCTCGATTGTGAGCACGCCGCCCGTGGGCATGGCGTCGCGAGCGTTCAGCGCGAGATTGACGACGACCTGCTCGATCTGGCTGGCTTCCGCCCGCACCCGCAGCGGTCGCCCGCCCGGCACCAGGTGCAGGCTGACGCCGGTGCCGACCAGTCGTCGCAGGAGCGTCTCGGCCTGCCGCAGCACGCCGGCCACATCCACGACGGCCGTCGGCGACACCGGCGGCCGGCCGGCCGACAGCAGTTGCCTGGTGAGCGAGCCGGCGCGTTCGCCGGCGCCAACGATGTCCCGCACGAGCTGTCGCGTCTGTGGCTGGAGCGTGGCGTCGGTCAACGCCAGCTCCGCACATCCGATGAGCACCGTGAGCAGGTTGTTGATGTCGTGCGCCGTACCGGCGGTGAGCCAATACAGCGACTCCGCGCGGCCGTCGTCGAATTCGTGCCTGCTCACCGGCGTCAAACGAGAACGCGTGCCGGGGACCCGCTCGCCTAGGGTTCGGGATCCCACGTGCACCAGTAGCCGGCGATCAGCGCCGTGGCGGCGTCGGACGAGGTGTTTCCGCGCGCACCGCTGCGCCGCGCTGCGTGCAGTTGGCAATAGCGCTCCACATCTGCTGCGGCCTTCATCGCGGCGTCGAGACTGATCGATGGCGCGCCCTCGGCGTACCGGACGGCGCGCTCGCCGAGCATCCCACACACCGCCGTGACGATGGCGCGGTCCTCGAGCCACCGGTTGCCGAAGTGCCCCATCGCCGCCAGGAACTTGGCTCGAAAGTTGTTGCGTACCCACACGACCGCGTCGTACTCGAACGTGGCTCGCAGGCCAACGGCCTGGCCCATGCTGAGGAAGCAATCGTCGAGGATTGCATCGACGGCGCGTTCATGGGCCAGCGTCTCGTCGGGGGTCTGCCACCAGACGTAGCGCTGAGCGAGGGTACGGGCTGTGCTCGGAGCCCCCGG
>ENA-ORBV01005518-ORBV01005518.1-microbial-mat-metagenome-genome-assembly--contig:-NODE-5518-length-23196-cov-8.925602_pt1 | contig 23196 bp, 19 predicted proteins | sample MGYA00237777_ERZ505514 | MGnify/ENA primary metagenome ERZ505514 (study PRJEB26160, sample SAMN06269048) | microbial mat metagenome | isolation source: Oligotrophic lake microbial mat | place... | reverse complement strand
GCGCACATCCACCGTGGCGGCGAGGCCGTGGGCGCGCAGGCGGCGGGCGCTACGATGATCTCGTGGCCGCGCTCGGCGGGCGGGGCGGCGTGCCTGCGGTGGGCTTCGCCTACGGCCTGGAGCGCGTGTCCGCCGCTGCCGCCGCCCCCGACGAGCCCGCCACGCCACGGGTCGCCCTTGTGGCCCCCGTGGCCGACGACGACTACGCCTACGCCCAGGAGGTCGCCCGCCGCCTGCGCGCCCACGGCCTCGCCGCCACGGTGGATGTGCGCGGCCGCCCTTTGGCCAAGAATCTCAGCGACGCGGCCAGGCGCGGCGTGGGCTACGTGGCCATTGTTGGCATCGAGGAGCGCCAGAGCCGCACTCTGGTGTGGCGCGACTTAGAGCGCCGCGACGAGCGCCGCCTGGGGCTGGATGCGATCTCCACGTTATGACAATCACCATACGGGCGCCCCGCGTGGGCCCCGCCGAGGTGCGCCCGCCTATGACGAACGCCCTGCCCTGGGGCCACTACGCCGAGCTGCGGCCCGCCGAGCTAGCCGCTATCCGTGAGCGCGCCCCAGTGGCTTACCTGCCCTGGGGCGGCCTCAGCTGGCACGGCCCGCACCTGCCGCTCGGCCTCGATACCCTGCTGGCCGAGGCCGTGGCCGAGCGCTGCGCCCGCCGCACGGGCGGCGTGCTGCTGCCCGCAGTCTGCTGGCCCCTTGGCCCCGCCCCTCACCCCGACTCGCTTGGCCTGCGCGCCACCACGCTCCGCGCCCTGCTCAGCGATGCCCTTGCCGCCCTGGCCACAGGCGGCTGGCGCGCAGCCGTGCTGGTGAGCGGCCACTACAGCCCTGGCAGCGACCTGCTGATGATCCAGGCTGCCCACAGCGCCATCGCCGACTACGGCCTGCTCGTGCTCGCCGTGCCCCCCCTCGGCCTAGTAGACGACGAGATGCTCGACCACGCCGCGCTCTGGGAGAGCTCGGTGCTGCTCGCCCTGCGCCCCGATCTCGTGGAGCTTGCGGCCCTCGGCGATGGCCCCCTCAGCCCTGCCACAAGCGGCGTGGTGGGCCGCGACCCGCGCCACACCGCCTCGGCCTCGATCGGGCTCAGCGCGCTCAACCTCGCGGTGGAGCGCATCGTCACCGCCGTGCGCGAGCTGATGGAGCGCCGCGACCCCGCCCCGCTCCACGCCCTCTACGCCCAGCGCTTGGAGCACCACCAGGCCTACCTCGCCCGCTTCGGCGACGACCCCGATCAGTCCACCGCCGCCTGGTGGCAGAATCTGCTGCGCGCAGAACGCTGATCTGAGATAGCCGATAGCCGCTTGAGTGTCTCACAGAAGCCTATGCTACGTTTCGCCATCCCCTCCAAAGGCTCCGGCTACGACGCAGCGCTCGCACTGCTAGAGAGCTGCGGCCTGCGCGTGATTCGCGCCAACCCGCGCCAGTACACCGCCGCCCTGCGCGGTCTCCCGGACACCGAGGTGCTGCTGCATCGCCCCGCCGATATCGTCGAGAAAGTGGCCCAGGGCACGATCGACATCGGCATCACCGGCTACGATCTGGTGGCCGAGCAGCGCGGCGACGACGCCGACCTGCTGGTGGCCTACGATGACCTTGGCTTCTGGCGCGTGGAGCTGGTTTTCGCCGTGCCTCAGGGCTGGGTGGATGTGAGCGGCTGGGACGATCTGGCCGACCTCGCCGTGGAGCTGCGCGGCCAGGGCCGCCGCCTGCGCATCGCCACCAAGTACCCCGAGACGGTGCGCCGCTTCTGCTACGGCCAGGGCATCAACGCCTTCGAGCTGGTGGACTCGCAGGGCGCCACCGAGGCCGCCCCCAGCCTCGGCTACGCCGACATCATCGCCGACATCACCGAGACGGGCACAGCCATCCGCGACAACCGCCTGAAGATCGTCGGCGGGCCGATCCTGCGCTCCCAGGCGGTGCTCGTGGCCAGCCGGCGCACGCTGCGCGGCGACACCCCCAAGCTCGCCCTGGTGCGTCAGCTGCTGGAGCTGATCGAGGCGCGGCGGCGCGGCAGGCTCTTCTACTCGCTTACGGCCAACGTGGCCGGCGAGGGCGTGGAGACCGTGGGGCGCCGCGTGAGCGAGCGCCTGGAGCTGGCGGGCCTCCAGGGCCCTACCATCGCCCCCGTCTGGAGCAAGTACGCCGGCGAGGGCGCAGCGCAGTGGTACGCCGTGAATGTGGTGGTGCCACAGAACGAGCTGCTGCCCGCCGTGGAGCATCTGCGCAACATCGGCGCCGTGAGCATTAGCACTGTGCAGGTGCAGCACGTGTTCAAGGCCGAGAGCGAGGCGTATGTGCGGCTGCTGGCGGCGCTTGGGTGAGAGTCAGGATCAGCGCCGCCTGTCCACTGACAACTCCTAGCGCGGCAGCGCCAGCAGCACAATCGGCAGGGGCGCAAAGGGGTCGATGCGGGCGGGCGCGCTGTCGCTCTGCACGATCAGGCCCGTGGAGGAGCCGCCGTCGAGGTTCACGGCGGCGATCACAGCGAGGTCGGAGCTGGCAAGCCACTCTGCCAGTTCGCGCAGCGTGAAGGCGGCGGTGGGCGCGGCGATCAGCAGCACGCGGCCCTCGCCGTCTAGGGCGAGAGCGCTACGCCTGTCGCGCTCGCCATCCTCGAAGCTGTAGGCCGCCTCGTCGGCGCTACGCACCAGCAGCGGCCAGCCCTGGAGCGCCTCGGCCACGGGCTCGGCGGGGTTGTAGGGCGCGTCGGCCAGGCCGCGCAGCCAGACGTCGCCCTCCGGCGTGACGGCAAACATACCGCCTTGCCCTGTGTAGCTTGTCCCCACCGGCTGGCCCGCCTGCACCAGCAGGGCCACCGTGCGGCCGTCGGCGTCGAAGAAGCCCCCGTTGATCGCGGCCACGGCGCCCGCACCACCGGCCCACGCCGAGAGGGCGCGCGGCGCGTCGGGCGCGTAGCCGACGCTCAGCCGTACCTGCGCCGGGTCGAGGCGAACCACGCTCACCGGGGCCTCCTGGCCGCCCACAGCCACACGCAGCTCGCGCAGCTCGACACCCGGCGCGGCAGCAAGCCAGCCCGTGTCGGCGGGCGGGGCTAGCGGCGGCGGCGGAACCTGGTTGGGGGGCAGCCCGGTGGGAGTGGGCATCAGCGTGGGCAGCGGGGCGCCTGTTGGCGCAGCGGTTGGCACGGCGGCAGCACGGCCAGGGCCGCAGCCCGCCAGCACAAGCAGCAGCGCTGCAATCAGCGGCCCCATAAGCCTGCGGCCTAGATGATGTAGGCGGTATTGGTATGACACGGGATGTAGCTAGCTACCAAGCGTGTGGTAGCCAGAGCGGTAGTAGAGCAGCGGGCGCCCGTCGTGGCACTGCGCGGCCTGCACCTCGCCCACAAAAATCGTGTGGTCGCCACCAGGCAGCGTGCTGTGGAGCGCGCACTCGATCTGGGCGAGTGCCCCGCTGATCAGTGGCAGGCCGCGCGGCGAGAGCTCGAAGGTGCCCGCAGTGAATTTCTCGGCCTCTGCGCTGGCGAAGCGGCGCGAGAGATACTCCTGGCCTTCGGCGAGGATGTTGATCGCGAACTTGCCAGCCGCAGTGAGCGCGGCATGGCTGCCGGCCGCGTTGTCGATGCAGACCAGCACCAGGGGCGGGCGCAGCGAGAGCGAGCTGAACGAGCTTACGGTGAGGCCGACGAGGCGCCCCGCGTGGGCGGTTGTCACCACGGTGACGCCCGAGCCGAAGTGGCCCAGCACCTGGCGAAATAGGGTTTCGTCAATCATATTTGGTTAGAATACCCGATTTTCAAACAGTTGTTGTTAGCTCGCGCGCCGTCTGGCGATTGCCTGGGCGATCTCGGCGCCCAGCGCATGCTCAGCGTGGGCCTCGTCGTCCAGCAGCAACAGCTCGGGCACAGGGCGGGCCTTCGCCCCGTCGCGGCCGATGGCCACCATGCTGAAGTAGCCCGTGGTGCAGACGCGGCGCTCATCCTGGAGCGGGTGCTCGGCTAGGATGCGCACGCGCACCACCATGGAGGTGCGGCCAACGAAGATCACGCGCGAGTAGGCCTCGATAATCTCGCTCTGGCCGATGGGGGTGCGGAAGTCGATCCGCTCGCTAGAGGCCGTCACAACGGGCTGCCGACAGAAGCGCAGCGCCGCAATCGCGGCCGACTTATCCATCAGGGCCATCACATCGCCGCCGAACATCGTGCCGAAGCCGTTCGTCTCGTCTGGCAGCACGATCTCGGCCATGCGCTCCTCGTTCGCCGCCTTGCGCACCCGCTCACCCGACGCTTCGCTCATCGCTCTGCCTCCCTCCACACGGCAACCCTCGTGCTATTGTAGCGCCACGGCGGCCGGACGCTACATCCGCTCAAGCAGCTCGCGCAGATCCTGGAGGAAGACGCGGGGAGTGCGCTCACGCATGCCGACAAAGGCGTGGTCGACGCCGGGGTAGATCCGCAGCGTGGCGGCGGGGCAGCGCTCGTTCAGCAGGTAGGCGTTGCGCACCGGCACGGTGCCGTCGCGGTCGCCGTGGACAAGCAGCAGCGGTAGCCCGATCTGGTCGATCACATCGAGCGGGCGCGGCAGCCGCACCTCGCCAAGCCGAAAGCCGAGCAGCGGCGCCACAGGCCGCAGCCAGCTTACGGGCGCCAGATGCTTAACCAGCTGGGGGCGCAGGCCGGCGGTGAGGGCGTAGTCGGCCGGGGCGCTTACGGCGCACACCACGTCCGGCATAGGGAAGCCCGCGCTCGCGGCCTCGGCGCCAAGTGTGGCGAGCGTGATCAGCGCACCCATACTCTCGGCCACCACGGCCACGCGCCGGTAGCCAAGCGCGCGGGCGGTGGCGAGCACGGCGGCGAGATCGAGCGCCTCGGCGCCGCCAAAGCTGGCGAGGCCCCCGCTGCGGCCGTAGCCGCGCCAGTCGAAGCTGAGCACGTCGTACGTACCGGCCAGCTGCTCGGCCAGCCAGACCACGCCGATCGCCCGCTGGCTTGCCGCGAAGCCGTGGCAGAGGATCACCAGCTGGTCGCGCCCACGGCGCAGCAGCGTCGCCGCGATCGTCACACCATCGGCTGTGACAAGCTCCAGCGGCTCCGTCGCGCCGCTGTAGGGCGCCCGCTGGAGGTGCGGGAAGGGGTTCAGCTCGGCTGCGACGCGGCGGAAGGCGTAGGGATATTTAAAGCGTGGCATAGCTCTAGCATACACCAGATCCCACTAGCTTCCGCATGCACCACAGCGTTTATCACTCCGAGCGCAGCGAGGAGTCTGATGCGGCGTCCCCAACAGATTCCTCGCTACGCTTGGAATGACAAGGGAAGCCCCCCAAACTATGGGCCTACGCCGCGCGCCGCACAGCGGCAGGAGCCGTCGCCGTGGCCCGCAGCGGCTGGGTAAGCGCCGCCAGGTAGAGCACGAAGGCGAGCACCGAGATCGGCGTGCGGATAGCGTTGAGCCGATCCCACTCGTCACGGGCCTGCGCCCAGTCGGCGGGCGGCGCCGCTGGGTCCCAGCTCACGATGGCGTTGTTGATCGGCACGTTGAGCACCAGCGGAATGCCAGCGCCGGTCGAGGCGCTGGCGATGGAGGTGGCGATGTCGCGCTCGGGGTTTGCCGCGCGCTTCACCGCCCTGGTGGGCGAGACGCCGCTTCAGTACGTCACCAACTGGCGTATGCGCGCCGCCGCAGGCATGCTCCAGCACGGCGCGCTCGGCACGGCCGAGATCGCCCACCGCGTGGGCTACGGCTCGGAGATCGCCTTCAGCAAAGCCTTCAAGCGCACCCTCGGCGTAGCGCCAGGCGCCTACCGCCGCAGCCAGCGCCAGCCGCGCCCCGAAGCCATGGCCTGAAGGTTGAAATCTTCCGCCCGCTCGAGATGAAGCGGCCAATGCCGGGTCATACTAGCGCGGATTATGAGACGGTGCCAGTGTTCTTTCAAGGGGGTGCGGCGTAACGTTTCGGGCTGCCCGATGGCCGGCGGCTGAAGCCGCGCCGGCTGGGCCTCCGGCCGCGCATCCGCCTACGCGGACGAAGCACGGCGTCGGCGCAGGCCGACACGCGGCGCGAAGCGCCCCGGTGGCGCGACTTCAGTCGCCCGCTGCCCCGCCTGGGCCGAAACGATACGTCGCACCCCTGTCAAGGGTTTACCTCTTCCTGACGCGCCATACGTGCTATACTGCGGTGCGCTCACCTGGTCGGTGCGAGGGACGCCCTATGGCCCGCTGGTTCAATGTCGCTGGGCCTTGCCAGCCTGATATTCACTACATGCTCCCTGCGGCGGCGCGTCTCCCCGAGGTCGCCGGCCTCGTTGCCCAGCGCAGCTACTTTGTCCTCCACGCCCCGCGCCAATCGGGCAAAACTACGGCCATGCTCGACCTCGCCCGCGAGCTTACGGTCTCCGGCCAGTATGCCGCCGCCGTGCTGTCGATGGAGGTCGGCGCTGGCCTGCCCGACGACCCTGGCGCGGCCGAGCTTGCGATCCTGGACGACTGGCGGGATGCGATCGAGCATCAGCTCTTTCCTCAGCTCTACCCCCCGCGCTGGCCGAAGGCGACGCCTGGGCGCCGGATCGGCGCGGCGCTCCGCACGTGGGCGCAAACCTGCCCCCGCCCGCTGGTCGTCTTCCTCGATGAGATCGACGCCCTCCGCGATGACCTGCTCATCTCGGTGCTCCGCCAGCTCCGCTCTGGGCATAGCCGCCGCCCAACCGCGTTTCCCTGGTCGCTGGCCCTGATCGGCCTCCGCGACGTGCGCGACTACAAGGTCGCCTCGGGCGGCAGCGAGCGCCTCACTACCGCCAGTCCCTTCAATATCAAAACCCGCTCGCTCACCCTCGACACCTTCACCCAGGATGAGGTGGCTACGCTCTATGCGCAGCACACCGCCGACACGGGCCAACCATTCACTCCCGACGCCGTCACGCGTGCCTTCGTCCTGACCCAGGGCCAGCCCTGGCTGGTCAACGCTCTGGCCAAAGTCGCCGTCGAGCAGCTTGCCGACGACCGCACGCAGGCAATAACCCCAGCTCACATTGACCAGGCCAAAGAGGTGCTGATCGCCCGCCAGGATACGCATCTCGATAGTCTGGCTGAGCGGTTACGCGAACCGAGGGTGCGGGCCATTATCGAACCTATGCTCGCCGGTCAGACCCTTGACGATGTGCCGCCCGACGACCTGCGCTTTGTGCAGGATTTGGGCCTGGTACGGCTCGATCCCGTCGGCGGCCTGGTGGTCGCTAACCCGATCTATCAGGAGGTGCTGCCCCGCGTGCTCGCCAGTACGGCGCTCGCCTCGCTGCCGCAGATGAGCCCAATCTGGCGTACCCCTGACGGACGGCTCGATGCACCCCGGCTCCTAGAGGCATTTCTGGCGTTTTGGCGCCAGCACGGTGAACCGCTACTGCGTACCGCGCCCTACGCCGAGATCGCGCCCCATCTCGTCCTGATAGCCTTCCTGCATCGAGTCGCCAACGGTGGAGGCACGCTTGAACGGGAGTATGCGATCGGGCGCGACCGCATGGATCTCTGTCTGCGCTACGGCTCTGCGGTCCTGGGGATCGAGCTCAAGGTCTGGCGTGATGGGCGCCCCGACCCGCTGGAGCAGGGGCTGGTGCAACTCGACAGCTATCTGGCGCGACTCGCACAGCCCACCGGCTGGCTGATCATCTTCGACCAGCGCCGCGATCAGCCGCCGATTGCGGAGCGCACGCGCACGGAGGTGGCGGCGAGCCCAACCGGGCGGACGATCACGGTGATCCGTGCGTAGGTTAACCCTCGTAAGAGGAGCAGGACCTTCCCGGAAGAGCATCCTGAAGGAAATTTCCAGCTATGATGATCGACCAGCTTGCTGCCACGCGCCTGCGCCCCACGCTGCTGGCGGTGCTCGCCCACCCCGACGACGAGAGCTTCGGGATGGGCGGCACGCTCGCCCGCTACGCCTGGAGCGGCGCCGATGTGCATCTGATCTGCGCCACCGGCGGCGAGGAGGGCAGCATGAATGCGGAGCATCTCCAGGGCTACGCCTCGACCGCCGCGCGCCGCATGGCCGAGCTTGAGTGCGCCGCCAGCGCCCTGGGCCTCGCCAGCGTGATCATGCTCGGCTACCGCGACTCCGGCATGGCCGGCACCCCTGCCAATCGCCACCCCGAAGCCCTGGCAGCCCAGCCCGTCGATGCCGTCGCCGCCCGCGTCTGCCACGAGATCCGCCGGCTGCGGCCCCAGGTGGTGGTCACCTTCGACCCGATCGGCGGCTACCGCCACCCCGACCACATCGCCATCCATCAGGCCACCGTGGCGGCCTTCCACGCCGCCGGCGACCCCGCCAGCTACCCCGACGAGCTGCCGCCCTACGCGCCGCAGCGACTCTACTACCAGACCTTCGGGCGCGTGTTGCTGCGGGCGGTCGTGGCGCTCATGCCGCTCTTTGGGCGCGACCCGCGCGCCTTCGGGCGCAACAACGACGTGGACATCGCTGCGCTCGCCGAGGTGGAGTTCCCCATCCACGCCCGCGTCGATACGTTGTCGGCGCAGCGGGCCCGCGCAGAGGCCAGCGCCTGCCACGCCAGCCAGGGCGGCGGTGGCACCAGCCTCCTCGCACGCGTGTTTGGCGCAGTCTTCCGCATTGTGGGCAGCTACGAGACATATATGCGCGCCTACCCCGAAGCCCCCGCCGGGCTGCGCGAGCACGATCTTTTTGCAGGGGTGAAGCTGTAGCTTCCCGGAAGCTCGCTCAGCGTTGAGTAGTGGGGCGCGTCATCTGGCGCGCACGAGCCAAGGAACTTGCAATGCACCGTCCAATCGCTGCCTTCTTGCTCTGCGCCATGCTCGCGGCCCTGCTCGCCCTCCCCGCCACGCCCGCCCGCGCCGCCGGCAATATCACGGTGAACACTACCGCCGACAGTACCGCCGACAACGGCCAGTGCTCGCTGCGCGAGGCCATGCAGAAGATTGTCCAACCTGCCCAGCCCTACAACGACGACTGCCCCGCCGCCAGCAGCCCCGCAACGATCACCTTCAGCGTCAGCGGCACGATCAAGCTTATCCTGAACGACGTGCTGCCCAACGTCAACACCAACATCGCCATCACCGGGCCGATCATTATTGATGGCAACAAAAATAATATCTTCGATATCGACGACGGCGGCATCCTCAGCCTCGCCAACCTGACTGTCACCAAGGGCAGCCGCGCCGTTACCGTGAACGCCGGCGGCACGTTTAACGCGGCGGGCGTGTCGTTTGTCGGCAACGCGGGACCCACCATCAGCGGTATGGTGATCAACGCCACCGGCGGCGACACGCGGGTGAACATCGCCGGCTCGAACTTCACCGGCAACAAATCCCCCGATGGCAGCGGCGGCGCGATCTTAGTCGGCGCGATCAAGCAGCTGAATATTGCCGGCTCGGTCTTCAACGGCAACACGGCCAAGTTCAGCGGCGGCGCGATCGTCAGCCTGGCGCCCACCAACATTACCGACGTGATCTTCAACGGCAACATCGCCCAGGGCGACGACGGCGACGACGAGCCTGCCGACGAGGGCGGCGGCGCGATCTTCTTCCAGGGCGACGACAAGCTGCTCACGATTACGCGCAGCGTCTTCAACGGCAACCTCAGCCCCAAGGGCAGCGGGGCGGCGCTCTACCTCCAGAACGGCGACGAGGCCCCCGCCCAGATCCGCGACAGCTCGTTCAACGGCAACATCGCCGGCACGCCCTCCAGCGCCGAGCGCCTCGGCGGCGCGATCCTCAACCTCGGCGGCTTCGGAGTGATCCAGCGCAGCGTCTTCCTCAACAATGCCGTGGCCGGCGACGGCGGCGCCATCGCCAACGACCGGCGCGGCGAGCTGACGATCGCCAACTCGACGCTTGTCGCCAACGCCGCCACGGGCGAGGGCGCAGGCCTTTTTAACAACAACACCCAGTCCGGCGGCGCCACCCCGCCCACCGCCATTCTGCTGAATGTCACCCTGGCCCTCAACGCGGCCGCCGGCAGCGGCGGCGGGATCTTCTCCGCGCCCGCCAACAGCCAGAACCCCGAGCCAGTGCGCCTCGGCAATACGATCATCAGCGGCAGCGACGGCGGCGGCCTCGGCGGCAACTGCGTCGGCCCGATCACCTCGCGCGGCGGCAACCTGGACAGCGGCGCAAGCTGCGCACTTGGCGGCACGGGCGACCAGAGCAGCGCCGATGCCAAGCTGGAGGCGCCCAAGTTCAACGGCGGCGCCCTGGCCGCGCTCCTGTCGATGAAGCTGCTGCCCGGCAGCGCGGCCCTCAGCGCCGGCAACAGCCAGCTCTGCGCCGACCCGCCCGTGGGCGGCGAGGATCAGCGCGGCACGGCGCGCAGCGGCCCCGGCTGCGACAGCGGCGCCTACGAGGGCCCCGCCGCAAAGCCCGGCTACGGCTCCACCCCCGTGCAGCCCGGCCCGCTCCTGCTCGGCAACGCCGTGGTTGGCTCCACCGCCAGCGGCAGCCTGAGCGTGTTCAACACGGGCGACGCCCCGCTCATCGTAAGCGCGGCCACCCTGGGCGGCCCCAGCGCCGCCGAGTTCGCCGTGATCGGCGGCCTGCCCGCGACGATTGCCCCCGGCGCGCCTGCCGTCAGCATCCAGCTCCAGTGTACGCCAACCGCCATCGGCGCCCGCAACGCCTCGGTGAGCCTTAGCACCAACGACCCGGCCCTGCCCGCTGTGGGCTACAGCCTGCTCTGCAACGGCACCGCCACGCCCGCCGCCGGCTTTGGCTCCACGCCCGCCGCCCCCAGCCCGCTGAACGTGGGCCAGGTGGTGCTTGGACAGAGCAAGCCCGCAGCCCTGGGCGTGAGCGAGACCGGCAACGCGGCCCTGAGCGTGAGCAGCGCCACGCTCGGCGGCGCCAACCCCGGCGACTTCAGCGTGGCCGGCGCACCCCTGAACATCGCCGACGGCGGCGCGCCCCAGGCCCTCTCCATCACCTGCACGCCCACGGCGCTCGGCGTACGCACGGCCAGCCTCACCCTCGCCACCAACGACCCCGCCCGCCCCTCGGTGGCGCTCACGCTCACCTGCAAAGGCGTGCCGGTGCCACAGAACGTGATTGCCCTACCCGGCCAGAGCATCGGCACGAACATCTTCAACGGCAGCGCTGGGCCGTACGGCATCGCGATCAGCCCCGATGGCCGCCACGTCTACGCCACCGACCAGGGCGACGACACGGTGACGCTCTTCAGCCGCAACCCAGTGACGGGCAACCTGACGCGCGAGCAGGTCTACACCGACGGCGGGATCGCCGAGACGCTTGATGGCGCCTGGCAGGTGAAGGTGAGCCCCGACGGCGCCAACGTCTACGTGACAAGCGCGGGCGACGATGCGCTCACCGCCTTCGCGCGCAACCAGGAGACGGGCGAGTTGATGCTGCTCGACAGCGTAACCAACGGCGACCAGTACGGCTGTTTCCCGCTGCCCTGCGACGGCACCGTGCCGCTGTTTGACCCCTACGATATGATCGTCAGCCCCGACGGCCAGTTCATCTACGTGAGCGCGGCCGGCAGCGACGCCGTAGTGATCTTCCGGCGCTCCACGCTGGACGGCGGCATCGTCACCCCTACGCCGCTGCCGCTCGGCCCGAACCTGCGCCAGATCTACCAGCCCAACGACGCGAGCCTGATCAACGCCCCCTACGGCATGGCCCTGAGCCCCGACGGCGGCTACCTGTACGTGAGCGCCCTTTCGTCCAGCACGCTGCTGGCCTTCAAACGCGACGCGAGCTCGGGCCTGCTCAACACGGCGCCGACGCGCTACGGCACCAGCGGGCCGCAGGGCGCGCCCGAGCTTGAAGGCGCGTTCCGTGTGGCCGTCAGCCCCGACGGCGCGTATCTCTACGTGGTGAGCGCGGATCTCTTCCCGCCCGCAGGCAACGCCGTTGTGGCCTACGCGCGCAACCAGTCCACGGGCCAGCTCACGCTCGTGGACGCCTACAGCGAAGGCGAGAACGGGATCGACGGGCTCGGCCTGGCCTCGTCGGTGACGGTCTCCGCCGACGGGCACTACCTCTTCACCACCGGGTTCGGCGACGACGCCACGACGATCTTTGCGCGCGATGCCGCCACGGGCGAGCTGCGCCAGGAGCAGGTGATCAAGCGCGACGGCGCGGGCCAGCCCCCGCTCGACGGAGCAAACGGACTGGTTGAGGCGCCCGGCGGCCGCCACCTCTACGTCACCGCGTTTAGCGACAATCGCGTGGTGATGCTGCCGCTCGCCAATCCGCAGCCGCGCCTCAGCAGCCTGGAGCCCGCCTCACGGGTGGCCGCCAGCGCCGCCAGCGAGATCATCGTCTTTGGGGCGGATTTTGTGGAGGGCGCCGTGGTGCGCCTCGCCGCCGCCAATTTGGCGACGACCTTCCTGAGCAGCGGCAAGCTGCGCGCCGTGGTGCCCGCCGGCCTTGGCGCCGCCCTCGGCACCAGGCCCGTCACCGTGCTCAATCCCGCCCCTGGCGGCGGCGTCTCCAACGAGCTGCCCTTCACGATCAGCCTGCCCGCCGATAACCCAGTGCCCTCGGTGACGGCAGCCATCCCTGGCGGCGTCGCCGCTGGCGGCACGCCCTTCACGCTCACGGTAGACGGCTCGGGCTTCCTCCCCAGCTCGGTGGTGCGCTGGAACGGCCAGGACAGGCCGACGGTCTACGTGGGCACGGGCACGCTCCAGGCCAGCATCAGCGCCGCCGACATCGCGCAGCCAGGGCCTGCGGGCATCACGGTCTTCAACCCAGCGCCCGGCGGCGGCCTCTCGAACGCGGCAACCGTGGAGGTGGCGGCGCCAGGCGAGAACCCTGCGCCATCGCTCACGAGCCTCACGCCGGCCTCGGCGCCCCAGGGCACGGCCACGGAGACCACGGTGACGGTGCTTGGCTCCGGCTTCATCGCCGGCTCTGTGGCGCGCGTGAACGGCCAGGACCGCCCAACCGACCTGGTGAGCGCCACTGAGCTGCGCGTGGCCATCAGCGCCGCCGACCTGGTGACGCCGGGGTCTGTAAGCGTGACGGTCTTCAACCCCGCGCCCGGCGGCGGCGAGTCGAACGTGGGCACCTTCACGGTGCTTGCGCCAGGCGAGAACCCCGTGCCGTCGCTGCTGGCGGCGGGCGGCGCGGTGCGCAACGCCGACGGCTCGGTGACGCTCTCCGTGAGCGGGGCGGGCTTTATCGGCAGCTCGGTGGCGCGCTGGAATGGCCAGGACCGGCCAACGAGCGTGGGCGGTGAGGGGCAACTCACAATCACGATCGCACAGGCCGACTTCGCCGCAGGCTCAGGGCTGATCAGCGTCGCCAACCCTGGCCCCGGCGGCGGCGCCTCCGAGGAGCTGCTGTTCCTGATCAGGCGCGTGGCGATCCCGATGCTAAGACGGTGATCGGAGACCGGGAGACAAGGAGACAAGGAGACAAGGAGACAGGGAGCGCCTGGCGGAGTGCGCCGGGTGTCTCCTTATCTCCTTTTTGTCTTGTCGCCTACTAAGAGGTTTGTATGCTCACGCGTCGTGCTTTTCTCCGTGCGTCCCTGTGGATGCCGCCCACCCTGCTGCTCGCGGTGGGCTGTAGTGGCAGCCGCCCCGGTGTGAACGCCCAACTCGATCATGGGCCGCCCGCTGCGCTTGGCGGAACAATGACCTTCACGCTCACCGCGTCCTCCGGCTGGGATGCCCCAGACCCCAATGCCGACAGTGGCATGAATCTCACTGCCGCACAAGTCTATTTTCGGATGACGGATGGATTGGTGCCGCTCGAATCACAATGGGACGTGAACCGCCTGCGTGACAATATGACGATCTATAGTCGGCAAGTGGTCTTTCAGGCGAAAGTTCCTCAGACCTTCGAGATGGAGGTGCGGCTGGATCAGCCAGGTGAACAGCGGATTGCTGGCGTATCACAAGTAACGATTGGTACGGCACCAAGCACTGAACAGGACAGCTTGTTTCTGCTTGTATCGGCAATCGGCACTCAGATTCAGGACACGCCCTTCACGCCCACCGCCTACTCATCGTAGCGAATGGCACCTTATACACCCGAACTTCTCTCGATTACATTATAGCGTCTTTGAAGCCACCGGAAGCCCAGTAATAGAGGTAAGGATGCCCATAATCTTTTCCACATTGTCAATATAATACTCTCTGGAATCGACACGAACAGTCGTTGCCTCGAGTTGCAAGAAACGCCAATTTGTTCCTGTGGTAACAACGCCATGGATAACGGGTATGCGCTTATTCTCTTGCTCATTAAATCGTTGAGCGGCAATCATTGCGGCAATGCATTGCGGAAACCCACCTTTAATATCCTCATTCTTTGCCTCGAAAATGATCAATATGGGAGCGCTAATAAAAAGCTGTTCCGATGACTGTGAAATAATGTAATCGCACACACCGTTTAATCCCTGCGTTGCATCAACTGAGAATTCTACTCCTGAGAAAAGGCTTACGGTTCGCCCAGTCTGCTTGCGTAGCTCCACAAGAATGGGGGCAATAAGTAATTCTGAACGCACTTTTTCTGTATTAATGGCGAGGGCAAGCGAGAGTGTTTCTTGGAGTGTTTCGGTAAGCCACGCACTTACGGGTATCTGTGGTGTCGTCACGAATAGTTGTACATCTTCATCAATGATGAGGGAAAACTTTTGCTTCAAGCTGGCAAGCTTAAAATCACTGTATGCCATTGGTTCCTCCCGCATGATGACTAACTACGTTTATTGTAGCAAGAAAAGAGCGGCGGTGCAACCGTATGCGAACGGTGCATAAGAAATGTATATTCTACAATCATCGCTGTGCTCGGGCTGGAGACAAGGAGACAAGGAGCGCCTAACGGAGTACAAGGGGTGTCTCCTTGTCTCCTTGTCTCCTTGTCTCCTTGTCTCCTTGTCTCCCGCTCAGAGCTCGATCTCGGCCACAGACTCGACCACAAAGGTGGGGCGATACGGAAAGCGCTCCACCTCCTCGCGGCGGGTGACGCCGGTGAGCACGAGAATCGTGTCGAGGCCGCTCTCGGTGCCGCCGATGATGTCGGTGTCCATGCGGTCGCCGATCATCACCGACTCCTCGGAGTGGGCGCCGAGCGTGCGCAGCGCGGTCCGCATCATCAGCGGGTTTGGCTTGCCCACGAAGTAGGGCCGCACGCCGGTGGCCGCCGCGATCAGGGCCGCGATGGCGCCGCACGCGGGAACCATGCCGCCGTCGCCGGGGCCGCTCACGTCGGGGTTGGTGGCCACAAAGCGCGCCCCAGCCGACACAAAGCGCACCGCGTGAGTCAGGCGCTCATAGCTGAGCGAGGTGGTCTCGCCGACAACCACGTAGTCCGGCGCGTGGTCCGTGATGATGTAGCCCACGTCGTAGAGCGCGGTGGTCAGGCCCACGTCGCCGATCACGTAGGCCGTGCCGTTGGGGAGCTGGCTCTGGAGGAACTGCGCCGTAGCAAGCGCCGAGGTGTAGATCGCCTCGGGCGGTATCTGGAGGCCGATCCGCTCCAGGCGTGCCGTAAGGTCGCGCGGGGTGTAGAGCGGGTTGTTGGTAAGCACCAGAAACTTGCGCTCGGCGGCGCGCAGGCGCTGGATAAACTCGTTTGCGCCGGGCACCGGCTGCGAGCCGCGCACCAGCACGCCGTCCATGTCGATCAGGTAGCTTTTTTGCCCGCTCATTGGCGCTCCAGTTTGATATTGCGCATACGTGTCACCCTGAGCGGAGCCGCAGGCGCAGTCGAAGGGTCTTGTTGGGCGTCCCCGTCAGATTCCTCGCTACGCTCGGAATGACGTGCGATGTGTGCTTCAGAATTGGAATTATAGCCGCTTACGCCGCAGGAGCAGCGCCACGAGCCCGTAGCCTGCTACCAGCACGAGCAGGGCCACGGCCCAGCCCAGGCCTGCCTGGAGCGCGATCAGGGCGGCGACCACGGGCAGGATAGCCTCGAATAGCTCGCCGCCGCCGCTCGTGCTCATCAGCTCGGGGGCCGTGCGCGCGCCGCCCGCCTCGGGTTCGGTGCCGTCGGTCGTCGTGAAAGCGTCTTCGCCCTCGCCCCGGAAGACCGCAGGCGGCAGCGGCGCGCCAGGCACCGGCTGCTCGCGGGCCTCGGCGAGGTAGGCCGCCCGCCAGTTGTAGCCGGGCTGGGTCTTCGCCTTAAACAGATGGTACGCCGCGCGCTGGAGGTAGGCCGGGTGCCCTACGCTCAGCGCCGCCAGCTCGTTCAGCTCGGCCCCACTAAACTCCACGCCCGTCTCGTCGAGGTAGGCCTCGGTGAGCAGGCGCACCTCGGAGGGGGCGAGTGCTCGCATGGCGACCACCGCAAATGGCTCGCTCAGCGTCGGGGCCACCGCGCCCGCTGCGGCAACGAGCATCAGGTCGAAGCGGCTCGCATCGGGGGGCGCCAGGCCGTCCGGGTCGAACGGGAGGCTGCGCCGCGCCAGGCGGGCCAGGCGCTCCAGCAGCTGCTCGCCCCAGCCAGCCTCCAGGGCGGTGTCGACGCCATCAAGACAGATCAGCACGGGGCGGCGCAGGCGCACGAGCGCCGCCTCTAGCTCCGCCAGCGTGTCACCGCGAAAGCCCATCGCGCGCGTAAGCAGCTGGTAGACCGTGGCGGCATCCGGCAGCACGGCCAGGTCGAGAAAGAACGACGCCAGGTCGGGCAGCTCCAGCACAGAGGGCGCCGCCTGGTGGACGTGGGTGAGCAGCGAGGATTTGCCCGCGCCGGGCACGCCGATCACCAGCGTGGGCCGCCGCGACTCCAGCCGCTCGAAGATCGTGCCCAGCTCGCGCCAGCGCCCAGTGAAGCGGGCCGGGTCGGTGATGCGGGTGCGCTCGGTGAATGGGTTCATGATCCTAGTGCTGAGTGCTGAGTGCTGAGTGCTGAGGAGCACAGGGCTGAGTGCTGAGTGCTGAGTGCTGAGTGCTGAGGAGCACAGTGCTCAGTGCTGAGTTAGCGTAGGGCTGAGTGCTGAGGAGCACAGGGCTGAGTGCTGAGGAGCACAGGGCTGAGTGCTGAGTTAGCGTAGGCAGTGGGTTGTTGCCGCCAGGACTCAGCACTCAGCACTCAGCACTCAGTACTCAGTACTACTGCTGCAAGTACCAGCGCTCGATGTTCCACAGATACTGGGCCGTGCCAAGGTTGACCGGGCCGTCGAGCGTGGTGAGCCGACCGCTGAGCGCCACGGGCAGCCGGTCGACCCACAGGAAGAGGTAGGGCAGCTCCTCGGCCAGCCGTGCCTGAGTCTGGGTGATCGCGGCCAGCCGCTCATCCAGGTTGTAGAGCTGGCGCGCAGCCTGGGCCTGGTTGTCGTAGGCGGGGTCGCTGAAGCCCACAAAGTTGCGCGTCGAGCGCCCGTCGGCATCGCCCTGGATCAGCTGGCTGGAGTGGAACAGCGCAAAGTCGTCGGGGTCGTAGAAGGCGCTGTCGGAGAAGTCGGGGTCGCCAGCGCCGTTGCTCCAGCTGCCCAACAGCAGATCGAAGTCGAAGGGCGGGGCGTAGCGTGCCAGCAGCACCGTCTGGAAGTCGGCGGGCACCACGTCGATCTGGATGCCGATGGGCGCGGCGGCCTCGGCGATGCGCCGGGCGGCGCGCACGCGGCGCTCATCGTCGCCGCGCACGTAGAGCTGCGCGGTGAGCGTGATGCCCTCGCGCTGGCGGATGGTGGCGCCCGCAGGGAGCGTCCAGCCTGCCTCGTCGAGCAGGGCGCGGGCGGCGTCGAAGTCGATGCCGCCGCTGGGCGCGGGCGTGATGTCGGCCCAGGAGCCGGGCAGCGCGCTGGAGGCGATCGGCAGACCCTGGCCGTTGGTGGCGAGCTCCACCAGGCGCGGCAGATCCACGGCGAGGGCCAGGGCGCGGCGCACGCGCACGTCGGCGAAAGGGTGGCCCTCGCGCAGGTTAAAGCCGAGGAAGAAGAAGCCGTTCTCCGGGTAGCTGCCCAGCAAGTCCCCAGGCGTGGCGGCCGCGATCTCGCCCTGCGCGCCCCAGGGCAGCTCGGCGAGCAGCAGCTGGCCCCCGGCGAACGCCTGGCCCGCTACGGCGGGGTCTGGCGCCAGCACAAAGGCCACGCGGTCGAGCAGGGGGGGGCCACGATGGTAGCCATCAAAGCGCTCCAGCACGATCGACTCGCCGGGGCGGCGCTCGCCGAGCTTGAACGGGCCGCTGCCCACCGGCAGATCCCAGAAGTTCAGGCTGCCGATGTCGCGCTCCTCAAGCAGGTGGCGCGGCAGCACAGGCACCGCCAGGGCAGAGAGGATCGGCGCGAAGCGGCTGGTGAGCGTGATCACCACAGTGGCGCTTGTGGGCGCGGTGGCCCCACTGATGTAGCGCAGGTCGGCGAGCAGCGCGGTGGTGGTGAGCGGCAAGTTGCGCAGGCGCTCCAGGGTGAAGAGCACATCCGTAGCGCCGAGCGGCGCGCCGTCGTGCCAGCTCAGGCCGCTGCGCAGCGTGAAGGTGATGGTGCGACCGTCGGGCGTGGTCTCCCAGCTTTCGGCGAGATCGGGCACAGGGCGCATGCGCTCGTCGAGGCGCAGCAGGCCATCGTAGAGCAGGTCGCTCAGCTGCTCCTCGCCGCGCGAGCGGGGCTGCCACGGGCGCAGCTCGGGGATGTCGGCGGCGAGGCGCACGGTGAGATTGCCGCCGCGCGGCAGCGGCGTGGGCGTGGGCGGCGCAAGCGTGGCCTCCGCTACCGCTGGGGTGCCGAGGGTAGGCGGGGCCGCGTCGGGCGCGCCCCCCGCGAGGTCGCACCCTGTCAGGATGGCGAGCACGGCGAGCGCCACCACGAGGCTGGCCCAGAAGAGTCTGCGGGTCGGTAGAAAGCTCATGGCGGGCATTATAGATCAAGGGCGCGGACGCCCGAGCCATTTGGACCACGAAGCCGCGAAAGCACGCGAACCACCGCGAATCCGGTCACAGCACTTCGCGTTCGCGCTGTTCGCCGTTCTTCGCGCCCTTCGTGGTCCAAACGGTCTATTGGCCCCGATCTTGCAAAGATCGCGCTGGTACGGTACTCTTTTCGGTATCCTGGCTTGTGTACGTCCACGCAGTGCTGCCGAGGAGTGCTCCCATGACCGCGCCTGCGCGTAACACCGTCTCGTCGCTGGAGTCGCTCCGGCACGCGCTCATCCATCTGCGCCTGGCCTTCTCGCTGGTGCTCACCCCGCTCTTTATCTGGGGGGTCTACCTTGCGCTGCCAGGGCCAATCGCCTGGGGCGTTGTCGTGCCCGCCTACCTCGTGATCCATCTGCTGCTCTACGGCGGCATGAACGCGTTTAACTCCTACTATGATCGCGACGAGGGCCCGATCGGCGCGCTGCTCGAGCCGCCCCCGATCAACCGCACTGTGCTGATCGTCGCCCTGCTCACGAAGGCTGCTGCGCTGCTGGCGGGGCTGCTGCTCGATCTGCGCTTCGGCGTGCTGGTGGGGCTTGGGATCGTCTTCTCGGTCGCCTACTCGCATCCGCGCTGGCGCTGGAAGGAGCACCCGCTCTCGGCGGCGAGCTTTGTGTTTGTGGGCCAGGGCATCCTCGGCGTGCTCTGGGGCTGGACGGCGGCAACCTCGGCGGGCCAGGCGGCTGCGCTCGCCTCGTTCTGGCCCTGGGGTGGCCTCAAAACCCTGGCAGTCCTCAGCGCGGCGTGCTGGACGCTCGGCTTCTATCCGCTAACCGGCGTGTACCAGATCGAGGCCGACAGCCGGCGCGGCATCCAGACGCTTTCGGTTGCGCTGGGGCTAACGGGCTGCTTCGTGTTTACCGCCGTGGTCGCATCGCTCGGGGGGCTGGGGATCTGGCTGGTGCTCTTCATGCGGGGCGCCTATTTGGCGATGGCGCTCAGCGCGCTCTACATGCTTGGGGCCGCTGTGTACACTTGGCGCTGGTACCGTCGCTGCGCCACGCTCACCCCGCGCGACAATCAGCGCGCCCTGATGCGGCTGGCCTACCTCAATGGCCTGGTCTTTAGCGTGCTCTTTCTGAGCCTTGTGCTCGCCTCGTGAGCGCAGTTGATTATGGAGTCCGCGATGCGCTTCATTGACCCAAGCCCGGCTATTTTGGCGATTGGCACTGCGGTGCCGCCCTATCGGATCACGCAGGCCGAGGTCTGCGCCTGGGTGAGCGACTCGCTTGATGCCAGCCCGTCGCAGCGCCGCTTGATCGAGCGGCTCTATGCGCTGTCCGGCATCGAGACGCGCTACTCCTGCCTGCCCGACGCGGCGGCGCTCGCCCCTAAGTCGCGCTTCGCGCCGGGGCGCCGCCTCGACGAGACGCCGACCACAGCCGAGCGTATGGCGATCTACCAGCGCGAGGCGGTGCAGATCGGGGTTGCAGCCGCCCAGCGCGCGCTGGCGGCGCCGCAGCTCCCCGACGCAGCCGAAAGCGTCACGCACCTGATTGTCGTCAGCTGCACGGGCTTCTTTGCACCAGGCCTCGATCTCGCCATCGCCCAACGCCTCGGGCTGCGCCCCTCGGTCCAGCGCACGCTGGTGGGCTTTATGGGCTGCGCGGCCGCCTTCAACGGCCTGCGCCTGGCGGCCCAGATCGTCGCCGGGCAGCCCGACGCGCGCGTGCTGGTGGTCTGCGTCGAGCTGTGTACGATCCACCTTCAGCCGGGGAGCGACCGGATCGCGCTCACCGTCGCCTCGCTCTTCGCCGACGGTGCTGCGGCCTGCCTGGTGGGCGCCGCAGGCCAGGCGGGCGACCTGCTGCTGCTCAACCGGCTGCACAGCCAGGTGCAGCCCGACACCGAGGACGCGATGGCCTGGCAGATCGGGAATCACGGCTTTGTGATGAGCCTCTCGCCCGATGTGCCGCGCCACGTTGGCACGCTCGCCCCTAGCGCCCTGGCGACGCTCCTCGACGGCCAGCCGCCGCCGACCTTCTGGGCCATCCATCCCGGTGGCCGCGCGATTGTGGATCGGCTGGCCGAGCTGCTCCAGCTCGCGCCCGCGCAGACAGCGGCCAGCTACGCCGTGCTGCGGCGCTATGGCAACATGTCGTCGCCAACAATCCTGTTTGTGCTGCGCGAGCTGCTGGATCAGCTGCGGCCAGCGGCCAAACCTGTGGATGGCGTCGCCGTCGCCTTTGGCCCCGGCTTGGTCACAGAGATGGCCTCGCTGACCTATATTCCGCCGGTGGCGCTGCGCCCGAGCGCCGTTCAGCTGCCGCAGCTGCTGGAGGCACCCCGCTATGTGGCCTGATCTACGGCAGCGCACGGCGGCCCTGGAGCTGATGGATGATCTGACGATTGGCGGCGCAGAGCTGCGCGAGGCCCTACACCAGCTGCGTGTGATCAACCAGGCGCTTGGCGCGGCCCGGCCCACGGTCGAGGGCGTCACGCGCTTCTGGCGTGCGGCGGGCCAGCCAGCAGCTCTGACGGTGCTCGATGTGGGTGCTGGCTCGGGCGACCTGAGCCGCGCACTGCTGCGCTGGGCCGACCGCCACGGCGTGCGCCTGCAGCTGGTGCTGGCCGACATTCACCCCGAGACATGCGCGGCGGCGGCAGAGGCGCACCGGGACGAGCCGCGCGTGGCTGTTGTGTGCAGCGACCTGCTGCAGCTCGCCCTGCGGCCGGTAGATATTGTTACGGCCGCTCTGTTTACGCACCACTTTACGCAAAGCCAGCTCCCCGCCGTCTACCGCGCGCTGGTCGGCGCGGCGCGGCACGGCGTGGTGGTCAACGACCTGCACCGCCACCCGCTGGCTTGGGCCTTCATCTGGCTCGCCACCCGGCTGCTGTCGCGTAATCGCATGATCCGCCACGACGGGCCGCTCTCGGTGCGGCGCGGCTTTCGCGCCGCCGATCTCCAGCGGCTGCGCGCAGAGCCGGGGCTAGGCGGGCTCCAATTTACGTGGCGCCCGCTGTTCCGCTACCTCATTCTTGTGCCAGGGGAGCGCCATGCAGGCTGATCTGGTCGTGATCGGCGCCGGCCTGGCCGGTAGCTGCCTTGCCGCAGCGGTGGCCCGACGGGGCTGGAACGTGGTGCTGCTGGAGCGCCAGCGCGGGCCGCGCCACAAAGTCTGCGGCGAGTTCCTGTCGCCAGAGTCGCAGGCGAGCCTGCACGCCCTCGGGCTGCACGCCACCGTCGCCGCGCTGGCACCGGCGGAGATGCACCGGGCCGCGCTCGTCTCGCGCTCCGGCCAGCGCCTGGACATGGCGCTGCCTGGCGTTGCCTGGGGCGTGAGCCGCTATGTGCTCGATGCGGCACTGGCAGATGCGGCGGCAATGGCCGGGGCGACGGTTCGTATGGGCACCACGGGCACAGCCACCATGCAGCGCGAAGGCGGCTACCAGGTGGAGCTGCGCGACGCCGCTGGCGAGCGGGCGAGCATCAGCGCACGGGCAGCCGTGGTGGCGTGCGGTCGGCACGCCGTGCCAGGGCTCAGGCCGCAGCAGGCCGCAGCTGCGCCGCAACGCATGTACGTGGGGGTCAAGTGCCACTACGCGGGGCTGCGGCTGCCGCCCGAGGTGCGCCTGTACCTCTTTGATGGCGGCTACGTTGGCCTCTCGCCGATCGAGGACGGGCGGGCCAACCTGTGCCTGCTGGCAAGCGAGGCGACGTTCGAGCGCGCCGGCAGGCGCATCCCCGCCATGCTGGATGCAGTGGCCCGCTGGTGCCCCGCCCTGGCCGAAGATCTAGCGGGCGGCCGACGCCTGGACGAGAGCATGGTCGCTGTTGGCGCGGTGGACACCGAGCGCCCGACAGTGCTCTGGGACGGGTGCGCGCGCCTCGGCGACGCGGCCACGATGATCCCGCCGCTGTGTGGCGACGGCCAGGCGATGGCCATTCACGCCGCCGAGCTTTGCGCGCCGCTCGCCGATGACATGCTGGCCGGTCGCCGCTCGCTCGCAGCGTGGGAGGCCGCCTACGCCGCCGCGTGGCACGCCGAGTATGATCGGCCACTGCGCACGGCCCGCCGACTTCAGGCGCTCCTGGCGCGGCCACGGCTCGGCGATGGGCTGATCAGCCTTGGCACACTGCTGCCCGGCCTCGCCCAGCGGCTCGTGCTGGCCACGCGCGGGCAGCAGCGCAGCTAAGGCATTGACGCCCGATAGCCCTTTGGACCACGAAGGCGCGAACGGCTGCGAACCACCGCGAACCCGCCACGCCCGTGCGGTTTCGCGTTCGCGCGGTTCGTGCTCCTTCGCGCCGTTCGTGCTCCAGACGTTCGTGCTCCTTCGCGCCGTTCGTGCTCCAGACGTTCGTGCTCCTTCGCGCCGTTCGTGCTCCAGACGTTCGTGCTCCTTCGCGCCGTTCGTGCTCCAGACGTTCGTGCT
>ENA-ORBV01005517-ORBV01005517.1-microbial-mat-metagenome-genome-assembly--contig:-NODE-5517-length-23208-cov-7.569755_pt1 | contig 23208 bp, 18 predicted proteins | sample MGYA00237777_ERZ505514 | MGnify/ENA primary metagenome ERZ505514 (study PRJEB26160, sample SAMN06269048) | microbial mat metagenome | isolation source: Oligotrophic lake microbial mat | place... | reverse complement strand
TTTTTCAAGCAGAAGACGGCATACGAGATTCGCCTTAGTCTCGTGGGCTCGGAGATGTGTATAAGAGACAGCCGCCTCATCGCCTGAGACCCGTCGCCATGCCGTTCTTCCTTCAACAGCTCCGTCAGTTCACCCGCCGCCTCCGCTCCCAAAGTCAGCATCGTGGTTTCGACGCACTCTCCTAAGTCCCATGTCCCCCACCATTCCAAACAGCCTGCACGTCCTGCGTTGCCCGCTCACCGGGAAATCCCTCGAACTCCTGTCCCCTGAACAGATCGCCCGCATCAACCGCGATATTCACCTCGGTCTTCGTCGTCATATCGATTCCACGACGCCGCCAGCCCGCCTGATCGAAGGTCTCGGCACGCCCGAGGCCGACATCGTCTACCGAATCGACGACGATATCGTATGTCTCTTGCCCCAGATGGCGATCCAACGTCTCGCCGCGGCCGTTGCCGCCTCGGCCCTCCGCCCCGAGTCCAAGATCGTTCAGTCTTTCTATAATGAATTCGGTTGGGTGAAAAATTCTGCCGGCCTGTTCAACGACACGACCGCCTTCACCGAAACGCGCCATTGCGCCCGTCGCTACCAACTCCGTTGCAACGCACGCATCCTCGCCCTCCTCGGTCGCGGCGAATTCCTCCTCGATGTGGCCTCCGGCGCCATCCCACATCCCGAATACCGCGACCACTCCCGCCACTACCGCACCCGTATCTGCGTCGATTTTTCCATTCGCGCCTTGCGCGAGGCCCGCGCCCAGATCGGCGATCACGGTTTGTTCGTCCTCGGCAACATCACTCGCCTCCCCCTGGCCCCCGACGCCATCGACGCCGTCATCTCCCTGCACACGCTCTACCACCTCCCGCCCGACGAGCAACCGGCGGCCTGTGCCGAACTCCTCCGCGTCGCGCGCCCTCTCGCCCCCGTGCTCGTGGTGTATGTCTGGAGCACGTCTCCGCTCATGAATGGAATCGAACGCGTGCGACGCCTCCCCCGCCTCGTCCGTCGGGTGCTTGGCCGCCGCCACCCCCGTCCGCCCGTCTCGCCGTCCACGACCACCTCCGCACCTTCCGAACGTCCCGCGCTGTTCTTCCACCCCTGGGACCAGACTTGGTTTTCCGCCAATATCTCCTCTCGCCATCCGGTTTCTCTGCTCGTTTGGAGCGCAGTCACCGCCGAATTCCAAACGCGCTTCTTCACCGACAACCTCAGCGGCCGCCTGCTCTCGTCGCTGATTATGCAATTCGAGAATTCTTTCCCTCGTTGGTGCGGGCGCGTCGGCCAATATCCCATTTGGAAATTCTCCAAACCCGCCCCGCGGTCTCGCCCCGCCTGATCCTGCCCAACCCCACTCCGCGCCCAATCTTCCACGCCGCCCATCCGCATGAGAGTTCATTCCGTAGCTCGCATCCTCGCTCTCGCGGACCGGATCGGTTCCTGGTGGCGCGTGACGCTCGCCCGCGCCAGTGGCGCTGAACTATCGGACGGTTGCGCAAACCCCTCCCGTCCGGCTCCCTGGAAATCCAGTTTCCTATCAGTTATCAGTAACATCAAGGACATGAGCGCGCTCATCTCCCTAGGAAAAAGCGTCCGCTCGTAGACTTAGTTTCAACGCGTCGAACACCGCGCGGGGATCCCGGCAACCCGCTCTGGCAGGCCGGCAAATCCGCCCGGTTCCGCCTTTCGGGATTCAGATCCATTTTAGTCCCGCCAAAATTTAAGATCACCTTGCATATGAGACTCTCACAATTGTTGGCCTGTCTTGGTCTGTTTGCTCTGGGGATCGTCGGCGCAACCGCTCAGCCGGTGGCCGCCAGCAAGAAACTGGTGATGCTGATTGCCGAGAATGAATACGAGACCGCGACCACGCTCCCGGCCTTCGCCGCCGCGCACCTTGCCCGCGAGTTCTCGGTCGTAACCGTGGCGGGGTCCACCGCCGCCGGCGCGACCACGTTTGCCGACGTCTCCGCCGTAGCCTCGGCCGATGTTCTCCTCGTCAGCGTCCGCCGCCGGCCCCTGCCGCCGGAGCAGCTCGCGGTCATCCGCCGTCATGTCGCCGCCGGCAGGGCCGTCGTCGGCATCCGCACCGCCAGCCACGCGTTTTCCCCGGTCAAAAATCAACCGCTGCTCCCCGGGCTCGACCAGTGGCCGGAGTTCGACGCCGAGGTCCTCGGCGGCAACTACGCCGGCCACCACGGCAAGGGTCCGGTCCTCCGGGTGACCGCGTCCGATCCCACCCGCCCCCTCCTGCGCGGCGTGCCCGCGACTTTCGATTCCTCGGCTTGGCTCTACCGCAACACGCCGCTGCGCCCCGGCGCCGAGGTCCTGCTCACCGGTGCAATCCCCGGCCAGCCCGCCGAGCCCGTCGCCTGGACCTTCCGTCGCGCCGACGGCGGTCGCACCTTCTCCACCTCGCTCGGCTTGCCGGCGGATTTTAAGAATCCCGCATTCACCCGCCTGCTCGCCAATGGCATTCGCTGGGCCGCCGGTCTGCCCGTCGTCCCCGAGCCACCGCTCCGGACCCCGCCCGATCTCGCCGTAGATCTCATCGCCCGCGAGCCGCTGATCGCCCAACCCGTTTTTCTCAACTTCGACGAGCGCGGCCGCATGTGGGTCGTGCAATACCTCCAGTATCCCGAACCTGCCGGCCTCAAGGTCATGGCGCGCGACAGCATTTGGCGCATCCGCTACGATCAAAAGAAACCCGCGCCGCCCTACGACACGCCGGAGAAGTCCGCCTTCCGCGGTCGCGACCGCATCACGATCCTCGAGGATGAGAAGGGCGACGGCTCCTTCACCAAAGTGTCCACCTTCGTGGACGGCCTCAACCTCACCACCGCCGTCGCCCGTGATCGCGCCGGCGTCTGGGTGCTCTCGCCTCCGCAGCTCCTTTGGTATCCCGATGCGAACCACGACGACGTGCCCGACGGCCCGCCCACCGTCGCGCTCGACGGCTTCGGCATCGAAGATTCCCACTCCCTCGCCAATTCTCTCCGCTGGGGGCCGGACGGCTGGCTCTACGGCTCGGTCGGCTCCACCGTCACCTCCGAACTCGTCCGCCCCGGTCTCGATGCCGCGCCCGTCGCCCGCATGGTCGGGCAGGGGATCTGGCGCTACCATCCCGCATCCCGCCGCTTCGAGGTCTTCGCCGAGGGCGGCGGCAATTCCTTCGGTTGTGAAATCGACGCCAAGGGCCGCGTCTTCTCCGGGCACAACGGCGGCGATACGCGCGGCTTCCACTACGCGCAGGGTGCGTATCTCCGGAAGGGCTTCGAGAAGCACGGCGAGCTCTCCAATCCCCACGCCTTCGGTTTCTTCCCTGCCATGGCGCACGGCAAGGTCCAGCGTTACACCCACAATTTCATAATTTACGAGGGCGCCGCGCTGCCCGCGGCCTACCGGGGCAGCCTCATCGGCATCGATCCGATGAGCCACTACCTCTCGCATACCGAGATCATTCCACGCGGCGCGACGTTCCAGACCCGCGACCTCGGTAAAATCGTCGAGACCACCGACTCCGAGTTCCGCCCCGTGGACATCAAACACGGTCCCGACGGCGCGATCTACATCGCCGATTGGCGGGATTTTCAGATCAACCACTATCGTAACCACGAGGGCCAGATCACCCGCGACGACGGGCGCCTCTACCGCGTCCGCGCCGCCGATACCCGGCCCGGCATCCCCGCCTTCGACCTCCGCAAAAAGTCCTCCGCCGAACTCGTCGCGCTCCTTCGCCATGAAAACCGCTGGTGGCGCGACACCGCCCGCCAAGTCCTCGCCGAGCGCCGCGATCCGGCCGTGCTCGCGCCGCTGCGCGCGGAACTCGCGCGCAACGTTACGGGCCAGTTCGCCCTTGAAGCCCTCTGGGCGCTCAATCTCAGCGGCGGCTTCGACGAAGCTCTCGCCCGCGAGCTCTTCCGCCATCCCGATCCCCATGTGCGCGCGTGGTCCGTGCGCCTCGTCGGCGATGCGAACGCCGCGCAGCCCGCCACCGCTCAAGCCCTCGTCGCGCTCGCGACCGCCGAGCCCAACGTCGAAGTGCGCAGTCAGCTCGCAGCCTCGGCCAAACGCTTCTCCGCCCCCGTCGGCCTGCCGATCGTGGGCGCGCTGCTCATCCACGACGAGGATGTGAGCGATCCCTACCTGCCGCTCCAGCTCTGGTGGGCCGTGGAAAACAAGTGCGCCACCGACCGCGAGGCCGTGCTCGCATTGTTTTCGCCCGCCGCGTTGTGGACGCGCCCGCTCGTCACCACGCACCTCGCCTCGCGCCTCATGCGCCGCTTTGCCGCCGCCGGCACCGCCGAGGACTGGGCGACGTGCACGCAACTTCTCGCGCTCGCTGCCGACGCCGCCGCGCGCAAGGAACTCGTCAAAGGTTTCGAGCAGGCCTTCGAGGGCCGCGCTCTGCCCGCGCTCCCGGAGAACCTTGTCGCCGCGCTCGTGCAAAGCGGCGGTGCGTCGCTCTCGTTGCGTATGAGGCAACGTGATCCCGCCGCGCTCGAACAAGGCCTCGCCGTCATGGCGGATTCGTCCGCGCCCGTCGTCGAACGCGTGCGGGTCATCGCGACCTTTGGTGAAGTGCCGCTTCCCGCCGCCGCCGCCAAACTTGCCCCGCTCTTCTCCGATCCGGATAAAGAAATCGTGCACGCGGCCCTTGCCGCCGCCGCTGCCTACGCCGATCCCTCTCTGTCCGAGGCCATGCTTCGCGCCTATGCCCGCTTCGACGCCGACCAGCGCACCGTCGCCCTCGCCGTGCTCACGAGCCGCCGCGCCAGCGGCACCGCGCTGCTCGACGCCCTCGAGCGCAAGACGATCGCCTCCGCGACCGTGCCCTCGGAGATGCAGGAAAAGCTCCGCCTCGTCGCCGACGCCGCGCTCACCGCGCGCATCGACCGCGTCTTCGGCGCGAAGGCGAAAGCCGCCCCCGCCGCCGATGCGGCCGAGATCGCGCGCATCGTCGGGGTGGTGCGCGACAGCCGCGGCAGCGTCTACGCGGGCCGCACGCTCTTCCAGCAACGCTGCGCCGCCTGTCACCGCCTCTTTAATGTCGGCGGCCAGATCGGCCCCGACCTCACCGCGTTCAAGCGCGACGACATCGCGAGCGTCACCCTCGCTACCGTGAGCCCCAATGCCGAGATTCGCGAAGGCTACGAACCCTTCCTGCTCACGAAGAAGGACGGCACCGTGCTCACCGGCTTCCTTGCGACGCAGGATGCCCAGCGCGTCGTGCTCCGCGACATGGCCGGCCTCTCGGCCACGGTCGAGCGCTCTGCCATCGCCTCGCTCGCCGGCATGGGTTCCTCGCTGATGCCCGCCGGCCTCTTCTCCGGTCTCAGCGACGCCGACCTCCGCGACCTCTTCGCCTATCTCCGCCTCAACCAACCCCTCGTTGGCAAAGAAGACGCCTCCCCGCCATGACACCCCGCGCCCGCTTCCTGCTCATCTGCAGCCGCCCTCACCCGCTCTCCGGTTCACTCTGACTTGTGCTAGGCTCGGCATGATCGCCGTCCTTGCGCCCATGGCATGGCTCGGCAACCTCAATGCCCTCGTTACCGATCTTGTGTCGCGCCGCTCGCTCGGGACGGTCTTCGGCTTGGTCGCTGCCGGCAGCGCCGTCGGCGGTATCTTGATGAAGCAAGCCGCCGACTAAATCTCTCCCGTCCGGCTCCCTGGAAATCCAGTTTCCTATCGGGAATGACAGCCTATGGTTAGCAACTGCCGAAGAACTCACCTCCCTAGAATGCTCCACCCTGATGGGTGGAGGATTTTGGTGCGATATAGGTAACTGGTTCTCAGCCGCCAGTAGTTGGACCGGAAGTTTCTTTAATAGCCTCAATGACTACCTGGTCCGGAACAATTATGCTGAGAATGTATTCGCCATCGATCGGGGAATCTTTGCCAGCGAATTGGCTGCAGTCATCGAAAGTCAACCAACGACAGCGCTTGAAGGAGCTATCACCCTCTTTGAAGGCTACGCTATTTTCGCTGGCTGGAATACTCTCGAATACTGGGGTGAAGCCGTAGGAACTGCGGCGGCGGAAGCTACGTTTGCCCCTCCCCCCGGTGGCTGATAGGTGACCCTGCCAATAGCAGCGCAACCATTTGGCGTGCGTCTTCCACGTTCGCGTGAAGAATACTGCCATCAGTAGTTATGGTGAGTCCTTGCTGCGGACCGCAAGGACTCACCCCATTTTTTATCAATACCTCAGCCAAGATTAGCAACCCATGAAAAAACTCCAAACTGCGTTTGCCACAATTACCGGCGTGATTGTTTTTTTCCTGATATTTCTGGCCCTTCGTTGGGGAACAAAAACCACGTTGGCCGTGCTGAACGTTTTGATCTACCGTGGAGAGGGGCATATCCCAGTTGTCGTCATTTCAACGGTCTTCCTTGGCTGCAAGATTCTGGCCATGCTAGGAGCCATGTTCATCGCCTACCGGCTCGGCGGTAGACGCATGATTCCGGTTGGCGCTACCGCAGCGGTTGTGCTGCTGTTTGTGCTACCTGAACTCGCCCGGCGTTTTGGCCAGGACTGGCTTCACGCGTCAGATAACTACACCCGGTTAGTCTATGCTTTCGAGGTGTTGTTTTTCAGCAGCCTGATCTTTATTTTTAGTTACTTGGTCGTGAAAGGGCTCCAAAAGCGACGAAAGCCTCCTGCAAGCCAGGCCACTGAGGGCGACCGCCACAGCTGAGAAGCAACGTCCTCTATGCAACCACAGCGGTTTTTCCATATCCATCGTGGCGACGCAAAAGGAGTCCCACCACCCGTCGGCAGCACCCTCGAGAGCGAGCCCAGTCAGAATTATTACACCCGAGAACTGGGGCTCGTCATACGCAGCACACCATCATTTGGGGGAGTGCCCGGAGTGTTTTTTACGAAGAGACGAAACTTGAACCGAAAGACCGGCCCGAGATATTAGCTTCGAACGTTTCCCAATCCGACGCTCCGGGACGCCTCAACCCCTACCGGCCGCCACCCCCACCCGTGCCTCTACCCAAAGAAGAACCCTGGTTTTCCGAAAACATCCAGCACCACGAGCCTGCGCTGCGTGCGTATCTGTTGAGTCGTTTTTCGACCCTCCCCGACCACGACGATCTGGTGCAGGAAACCTATCTGCGCATGTTGCGGGCGCGGTTGCGCGTGCGCCTCGCCACCGTAAAGGCTTTTCTTTTCGCAACCGCCAGCAACTTGGCGATTGATCGGTTCCGCCGCGGGCGCGGGACCAGTCACGTGTCGCTCGATACCCTCGTTGCTCTCTCCGCCGATGACTCCTGCCCCGACATCGCCGAAGTCCTCGACCAGCGCCAACAGCAGGAGTTGCTCGCCGAGGCGGTGGCCAGCTTGCCGCCTCGCTGCCGCGACGTGATGCTACTGCGTTACAGCGAAGGCCTCCCCTCCAAGGAGATTGCCCGGCGTTTGGGTGTCTCCACCGAAACGGTAAAATCCCATCTGGCCAAGGGAGTGGGAGACTGTGTCGCCTTCTTCCAGCAGCACGGGCTACTGGATCAACCCGCCTCAAACCGGGAGAACACGCCGTGAATCTCACCGAATCCGACGGGCTGCCCGTGGGGGATCCCGCTGCCATCCGGGCGACGGCGGCGGCGTGGTTGTGCGAACGCGACGAAGGGTTTTCGCCGGAACGCGCGGCCGCCTTCGCCGCCTGGTCGGCTGCCGACCTACGCCACCGGGCGGCGGTGGAAAAAGTAGAGCGAGGCCTGGTGCTCTTGCACCGGTTGCCTGCCGCGCGCGCCGCGATCAAAGCCCGGCTGATGCATCGCCACGCCGCGCCTGCGCGCGCGCCGTGGCGGCGGCGTATCCCGGTTTTTGCCTGGCCGGCGGGACTCGCCGCCGCGCTGCTCCTCGGTTTCGGACTCTGGCGATCCGCGCCGCAACCTTCCGCGCCGGCGCAAATATTCGCCGCCACGTCCCTCGCGCCCAAGCGCGCAACGCTCGACGACGGCTCGGTGGTCAATGTGAACACTCACGGCGAACTCGTCGTGGAACTCGGCGCGCGGGAGCGGCACGTGACGTTGGCCCGGGGTGAAGCCCATTTTGTAGTTAAGCCCGATTCGGCGCGACCCTTCGTCGTCGTGGCCGGCGGTGTGAAAGTGCGGGCCGTCGGCACGATGTTTTTGGTGCGTCTCAGCGGCGAGAATGTCGAAGTCATCGTCGAGGAGGGAAAGGTCACGGTGACTCCGGTCGCGCCCGCCGCCGCCGAGGCCCTCGCTGCGCCCGGGCCGCTCGTGCTGGCCGGCGAATCCGCGGTGGTGTCGCGCGCCGCTCCCGCCTTTGCCCCGCATATCGAAAAAATGAATCCTCCGGCCATGAGCGCGGCCCTGCGGTGGCATCGCCGGGTCGCCGTGTTCAACGACGAGTCGCTCACGGAAGTGGTCGCCCAGTTCAACCGGCGCAACGCCGTGCAACTCGTGCTGGCCGACCCCGCACTGGGTGCGCGCCGTTTCGGCGGCGTGCTCGCGTTGGATCAGGTGGACGCATTGGTGCGCCTGTTGGAAAAGGAAGGCGGCATCGCGGTCGAGCGGCGCGGCGAGACCGAGATCATGCTCCGGCAGATTCCGTGACCGAGCCCGACATGGCTGCGGCAGGAAGTTTTTCCCGGCGAGGACTCACCCTTCTGCGCGGGGTCTGCGTATTGGTGATGACGCCCCTGCTCCGCATGTCCCGCCACCTCCGCTCCCATCAGCTCTTTCCCGCGCACCTCGTGTGCGGACTGTTGTCGGTGGTGGCGGTCGCGACGGCCGCAGAGCAGAGGCAAAGTTACGACCTCCCGCGAGGAGACGCCGCGACGGTTTTGGCGCGCTTTGCCGAACAAAGCGGCCGACCCATCCTGTTCGCCATGGACAAGGTGCGCGGCGTGCGCACCAACGCCGTCGCCGGGGAGTTTTCCGCCGCCGGAGCGTTGGACCGGCTGCTCGCCGGGACGGAACTGGTGGCGACGCTGGACCGGGAAACCGGCGGCATCGTCGTCAGCCGGCGCCGCCCCGCCGTTCCGCCCGGAAGGCCGGATTCCGACCAGCCAAAACCAACCAGCCCCACCATGAAAAATTCCTCGCTCCTCCGCCGCACCACCGCGTGGCTCGTGCTCGCGATTGCTCCGGCCTCCGCCCAAACCGCGCCCGCCAATTCCCCGGCCAGCGGAACCACCGTCACACTCTCGCCTTTCGAGGTGCGCTCCGAGCGCGACACCGGCTACGTCGCCACGAATACCATCTCCGGCACCAAACTCGACACGCCCATCAGGGAAATCCCCATCGCGATCCAAGTCGTGACCGAGGATCTCATCCGCGATCTTCAGGCCGTCACCATTGAGGACGCCACGCGTTACGCCACCGGCGTCAGCCAACCCGTCGGCAGTTCCGAGTTCGGCGCCGCCGACGGCCGCTTCAACCTCCGCGGCTTTTCCTTCGCCAGTCCGAAGCGCAACGGCTTCAGCACCCCCGGGACGATCGACATGACCAACGTCTCACGTATCGAGATTCTCAAGGGCCCGGCCTCCGTGCTCTATGGCGAAGCGACCGCCGGCGGTATCGTGAACTACCTCACCAAATCCCCGAAATCGAAACCTGAGTCCACCGTCCAACTTCAATTCGGCAGCTACGATTTCTATCGCGCACAGATCGAGTCCACCGGCCCCATCGGGAAACTTTTCGGCGGTCCCGTCCTCTACCGCCTCGACGCCTCCTACCTCGACCGCGGTAGCCACATCAACGACCACGATCAGCGCCAGACCTTTATCTCACCGCTCGTGCAGTGGCGCCCGCTTGCGACGACGCAGCTCACCTTCCAATACGAATACCTCCTCCGCGACGGTCAGGTCCGCAGTAAAATTCCGATCTACAACACCGTCGCGAAACGCTTCTGGGACAACCTGCCCGTGACCGATGCCCGCAAGACCTTGTCGAACTACAACCAAGTCCCGCGCATCAACCCCGACGGCTCCATCGCCGCCGCCGGCCGCCCCTACTGGGACGCCCTCGCCGACTACGTCGACTGGAACATCAACAACGCCGGCACCGCCAACTACAGCGACGCCCGCACGCATAATTTCGACGCGACCGTCGAGCAACGCTTCACACCCGGTCTCACCGGCCGCGTCGCCGCGAACGTTTACGAAGTCGATATCGACGCCCAAAGCGGCAACCAGAACCGCATGCGCGCCGGCGGCGACGGCCCCGAACGCTTCGCGAGCCGCCACAAACGCGGTAACTATCGCCGCAGCGTGCAGGGCGATCTCGCGGGCACGCAGACGTTCGCCGCGGTGAAAAACCGCTTCCTGCTCAACTTCGAATATTTCAAGGAGAACAACTGGCGCACGACCTACTCCCGCGATGGCGGCGCCACTTCGCCCACGATCTCCGATCCGCCGAAATATTATTTCTTTTCGTCGCCCTATAACATCACGGACATTCGCGTGAACGGCCAGTCCATCCCGCTTCCGCTCGGCTATCTCGGCTTCATCCCCGTCCCGCTCGAGTCGATCAACACGCGTCAGGAAATCCGCACCACCGCGTTTTCCGCCAACGACACCGTCTCGTTTTTCAACAACCGCCTCAGCCTCCTCGTCGGCCTCCGCCACCAGAAATCCGATCAGATTCTCCGCAACCTCGATCGCTTTAACACCGTCAGCGGCGTCCGCATCGGCACCGGCAATCGCCGCACGCCGCCCACCGTGAAGAAAACGGTTCCGATGGTCGGCGTGAGCGTGCAACTCGCGCCGTGGCTCAACGCCTACGCCCTCGCCTCCGAGTCTTTCGTCCCGCAGTTCGGCACCGCGAGAGATGCCGACGGCGCCGACTTCGCCCTGAGGCCCATCGTCGGCGAGAGCTTCGAGTTCGGTGCCAAAATCGCCGACGCCGACGGTCGCCTCTCTGCGACGATGGCGGTGTTCGATATCACGAACCGCAACCGCAGTCGCTTCGGCGGCCTCATCGCGACGGGCCCGCTCACCGGCGAGAGCTTCACCATTCAAACCGATGCCGAGGGCGCCAAGGGCTTCGAACTCGACGGCGCGGTCCGGCCTTTGAAGGACTGGCAAATTCTCGTCGGCTACGCCTACACCGAATCGAAAATCAAAGACCCGCTCTTCGCCGAACCCGTCAGCCTCATCGACCCCAACAGCCCGCGCGACGTGCGCATCCCCGGCGTGCCGCGTCACCAGATCAACCTGCTGCAACGCTACGCATTTGCCCGCGGCCCGCTCAAGGGCGCCGCGCTCAACGTCGGCGCGAACTACCAAGGCGCCCGACGCGGTTCGGAATCAGCGCAGGAGGTCATCACGATCCCGGCCGTGTGGCTCTACGAGACTGGCGTCTCCTATTCGACCAAGCTCTTCGGCCGCCGCACCGAACTCCGGCTGAACGTGATCAACCTCCTCGACAAAAAATTCGTCACCACAGGGCCTTTCCTCGGCGACCCGCGCACGTATCGGTTTTCCATCCGCACGGGTTTTTGAAACGTCAAGGGTCGGCATCGGTGTCCGTTAAATTGCTATGTGAGCCGGAGGGGGTCTGGCTTTGTGGTTTGTGGTATGCAACGTCGTCGAAGGCGCGCAAAATAGGCAGAAGGCGACTTCGTGCCATTCGCGTTTATCCGCGTGTTTCGCGGGCAACTTTGGGGTTCCTTCTGAGGTCTCCCTTCACGATGAAACCGCTTGGACCGACTCCACCTGTAGATTTGCGCCTGCTGGATTTTCGTCATCGTTCCGTAGTGTGAACAATACGGCTGCGTCCCGATCCTGCCTGCGTCCTCGTCTTCGCTACACGCCGGCGCGCGGGAAGGGGGCTGACGAAAAGCCGCTTACGCATGGATCGTCAGAGCGGTGCGATTGAGTTCGACGAAATGATGCTCGGCCAGGGCGGCGGTGATTTGCGGCAGGTTGGCCGCGATGAGTTGCCGGAGCGCGTCTTTGGCGATGTTACCCGTCGAAACAAGGAGCAGTTTCTCCGGGCGACGTTGCAGCCAGAACGAAGCGACGAAATCCGCATCCTTCGTCATTACGATGCGCCCCTCGCGCAGGGCTGGCGCGGTCAGTTCGGCATCAGGCGTGCGATTGCCCTGCGGCAGGTCCAGCGGGTGGAGCGCGTCGACGCCCGCTGCGGCAAAGTCTCGCACCAGGCGGCGCGGCAGTTGGGCGTCGATCAGCAGCTTCACACCGCGAGTGGCTCGATCCGCTGCACCCGGCTTAGCCGCGCCGCGTAGGCGTAGACCGCACGGAGATCGTCGGCCTCGAGATCGGAGTAGTCGGAGAGGATCTGCTCGGTCGTCATCCCGCTACTCAATAGCTCCAGCAGAAATTCCACCCGATAGCGCAGGCCGCGCACGCAAGGTTTCCCGTGGCAGAGAGCGGGATCGATGGTGATCCGGGCCAGCAGCTCGTCGTCGGACATAAGAAACAGTTGGCCGAAGGCTTTCCGGCTGGCATGTGTGCTCAACGGTCTGCCATGAGCGCCATCGCCGACCACGCCGGCTACCCGGAGAGTCAGCTCCTAATCTTTGTGGTAACGGCCTCAGACGGTCTCGATCCGCTCCATTTCGCCGCACACCGCGCAAACCACAAAGGTCAGGACCGACTCCGTCGGCCCACCGCGACCCCTCGCCATTCGCGTTCATTCGCGTGGTTCGCGGGCTTTTTCGGGGTTCCTGCTCAGGACTTCCTTCACGATGAAACCGTCTCGACGGGCTCTACCGGCAGCTTTACGCCCGCCAAATTTTCGGCATCGTTCCGTCTCATGAACACCATCACCGCGATCCTCGAGCCCGATGCGGATGGCACCGTGCATGTGCCGTTGCCGGCGGGGCTGCCCCCGGGCGCGGTGAAAGTCACCGCGACGTTTGAGCCCTCTCCGCAGGCCATTACCGAGCGTGGCGTTCGCGCCCGCCGGCTGCTGGGTGCGGGGCGGAAATTCTCTCCCCACCGCGATGCAGGTGCCGAGTTGACCGCCGAACGCACCGCCGAGGGCTGAGTGAATGAAGCACCTGCTCGATACCTCTGCTTTGCTGGCGCATCACCGTCAGGAGCCGGGGTGGGAAAAGGTGCAGGCGGTTTTTGATGCCGTCGACGGCGAACCCATCGTTGCCAGTCTTTCCCTCACGGAGTCGGCGCGCCGACTTTTTGAGCCGGGCGCGACCGGCGAGGAAGCGCTCAAAACCGTGGCCGACTACCGATCCTTGGTCGCGGAAGTGGTAGCCATCGACGCAGCCATCGCCTTGGAAGCGTTCACACTGGCCTGTCGCACCACCGTCCGACTTCCGCTGGCCGACGCCCTGATCGCAGCCGCAGCCAAATCGCGCGGGGCCCGATTGGTTCACCGCGACGCCCATATGCGCTGCATCCCTCGTGACCTGCTCGACCAATTGGATTTGGAGCCGCCGCTTTGAGAGTTCCAAGCCACCGGTTTCCATCTCGGTTTGCCCTCTGAAACTTCAAGCTGCTGAGGGCCGAGCTATTTTCACCCCCACCCCTATGAAATCCACCCGCCGCGACTTCCTCCGCACCGCCGCCGTCGGCGCCACCGTGGCGACCGGCTTGCCCGCTGTCGTCGCGGCAGGCGCGTCGTCCTCTTTGCTGGCCGCGTCGTCGTCGGCGACCGCGGCCGATTCCGCCCGCGCCGCGCTTCTCGCCGGCCACCGCAATCTCTTCAACGGCGATACCTGCACCTACTTCTACAACCCCGAGAAATGGCAGCCCGAGGGCGGTCCGTTTTCCGCGAAGGCCGTCCACCGCTACGTCGACGTGCTCGGAGACAACGGTGTCGATACCTTCCTCATCAACGCCAACGCCTCGCGCGCTTGGTATCCGAGTAAGACCATCCCGAGCATCCTTGACGGTTACCGTCGCGGCGACCGCGAGTTCTTCCGCGGCCACGCGATTTGCGCCGGCGCCACCGAGCCCGCCGCCGTCGAGAAATTTATCGATGGGATTATGGCGTTCATGAACCTTTACCAAGACCTCCTCGACGCCGGCGTGGACTGGCTCGCCGAGACCGCCGTCGCCTGTCGCCGCCGCGGCGTTTCGCCTTGGGTCAGCGTGCGCATGAACGACATGCACGGACACCTGAACTACGCCGGCAGCTTCTTCAACGCGCCGCTCCTCAAGGACCCCGCGATGCGTCTTCGCGGCAGCGCCTACTCGCCCACGATGCGCCTGCCCGACTACCGCTCGGGCCTGAACTACGAGAAGCCCGAGGTGCGAGCCTTCCACTTCGCGCAAATCAAAGAGGTCGTCGAAAGCTACGACTTCGAGGGCCTCGAACTCGACTGGTGGCGCAACGCCCTCTGTTGCGAACCGACCGCCTCGCCCGCGACCGTCGCGATGATGAACGACTGGTTCCGCTCAATCCGCGCGCTCACCCGGCGTCGCGCCGCGCAGACCGGCCGCGCCTATCCCTTCGGCTTCCGCATTCCCGGCCGCCTCGGCGAGCTCAAGGCCATCGGCATCGACGTCGAGACGCTGTGCCGCGAGGGCACGCTCGACTTCGTGAGCGTCTCCAATTTTTGGCGCACCTCGTGGGATATGCCGCACGACGAACTCCGCCGCCGCCTCGGCGACCGCGTCGCGATCTACGGCACCCTCGAAAACGGCGCCAACCGCCTCGCCGCCCACTCGCCCGCTGCCGGCGTCACTCGCGAGGTCCGCCTCACCGCCGCGAGCCGTCCGATGCTCCACGCCAACGCCGCAGGCAAACTCGTCTTGGGGGCCGACGGCATCGAGTGCTATAATTTCTTCTGCACCGATCAGGCAAAAATCCCCGGGGTCGTCGGCGACTACGGCGCCCTCCGCGACATCCACCGCCTCGACCACCTCCGCGGCCAACCGAAGCACTACACGTTTTCCGACAAAGGCGGCCGCCTGGAGCAAATCCCCTTCGAACTCGTCCCGCAGCTCCCCGTCACGCTTGAGCGCGGTTGGCCCCACGGCTTCCGCCTCCCTATGTGCGCCGAGCCCGCCGACCGCGGCCTCGAACTCGTCGTGCAGGTCGTGCTGAAAAAATCCGACACCTTCGCGCAACTCCCCGTCGCGATCAACGGCGGCTGGCCGCAACTCACGTTTGCGCGCTCCGAAAAACTCCTGTTTCCCTGCGGCTCGTTCACCGATCATGCCGACGACCACGTCGGCTACGATTTCCGTTTCCCGGTCTCGGTCCTGCGCGACGGATGGAACGAGATCACCGTCGAAAACGGCGGCGCCACGACGATCACCGTCGTCGCCCTCGAACTCGCCGTGCGGCCTGCCGCCCCTCAGACTTGACGGGAGACAAAGCCGGAATCCAAAGGTATCGTCACGGTTCTTCCGTTCTTCGCAGTTAACACCGCTCCGCCTTCCGTCGCCTCAACATCGGCGACGATATCGAACCCCCGGGGGATCGCCGCCACCGCGAAGATGTGCGCCACGCGCAGCGGCGTTTCCGGCGAGAGTTTGACCGTCGTCGGATAGCCCGCGCGGCTCAACGGATTCGGTTTCGCCGACTCCGCCTGGCCGAAGTGGAAATACGACGTCGTCTCCTCCAGGCCGAGCACGTGGCGGTGTCGGCCGTTCCACGGCGCGTAGTGCCGCCCGCCGTGGGAGTGCCAGAGGATCGTGTGTCGCAACACCTCGGGGTTCTTCAACTGGAGAAAAACCCAGCCGTCCTTGGGAAACGTCACCGCGCTCCAACCCAGCGTGCGCCCCGGTTTGCCCAGCAGCATCACCAGATCGTCGAAGCCCGCGCGCGCCGGGTAGCGCGTGAGATCGGCGGTGCCGCCGTTGGCCAGCGGGACCGCGTCGAGCGCCGCGAACTCCGCGCCGGGCCGGAGCGAGGAATAGCCGCCGGCCGCCGGGTTTTCAAACGGCACGGGCAACACCCGCCCCTCGGCCCAGCCGCCGACCGAGACCCGCGCCGCGCCGTCCGGACCGGGCACATGCAGACACGGGTGCGTCCCGAGCGCCATCGGCCCGGTGAAGCCGTTCAGCGTGTGCTCACAGTAGATCGCGTTGTGGCCGGTGCGCACGGTGATGCGTTTGTCGATCACGCCGGGGCGCACCTGCGTCGCGAGCCGCAGGTGCAGCGTCGTCGCCTCGCGAGTCCGTTCCAACGCGACGGGCGTCCAGTCGCGGTTCGCCGATTCGCCGTGCGGCGGATGTTTTTCGCCGCGCCACGGCGTGCCGTTGCCGCCAAACGGCGCACAGAAAAAATCTCCGCGCAAGGCGTGCAGGAGCGGCGGCAGCGCGGCGGCGATTTTCTCCCGGGCCCACGGGGCGACGGCGAAGGGCTGGACGTTGCGGCCGTCGGCAAGGCGAAACGTGACCGGCCCCAGCATCCCGCCGGTCCGCGTGAACCGGGCATCAACGGAGCCGTGCTTCAGCCGCCAGGCAGGTTGGCCGAGGTGAGTTTTCAGCGGTGCTTCCATTCGCGGAGCACAAATCGCCCGCAGCGCCGAAGCAAGCGGGGAGGGGGCCGACCTTGAACCCCGGTGTCGGGTGGCCCGCGAAAGGGGCGAAAACGCGCGAAATTCGGGTTACGCCGATGCTCAGTGGTCTGGCCTCCCGGCTCCGTTCGGGCGCTAGTATTATTTTGTTACCTCTCTCCCAATTTCTGCGCAGATTTTCACAGAGAAAGTAACCCAATAGGTTACATTGTGATTGGAGCAAATTCCCGCTGGAAAGTAACGGAGTAATACTAGGGGCCTCTCCGAATAACCCAAGATACGTTCCGGGTAGGCCAGCGCGCTTGCGCGCGCTCCGGTCGCACCACGGGCGCGCGCAAGCGCGCTGGCTTACGGTGCCTTGATATTCGGATAAGCGCCAAACCGACGAAGAAGAGGAGGTCGCCACGAAACCCACCGAACACACGAAATTCGGAGCGGGTCGGCCGCCCGTTCGCATGTTCGTTTTCCCGCCCATTTGCATTTCGATACCAGCAGCCGGTGATGGTTTGACTGTAGGCCCGACCGCTGGTCGGGCTTTGCGCCGAACTGAAACCGACCACCGGTCAGTTCTACAGGAAAGCCGCGAGTCCGATTGTCTCCATCCGTTGTCAGTTCGTAGGCAACGGCCCGGCCTCGGCGCGGCACCGCGCCGCCGCTTGCCGGAAGACGCGCAGTCTGCATGGTTCGCCGGGTGTCAGCCGCCCATTCCGCCCCTCCGCCCGCTCCGGTGGCCCGCGCGGGTTGGGTGCGTCGGCTGGGCGCGGCCGGGCCGTTCGCGCTGGTCCTGTCGTTTTGCCCGCCGCTGGGCGGCTTCGCGCTGCTGGCTACGCTCACGAGTTCCGGTCCGTGGCTGCGCGATCTCGGGTTCGGCGGAATCTTGATCTATTTTTTCGGGATCGGCCTGTTGCTCGGCATCTCGCTGGTGCCGACCTATACGAGTGCGATTCTGGCGGGCTGGGCGTTTGGCTTTGCGATCGGCTGGCCGCTGGCGCTCGCCACCCTTACGGTTGCTTCGCTCTTGGCGCGCGCAGTGGGTGGCTGGGTCGCCCAAGACCGGGTGATGGCGATCATCCGCGAGTATCCGGCGTTGGCCGCCGTGCATCACGCGCTGCTCGGGTCGCCGACGCGGCGGACCGCGCTGGTGGTGACGTTGCTGCGGGTTTCGCCGATGTCGCCGTTTGCCCTGACCAACTTCGCGCTCGCCGCCGCCCGGGTGCCGCTCGGGGCTTATGTCTTCGGCACGGTGGTGGGCCTCGCGCCGCGCACCGCTTTGGCCGCCTTCGCCGCCGCCGGCCTGGAGCAACTGCTCTTCGAGCGGGTGGGCGATCGCACGACGGTGATCGTCGGCATCGCCGTGACGGTGGTGGCCTTTGGCGTGATCGGGCTGCTGGCCAAGCGCGCGCTGCGCGATCTCACGGCCGAGCCACCGGCGCCGTCGGCCAAAGCCGGATCGTAACGGGCGCCGGGAAACGCTCCCTCGCCATCGCCCGTCGGGCGTGCCTTCCTCCGCCTTGCAACCGGTCCGGGTTTCTCGGGTCTGCCCTCAGACTTATCATGCCACCACTCGCCTCCGCCCCCGCACCGCGCACCTACGACCTCACGGTGCGGGTGGGTTGCAGCCTCACCTACGAAGTCACCGGCACGGCCGCCCTCCTGCTCAACCTCCGGCCGCAGCCCAACCGCGACCACGCCGTCGTCTTCGAGGCGCTCGCCCTCGGCCAGAACCTGCGTCCCGAGTATTTCACCGACAGTCACGGCAACGCCGTCTGCCGCGTCGCCCTCACGCGGGGCACCCACTGCGTCCGACACGACGCCATCGTCGCGGTCTCCTCCCAGCCCGATAACCAGGGCCTCGTCGCCGCGCCGCCGGAAACTCCCGGCGAACTCCCGCCGGCCGTGCTCCGCTACGCGCTGCCCAGCCGCTACTGCGACTCGGACAAGCTCGGAAATTTTGCCTGGGAGAAATTCGGCCGAATCGAACACGGCCTGCCGCGCGTAACCGCGATCAGCCGGTGGATTCACGACAACATCGAGTATCGCTACATGTCCGGCCGCACCGATCTCTCGGCGTGGGACGTGTTGCAGCGCGGCTACGGCGTGTGCCGCGACTTCGCCCACCTCGCGATCGCGCTCAACCGCACCTTCAACCTTCCCGCGCGTTACGTCACCGGCCACCTGCCCGACATCGGCTTTCCCGATCCGGAAAACCACATGGATTTCCACGCCTACGCCGAGGTTTACCTTGGCGGCCAGTGGTTCACCACCGATGCGCGCTTCCACGTCCCGCGCATCGGGCGCATCAAAGTCTCCTGCGGGCAGGATGCGATCGACGGCGCGTTCTCGACGATCTTCGGCGGCGCGACGCTCGGCTATTTCCAAGTGTGGGCCTACCAAGTCGCGCGCGGCACCGTCGGCGTCGGCGACCCGCTGGATTTCTCGCAGCGTCTCGACAACCGCGTGACCGTGCAGACGGAGAAGCCCTATTCGGTTTGAGGTCTGCTCGGCTGAAAGATTCGGTTTTCCGGTTCGGGTAGGGGCGTCCCTCGTGGACGCCCGCAGGCGCCGGCAAGCGACGCCCCTATGGCACGGCCAAATCGAATCGCCGTTGGGCGAGAGCATCTGCCGGGGAAAAGGCATTGAGCGCCTGCGGCGGCGAACCCAGCCTCGCGCTCATGAACCCCTCCCTGTTGCAGCTTCGTGCTCTCGCGGCTTTGTTCGCCGTGGCGCTGTGGCCGGCGCTGGCCGCGCCCCGCGTGCCGGCGTTCCGCGCCGTCGATATCGATACAAAAATCGAGATCGGTTACGGCTTGGCGATCGCCGACGTCGATGGCGACGGCCGGCCCGATGTGCTCCTCGCTGACAAGCGCCAGATCGTTTGGTATCGCAACCCGACTTGGGAGAAGTTCCTCATCGCGGAAAACCTCACCGAAAAGGACAACGTGTGCCTCGCCGCCGCCGACATCGACGGCGATGGCAAGTGCGAGCTCGCCGTCGGCGCGGAGTGGAACCCCGGCGATACGATCGACAGCGGCGCGGTGTTTTATCTGATCCCGCCGGCGGATCGCACGCAGCGCTGGGAACCGGTCCGCCTGCCCCACGAGCCCACCGTGCACCGGATGCACTGGCTCAAGAATCCCGCAGGCAAATTCGAGTTGGTGGTCCAGCCGCTCCACGGCCGCGCCAACAAGAACAACGAGGGCGCGGGCGGCCGCACGCTCGCCTACACCGTGCCGGCGGAGGTGCGCGGCGAATGGAAAACCACGGTCGTGAGCGATTTCATGCACGCGGCGCACAATCTCCAACCGATCAACTGGGACGCCGACCCGGAACAGGAGTTGCTCGCCGCCGGCAAGGAGGGCGTGTGGTTCTTCGGCCGGAGCACCGGCGCTTGGCGGAAGCGCCCGTTTACCGATCGGCCCGCCGGCGAAATCCGCGACGGCCGGCTCGCCGACGGCCGCCGGTTCCTCGCCACCATCGAGCCGATGCACGGCATCGCGGTCGCCGTTTACACCGAACCGGCGTCGCCCGGCGGGCTCTGGTCGCGACTCGCGCTCGATGAGACGCTGAAGGACGGCCACGCGCTCGCCATCGGCGACCTCACGGGCGACGGCACGCCGCAAATCGTCGCGGGCTGGCGCGCCATGAATCCGCGCGGGGCTCCGGGGATCAGAATTTATTCGCCCAATGACGCCGCCGGCACGACGTGGACGACGACGCAGATCAGCACGGGCGAGGTCGCGGTGGAAGACCTCAAGCTCGCCGATCTCAACGGCGACGGCCGCCTCGATATCATCGCCGCCGGCCGGCAGACGAAGAACGTGCGGATCTTTTTCAACGAAGGCGTGCCCTAAACGGCCCGGCGGCGCGGGCCTGCCGGACCTATGCAAGTTCGCGTTTAAGCGGCGGCCAATGGTCCGCGAGGTAGGAGCCTGCTTGCAGGCGATTAAGCATGGGGTCGGCGATGCGGGTGAAATCGCGGGTGAAATCGCCTGCAAGCAGGCTCCTACAAAAAGGCTTTGGTCCGCGAGGTAGGATCCCGCTTGCAGGCGATTCAGCATGGGGTTGGCCGGCGCGGGTGAAATCGCGGGTGAAATCACCTGCAAGCAGTCTCCTGCGAAAAGCTATCGGCCTTACGCCGTCGGGAACTCGTAGCCTTTGCGATAGTCGCGGCGGAGGAGCTTGTTGGCGGCATCGTCACCGACGACGCGTTCCCTGGCCCCGTCCCATTCGAGGCTGCGGCCGAGTTTCATCGAGACCATGCCGAGCAGCGCGAGATTGGAGGCATAGTGAGCCCCCTCGATGTCGCTCACAGGCTTGATTTTCCCGTCGCTGCGGATCGCGCCGAGCAGATCGGCCCAGAGTTCCTTGATGTTCTGCGCGTCGGGCTGGTTGAGTTGCGGCGGCTCGTTGACGGGCGGCAATTTTCCGTCGGCGGGATAGAACGTCCAACCCTTTTGCCAGCCCATGTGGAAGATGCCCTTGGTGCCGTAAAAGTAGCAGCCGACGCTTTCGCCCTTGTCGGTGTTGTTGGCGCCGAAGCGGCGGTGTTCCCACTGCACGTCGAATTTGTCGAAACTGTAGGTCGCGAGCTGGTGGTCGGGGGCGTCGGTCGTCTGCTCGGTCGGCGTCAGGATCGCGGGGCCGGCGATGGGCCGGCCGCCGGCGGAGTAGATGCGCTTCGGATATTTCTCGCCGGTGACCCAGAGGACCTGATCGAGCCAGTGGATGCCCCAGTCGCCGAGGGTGCCGTTGGCGTAGTCGAGGTAGTTGCGGAAACCGCGCGGGTGGATGCCGCGGTTGCCGCCGCCGATCGCGGGGTTACGCGGATCGCCGCCGTTGAAGGGCCGGAGCGGGGCCGGGCCGCACCAGAGATCCCAATCGAGTTCCTTCGGCACCTCGACGGTGGGGAGCGGCTTGTCCGGGCCGCCGCCGGAGTTGACGAAGCAGCGGACCATGCCCATCTCGCCGAGCTGGCCCGAGCGGATGAATTCGCGGCCGCTGATGTTGTGCGGCGAGATGCGGCGGTGCGTGCCGACCTGGACGACGCGACCGGTGGCGCGCGCGGCGTTCACCATGGCGCGGCCCTCGAGCACGGTGTGGCCGATGGGTTTTTCCACGAAGACGTGCGCGCCGGCCTTCACGGCGGCGATCATCGGCAACGCGTGCCAGTGGTCGGGTGTGCCGATGATGGCGATGTCGGGCTTGGTCGCCGCGAGCAGGTCACGGTAATCCTTGAAAAGCTTCGGCGAGTCACCGGTGCCGGCCGCGACGTTCTTCAACGTGGCCTCGAACTGACGCGAATCCACGTCGCAGAGCCCGACGATCTCGCAGGCCCCGCCGGCCATGGCCTCGCGGAGGATGTTGTTGCCCCACCAGCCGCAGCCGACGAGCACGGTGCGGAATTTCTTCGCGCCGGCCTTGTCTTGAGCGCGGATGGAAAAAGGCAACGCGGCCAAGGCGGTCGCGGCGGCGGAGCTGTGGAGGAAGGAGCGACGGTTCATGGGACGGGTAATCAGGGTTTGGGATGCGGAAATGGGGGCGGGGAAAGAGAGGGGATGAATCTGGAACTCAGGAAATCAGGAACGGAGCGGGACGAGGACTGCGGGAGGTTGAAGGTCTTTTTCCTGAATTCCTGATTACCAGATTCGCATGCCCGGTCATGGATAAAACCGAAGGGAATGTGGAACTCGGGAAATCAGGAACGGAGAAAGGCGAGGGCTGCGAAAGGTTGCGGGTCCTTTTCCAGATTTCCCGATTTCCACATCCCATTCCTCTCAGGCCCCGAGCCCGAGGCCGATTTCCTTGCGGAGGTAGGCGATGGATTTCTCGATCTCGGCCTTCTGGAAATCCTGGGTGATCTGTTTTCCTTCGGGGCCGGGCGGCGCTTTGAACGCGGTCAGCGGCCGACCGCGGGCGGCGAGGGCTTCGAACTTCGCGAGTTTCTCCGGCCGGCGGTCGTAGTGCTTCCAGAAATCGGGCTGCTTGTAGGGGAAGCTTCGCTGCGAACCCGAGATGGTCTCGATCATGATCGGGACCTTGGGGCAGAGCCGGGCCCAGCGGGCGGTGAAGGCTTTCCAATCGATCAGGCCGTCGCCGACGGCGGTCCATTGCACGGCGGCACCTTCCGGTGTGGACCAGATCTGCTGGTCGCGCAGCGAGGAGCAGATCGTGACGGGCCCGAGGGTCTCGAGGACGTCCATAGGGTCCTCGAGAGTCCAGGCGGCGTTGCCGGAGTCGATGTTGGCGCCGACGAGGTCGCGCCCGGCGGTTTCGATGAGCTGGAGCAACTCCCACGAGTGCATATCGCCCGCGTGGTTCTCGATCGCGATTTTGATGCCGGCCTTCTCGGCGTCGGCGCGGCAGGCTTTGATGACGGCCACGGTATCGGCGATACGCGCTTGGATGCCACCCTCGCTCTTGCGGTCTTCCATGTTGCCGAGCACGCCGCGGAAAACGGGCGAACCGAGCGTTTTGGCGACACGGATGCCGAGGCGCAGAAGTTCCTCGGCGGTGCCCCGGTTGTTCCTAAACGCCTTCGAGGTCGGACAGATGCTCCAGCCGCCGACGTAGAGCGCGAGACCGGCCGCTTCGGCGCGGGCGCGCACGGAGCGGAGGTAGGCGTCGTCGAAGCTTTCGTAGGCGTCGAGGTCCGAGATGAAGAGCGTATCGCACTTGAGCGACGCGGCGTAGTCGATGAGCTGCGGTGCCTTCCAGCCCATCGCCCGCACGGCAAAGTTGTCGAGGCCTGTCTCTTATACACATCTCCGAGCCCACGAGACTA
>ENA-ORBV01005516-ORBV01005516.1-microbial-mat-metagenome-genome-assembly--contig:-NODE-5516-length-23209-cov-12.540680_pt1 | contig 23209 bp, 23 predicted proteins | sample MGYA00237777_ERZ505514 | MGnify/ENA primary metagenome ERZ505514 (study PRJEB26160, sample SAMN06269048) | microbial mat metagenome | isolation source: Oligotrophic lake microbial mat | place... | reverse complement strand
CGCCCGCCCAAGCTCGTTCTCCGCGGTATTGATGTGCGCGATGATCGAGCTGTGGTTGTGGCCCCAGAGCTGCATGAAGCGCGGCGCCTTGCCCTTCGCCACACTGAGCTTATGCGCCAGCTCCAGGCAATAGACATCCAGCAACGGGTTCTCGAATTCGGCGATCGCGATGAAGGTCGGCACGCTGTCCTTGCCCGCCCAATGCACCGAGGAGCGCTCTTCGAACAGCGCGTTGTCCGTGCCGTAATAGGCCTCGACCTTGCGCGCGTTCGGGTTGGTCGGCAGGTTGTCCGCGCGCACGCGCCCGCTGATCACGATGGAACCCGCCGGCCTGGGACCGCCCTCCGAGCCCGGCGCGCCGTAGGCATACGATGCCGTGTGCGCCGCGCCTGCCGAATGGCCGAAGACGAAGAGTTTCTTTATATCCACGCCAAGCGACTCCGCGTTCTTTTCGATCCACTGGCAAGCGCTGCGCAAGTCTTCGGTGCCGCCGGGGTACTGTGCCTCGGGCGCGGCGCGATACTCCATGTTGATCCCGACGATGCCGTGGCGCGCGAACCACATCGTGACGTTGCCGTACACCTCGGCCGTGCGGTCCTTCTCGCCGTCGGTAAACGCGCCGCCGTGCATGAACACCACCACAGGCACCTTTTTCGGATTCCCCGGGGAGTAGATGTCGAGCACGTGACGCTTGTGGGTGCCGTACGGCACGTCGCGCCTGACGGTCACGCCGTCCTTCGGGCAGCGCGCCAGCACTTCGCTGAAGGCCTCGATCGTTTGCAGGACATGACCGGGCACGTTGGTCGCCCACTTCGGCCCGACTTCAGCCATGAGCTTGCGCAGCTCTTCGGGGATTTCGATCTCTTTGGTCATTGGCTTACCCCGAGGCGCGTTACACAGAGGCCCGCAGGCCGACGAATTTCCACTGCGAGTACTCCTCCATGGCATAGCGGATGCCCTCGCGCCCGTAGCCCGATTGCTTCACGCCGCCGAAAGGGTACATGTCGAGACGGAACCGGCTGGCCTCGTTGATCCACACCGAGCCCGAATCGAAGCGCTCGGCCACTTTCATCGCGGCATCCAGGCTCGAAGTAAAGCACGCCCCCTGCAGCCCGAACTGCGAATCGTTGGCCTGCGCGAGCGCATCGTCGAGGTTCTCCGCGGCTTGCACCACTACGATCGGGCCAAAGACTTCCTCGCAGAGCAGCCGCGAAGTGCGCGAGGCGCCCACCAGGATGCCGGGCGAAACCACCGCGCCCTTGCGTACCGGCTCCAGCGCGAGCCTGGCCCCTTTTTCGAGGGTGTCCGCGACCATCGCCATTACGCGCTCGGCGGCGGCAACGTTGACCATCGGGCCGACGTCCACGCCCTCCTCGTCCGGCAAGCCGACCTTGAGCGATTTCGCGGCCGCAACGAAAAGGGACAGAAACTTGTCGAACACCGCCTTCTCGACGATCACGCGCTGCGCGGAGATGCATTGCTGGCCGCTCGCCTCGAACCCGGCGCGGGCAATTTTCTGTGCCGCATCCTCGAGGTTTGCGTCGGCGAGCACGATGTTGGCCGCGCTCGAGCCGAGTTCGGCGCAGAATTTCTTCGCCCCCGCCGCGCGGGCAAGCGCTTCGGCCGCGGCCACGCCGCCCGTCAGCGTAACCACCGTCACCCGCGGATGCGCCGCGAGCGCCAGCGCCGCCGTGCGGTCGCCGGGAATGACGTTGTAGAGGCCATCGGGCAGCCCGGCCTTCTTGCAGAGCTCCGCGATCAGCAGCGCCGTCTCGATGCCCGTGGGATGCGGCTTCACGACCACCGCATTGCCCGTAGCGAGCGCCGGCCCGATCTTCTGCACCAGCAGGTTGGCCGGCGCATTGAAGGGCGTGATCGCGCCGACCACGCCATACGGGATGCGCTTCGCAAGGCCCAGGTGCCCCGCGCCCAGCGGCACCGTGTCCACCGGCACCAGCTCGCCGCGCCAGGTCGTGAGCTCCGCCACGCAGCCGCGCAGGAAATCGGCCACGCGCCCGGCTTCGAAAGTCGCCGCGCGGCGCGGCTTGCCGATCGCACGCACGATGGACTCGATCACCGGGCCGGTATTCGCCGACACGGTCTTCGCGATCGCCTCCAGCCATGCGAGGCGCGTGGCGGTCGGCACGTAGCGATGCGCTTCGAACGCTGCGGCCGCATTCTTCACGGCTTCGTCGACGAGCTCCGCGCCTGCGTCGGGCATGCGATAGGTGACGCTGCCGTCCACCGGGCTCGCAAGTTCGATGCGCGCAACCGACGCGGGCACCGCGACGCGCTTGCCGCCGATCCAGGCTTCGAGCTCGATTGTCATGTTTTCTTGGTCCCGCGCTCTCGCTCGACATGCATGCGCACGAGGAAGATCAAGAGCGGATGCACGCCCGCCGCAACGATGCCGGGTGCGTCGAAATCGATCAGCAGCTGGCGGTGCCTGCCTTCGAGGTGGTACATGTCGGCGTAGGCGTTGGGGTCCGCGAGGTGCGCGTCGCGCGAGGCCTTGTCGTTGGCCATGTTGAAGAGCGCGCTGGTGAGCGCCTGCAGTTCCGGAGCGATCTGCGGGTAATGCGGGACTTCGGCTTCTTTGGACGTAGATTGAGATGCGGGGCTGTAGAACCCGAGCGAGGCATAGTTGTGATGCCAGCTCGGGTCGAGCTGCACGATGTCGGGCACCCTTTCGCCCAGTGCACCCGCGGCCACGCCCCAGCAACGCAATTCGATATTGCCGGTTTCGTCGAGCGTCTGCTCGTTATAGCCGAGCAGCGACTTGAGGTTGCCCCTCTTCATCGGCTCGAGCACCGACTGGTCGAATGCGAGCGCCGGGTTGCTGTAATTGTCGGTGCCGGGGAAATGCGACATGCCGCCGCTCGCAACGATCACCGCGCGCACGCCGATCGAAGCGAGGCCCCGGGCCAGCGCCTGCCCGAATGCATAACAGCGCTCCATGGTCGGCTGCGGCGGCAGGTACGCATTGACATAGATCGGCAGGATCGGGGCATCGCCGATGCCCAGGTGCGTCATCGGGATCCCGAGTGCGTAGTCGATCTCGGCCGTGCTGGTAAACGCCGGATCGAACCCCGCGCGATAGAAATCCTTCACCAGCGCAAACGAAACTTCGCTCGCGATGTTGAACTTGAAGTCGCGCCCCGCGAACTGCCCTCGGCCCACGCCTCCCACATGCAGCGTGAAGGGCGGCGCGACGTTGGCGAAGAACTGCTGCGCATGGTCGTTGCCGATCACGATCCACACGTCGGGATTGAGCGCCTTCAGCCCGTCGCCGATCTTCTTCGCGACTTTCTGGACTTCGGCGATGGTCGCCTTGTCCTCGGACTCGGGCTGGGTGAAGAACTGGGGCGCATGCGGCAGCATCGCGCCGCCGAGGATGTAGGGGTTCGACATGTCGGGGTTTCTTCCTTCCTTGCTACTGCTCCATCTTGAAGTTGGCCGCCTTGCCGGCCCGCGACCAGCGATCGATCTCGTTCTGCACATGGGCCGCCAGTCCAAGCGAGGTGCCGCCCACCGGCGTCGCACCCAGCGACTTCAGGCGCTCGCGGAAATCGGGCGAGTTGGTGGCCTTGGCGACTTCCGCGCTCAGGCGGTTGGTCAGTTCCGGCGAAAGGCCGGCGGGCGCGAACACCGCGTACCACGCCATGATTTCGAAGCCCTTGTAGCCCTGCTCGGAGAAGGTCGGCACGTCCAGGCCCGCCAGCCGCGCTGGCGCGGCGAGCGCCAGGGCACGCAGCTTGCCGGACTTGATATACGGGTCGGCCGCCGTGGCTCCCACCGACATGAAAGAGATCTGCCCGCCGACGAGGTCCACCATCGACGGCCCCACGCCTTTGTACGGAATGTGCGTCGCGTTGAACCCGGCCAGGCTCGAGAACAGGGCACCGGCCAGGTGGTGAGGCGACCCGTTACCGGCCGAACCGTAGGGCATGCCCGGCTTGGCCTTGGCCAGTTGCACGAACTCGGCGAGGGTATTCGCTGGCACCGACGGGTGCACGACCAGCACGTGCGGGATGGTCGTCACCAATGAGATCGGCGTGAAGTCCTTGACCGCGTCATAGGGCAGCTTCGGATTCAGCGCGGGGTTGATGCCATGCGTGGTCGTGGCGCCCAGGAGCAGCGTATAGCCGTCAGGCGCGGCCTTCGCCACGCGCTCGGAGCCGATTGCGCCCGCGGCTCCGGCCACGTTCTCGACCACGACGGCCTGGCCAAGGCTCTCGGACATCTTGGCGCCGATGCCGCGCGCAACCAGGTCGATCTCACCGCCTGGCGGAAACGGCGCGATCATGCGGATCGGCTTGTTCGGGAACGGCTGCGCATTGACGACCGCGGCGAAAAGAAAGCCTGCGGCCAGCGTGATGATTGGTTTCATTTTTTTCCTAGACCGGGATGGCGAGCAGCGTGTCGATGCGCTCGGAATCGAGCACCGCGCTTCTCTCGCGGTAGAGCAGCTTGCCGTCCTGCTCGATGACGAGGTCATCGTAGAAGCCGGCGACGAAGACGATCATCTCGCCGGTGCGCATGGTGCGGATCACGGCGAAATTGGTGTGCACCCGCCAGCCGCCCTGCTCCTCGCCCTTGATACGCATGCACGAGGTGAGGTGGCGGTAGATCTGCGCCTCGTAAATGTTGGCGCGCCGGAGCGACAGGATGCGGTCGCTGATCATGCCGCGGCCCTCGCAGGTCATGATGCCCGCGGGCCACTTGTTGCGGTAGCCCTCGCGCGTGATGATCCGGTAGAGGCACTTCTCGGCGAAGAACGCCGGCCACTCCTCCAGCCGGCCTTCGTCGATGCACTCGGCGTAGTCCGCCATCAACCGCTCGATGCGGTCCTCGATGCGTTCCTCGACGCGTTCGGCCATTCTAGAGGCCCATCAGGCCGCGATAGGCCTTCCAGAACCCGCGCACCGAAGCCTCGCTCACGCGGCTCTTCTGCGACTCGACTTCGATGCCGCCCATCTCGAGCACCGCCGAGCGGTCCCCGTCCTGCTGGATGCTGCGCTGGATGAACCCGCCGACCGCGCCGTCTTCCATCGACACGAGGCCCGCGGGGCCGACGAGGTTGCTTTGCATGATGCGCATGCGCTGCTGCTCCGGCGTGTCGTCCTCGTAACCGAACAGGATCCACTGCAGCTCGGTCTCCTCGGTGCCCTTGGGCACCGCGAGGCGCACTGCAAGCGCGTTCTGCACCTGCTGCACGATGAAAGTCGGGAAGATGCCCTGGATCGCGTGCGTCACGCCATCGTCGAACTCGGGCCAGGTCTTGAGCAGCTCGCGGTCGGCCAGGTCGAAGTCCCTGTTCATCGCGCGCAAGGAGTTGCCCTGGTACTCGGAGCCCGCCGCGTCGTCCGAGGCCATGGCCGACCAGCTGATGTGATGCCCGCCGGATTCGGAAAGGTCGAGCGCGCCGTTCATCGTGAGGCGGTTGAGGCCGAAAGTGCTGAAGAAAGTGTGCAGCAGGCTCGCGTGGTACGCGTCCTTTACGTTCTCGATGTAGAGCTTCCAGTTGTTGTGCAGGTATTGCACGTACGCGCCGATGACCTTGACCGGCTTGTGGAAGATGCGCTCGATGTGGCCGGTCATGCGCGGGCCCAGCCAATCGCGCAACGGGGCCACCCTCTGCGAGAAAGTCGCGAAGACAAGGCCGTTGAGTGTTTCGGTCCGCAGTCGCTGCAGGCCATGCTGGCCCATGTCGAAGTCCGCCGGCAGGCCGCCCTGCCCTTTGACGCCGCGGCGGAACGCGATGCTCTGCAGCTTGCCGTCCAGGTCGTAGGACCAGTTATGGTAGATGCAGGTGAAGTCCTTCTTGTGGCCGCGCGTCTCGAGGCAAAGCATTGCGCCGCGGTGGGCGCACCGATTCACGAACACCTTGATCCCGCCCTCGGCATCGCGCACGGAGAACACCGGCGTGTCGCCGATGAAATTGGCGCGGTAGTCGCCCGTATTGGGGATCTCGAGGGCCAGGCCGACGAAATGCCACGCGTCGCCGCGAAAGATCTTTTCCTGCTCCCGCTGGTAAATCTCCTGGTCGGTGTAGATGCCGAACGGCACGCGCGACACGCCGACGGCGGGCCATTCGAGGGCCGGCCGGGCGGTTTCCTGCAGTGGTGCGTTCATGAACGAACTCCTGGATTGCGCATGAGCCTATCGTAACCGCCACAGCCCCCGCGGGGGGGCGGCGTTTTGCAGAGCGCAGAGTAAATAAGTGGGGTCAGAGTCGACTTTTCTCGAAAGCTTTAGCGATTCCACCTATCACGCGGAAAGTCGACTCTGACCCCACTTATTCAGACCACGACCGCCTCGCTCTGGTTGCGGATTGCGCGCAGGAGCGACAGACCCGCCAGCATCGAAGTCTTGGGATTGTCCGGGAAAGGCTTGTTGCTGAGCTCGATGCGCATCGTGCCGCAGGGGCCTTCGACTTCCACAAGATGCGTGTTGCCGCGTGCGGAGGGATCGGCGTTTAGCGAGACCTCGGTGCGCTCGAACCCGACGCCCGCGAGGGCAATCGTCGCCGCGACGTTGGCGTTCTGCGGGAACAGCGTCGCGGCCTGCCGAGCGTCGGTGCGCAGGAACTCGGTGGGCACGGTCACTTTCTCGAGGTCGAGCAGATTCTGCGCATGCGTACCCTTCCACGCGACCGGGAGCTTGCGCGACGTGTAGCGCACGCGATCGATGCCTGCCAGCCGCGCGGCCGCGAGCCCGTCCATGCCGGCAACCGCGCCGGCGGGGATCAGCAGCTTGCGGCCGTTGCGCTTTGCCGCGGCCACCAGGCGGTCGTGCAGCGGCTGGTCGGCGAGCGCGCCGACCGAGGCCACGAGCAGGTCGTGCCCCGCATCGAGGCAGGCTTCGCCGTGTTGGGTGACCGCGGCATGGCCGCCGCACTCGACAGCCAGTTGCACACCAGCGGGCACGGCCGCGACGCGGTCGTAGATTTCGACGCGGCTTCCGGCAATCTCGCGCAACCGCTCGCGCGCGGCGTCCACCAACTCGGTGCGCTCGATGCACGAGAGCGTTGCGTCCGGATACATGCGGTGCAGTTCGCGCACCAGGTAAGCGCCGATTGCACCGGCGCCGATGATGAGTACATGCTTCATTGTGGAACCTCCATTGCTGCCATTTTCAACCAGAAGTCACCGCCTGGAGCGGCTTTCCAGCCAGATTGTTGCCATCACAGTCGCATCGGCCGCCAGTAGCCGGTGAGCTCGAGATAGCCCTTGCCCGCGGGCGCCGCCCCGCCGGCCTGTTCGCGGAAGGCCCGCACCGCGCCTTCCCAGTAGATCGTCGCCGTGCTCGAGCGCGAGTCGAGTTCCTGGTCATCGAAGAGCGGTTCGATGCGCCATGTGGAATCCTTGGTGCGCACACGCATGGCCACCGGATAGGTGGTCGCCGTGCGCGGGGAACGCCATTGCCGCAGCGGCGTGAACTCGACATCGCCCGGCTCGAGCGCCTGCGAGCGCCCGTCCGCCCGCATGTGCGTGCCGCCGGCATAAAGGACGCCGCCGTCCTTGCCGCGCATGCGAAAGGCCATGAGCGCCCCGCCGTCGTCGAGGTTGATACCGATCCAGTCCCAGCCGGCCGCGCCCGTGGCCATGTACTGGCTGGACCATTCGTGGTCCAGCCAGGCCTGTCCGGTCACCGCCTCGATACCCGCGCCACGCGCGATCGACCCGGACACCGCCAGCGCCGGGCGGCTGTAGTAGTAGCTCGCCTCGGACGCGGCGCGTCCCTTGCGGCTGACGCCGTTGGTCCCTTGGAGGAGCGGCGCGCGTGTCGAAGCGAAAGCGAGATCGAGTGTGAAATCGCGTGCCGGGATCGTCGCGCGATAGGTGCCTCCTTCGAGCTGCATCCGCCACGCGTCGATCCACACGCGCGTCGTGCCTTCCGCGGCCCCGGCGACCGCGAGCGCGGGACGAGCGGCGCGCTGGTCATGGCGCAGCTTGCCCAGTTTCGGGTCGGCCAGCGCCGCATGCGCAAGCAGAATCTGCCGCGGCGCGAAGACACTGGGGTTGTCGCTTGCATAAGACGTGCGCGTGCGAAAGAACGTGACCTGGAAGCCGAGGTCTTCACCGCGCGAAGTCCTGAGCCATCCGGTTACGTACCACCACTCGGTGCGGAAATCCGGATGCGCGCCGTGATCGCGCGGGAAAACCAGTTTGTAGTTTGGCGTAACAGCCGGGTAGGAGATTTCCTGGATTTTTGGGTTCACAGTCTCCCGAGTTTGTGAGTTCCGCGCTTGCGCGTTCGCGCAAGCTGAGGAACTCACAAACTCGGGAGACTCTCGAAAGGAAAAATCGGCGGGGCGGATCGCCAGCGCACCGATGCCCGCCAGAAACAGCCGTCGCTTCACCAGTCCTCCTTCACCGCTCTCACCGGCCCCATGCCCATCGCCTCGCGCCCCGACCAGAACGCGGTCAGCGCGGCAAGCGCGACCATCACCAGCGTGAGCGCTGCAAGAAAAGCGTAGGGCGGGTGGACCTCCATGCCCCAGTTGAACGACTGCCGGTTCACCACGCGGATGAGGATGAAGCCGATCACTCCGCCAACCACGAGGCCCGCCGCGGCGCCAAAGGACGCCAGCAGCCCGCCTTCGAAAGCGAGCATCGCGCCGATCTGCGAGCGTTGCATGCCCAGGTGCCGCAGCATGCCGAACTCGCGCTTGCGCGCGAGAACGATCGCGCCGAGGCTCGACGACAACCCGAACAGGCCGACCAGCACGGCCACGGCTTCGAGCGCGTAGGTGACCGCGAAGCTGCGGTCGAACACCTGCAGCGAGACCTTGCGGATCTCGCCCGGACCGGCCATGTCGGGCAGCGCGCCGCCGGGCAAGGCGCGCAGCGCGGATTCGATGCGCGCCTCGCTCACGCCCGGTTTGAGCCACAGCGCCGCGTCGTTCACGCGCCTGTCCCCGGTCAGGCGCACGAAGTCGGCGCGGTCGATCACGATCGCGCCATGCTGCCTCGCGTAGTCGCGCCACTCGCCCTCGACGATGAAGTCCATGAGTCGACCGCCGACCGGAATGCGGATGCGGGTGCCGATCCGGTAGCCATACACCTCGGCGACCGCTTCGCTGACCCACGCCGCGGGCGGATCGCCTGCCGCGCGTGTCCGCGCAGCGCCAAGCAGCGGCAGGGATTTGTCCGCGCCGCCCGGCAGGTCACGGGCGATCAATGAAACGGTGGGTTTCACCGGGTCGAGCGTCAGCCGGTCGGTGCGCAGGAACTCCGCGCGTGCCACCTCCTGCAATCCGCGCACACCCGCCTCGAAACCCGGGTCGAGGAAAGCCGTGTCCCCGAGGTGCGAGGTGCGCAGGTAGAAGTCCGCCGGCAGCACCGCATTCAGCCAGTCATCCACCGATTCGCGGAACGACGCCACCATGATCGCCATCGCGACCATGAGCGCGAAGCTTGCGACGATCGACGAGAGGCTCACCATGGCCTGCCCGGGCGCACCGCGCAATTGCGCAAGCGCAAGGGAGAGCGGCACCGCGCGCGGCAGGCCGGCCAGCGCAAGGAAAGCCGTTGCGGCGCGCGGCATCAGCAGGATCCCGCCGATGAGGATCAACGCAATCGCGGCATAGCCGAACACCGGGATGCCCTCGACCGGGCCGGCCTGCGTGAGGCCCGCGCCGGCGGCGATCATGATGAGGCCCGGCCACACCGAAACGAGGCGCTCGAACATCTGCTGGTCGTCGCCGCTCTTGAGCGAGCGGGCCGGCGCCGCGCGCGCCGCATCCTGCGCCGGCAGCCATCCCGCCACGAGCGCGATCAGGACGCCCGCGGCAAAAAACCCGAGCGCGGCCACGGGTGGGAAGACGATCTCCGGGTTCATGCCGCGAAACAGGCCCGCGCCGAGATCGCCGCCGCCCGCCTTGACCGCGATTCTCGCGAGCGCGTAGCCCAGCGCGAGACCGGCCGCGCTTCCCAGGGCGCCGATGAGCGCCACTTCCGCGAGCACGAGCCGCACGAGGCCGCGCCGCGTCAGCCCCATCACGCGCAGCAAGCCGTGCTCTCCCCGCCGACGCGTGACTTCGAGCGCCTGCGCCGAAAACACGAGGAATCCGCCGGTAAACAACGCGACCATCGCAAGCACATTGAGATTCACCCGATAGGCGCGCGAAAGGTTGGCGCCCTGCTCTTCGAGCTGCTCCACCTCGGCCACGTGCGCGCCGGCCGGCAACAGGGCCGCGATCCTTTCGCGCATCAGCGCCGCATTCGCGCCGGGGGCGAACCGCAGGTCGATGCGGTTGAGCGTCCCAAGACGGCCGAAGCGCCACTGCGCCGTGGCGATGTCGGTCAGCGCCGCGCTTCCCCGCAAGCCCGGAACAACCCCGGCGACTTCGAGGTCGACGCTCGCGCTGCCGGCCACCAGCGAGAGCCTGTCGCCTTTGGCCACCCGCAACGCCGCTGCCGCTGCGGGCGAGAGCAGCACCGTGTCCGGCCTCAGCAGGTCGAACAGGCGCTGCGGCTCGTCGGCGAACAATGCAGGCTGCACCTGCGCCGCGCGCAGCGCGTCGATGCCGAGCAGCCTGAGCGTGCCTTTGCCCGCGCCCTGCGTTCGCCCCGCCGATCCGGCCACCGCCACCTCGAGGTCCAGCATCGGGCTTGCAACCGCGATGCCCGGCAGGCGCGTCAGTTCCGGGTAGAGCGATTCGGCGAATCCGCCGCGCCCGCCCCGCACTTCGAGGTCCGCGTCCCCGGCCATCGAGCGCACCGCGAGCGAAAACTCGTTGAGGGCGGCGCCGTTGATGAGGTGGACCGCAAAGCCGAGCGCGACGCCCAGCGCAATGCCCGCGGCCGAAAGCACCGAACGCCCGCGCTGGTGCGCAAGGCGCGCGCGGATGGGCAGGAGCAGCGCGACGATCGAGTGGATCATCGAGGCGACCGGGGAAAGGAGCGCGCGCAACAAAGCTGTCATGGGCGAGCGGATTTTACGCGCCGTAGAATGCGTCCACCATGAAAGGACGCCTCTTCTACATCGTCGGGCCCTCGGGATCGGGCAAGGACAGCCTGATCGACTACGCGCGCCCGCGCGTGCCAGAGCGCGTCCACTTTGCGACGCGCACCATCACGCGGCCCGCCTCCGCCGGCGGCGAGCGGCACACGGGCGTCACCTTGCGAGAGTTCGAGGCGCTGCTCGCCGCGGGCGCTTTCGCGATGCACTGGCGAGCCAACGGCCATGCTTACGGCATCCGGCGCGACATCGTCGACTGGCTGCTCGAGGGCCGCACCGTGGTGGTCAGCGGCTCGCGCGAGCACCTGCCGAACGCGCTGTCGGACTATCCGCGGATGCAGGTCGTTCTGGTCACGGCTTCGCAGGAGACCTTGCGCATCCGGCTGGCGTCCCGCGGGCGCGAGGATGCGGCCGCAATCGAGGCGCGGCTCCAGCGCGCGGCGGCCTTCCGCTTGCCGCCGGGCACGGCTGCGGTCGAGATTGCGAACGATGGCGGGCTCGATGACGCGGGGAGCCGGCTCGTCGGCCTTCTCATATAGGTACCCGCCCTGTGCAGGATTTATACAACTGCACCTCGCGCCGCGCGCGGAGATCAGTCGGCGCCGCGTTCAGGCGGGCCACGATCTCCTTGGGCGTCGCGGCCGGAATGACGATCCCCTGCCACGCGCTTTCGCATCTGGGCCACGCAAAAACTACGCAAGTTCATCGTCAAAGGCTTCGTCCCAGACGACGAGCGGCTGAAGAATCCCGACCAGCCTTTCGATTACTTCGATGAACTGCTGCGTCGGATTCAGGACATCCGCACCTCCGAGCGGCGGTTCTATCAGAAGATCACTGACATCTACGCCACCAGCATCGATTACGACCCCACTGAGCCTGCGAGCATCGAATTCTTCCAGACCGTGCAGAACAAAATGCACTGGGCCATCACCGGGCAGACCGCCGCTGAAATTATTCACGCCCGCGCCGACGGCGCCAAGCCGCAGATGGGCCTGGCCAGGTGGCGCGAGCGATAGGAATCAATCCCGCTCCTTTTCCCGGGCACCCGCCTGTGGCCGTCTGCATAGCCCCAACGACGAGCTTGCGGCGTCGAGTTCCCGAGGCGGGCGCGTGCTCGCCCGCGAGAAACGCCAGCACCGCGCGCCGAAAGCCCTCCACGAGCAGCGCCTCGGGCACCGGCGGCAGGGCGACAAACGCCAGACGCCTACTCTACATCTGTCCAATTTCCGGCAATATGCCGGTATCATATTGGCATATTGCCATCCAACGCGAGGGGATCACATGTCCGCGGTACTAGAGTTCGCTCCCGATCCGGCATTGGGATTCGGGCCTTCCTTGTTGGCGCGAATTGCCGAGGTGCTCGGGTTTCGCGCGGTTCCAAAATCGGAGGTTGCGCTCGCGGTCCTGGCCCGCACTGGTCTGGCTACGAGCGTGTTGCGGCACATTGCGGCGGCGGGTATGCGCGGCGAGGATCTCGCGTTCATCATTCCTCCGCGTACCCTGTCGCACCGCATCGCCAGGAACGCGCGGCTGAGCGTCGAAGAATCAGATCGGGCGTTGCGTTTGGCAAGAATCATCGCCTTGGCCGACATTACCTTTGGCGAACATGCCAGGGCGCTCGATTGGCTGCGTCTCCCGAAGAAGCAATTCCGAGGACTGAGTGCGCTCGAAATGGTCCGCACGGAGGCCGGCGCGCGCCTCGTGGAGGAACTGCTTACGCGCGTCGACGAAGGCTACTTTGCCTGACACCCCGCTGCGGCATTGAAGCTCTGGCGCATCAGCAATCACGCCGATTTGTCGGGCGCGGGTGGACTGCGGGCGGGAGGGCGCTGGCATTCGCCCGGTCACGCAATCGTTTACCTGGCCGAGCATCCCGCGCTTGCATTGCTCGAAGCGCTCGTGCACCTCGAATTAGGGGATTTGAGCGCAATACCAAGCCACTACCAACTGTTGGAAATCGAGGCGCCGGCGCGGCTTCCACGCGAGGTGGTAAGCGGTTCGCTGCTCGTCGGAGAATGGGTTCAGGATATAGCGATGACCAGAGCTATCGGAGACGCATGGCTGCGCCAGTGCAGGGCCGCGTTGCTGAGTGTGCCGAGCGCTATCGTACCGAATTCCAGGAACTGGCTCATCAATCCGATGCATCGGGACGCGGTACGATTCTCCATCACGAGGATCGCAAAGTTTCCCGTCGATTTGCGGTTGGTGAAAACGCCCGGATCCACCAACCGCAATCGTAAAGAGTAGATATCAACAGGAAAATCCATGCCGCACGATCGGCAATCGCGGCGATCCCCAAACCCCGTCCTCGGGCTCGATGTGATGCGCGCACAGAGCGCGATGTCGGGAACCGGGTGGTAGGTCATTGGCAGGACGCTGTTCACAGCCCATGCCGCAGGGGGCAGCGGCGGCGAGCGCTCCATCGCCTCGGGCTGCTACAGTCCCAGGTGCTCGAGGATGCGCCGCACCACAGGCGGGTCGTCGATCAGCGAGCACGGGGATCGGTCAACGAACGACCAGGTCAACATTCTTGCCAGTACGAAGCAGCATCGCAACGAGAGTATCGAGGGAGAAGCGACTCAGCTTGAGGTTGACGAGGTCAGACACTCTCGGCCTGGAAACATCGAGGATTTCGGATGCCGCGTCCTGGGTGAGTTTCTTTGCGCGTATCCATTGCGCGATTGCAGTTGCGGCATCTTCCTTCAGCCGTTTGCCCTTGGCGATACGGGCATCCGCATCCTTTAGCAGAGCTCTTGCCTCTTTCGGCGAGAACCCCAAATCTGCGAACACGTTGCCGTCAGCGGGCGTGACGTGACTGCTCTTCAGGCCGACATCCTGGCGTGCGGTTTTCATTGTGCTTTGCGTTCCTTCAAAACTGCGGCGTACCGGCGCTTCGCAACGTACTTGTCGCCTTGGGACGTCTTGTTGGTTTTCTTCTGGAATGAGTGCAATACATACACGGCCTCTTCGAACTTCGCGACATACATCACGCGAAACCAGCCACCGGCCGCGTCCACGATGATTTCGTACACGCCGGTCCCGATTTCGGCCATCGGCTTGAATGCGTCCGGTTGCTCACCTTTCTGAACCTTGCGCAACTGATAGCCGGCATTGCGTTTGGCTTCATCAGGGAAGGCGCGTAGATCGTCACGCGAGCTACCTCTCCAGTCGATAGGCTTCGCCATATGTATAAGTAATTGTACATCGCATCTGCTTGGACAGGTAGTCGTAGATCAGACCAGCGCGGCAACAGCATTGTCAATCGTGCGGTAACCGGCGCAAAACATCCGCGAACTCGATGCCGCAAGCTCGCCGTTGGGCTTATGCAGGCTGCGGCCAGCGAGCCTGCTTTGTATCCGCGCGCCACGGAGTGATGTCCACTTTACTCATGAGTAAAGTGGACTCTGATCCATTCCATGTACGCCCCTCGCTATCTTCAAAGTGACCTCGCCGAAGGCCTGAAAAGCAAGATGGTTTTCGTCGGCGAGCCCCGCCAGGTCGGCAAGACGACCTTTGCCCTGGGCTTCCTGGGCAGGGACGCGGACGCAACCCATCCGGCCTACATGAACTGGGATCATCCCGGGGTCCCGCCGCGGCTTCGGTGCGCGGAACTCCCGGCGGGTGAAGCATTGCTGCTCCTGGACGAGATCCACAAGTACAGCCGCTGGAGAAACCTGCTCAAGGGCATTTACGACACGGAAAAATCCCGGCGCAGGATCATCGTCACAGGCTCCGCCCGGCTCGACTACTACAGAAAGGGCGGGGATTCGCTTGCCGGACGCTACAGGTACTTTCGCCTGCACCCGTTTTCCCTGCGCGAGTTGAGCCGCAGGCCATCGCGTTCCGACCTCGAGGCGCTGCTGAAATTCGGCGGCTTTCCGGAACCGCTGTTCGCGCAGAGCGAGACCGGGCATCGCATCTGGCACAGGGACCGGATCTCCAGGGTGGTCCGCGAGGATTTGCGCGATCTGGAACATGTGCGCGAGATCAGCCTCATCGAACACCTGACCGAGATGCTGCCTTCGAAGGTAGGCTCGCCGCTTTCGGTCGGGGGCCTGCGCGAGGATCTCCAGATCGACCACAAGACCGCCGAGCGCTGGCTGCAGATCCTCGAAAACCTCTATTCAAGTATTGCCACTGGGTGGAGGACACGCAGGGCTACGCGATGGAGCTTCGGTATTTGCGCGATACGGACAAGCGCGAGGTGGATTTCGTGGTGCTGAAGAACAGCAAGCCGGTGTTCGCCGTCGAATGCAAGTCGGGCGACAAGGCGATCGGGCCCGCCCTGCGCTATTTCGCGGAAAGAACGCCGATCCCCCGGTTCTACCAGACCCATCTCGGGGAACGGCACTATTCGACCGGCAAGGTGACGGTGGTGCCCTTTATCCGGTTGTGCGAGGAACTCGGGCTTCCCTAGGTTAACGCTTCCGGCGCCCGCTTTGCGGCGGGGCCTTCATGTCGAATGGAAGCCCGCGCGGGCGCGCGGCGGCCAGCGCGAAGCTTCTCGTCCTGCTGGCCTGAACAGTGCCGTCCACGCCAGGCAGGCGATGGCAGCAATTCGACTGGAGAGCCAGTATTGGCGCGGCGATCAGGCTGAATATGGCAGCATTCAGTCCGCCCTTGCGCCGGAATCCTTGACCACCTTGCTCCAGCGGCCGAGCTCCGACTTGATGTAGGCGGCGTAGTGGTCGCTTGAGCCCCCCAGCGGCTCGGCGCCCTGCGCGGCGAGGCGCTGGCGCAAGTCGGCGTTCTGCACCGCCTTGTTCACTTCCGCGTTCAGGCGGGCCACGATCTCCTTGGGCGTCGCGGCCGGAACGACGATCCCCTGCCAGGCGCTCATCTCGAAGCCCGGGAGCTTGGCGGCCTCCTCCAGCGTCGGCACATCGGGAAGCGCGCTCGAGCGCCGCTGGACTGCGATCGCGAGCGGCCGCAGGCGGTTGTCTTTCACATAGGGCAGCACCGTGTTGATCGTGTCGATCATCATCTGCGTCTGGCCGCCGGCCACGTCGACCAAGGCCGGTGCGCTGCCCTTGTAGGGGATGTGCTGCATCGTGAGGCCCATCTGCGTGGCAAACAGCGCGCCGGCCAGGTGCGTGATCGTGCCCGTACCCGACGAGCCGAAGTTCATCTTGCCCGGATTCGCCTTTGCGTAGGCCACCAGTTCCGTCACGCTCCTGGCGGGGAGCGCCGGATTGATCACCAGGACGAGCGGTACCGTCGCGGTCAGCGCCACCGGCGCGTAGTCCTTGAGCACGTCGTAGTTCAGGTTCGAGTACAGCGAAGGGGCGATCGCGATCGCCGAGGTGTTGTAGAAGATCGTGTAACCGTCGGCCGGCGCCTTGGCCGCCTCGGCCGCGGCGATGTTGCCGCCGGCCCCGGGCTTGTTGTCGACGACGATCTGCTGGTTCATCGACTCGCCGAGCTTGAGCGCGAAGATGCGCGCATTGATGTCGGTCGGCCCGCCGGGCGGGAACGCGAGGATCATGCGGATGGGTTTGTTGGGATAGGGTTGGGCGAGGGCGGGTAGTGCGATCAGTGCGGAAAATAGAAGCAAAAATGTCTTTCTCATATTTGTCCCTTTTTTGTCTATCGAGAACCGTCTGCGCCGGTTCAGGTTTTCAGTAATCTCGCTAGTTCGTGCAATTCTTCGGTTGCGCGAATTGCGCCGTATTGATTTCCCCGCTGCCACCAAAAAGCGGGGTCATTCCACGCAATCGAGACCAGTCATGGATGTATGCGAATTGGTCTTTGGTCTCAGGTGATTGCGGTCGCCTGTTGCGCTTGTCCATAGACATCCACTTTCTTGCAATCAGCGCAATGGCTTCTTCTGGAGTAAAGCCGCACTCGACAAGCAGGCAACCAACGACGGTGCCGGTGCGACCGATGCCACCCCAGCAGTGCAGGTAGACTGGCCGGTCAGCGCAATGAGCATCGCCAATCATCCGCAGAATCGCACGCATGTCCTCTGGCTGGGGGATCGAGAGGTCCTCGATCGGGAATCGATCGTGGCGCACTTCGCACCCCGAATCAGCCGCCACAGACTGAAGCAACGTAGCATAGTTTTCGAGCGGTTCCGTGACTTCTGTCAGGTCGATGAATTGACGCACGCCGGTGGCAAGAATTGCCGCCAGCTTCTGACGTGATGCGACCGCGTCCACTGTGCGCGGGTACTCTCCCGCGATGAGTCGACCGGGAATCAGCCAATAGCAATTTCCATGCGGGCGCGGCAGGTGGTCGCCGGCCAGTTGCAACAGGGTTCGGTCGAACAAGTGCGTCACTCCGGAAATACGAGCTTTCAGATTTGAGTCGACTAGCATCTTCTGAAGAAAGTATGTCAGTGCATCTGCTCAGATATGGACGTCTTCGATGATCCGAAGTTTACTGACCCTTAGCTTTTGCTAGAGCTGAACGAATATTGGATTTTGTCACCTTGGGCACTTTGCCGAAGATTTTCGACGCATCCACGGGGTTTTTCATATCCGTCATTTCATAACAATCCAGCTTTTTGCCCTTCTTCCATTCAACGAGCACTACTTTGTCTGCATTATGATGTTTTCGTACTGCCATCAAACGACCTACGTCGTCTTCGGATGGAAACCTCGCAGTACCGCCTTTAACTTGGATAAGAATAATTTCGAACAGATCTCCCCGTTTCCCACCGTTTTGAGACTTTTTGTGATCCTTTCGTATTGCGATCAAGTCAACGATGCCATACGACTCCTGTCGCTTCTTTCCATTGAACTCCACGAGTTGCCATTTCACGCCGCCTTTACTTGATCGGCTGATTAAGTACTTCGTCATGATCCGGGCCCATATAGCAGTGCGAAGGGCTTTTTCTGATGACGTCATATCCTTTGCTACTGATGGTGTTGTGTTCTTTGCGTTGGACTTTGCCATGTGCCTTTCCCCGATAAATGACTTTCTTTACTTCACACGCTCCTGCGTCGGAATCACAGATCTTGAACAGTGACGTGCAAGATCCCGCTCACCGACTCGTCGTCAAAAAAGATGTCGAGCTCGTCCTCGCAATAGTCAAAACGCAGATCTTCGGTCACTTCCTTTTCGATCTGCTTCAAGTTTCGGCGGGACATGTCGATCCCATCATTGCGTGATACCCAAAATCCTCGGTAGCCGCATAGCTTGTAATCTTCCCATGGATGATCATAGAGATCGGCCAGATCCAGGCCTGGGACTTTAATCGTTCTCACCAGTACACGAGCGTAGGCTTTACCGAAGATGTCAAATGTGAATGCATAGGTGGCTTCACCCACCTCATTGGGGTCGTACTTCTGCATTGCGAGAAAGCCGTCAAGTGCCTGGCCGTCAAGGATGTTATATGCGGCACAGGCCTGGACCACGCTAATCGTGGCCTCCACCGATGTTTCGGGATCGTCCGGCAGGCCGCATTTGCGAAGATGATCTCGCAAGATGGTGTACTTGTCGGCCTTGGCACCTCTTCGGAACTCGCGTTCCCAGCGTTTCAGATTGGCATACATGCGTCATCCCTACCTGAGGTCCCCTCAAGAAGAACGAAAATAAAGATCAACCTGGCCAAGAGCGGCGCTCGCTTCATCAGCCCGGTGATTACGACTTCATTTCGAAACGAAAGCTGCTGATCGCTCGATAGAGTTGCGCCGGCCGATTGGCGCCGCCTTCTAACTCTCCGTGCAGTTTCACTAAGTTTTTCTCATCTCTCAGGCGGCGCCGAAAGCTGCTCTTGTCCAGCGGCTTTCCTGTCACCGTTTCGAACACACTCTGGAGTTGTGTGAGCGTGAATTTCGCGGGCAGCAGATGGAGCGGGAGAGCCAGTTGCACGACCTTCTGCCGTAGCCGTGTGGTTGCAAGCGCGATCATTTCCCGATGGTCGAAGGCGATCGGACGCTTCAGGTGGGCGACGTCGGACCACGCGACATCCATAGCTTTCGCTCCAGCGACGGCGGGCGCCTGGTCGGCCGGGAGCAGCGCGTAGAAAAGCACGCCCACCGAGTACCCACGCGGATCCCGCCCCGGGCCGCTGAAAACCGCCACCTGCTCCAGATGTGGGACTTCCACCCGTGTCTTGGCGGCAAGAGCCCTGCGCGCAGTGTGTTCGAGGGACAAGTCGGTCTCCGGCTTGAGCAGCGCACCAGGCAACGCCCAGGCACCGGCTTGCGGCTCGTTGTCGCGCTGGAGCAGGAGCACGCGCAGGGTTTCTTCGAGGACGGTGAAGAGCGCGACGTCTGCGGCGACGATCGGGAAGAGTTCTTTCATTGGGGTCTCGTTCGGTTGCGTTCGATTCAGTAGACAGGATAACCTACTTATTGGTATAATGCCCATAAGATGAGAAAAAAGACAAACGCGGCAAGTCCGTCCAAGAAAACGCCCGAAGCACGCGAGCGTTTTCTAGGCTGCCTCGTGGGACTTGCGGCCGGCGATGCGGTTGGTACGGCGGTCGAGTTTCAACCGAGGGGCACCTTCAAACCGGTTACGGACATGGCAGGCGGCGGGCCGTTCAAGCTGGCGCCTGGCCAGTGGACGGATGACACCTCGATGGCCCTATGCCTGGCCGCCAGCTTGGTCGAGCGCAACGGATTCGACCCGGCAGACCAGATGGAACGCTATTGCCGGTGGAAGGAGCAAGGCTACTTCAGCAGCACCGGGAAGTGCTTTGACATCGGCATCACCACGGCCGCCGCGCTGCGTCGTTACCGGCGCACCGGAGAAGCGAACGCCGGGTCCGCGGACCCGTCGACGGCCGGGAACGGTTCGATCATGCGGCTTGCACCGATCCCGATGTTCTTCCTGCCCGACGTCGATGCGATAGAGCGCTACGCGGCGGAGAGCTCGCTGACCACCCACGGCGCACCGGAGTGCGTCGATGCGTGCCGGCTATTCGGCAGGATCATCGGCCGCGCGCTGCTCGGCCAATCGAAGGAAGAAGTCCTGTTCGCCGATGGCCCCACGTTCGCTGGCACGAAGAAGATCGGGGCCATTGCTCGAGGAGAGTACCGGACCAAGACCGATGCCGACATACGCGGAACCGGTTATGTGGCGGCGAGCCTCGAGGCGGCGCTCTGGTGCTTTATTCGCACCGACTGCTTTGAGCAGGCGATCCTGATGGCCGCCAATCTGGGCGATGACGCCGACACAACGGCCGCCGTCTGCGGCCAGGTTGCCGGGGCCTATTACGGGGCGGCAGGAATTCCGTCTCGGTGGCGCGAAAAGCTGGCGCTGCTTACGGAGATTACAGAACTTGCAAAACAGCTTTTTGAGAAGCGGCAACTGAGGTGAAAGCAACGAAAGGAAGTCCTATGACCAAAACACCAAATTCCGTGGTCTTCGACTATTTTGACAACTGGCGGGAGGAGAATCTCACCTGCCTGAAGTGTGCATGGCAAGGCAAGATCAACGTGGGAGATACAGAGGAATTTCGCGAGCTAACTGAATTCCGCTGTCCAAAATGCGCCGAAATTCTGGCGATCATCAACCATCCTACATTGGAAGAAATACGCCAAAACTGGGACAGGCTCAGTCCCGAGGAAAAACGTGTTTACGCCAAGCGCATGGAACTCGACGAAGAATTTGGCAAAACTCATCTGAAATCCCCTGCCCAGTTACCGGAGATCGCAGCTTCTCCTGTAATCCTTGTTTGGGATATCGAGTTTGACAGCCGCGGCGAGATGGAGGGCCCGACGTACACAACCATCAAGCACGAAGGCAAAGTCATCTGGCGAGAACCAGCCTACTACGAGTGTGTCGCCCGGTTCAACGAAGTGGTGAAAATTCTTCGGCTGAAATATGGAGACAGACTGCAAGCACTTATCCCCACCGAGGCGAGCAAGACATATTTGTATGGAGACATCCTATCTGCATCGAGCAAAGCAGTAGATATCAGTACGTGCGCGTCAGATTCCGCTTCAACGACGACGGCGCTGGCACAGGCAGGTGATCAGGGTGCGATCAATAGTCTGCGCTACCAGCAGGAGTTCGCAGCTCACCACCTGCAGCGAGCCGATCAATTGCCTGAGGTTTCGGGGGACTTTCTCGTATTGAGCTGGGACCTTGCCGAAAAACCGCCTCGAGTCAAGGCGCAGATTTGCCGGGAATCACTCCAGTACGAATGGGATAAGGACCGCGGCGATGCCTTTCTCTACGTCACACTTCAGCATGAGGGGCGTGAACTTTGGAGCGAAGCGGCAGATCCGGATTCGAGCTGGCGCGAAGATGGAAAGCTTCGCTGGAAACCTGCCGAACGTTATGGCGAGCTGGCGACGATAGTCAAAAACAAGTACGGCGCCCGATTGAAGGATCTTGTGCCGAGTTTGCGCAGCACTGCCTACGGTTCGGGTCCTGGCGTGGATGCATTGGAGCATGTCAAAGATCTTTCTTTCCCAAAGCCAAAGACTGCCAAGCTCAAGCTCTGGAGAAATGCCGTAGCCGGGTACCCGGATGCGCAGATCCGAGTCGGTGATTTGCTGCGCGAGGGTATGGGTGTGCCAAAGGATTGGATCCGGGCGGCCTATTGGTATCGGCAGGCCGCCGATCAGGATGTCGCTTACGCTCAAGCCAACTTGGGGCTCCTGTACGAGCACGGCGACGGCGTGCCGCAGGATGACGTTGAGGCGCTGAAGTGGTTTCGTAAGGCCGCTGCGCGAGGCGACACTTACGCCCGATACTGCCTCGGGATCAGATACCGCAACGGCCAGGGCGTGCAACAGGACTACAGTGAGGCGGTACAGTGGTTACGAATGGCGGCTGACCGGGGCCTCCCCGACGCCCAATTCGAACTTGGAACCATGTACTCCAAAGGCGAAGGCGTGCCGCAGGACTACGTGGAGGCACACAAGTGGTTTACCGTGGCCGTGGCGGGGCTACCCGGCCTCGCTAACAAAGAGGACCGAAACAAGGCCATCAAGGACCGCGACACCGTCGCAGCGAAAATGACGCGGCCTCAGATAGTTGAGGCGCGAAGGCTTGCACGAGATTGGAAGTCGGAATGGCGCGAGCAGCAGCAAATGCGCGTTGCACGATCTTCTTCTCCTCCTCCTCCTCCTCCTCCAGCTGATGCCGCCGAATGACGCTGTCTGCCGCATCGACCGAGCGGATACCCGACGGAAAAGCGTACTGCCAGATCCAGCTGCCCCCGGCGGCCACACGCGCCGCATCGGAATCCTTGCCCCGATGCGCTCAGAGCACGCCGCGATGAACCCGCGTTCCGCCCAAGGTGCTTCTTCCCTGTGTCAGACCCCTGAGCCGGGATGCAGACCCCCCTCGGTCAATGCAGTGCCGCTGACGCGCATCACCCGCTCAGCCAAAGCGATTCGACCCGCCGTCGGCCCGCCCCAAACCGAGCACAGCACCGCATGCGTCGTACACATCGCGCTTCACCGTCCCGCCGCGGTATCATCGCCCCCACTGGGTGCAATCAGATTTCCAAACGACCGCGCGCTGAATCCAGGGATTCAGTCCAACGAGGTTTATCCGCCGCCATCGCCGCCCCGGTAGAATTCAGCGTCTGAGGGCGGCGAATAATCCCTATTCGTTAGGCAGCAACAGGAAGCGTCTGTGACAAGAGAATCCGCACTAAAGGCATGGCATACGATGCGAGGCCCAGTCTTTAAGGCCCGCCGCACAGCTCGGCTTTCGAAGGAGGCGGTTTCGAAGTGGGCCGAAGAGTCCGGATTCAAGATCGTCTTTCTGGACGCAGCGAGCGGCAATCCTCGCACGGGGATAGCCGATGCGATTCTTCTCCGAATCAAGCCAAAGTCGTCGGACCAGATTGAGTTATATGTGGTGCAACTGAAGGGAGGCGGATCCGGCTTCAAAGCGGCTGAAATGGCCCGTCTCACTAAAGCGGCATCTGCCATAAAGGCGACGCCGCTGATCATCCTTCACGATGGGGGAGAGTTGCACTTTCTTGGAGGCGAAGCCAGCTTTACGCGCAAATCAGCAAGGGGCAAGGTTGCTGCCAAGCGGTTCAAGCCGACGGGCCAGAAGAAGTCATTGCTTGCGGCTTAATCGTCGTATCGGTCGAGAACCTGCCCCGGCCCCTTCTCCAGCTTCACATAGTCCTTGCCGTCGAACACCCGCACGCCGTTCACCCACACGCCGGCGACGCCTTCGGGTTTCCTGATCATGCGCGAACCGCCGCCTGGCAGGTCCTTCAGCTTCACGAGTCCCGACAACCCGACCTTTGCCGGATCGAACAGCAGCATGTCGGCCCACGCGCCGGGCGCGATGCGCCCCCGACCCGGAATGCGGT
>ENA-ORBV01005515-ORBV01005515.1-microbial-mat-metagenome-genome-assembly--contig:-NODE-5515-length-23211-cov-4.267485_pt1 | contig 23211 bp, 17 predicted proteins | sample MGYA00237777_ERZ505514 | MGnify/ENA primary metagenome ERZ505514 (study PRJEB26160, sample SAMN06269048) | microbial mat metagenome | isolation source: Oligotrophic lake microbial mat | place... | reverse complement strand
GGCGCAGTCGCTGCGGCCGTTCCCGCAGTACCTCTCGGTATCGAGCCTGTTCGCGGGCTACGGCCGCAGCTACTACGACGCCTTGCAGACCAAGCTCGAACGCCGCTTCGGTTCCTACCAGTTGCAGGTCAACCATACGTGGTCCAAGAGCTTGGGCTACGGCCACTTCCGCCAGGTGTTTAGCCAACAGGGTGGTCAGGGTTCTCCCCAGGATTACTACAACCTGCCCGATTCGAAGAGCTTCATGCCCTTCGATATCCCACACGTGCTGAACATCCTCAGCACCTTCGACCTGCCCTTCGGCAAGGGTCGCAAGTATCTGAACGTCAACAACAAGATCGGCCGTGCCCTGGCCGGCGGTTGGACGATTGCCAGCGCCCAGGTTTATCGCAAAGGTACGCTACTGCAGTTGGCCACACCGGGCAACCCTCTCGGCAACGGTGTCCTGTTTGCGCCGCTTACCAAGGCGAACCTCACCGGCACCCCCATCCGTACGGGCATCGACCGTACCACGCTCGATCCGAACAACGCGGCTTCGCGCTTCTTCAACGCCGGTGCCTTCACGGCAGCTCCGCAGTACACGTTGGGTACCGGAGCGTTTTACCAGAATGACTTCCGGCAGCCTGCCGTTTTCTCAGAGAACCTGGCCATCGTCAAACGCACCACGCTTTGGGAGAATGAGAAGAACCCCATCGTGCTTACTTTCCGTATGGACGGCTTCAATATCTTCAACCGCACCATCTTCGGTACCGGCAGCACCAACCTGAATGCGGGAACTTTCGGGCAGGTGCAGAACCAGGCCAACGACCCCCGTCAAATGCAAGTCGGGCTAAAGATTTACTGGTAAAAAGAATTACGATAAATTCGTGGCGGTCGCCTAACCTTTCAGAAACCGCCACGTCCACATATTCATCCTAATTCCATGCCGCAGTCCAAAACGCAGCCTACCGGTCCGTCAACACTCCTCAAAACCCTCGAAACAGAGATGGAGCGTAACTGGAGTGCTTTCAAAAAACTCCCCACCCCTCCCTTCTATTTGGCTTATGAAATAACCGAACATGAATCGGCAAATGTTAGCGGCAGCTTCGGCACCCTTGTTTCTTCATCCTCAAATGACAAAACCCGCTATCTCGACATAGATCTCCGCGTCGGCTCACCGACTCTCGACAACTACCACCCTGTCCGCGGCAGCATGTTCAACATGCTGGATAATTTCAACCCAGTTACAATTCCTATCGAAGATGACCCCGCCGCGATCCGCGCCGCCATCTGGTATCAAACCGATCAGCGCTACAAACGCTCTATCGAACAATGGATCGCCGTCCAGACCAACGTAAAGGTCAAAGCCGAAAACACCGACAAAGCCGGAGACTTCTCCTCTGGCCCAGCCGAGTCCTTCGTCGAACCGGTTGTCAAACTCACCGGCTTCGACCGCAAAGTCTGGGAAGAAAAAGTTCGCAGGTACACCAAGCCCTTCCGCCGCTTCGGCAACGTCTATCAGGCCGAAGCCCGCCTTAACATCTCCATCGAAACGCGCATCTTCGTCAACAGCGAAGGCAGCCGCATCCAGACCTCGCAACCCTACTATCGCCTCGGCATCACTGGCTTTGCCAAAGCCGACGACGGCATGGAACTCCCCAAGGCTGAATACTGGCACAGCTCCACGATGGAAGGCCTGCCCACTGACGAAGTAGTCCTCGCCAAAGTTGACCAGATCGCCAAAGACCTGATGAAGCTCAAGCTTGCCCCGGTCATGGATCCTTACTCCGGCCCAGCCATCCTTTCCCCGCGAGCCACCGGCGTCTTCTTCCACGAAATCTTCGGCCATCGCATCGAAGGCCAGCGCACCAAGAACGAAGACGATGGCCAAACCTTAAAAGACAAAGTCGGCCAAAAGATCCTACCTGAATTTCTGAACGTCTACTCAGACCCAACCCTCAAAAAGTACGGCTCCTCCGAACTCGCCGGCTTCTACCGCTTCGATAACCAGGGCATCAAAGCACGCCGAGTCACGGTCGTAGAAAAAGGCGTCTTCAAGAACTACCTGATGTCTCGCACGCCCATAGATGGCTTCCCTGCCTCCAACGGCCACGGCCGCCGGCAGGCCGGCTACAACGTCGAAGCGCGCCAGTCCAATCTGATCGTCGAAGCTACAGAAACCATCACACGAGAAGAACTCAAGAAGAAGCTCATCGAAGAAGTCACCAAAGCCAAGCTCCCATACGGACTCTTCTTCGACGACGTCCAGGGTGGCTTCACGATGACTGGCCGCCAGGGCCCTAGCGCCTTCACAGTGATTCCGGTAATGACTTATCGCATCTATCCAGACGGTCGCGAAGAACTCGTCCGGGGCGTCGACCTCATCGGCACGCCCCTCACCACCTTCGGCAAGATCACCGCCGCTGCCAACGACCCATCCGCCTTCAACGGCATATGCGGCGCAACCTCCGGCGGCGTCCCGGTAAGCGCCGGCGGTCCTTCCCTTCTCGTAAGTCAGGTCGAGATCCAGAAAAAACCCAAATCACAAGAACGCTCCCCCATCCTGCCGCCACCCTTTGACGACCCCAACATCGGCACCTGGCGCGAATTCATCTTCGGAGGCAATCTCTAATGCGACGCAGATCCTTTATCTCCATCCCGGCGGTAGCCGCAGTCATTCCAACTTCTCTACCGGCAGCACTCCCCGACGACACCCTGCTCAAAGCCATGCGCGACGAGCTCAAGCGCTCTCTCAAAAAGCTCCAGCTAGAGAACCTCGAAAAACCCTACTTCCTCAGCTATCGCATCGTCGAAACGCAAACCACCGGCGCCTCTGCCTCTTTTGGTGCCCTGTCCTCCTCTACTGATTTCCGTCGTCGCATACTCGCCACAGACTGCCGCGTCGGTTCCTACGAGATGGACAACACTAACTTCTACTCAGCGCGTAGCGCGATGTCAGGGGTGATCCGTGTACAGGCCAACTTCGGCCTAACCTTGCCACTCGACGATGATTACGATGAGATCCGTCGCCAACTCTGGCTCTCCACCGACGCCGGCTACAAACAAGCCCTCGACGACTTGGCCAAAAAGCGTGCCGCCCTTGAAAACCGCACGCGCACCGGCGCAGCCATCGCTGACCTCTCGAAAGAAGAAAAGACTGAGACTGTTGAAAACGAGAGCCCAAGCCTTCTCACCAAAACAAAGTCAGAAACCCTCGCCAAACAACTCTCCGCCCTCTTCCGCGACGCAAAGGGCATCGACAACTCCGGCGTCCGCATTGATTCAACCAATGTACTCACCCGCTTCGTCTCAAGCGAGGGCACTGAGTTCTGGCGCAACGCCCCCAGCATCATGCTCAATTGGTATGCCGAAGCACAGGCCGCCGACGGCATGCCTATCACCGACGTCGAATCGCACTACTTCAATTCAGCCAATGAAATTCCGGTCCTCGAAGATCTTACAAAAAAGATCCGCGCTTTCCAGAAACGTCTCCTCGACTTGAGCGCAGCCAAGACCCTGACCCGATATGCCGGCCCTGTCATCTTCGAAGGCCAGGCCGCCGCAGAACTCTTCGCCCAGGGCTTCGCGACAGCCCTCCTCGGTACACCCCGCATTGTCGTTGACGACCAGCGCTTCGAGGGCATCTTCGGAGCCAACACCGGCGTCTTCTCCGACAAGATCTCGACGCGTGTCCTGCCCAGCCACATGCGCCTCACCGACGACCCAACACGTCCCAATCTTGCCGGCACCTACAAGGTCGATGAAGATGGAGTGAAGACCAAGCCAACAATAGTCGTCCAGGGCGGCATCCTCAAGCGTCTGCTCAATACAAGATCGCTCGTCCCGGGAGTGACAGACTCCACAGGCAACCGCCGCGGTGCCGGCCTCGCCCCTTCAAACCTCATCCTCGAATCTTCCAAAGCTGTCCCCGCCGCGCAGCTCAAGCAAGACCTCCTCCAGATCGTCAAAGACCGCAACCTCGAATTCGGTGTCATGATCCGCAAGATCGCTAACCCCGCCGACCAGTTCGCCAAACCCCGCGGCCGCATGGTCATCTTCACCGGTGGCTCCGCAGGCCAGGCCCTACAACTCTCTCCCGTCATAGAAGCAGTCAAGGTCTTCCCTGATGGCCGCGAAGAGCTCCTTCGCAACATCGAAATCTCCGGCTTCAACACCAGCGCTTTCCGAGACCTCTCCGGCGTCTCTCAGGAAACCATCACTTACACCGCCCAGTTCAGAAACCCGCGCATGTCACCGCTCATGGGTGGCATGATCATGCAGGGCCGGGTCCTCGCAACCTACATCGTCCCTGCACTTCTCTTCGAAGATGTGACGCTCCAACTGCCCGCCGGCGAAGTACCCAAACTACCCTTCATCGCTCACCCCAGCTTCGCTTAGAACTTTTTGATTGTACTGCAACAAATCTGTGAAAGAATCCAAGCTTAGACTATGCAACGTCGAGTAATGGCTTTCGTACTAGCGGGCGGCAAGGGCACCCGTCTTTACCCTTTAACCAAGGAAAGGGCCAAGCCTGCCGTTCCCTTCGGCGGCAGATATCGCATCTGCGATTTCGTCCTCTCAAACTTGATCAATTCTGGCATTTATTCAATCTATGTCCTGATCCAGTTCAAGAGCCAATCGCTCCTCCAGCACTTGCGCGATGGCTGGGAATTCTCAGGCCTCCTCAAGAACCACTTTTGCATTCCTGTGCCTGCGCAGATGCGCTCGCCCGGTGAGAGCTGGTACAGCGGCACCGCCGACGCGATCTATCAAAATGTCAACCTCATCGAACAGGCAGAACCCGATGTCATCGCCATCTTTGGCGCAGACCATATCTACCGTATGAACATCCGCGAGATGATCGAGTTCCACATCGACAAGGGCTCCGATGCCACCATTGCTGCCATCCCGGTCGACAAGAAGTACGCCAGCGAATTCGGCGTCATCGAAGCGGCTCCCGGCGGCTCCATCATCGGCTTCCACGAAAAGAATCCCGACTCCCCAACCATGCCCGGAGACCCAGGCCGTGTCTACGCCTCCATGGGCAACTACGTCTTCAGCACCGGTCTCCTCCTCAAAGAACTCTACGCCGACGCCCAGGACGAAAACTCCTCCCACGACTTCGGCCGCGACATCCTGCCCAAGCTAATCGGCAAGGTTCCCATGTACGCCTACGACTTCCAGCGCAACCACATCCCCGGTGACCCCACCGATCAGGAACCCTACTGGCGCGACGTCGGCACCATCGACTCTTACTACGAAGCCTCAATGGACCTCCGAAGCGTCCACCCCAATCTCAACCTCTACAACCGCAACTGGCCGCTCCGCACTGCCGGTTACGAAGACCCGCCAGCCAAGTTCACCTTCGATGAAAACCAGGTTCGCGGCTCTGCCGTAGACTCCATCGTCTCCGGCGGCTCCATCATCTCGGGAGGAGCTGTTCGCAATTGCGTCATCGGTCGTGGTGTCAAGGTATTCGGAGGCGCTGAAATCGACGACTCCATCATCTTCGACAACTGTGAAATCGGTAAGGGTGCCAAGATCAAACGTGCCATCCTCGATAAGAACGTGCGTGTCCCCGAAGGTGCCCGAATCGGCTATGACCTCGAAGCGGACCGCAAGCTCTACAGCGTTACGGAGTCTGGCCTGGTGGTAGTTGAGGGCCGTCGCTCTCGTGTGGACGTGGCGTCGATGCAGATTGCCAGAAGATACTAAGCGCAAGCCCGGTCAACACTACAACTCCGCAACCGATCACGTTGTACCAGAGAAAGCCAACCTTGCCGGTCGAGTGCGTGTAAAAGATCGCCGCCTCACCGGCAAGTACCCCCAGAAACGCTGCCGTGCCTCCCACTCGTGGGAAAAAAAACGCCAGCAAAAACACACCCAGCAAGCCCCCATAAAACAGGCTCCCCAGCATATTCACAGCTTCAACCAAACTCCCCAGGCCGCGGGCCAATTGTGCGCTGCCTACAGCATAGATACCCCAAAATACAGTAGCGAAGCGCGAGAACCAAAGGTAGTGGTTATCACTGGAACCCCGCTTCACAAACCGCTGATAAAAGTCCACCATCGTCACCGTTGCAAGTGAGTTAATCTCTCCAGAACTCGCTGACATAGCCGCCCCAAAAATCACCGCAATCACCAAGCCAACAAAGCCCGCTGGCAAGTGCTGCGTAACAAAGGTCATGAACACATAGTTCGTATCGTTAAAGCCCGCAGTAGCCTCTTTGTGCACAGCATCCATGTGCTTCTGCGCTTCCATAAACTTCGCCTGATGTGCCGCATCCCGGTTCTTGAGCAACTCATAAGCTGCTGTCTGCCGCAGCGCCACAGCATCCTTATGCTTCTGCTCGACAGCGGTCCCCACCAGCTTCTTCATATTCTCGGAATGAAAGGTAGCAGGAGGCACTGTGAAGATATAAAACGAAAACACCATAGCCCCGGTCAGCAGGATAAAGAACTGCATCGGGATCTTGGCCACGGCATTAAACAGCAGGCTAATGCGGCTCTGCTGCAAATCCTTGCCAGTCAAATAACGCTGCACCTGACTCTGGTCGCAACCAAAATAAGCAAGCGCCAAAAACGTCCCTCCCACCAAACCACTAAACAGGTTGTAGCGGTCATACCAGTCAAAATTCGTAGTAACTGCGTTGAGCTTCCCTGCACTGGCGGCAAGCAACAAGCTATCCCCAAAACTGATTCCCTCCGGCAGCCCCAGAATCGCCACCATCAAAGCCGTAAACAACCCCACCAGCATGATCATCATCTGTTGAAAGTCAGTCCACGCCACCGCACGAATCCCGCCTAGCACCGTATAGACAATCACGATAAAGCCCATCAGGATCGTAGTCGTGCGATCATCCCATCCCAGGATCACCGTCAGTACCACCGCCGGTGCATACAGAATCATCCCCACAGCCAGTCCACGTTGAATCAAAAAGATTAAACTCACCAAAGCCCGGGTCTTGGCATCAAACCGCTTCTCAAGATACTCATATGCGGTAAACACATTGGCATTGCGAAAGCGCGGCGCAAAGAACGCACTCACAATGATCATCGCGATCGGCAGACCAAAGTAAAACTGGATAAACCGCATGCCGTCGGCATAAGCTTGGCCCGTCGTAGAAATGAACGTCACCGCACTCGCCTGCGTAGCCATAATCGACAACGCAACCGTGTACCAGGGCAGCGAGCGGTCGGCCAACAAGTACCCCGACACCGTCGAGGTCTTTCGGCTCTTCCAAAGACCGTAGAAGACGATAAAGCCAATCGTTCCCACCAGAACAATCAAGTCGAGAGTTCTCATAAACGGAAGGCTGCGGTGAACACCGCCAAAGCTCCAATGATCGCAATCAAATACAACACCACCGCCCAATAGATCCGCTTCCAGCTCCCAAAGAACGGCGCGCTCTCTGACTCAGGCGGTAGCATTAGTTCTTACCTACACTGAGGAAATTGGCGAAAATCCGAAACGCTCCAGGCACGCCCGCCGGCAACTGACGGAACCACGCTTCACCGGTAAAAATGTAATTGCCCTTGCCGTACTTCGTATAAAGCGTTCCACCCATCATTGGCTTCTCTCCAGGGTCATTTGCCGAAAACAATGACTCATAGCGCTCATCCCACTTGTTCGCATAATAGAGCCCGCGTTCCTGAACCCAGCCCTGAAAATCCTTGGCACTAATCTGATTCGGATACTGCAAGAGCCTATGGTCCGGCTTCGGAAAGTTCATCGTCGCCAACTCATCGGTAACGCGATCCCGCGACACCGTAATCGGATAAGGCCCCACCTTGCTTAGCAACAGCGGGTCGCCACCAAAAAAGCCACCCTCCTGCACGTTGTACTGCACAATGTAGGTCCCACCCTTAGCCACATACTCATCAAAGATCCGCTGCGCATTCGCGCGCAAGTCAGGCCGGGTGTTGTAAGCCCGAACTCCGGTCACGATCGCATCAAACTGCGATAGGTCACCTGTAGTCAGATCCTGCTCCGTCAGCATAATCACTTCGCTACCCAATTGATGCAATGCATCCGGCACCTCATCGCCAGCACCCATCACATAGCCCACACGCTTGGCCAGATTCTTGCCCGTAAACCGCACCAGCTTGGCGGTAGCCTTCGGCGCCAGCGTCTGAGGAGGAATATGCGGATACTGAATCACCCGCGTTCCCTGCGTAATCTCGCGCCCGCCCACAGTTGCAACAGCACTAAGCGTACCGGTGTTTTCGCCAGCAGGCGGGGTCACCACAAAACTCAGCGTCTTCTCTTCTGATGCTGCCTTGACACCAAAGTCCAGCGCAGCCGGCTCCACTCTCCAGCCCTGAGGCACATTCAATTTCAGGCTCCCTTTCGTGTCGGCCATATTCGCAGTTAAAATCACTTCGACCTTCCGCGACTCAATACCAGGAAACACCAGAGCATCGAGCGCAAGCCGCACCGACACCGGCGGGACAATCGTAACAGGACGCGTCAACTCACCAACACCACGATCCACATAACGATGCGTGATCTCACGCGTCAATGTAATCTCGCTGCCAGCCACCAAAAACTTCATCGTCGCAATTACCGGAGCGGGGCTCTGAGGCCGTCCCAGCAAACTCATATCAGACACCTTAAACATCGCGTCACTCCGCTGCTCCACCAGAAAGTACGGCTGCGTCAAAGGCGCATCGGCAGCTACGGCCCAGTCCAGTGGCACCGTCAGCGTCTTGTTACGCTCGAGCTTCGTTGCCTTCACCACATTGGCTACTCCAGGCACTCCACTAAACGCAACACTCTGCAAACTCACTTCTTCCCCGTTACGCTGAATCGCTGCAATCTTGATCTTCGCCGTAGTACCCTGTACAGCCAGATACTTGTCAGCCTGCAACTCAGTCCAAAGCCCGGCCAACAGCGCAATCGCCTCATCCAGATCCTTCAGCTTCAACACGCTGTAGTGATCAGTCCGGCCAGCCAGCAACTTCCGCGCATCCAGCAAATGTGGCAACACGGCCGTAGGCTTCGCCCCATCAAACTCCTTGGCAGCCTTGGCCAGCAGCTCACCAATCTTCCCTGCCCCTGGAACACGATTCCAGCTAGTATCAATGCCTTCCCACAGATCCTTCTTCATCGGTTGACCCTTGATGAACGAGAAGAAATTCACTTGCGCACCCTTGCGCTCAGCCGCACCCATCGCCTGACTTTTATGCTGCGAACGGCTCCAACCCGCAATCTCGCCATACCCATACCCGAGATAAGGATCAAACTCGCCTACGTCCATCGACACCTTATCCGGCTGGCTCGCCGGATCCACTTCAATCTGCCGCATCGACCCAAACGAATTCCAAACCAGCCGCTTCGCCTGCCACACCTCAACAAACTTCAACTGATCGGGAAACTTCGTAGCATCGGCGGCCGCTGCAAATGCTTCATCCGCAATCATCGCCGAGGTCTGGTGATGTCCGTGCCCGTCATCGGGCGTACCCGAGAAGCGGCGAATGATCACATCCGGCTGGTACTTCCGAATCACCCAAACCACATCCCGCAAAATATTCTCGCGGCCCCACTTCTCCATCGTTTCTTTTGCAGTCTTTGAAAACCCGAAGTCGATCATCCGAGTAAAGAACTGTTCCCCGCCATCAATCCGCCGCGCTGCCAGCAATTCCTGCGTGCGGATCACACCAATCTCGACACCCTGCTCAGACCCGATCAGGTTCTGCCCACCCTCACCACGATTCAGCGACAAGTATGCCGTGCGAACTTTCTTCCCTCGCGCCAAATAAGCAATTACGCCAGTATTTTCATCGTCGGGATGAGCGGCAATCATCAAAACACTCCCAACCACATTCAGCTTGTCTAAAGCTTGCTTGGTCTCGGGAGCTCCACTAAAAGGACGCTGGGCCGACAGTGATAAAACCATGGCCAAAAACAAAACGGCGGAACGCATACGTATCAGTGTATCGTTCCGCCGCCAAAACTAGTAAAACTACCTACGCGCCTTCTTTTTCTATCTGCGCCATCAAATAATTCGGCAAACCCATTTGCTCAATCATCGTGAGCTGAGCTTCAAGAAAGTCGGCATGACCTTCCTCGTCCTTCAGAATGCTCTCAAAAAGATCACGGCTGCCATTGTCACCTGCTGCAACTGCCACAGCTACGGCTTTATTCAATCGCGCGATCGCCTGCAGTTCCAAATCCAAGTCGTATTCGTGCATCTCTTTTACGGTCTGCCCGACTCGCAATTTGAACAGCTCTTGCATGTTGGGCATGCCGTCCAAAAACAACATGCGCTCAAGAACAGCTTCGGCGTGTTTCATCTCGCCGATCGCTTCCATTTTTGTAAACTTCGCGAGGCCCTTATAGCCCCAGTTGTCCATCATCTCCGAGTGGAGAATGTATTGACTAATTGCGGTCAACTCCGCTTTCAACACCTCTTGCAGGTGGTGGATTACTTCAGGATTGCCCTTCATACTTCCAATCTAACAGGTCAGTTCCCGGCTCAGTGCATCTTTCATCACTTTCTCAGGAGCCTTCTGCCCAGTCCAGATCTCAAATCCGATCACTCCCTGATACACCAACATTGAAAGGCCATCGAGAGTCTTCAGCCCAAAAGCCTTCGCATGGCGCAGCATCATGGTCTCCGCAGGATTGAACACTGCATCGCAAACAACCAGCCCCGCAGGCGCTCCTCGAAGATTCACTGCCGGCATCGCCTCCACATTCGGATACAGCCCGACACTGGTCGCATTCACGAGCAAATCCGCATCCGCAGGCACCTCAAGACAACGGTCCGGCCAAAGTAGAAACTCCACTTTCGCCCCGGTCTTCTTCACCAGATCCTCCACCAGTTCCAACCCACGATCCTCAGACCGATTCACCACCAGCAGCCGCTCCAGCCCCGCCAGTACCAATTCGGTAGCGATCGCCCGGGCCGCTCCACCCGCCCCCAGCAACACAGCAAATTTACCTCGCGGGTCCACCTGCGCATCCTCCTTCAAAGCCCTCAAAAAACCCCGGCCATCGGTATTCTCACCGATCCACAAATCCCCATCCCGCCGCACGGTATTGACGGCACCAATCAGCTCTGCCTCACGGCTCAAGCTATCCAGCAGCGGAATCACCGCCACCTTGTGCGGAATCGTCAGATTGAAGCCACGAAAGCCCATCGCCTTCGCCCCGGCTACAGCCTCAGCCAAACCATCAGGCCCCACCTCAATCGTCAGATAGCGCCAATTCAAACCAAGAGCGGCAAACGCAGCCTCTTGCATCGCTCCGGTCGGATTCTCAGCTACCGGAGTTCCAAACACTCCAACCAACTCTGCTTGATAGTTCATTGATTCCCGGCCGAAACCTTCTGACCCTTCAGGCGAGCCGCATCACGAACCCACTGCTCCAAAATCTTGTAGCCCTGATCATTCGGGTTAAACCGCCGCCCGCCCTGATGCCCATCTTCCTTCCCACTCTGCACATTTAGCGGCTTGCGCAAGATCTTCGATTGCTCAACGGAATTCTCATTCACCCTCTCCAGCAACGCCCGATAATTGCTAGCCAGCCCCTGCATCTTCACATAGCCAAGATCATCTGCATTGGCCAACTCCATCGACGGCACACGCCCCGCCACACCATGACAACCCAGGCAACTCATCTGGTCTTCACGATTCGGCTTGGTCATCTCGGGCGCTACCCAATCCCTGAAATACTCCCAGTTCCTCTTCCACCCAGGGCTAAGCTTGGTAATCTCATCAGGCTCTTTCTCAAAATACTGCGGGCTCGCCTTGGCCAGCGCCGGAGCAATCTTCGGATGCTTTCGAATAATCGGATCCCCAGCCAGGCTCAACGCCGCTCTCCGTGTCCGTCCATCGCTTTTGTTCTCAAGCGACTTCAAAAACAAATCAATCGACCGGTCCCGCACCGCCGCAAACTCCGCAGGCAACTGCTGCTCAGCCCCAACCTCAGGCACTTCCTGCCCAAAGCGCAACATCCACTTCACCGCCGGAACCCACAGCCGTTCCTGCATCGGTGTATCAAACGACTTCGGATAATAGTTCAGCAACATCGGCGTCTGCAAATCAGGATTGTTATGCAAGATACCCGCAATCTGCTGCGATACATACCAGTCCAGCGGATCCTTTTCCATCTGCAACAACTGGCGCGTATTCTCTTCGAGCTTCCCTCGATCTGCGCTCCAACTTGGCAGCATGATCTTGTAGAAGATCCGCTGCTGCTCTTCAGTCTTGGGCAAATTCCAGCGTGCCCGCTGAAACAGCTTCACAATCGGCCCCACCAATTCCGCTCTGCGTTCCGGCTCATCCGCCCCACGATAAAACTGCTCCATCAGCGGCTCTACAAATTCCTGCGACGCAGGCAAGGTAATCAACCGCGGGTCAGCCAGCGACGTCGAAGCCATGGTCCGCAGATTCTCCGGCCCAGTCGAAGCGTAATCAAGCAGCTTCTTCTGCAACGGATCATGAATGATATTGGCCGAAGCCTCAATCGCCAGCTTCAAACGCACAGGATCGTTCTCCCGCTCACTCCGGTTCCAAAACGCCAGCACGGCCTTCCCCATCATCGGCGCTGCATTCTCGGTTATGTACCCCATCTGCCCCGGCCCTCCATCGCCACCAGCCTGGCTGTAGTAGGTAGCCGCAATCGCCGTCAACCGGTCAATCAACACATCCGGTGCCCGGCCATCCAACCGCTTCGACAGTCCTTCAAACAACTCCGACAGTTCCTTGTACTGATGCTCCTTGCTAGGATTCGCCCTCTGCCCATTGGCAATAAACAAAGCCTCCATCTGATACCGCAACGCATTCTCAGCCAGCACACTCGGCTCCTCACGCTCCAGCGCCCGCATCACCGCAGCATTCACAGCCTTGCGAACAGGAGGATTGTAAATCCACCAATTCCAGGCCGCACGAGCCGCCCACGACCGCACCGCAGGCGAAGCATCCTCATTCATCATGCGATCCAGATGCGAAGTCAAACGATCAAATCCAACGCTACTCCGGCTCATCACCGCATCGGCCCGCATCACCAGCGCCCCGGCAATCGTCTCGCGAGTCAAATCATCGCCCGTTTTTGCCAGATCAAACACATAGTCCCAGCCCTTATCGTCAAGCATCGACTGCCGCAATCCCCACCGTGCCGCCTCGCGAACCATCTTCGACGAATCCCCTGCCCCAGCTAACTGCGCCGTAACTCCACGGTCATCCCGCAAAGCCCCCAAAGCAATCTGGGCAAAATACCGAACCGCCGCCACAGGATGCGTGGTCCCCGGCAACACCAGCTCAAAAAACTGCCGGTCTTCAGGCTTCAAACCCAACTGCGCCATCGCCCGGAATCGCGCCAGCGTATCCAGCAAGCTCTCCCCAGTCTTCGCCTCATAATCGGCCCGTACCGGCGCAACAGCCTTCATCGGATAGAGCCGCGCCAACGCATGCTCCACATAAGCCGTCGTCACAAACCCTGTGAGCGCACTCTTGTTCCAGCGCCCATAAGGGTCTTGTGCCTTCAACAGCCAGTCAACACCCTTCTTCACCACCTCTTCGCGATCATCAAAACCAAGAGCCGCAAGCGCAGTCAAGGCAAGAGCCGTCGGTGCAGGGTCACACTCACCCTTGGCATCAAAGCCCCAACACCCTTCCGGCTTCTGCAGCTTCCTCAAGCTCCACTCATCCGCATGAATCTGATCGAGGATCTTCGGCTCCAGCTTGTGCCCGGCCATCGGGAAAATCTTGCGGAAGAACTCCACCCGGTTCGCATGATCGTCCACATACTTCGCCTTCAGATCGAGCAGCTTCTGCGCCTTCTCCTCCAGTGCTTCAAAGTACTTCGGGTTCTTCGTATCCCTCCAAGCTCGCTCAAGAATCGTACCCGCAAACCGGTACACCACCGCCTGGCCATAATTCGATCCCGGCCCCGCCGCATTGATCCCGCTAGGGTCGGCCGATTGCAACATGAAATTCGCCGTCCGCAACTGCTGCGTCGAATGTAAACGCTTCGGGCCCGTCAACATCTCGGCCATCACCACGTTAAAACCAGCCGCCCGCGTACCAGCCGGGCCATCCCCCAAATCAAGCGGCGAAAGGCTCGTATTGTTGGCCGCCTCAACCAGCTCATTCGTAGGCCGCAAACACTCATACATCGTATTGATCAACTGCCGCAGATTGTGCGTCGTTTCCATCGGATACCCGTTCAGCATCGGCATCGCCGGCCCCCACACACTCGATTGCGTATGGCAGCTCATGCAAATCGTCCCGAGCAACGACCCAGTATCGCGAATCCGTCGATCCACCGAAGCCCCGCGTGGACGGTTCAAAATCCACGCATGCACTTGCGTCATGTGGTCATACATCGCCTGCTGCACAGCCTTACGCGGATCCGTATGCGGACCCAAATCCTTCACCCGCAACTCCACTTCATAACCCGGTGAATTCGACTCCACCGCCAGATAATACACACCCCCCGGAACAAAGCGCCGCGTGATCGCCGTCCGGTGTTCCTCAAGCTGTTGGTGCACACGCTCATTCGCGTTCTGCCCATCCTTGTATTCCTTGCCATCGGCACTAAATACCCGCAACCGCGCCACCACAAACGGGTCCGGCAACATCAAACTGGCCGTAAACAACTTCGGCACCGACCCCTTGAACTCCAGCCGAAAGTAATCGTCCCCATTCCCCTTCGTCACGTCCCCATTGTCGAAATACTCAATGTCGTCAGCCCCACCCACGATGTGCTGATTCCCATCCTGCAGCACCACCGTCTGCGCCTCGGCAATCGAATTATTCGGCTCCACCTCAAGCGTCATCCCGCGCGTCGCAACCCCCAGGTTCACCGGCTTCACCTCAGCCCGCCAGGCCACACTCAAACCAGCAGGCCACGGCGTCAACTTCGGATAAGGCTTCAGCAGCGCAATGCTCCCGATCTCCCGCCATCGGGGTTGATTGAACAGCGCATCCTCATCCTCAACAGCCTTGGCCGTCAACTTGTAAACCCCGGCCTTAGGCGCTCGATAGTAGAAAAACAAATCGGGATCCAGCGCGTGAACCACCTTCTTCAAGCCACCGAATTCAACCAGAATCCGGGCATTGGCAGGCAGCTTCGACACGCCAGGCAAGCCAGCCGAAACCTCCACCACCTCACCCGCTTTCAGACTCACAGACTTCTCAAAAGCCCCCGTGAACACACCTTGGCCCAGAGCCGAAATAGCGAAAAGAAAAATTAGATAACGCATACTGGAGTTGGAAACATCTTTTCATACACAGCCATGCTTTGGGAAGTCATACTCTTGATCCTCTCGGTAACACTACTCTCCTGTTACTCGATTGCCCAAGAAGTCCTCAACAACTACCGCGACAACCGCCGCGCCCAAGCGATGGGTACTCAACTGAATCAGCTCCCAGGCAAAACCATCTGGGAGGCAGAAAAGATCTTTGGTCCACCAACAGAAATCGTCGAAGGCACCAGCGGCCGCCACCTCTACGTCTGGAAAGCCTTAAACCTCCCCACCATCCCCAAAGGCAACGGCCTCCTCGTCGTCACTCTAACCGTAGGGCCAGACGGCTCTGTAGCAGAAACCCACTGGCAGCAGCGCGGCTAACGCAAACAGCGCCATAGCCAGGAACTCCCTAAATTAGGATCGGATCGTCGCCCGAATGCGCTCAAACCGATTCCCATCCACATCGTCGCTGGAATCTCCCTCATCGATCGCAAATCAGTTAGATTCACGTTTCGGGTTGGCAAGCGGATATGACCTCCGATTCGGCTTCGCGCATCTCAACAGCATCAGGCATAGCAGACATTGCCAGTCGCAACAATTCAGAAATTAGACGGAAGCCATCACTTCATCGCTGGGTGTCAATTTCAACATTACCGGCAATCCGAACAGAATCGGTAAACACTTTGCCGTTTTGCGGATTCGATTCTTGCGAACAGAGCGATTGTTTCCGGATTGCCCATACAGGCCGGTCCGGAGCGAATGGTCAGTGTGTGTTGTTCTTTGCTCCGATGCTCCAGCGGATGATCTATTCTGGTGGGGCTGTACTGTGTGGAAACGAGAGTGCGGGTTGATGCCTACCGCGGTCAGCCTTAAACATGAGTTAGGCCTCAGAGCGGAGCCATTCCGCGCCCAGCCAACTAGGAGAACGTCATCTTGAAATCATTCTTGATTGCAGCGTTGCTGACCGGTGCGGCTTTTGTCCCAGGCATCACACCGGTTGCCTTGGCATCTGAGGCGTCAGCTGCGTCGAACATAGGCTTTGCTTTGTACACGAAAAGCCCTTCGCCTGGAACTCTGAACGCGATATGGATGTACGGAATAAATTACAGAGGACCAGGAATAGCAACGGGAGGACCAAAGGAAGGATTTGCAGGGAAGTACCACGTCCGTTATTTCTACGAGAGCGGAGAGTTTTCTGATGAGTACGAGTTGGTCATTGAAAAGAACGGGGACGTCTACAAGGCCTCGTGGATCACCAAAGGCAAGTTGAGTGCTGTTGGTGTTGGCATGGTGGTCGAGAATAGTTTGGCCGTGGGCTGGCGCCGAGTCGACGACTAGCGTGCTCTGCCGAAGCCCTCGTCAGCCAGGACCCGGAACAGTTCCTCGCCCCCAACGGCAAAACGCCACACCGTTGATTCGCCACGCGGGTCAGGTTCCCTCTCGCCTTCGAGACCTCGGCTAAGGAGTGATCCGATTTCACCTCACACCGTGTTGCACAAGGGCAATTTTTTGTGCCCCGGTTTAGTCGTAGGCAACTGACCGATGCTTGATGGTTAAAATAAAAACGACGTGGGCACTCTCCTGAATGTCGCAAATGACACGGTAATCCCGAACGCGATAACGCCAGAGGCCATGCTTTTCATGGCGTAAAGGCTTACCGAAGCGGCGCGGGTCTTCCTCTGTGGCTATTCGCGTATCCATGTAGTCGAGAATTTCCCGCTGTATGGTGCGGTCAATCGCTTTAAGATCATTTTCAACCCGCAGGTCGTATTCAACCGTCCAAACCAAGGTTTTTACGCAGCTGACTGGAACTAAGGCCGGGCCGGGGATCGGCGAGGCGCTCCTGGGCTATCCTCAGGTCGTCTGCGTCCTGCTGATAATGGTTCACTACGAAATCGCGCACGTAATCCGACAGCGGCACTCCGCGCGCTTGCGCTGCGGCGGTGAACTGCACCTCGATCTCTTTCGGCATGTCGAATGTTACTGCCATATCTTCAGACTACGGGAAAGGAGGGAGGGGTGCAAGTGACTACACATGCGCCGCACGGTTGCGAAAGACGATTACTCCCGCAAAGTCGCACAGAGTAGAGCTAACGAAAGTCAGTTTGTGGATCACGCTCCATTTGGAAACTGGCCTGATTCGCCTTCAATCTCCGGATAGCTGACAATACGGGAGTTGGTTGAGTTCGGGCTATACCTGCTTGAGATTAGTTATAAATGCCCTAGAAATGGTCTCGTCGATGGACCCAATGAACTTTGCGGTGGTGCCGATAACTGCACTCTTGGGCGACATGTGTCTGAGTAAAGCGACGGGATTTTTCTATACCGGCGAGGTGAATGGAGAAAGTAGTACCTGGTTGGTAACGAACTGGCACGTTCTTTCCGGCCGCAGCGCCGAAGCACCGTATCACGCCCTACATCACAAGCTGGCTCTACCTGACGCACTCGAGTTCCCACTCCTAATTCGCCCCGATAACTCTGAGATTGGCGCGACTGGTGAGCTTGCGTTCCAGAACCAGCGTGTGTCCCTTTTTTACGGGACTGGTCAGGCGAAGTGGTACCAGCATCAAGAGCAGGCAGCCTTTGATGTTGGCGTAATCCGGCTGCCCATCGATCGCGGGCGGTTTCATCTCAATGGGATAAACGAGGTTGCACTGCAGTACGACATGGAAGTCACTGTTGGCAGCCAAGTCTTTGTGCTCGGATACCCTTTAGGCTTCAAACACTTCGCAACAACGCCGACCTGGAAGCGTGGATCGATTGCATCGGAGCCAATTTATGAGACGCCTGAGACGAGGAACCGTGTAGTCATCGACGCGACTACTCGCAGCGGCATGTCAGGTGCCCCAGTTGTTATGAGGGAGAAGACTCACTATCTTTCCGAGTCTGGCATCATCGTTCAACACCCCAACGCCACGCGTTTCATCGGAGTCTACGCGTCCCGTCCGAAGATAGTTGGATTTGAAGAGCACCAACATGAATCTGATCGCCGCGCTGAGGTTGGCTATTTCTACAAGTCCGGGAGTGTTGACGAGATCATCCGTCATGGAATCCCGGGGCCCCCAATCACAGTCCTTAAACTTCCTGAAAATACTCGCCAGCAATCACAAGCATTTCGATTCCATCCAAAGCTCTTCTCCGAGTAGCACACTATGCGTGCTAAATTAAAGTCCAGAGTGATCCTATCATTCGCAGACGAAACTGCACGGGACATCTGGAACGGCGTCAACAGCAGGGCTGCACGCCGAATACCACAGCCGCTCTGGCCGGTGGTCCGCCGCAAGTTGGATCAACTCGATGCTGTCACCAGACTCGACGATCTCCGGGTTCCCCCTGGTAATCGCCTTCACTCACTTACAGATGACTTGGCAGGGTATCACGCGATTCGAATAAACGATCAGTACCGGGTGGTCTTCCAGTTTACAGGCCAGGATGCCCACAATGTTTATTGTGCAGACTATCACTAAGGAGATTCATATGTTGCCGACCCATCGTCCACCCACGCATCCCGGAGAGATGCTACTCAAAGAGTTCCTCGAGCCAATCGGCGTATCGCAGGTAGACGCCGCAGCCCGGATGAACATTCCGTTCCAACGCCTCAACGCCATTGTGAATGGCCGTCGTTCCGTTACTGCGGAAACCGCTCTTTTGCTGGAGGCGTTGACGTGCTGGGACGCGGAAATCTGGCTTCGCCTGCAGGCGAAATGGGACCTTTGGCACGCGGCCAAGGCGATCAGTTCTAGGCCTAAGGTGCGTGCCCTGCCCCGTATCGCCTAATAGCCAAGATCATTCCTTGCATTGCGCCTCGAGCCAGTACTTGCTCCCCGCCCTAACCCTTGTCAGTCCGATTATTTCGGCGAGCAGCGTCCTTAGCTGAAATCTCAGCACCAAGCGGTTCACGAAACACTTCCACCACAATGCGCTCATAAACCACCTCCAGCACAGTCAGATGCGTTGTACCAACCGGCGCTTGAAGAACGACGCTGTCCCCCTCTTCCGACTTCATCAACGCGCGCCCCAGAGGCGACACCCAACTAATGTGCTTGCGATCGAGATCCACCTCGTCGGCCCCCACAATACTCACCACTCGCTCCACTCCCTCAGCATCGGAATACCGCACAGTGGCTCCAAAAAACACTCTCGTCGCAGCCTGGCCAGTCCTCGGCTTCTCCGGGTCAACCACTTCCGCAGCTTCGATTCGCTTCAGAAGAAATCGAAGCCGGGAATCGATCTGGCGTAACCGCCGCTTACCGTACTGATAGTCGGCGTTTTCACTGCGATCGCCGTTGCTGGCAGCCCACGCCACCACCTCCTTTACGGCCGGCCGTTCCCTGGCCAGCAGAAACCGGTACTCCTCCTTGAGGCGCAGCAGCCCACCCGGCGTTATGTAGTTCTTGACGGGCGATGCCGGCGCGTCCTCTTGCGGTTTTCGTGTAGATCCTTTTCGCATCCCGGCGGCTAGCTCACAATCTCCCGCACCACATTCCCGGCAACATCGGTCAACCGGTAGTCCCGCCCGCTATGCCGGTAGGTCAGCTTCGTATGATCGAGCCCCATCTGGTTCAACACAGTCGCATGAAGATCGTGGATATGAACCTTCTTCTCGACGGCCGCAAAGCCAAAATCATCGGTAGCTCCATACACAGTGCCACCCTTGAACCCACCTCCCGCCACCAGATAACTAAACCCGTGGTTGTTGTGGTCGCGCCCGTTCTGCACCTTCACCAGACCACCCACCTCAACAGCCGGAGTCCGTCCAAACTCCCCACCCACCATCACAATCGTCTCGTCCAGCAATCCGCTCGCACGGAGATCCTGAATCAAAGCGGCAATCGCCCCATCGCTCTGGTCGGCAAGCGGCCGATGCAACTCAATATCGTCATGCGTATCCCAAGGCTGGAAGTTCCCGTGATAAACCTGCACCATCCTCACCCCACGCTCAATCAACCTTCGCGCAATCAGACACCCACGCGCAAAATCTCCATCGCCATAACGAGCCCGCACCGTCTCCGGCTCCTTCGTAATATCAAAAGCCTCAGGAGCTTCGGTCTGCATCCGAAACGCAATCTCCGCCGCCTGTATCGTAGCCTCCAGTTGCGGGTCCACCCCTTCCTTCGACATCTGATGCCGGTTCAGCTTCTCCAGCAAATCCAGTTCAAGCCGCTGCTTCTCCGGCGTCAGTGAACTATTGCGGATATGCGAAATCAGCTTCTTCGGGTCCTTCTCCCCCAGCGGCACATAGGTGCCCTGATGCACTGCAGGTAAAAAATTAGCAGCCCAGTTCTGATGCCCAAGCACCGGCAACCCAGGGCACAACACCACATAGCCCGGCAGATTCTGATTCTCACTCCCCAACCCATACGTCATCCAGGAACCCATACTCGGCCGCCCCGGCAGCTTGTCCCCGCTATTCAACATCAGCAGCGAAGGCTCATGATTCGGACGGTCCGTATGCATCGAACGGATCACGCAAAACTCATCGATCACATTCCCCAACTTCGGAAAGATCTCGCTCACCTCAATCCCGCTCTTGCCGCAATGCCGAAACTCAAACGGGCTCCGCATCAGATTCCCTGTCTTCCGCTCCGTCTTCAAATTGGCGGTAGGCATCGGCTTACCGTGATACTTCGTCAGCATCGGCTTCGGGTCAAACGTATCCACCTGCGACGGCCCGCCATTCAAAAACAAATAGATGATCCGCTTCGCCTTTGCCGGAAAATGCGGTGCTTTCACCGCCAGCGGATTCGCAGCCTCTAGCACCCCCGCAAGCCCATACATGCCAAAGCCCGCGCCAACCGTTTGCAAGAAATTTCGCCGTTGCATCATTCGCTTCCTCAATTCACAAACAAAAATTCATTCGAGCCCAGCAACACTCGCGCATACTGCACCCAGTCTCCCTGCGCCAAAAACTGCAAGCCCAGCTTCAGCTCCGTCCCGTCCGGCTCCCGCGAATAAAGAATTCGGTAAGCCTGAGCCACCTTCTCAGCATCGGTCCCGCTCAATCGCTTCCCCAAGGCCGCAGCGCGCTCCGCCACAAATGGGCTATTCATCAAAAACAACCTCTGCGGCGGAACCAGCGTAGACATCCGGGCCTCACTGGTCGCTTGCGGATTTGGAAAATCAAACAACGCCAGCGTAGAATCCACCTTGCGACGGCTGATAAACCCATACACCGTACGTTTCAGATTCTTCTCATCATCCAGCTTCATCGCCTTCTCAGCCGTCGACAAATCCAACTCCCCAGAAGCAAACAACAACGAATCCCGCAGCGTCTCAGCATCTACACGACGCCGGTTCGCCCGCCAGAAAAGATGGTTATCCGGATCCTTCGATTGATTCGCCTCTACCACCTCCGCACTCAACCCATAAGTCGCACTCATCAAAATTTGCTTGTGCAACTTCTTCAAACTCCAGCCCTGCTCAACAAACTCAGCAGCCAGATAATCCAGCAACTCCGGGTGCGACGGCTTCTCCCCCAACTGTCCAAAATTACTGGGAGTATTCACAATCCCCCGCCCGAAATGCTGCTGCCAAACCCGGTTCACAATCACCCGCGCCGTCAATGGATTCTTGTCGTCAGCCACAGCCTCAGCCAACTGCAACCGCCCGCTCCCCTGATGAAACAATGCCCGGTCCCTGCCGCTCAACACAGCCAAAAACCGCCGCGGAGCAACCTCCCCCTGATTGTTCCGATCCCCACGAATCAACACCTTCATATCCGCCGGCTTCTCTTTATCCTTCAAAGTCTGCAAGTACGGATACTGCTCCGGCAGCGCCTTCTTCTTGGCCGCCTCCAGACTCTTCTGCTCCTCAAGATACGTCTTCCAGCTCCCATTCAAAAACCGCTCAATCGTTCCCTTCCCGTAATACATCACCCCGCTGCCATAGTTAAAAGCCCCACCGGCATCCGTAATCGACCGCTCAAACAAATCCCGCCAAAGCACCGTCCGATCCCGGTCCATCGCCACCAACTGCGTCTGCGATAAATCATTGCGAGAAGGATCCACCCCCAACAGCACCTTGTTCTTCTCATCCACCAGCTTCTTCTCTTCATGAATCGCCAGCACCAACTCCTCTAACTTCCGAGCCTCCGTCCGCAACTCAGCCTCTGGAGCCTTAGCCTTCACCAGCAGCCGGAACTGATTCAGAAACGGATGATACAACCGCTCGCTCCCCACATATTTCTTCCAACGCCCAAGCGTCTCCTCATCCAAAGCCTTCACATCCCCAAACCCTTGAGTCCCCATCAGAAACCGCGAAGTCTGCGAAGCAAGCGCTTCCCCCAACACCCGCCCCTGCGTATCGTAGAAATCCTTGATCCGCTTCTCAACAATCTCCAAGTCCTTCTTCTGTGCCTTCCAAGCCTCAACAACCTTGGCATCGGCAAGCGGCGTCTCATTCAACTCACTGGAATTCAAAATCCCCTGCAGCGAATAAAAGTCCTTCGTCGGAATCGGATCAAACTTGTGGTCATGACACTGTGCGCAAGCCACCGTCAACCCAAGAAACCCACGCGTCAAAGCATCCACGCGCTCGTCCTGCATCTCCGGGCTCAAAGCAAAAAATCCCGTACCCGCAACAAATTCCTTCCCACCCATAAGGTCCCCGGCAATCTGAGCCTTCACAAAATCCTTATAAGGCATGTCCCGATTGAAAGCATCAATCACCCAGTTCCGATATCGAAACGAATTCGTATAAGGCTCATCCTGAGTCGAGTTCAGCTTGTCATCGGCATACCGCGCCACATCCAGCCAATACCGCCCCCACCGCTCGCCATAATGCGATGAACCCAGCAACCGATCCACAACCCTCTCCCAGGCACTCGCCGAGCGATCCATCTCAAAAGCCCGAGTCTCCTCCGGCGTCGGCGGCAACCCGGTCAAGTCATAGCTCGCCCTCCGCAACAATGTCCGGCGGTCCGCCATCCTGGCTAACTTCAAGCCTTCCTTCTCGACGCGAGAAAGTACAAAGCGGTCTACCGAATTACGAACCCACTTCGCATTCTTAACCTCCGGCGCCACCACCTTCTTCACCG